>ERZ773090.494-NODE-494-length-20538-cov-2.849_pt1 | contig 20538 bp, 17 predicted proteins | sample MGYA00580579_ERZ773090 | MGnify/ENA primary metagenome ERZ773090 (study PRJEB29015, sample SAMEA2738014) | human oral metagenome | biome: human oral; feature: human-associated habitat; material: dental | place: China | collected 2132 ... | reverse complement strand
CTCCCAACGCTCATACGGTTTTACAACAGTAATAGTAAAGGTGGTAGGAAAGCCATCTTTGGCATATTCAACAAATTGTTTTTTATTTATTACTTCCGTTTTACTTAAATCACTCCGCCATTGACTGTATTTTTCAACCGCTAAAACAGTTTCCCAAACCTTATGAATATCACTATCAATACTTTCTTTTATATTTGAAGTTGTTTTTTTCATATCCATATTACAACGGTTCCATATATCCACTACAACGATAATCTAATTATACAGACTATTTTTGCTGTCCCTGTGGGTTGTGGCTCCGCTGATTGCCCTTATTCTCCAACACAATGTCGTCCGCCTTGATATATCAGTCCACATCAGCCCCTCGATATCTGCCTCCGCTCAGTTCCCTGCACTTTCGGGCGGCACAGGCATCGGTTTCCAGTCCGGATCGTGGAGGATGCGGTGCTCTGCGGCCCACCCTTTGCATATCTGGATGAACCCCGAGCGCAGGCTTTTCCTGTCTACAGTAAACAGGCGGATAAGCTCCTTGCAGAAAGTGATGGCGTTGCCCAATGCAAACGCAGCCGGATAGTAATCGCCATGCGCCATGTAGTAGCGGGCCAGGAAACCGCGGTTGCGCATAAGATAGAAACGTTTGACGTCTGACATGGAATTGATCTGCGGAAGCCCTGCAATATCAATATTTGCGAGCGTGCGCGTGCGGCGCAGCACCTTATCTCTGATAATGATGGGCTCGGTAACCTTGCTGGCAAGATATCCGAAATTGGCATCATCCCAGGCAATGAAGAAACGGGGATCAGGGAAACCGGCCTTATCGACTACCGATCTCTTGAACAGCCCGCCTTCAAAACACATAGAATTCATGGGGCGGAAACCGGAAGCGCCGAACTTCGGCGGGGAGAACGGGTTGGGGATGCCCAGCGGGATTATAGTCTGATACTGCCAGTAAAAATCGCCGCCGTCAAAATCGTAGCGGCCGCCCTGTATGGCTTCAAAATTTTTCATCCATGGGGACAGCTTTTCCAGTGCATCAGGGAGGGCGGCTACATCATCATCCATCACCCAGAACCATTCGCTGCCGCGGTCGTAAGCCTCTTTCACGCCACGGTAGAACCCCCCTGCGCCGCCGGTGTTTTCCTTCATAGGGATATACACCACACAGTCAGTCCCGCCTTTAGCATCTGCCGAAGGGGTACTTCCCGAAGAATGCTGCCGATGGGGAGCATGCCTGCCTTCGGGCACAGACAGCGCTTTCTCAAGCGCTTCAGCGATCCTCTGTGTGTCGGCGGAAGCTTCATTATCCACTATAATGACGCGCCACGGCTTAATGGTGAGGCCTTTAATGGAATCGCACAGTTCCTGGAGCAGCTCCTGACGTTTATATGTCACAATGACCATTGAAAGCCGGTCAGTTACTGCGTGCGCCTGATGGGAATTCCGAACCGTCATGCCTTCCATGATAACAGCCTCACTGTTCTATACGTATATTGGTAATGTTGTACGGCGGCAATGCTGCGTCCGGACAGTGCGCCATCCCGCAGCCTATATGCGTGTTGTATAAGCCAATAAATGCCTACAGCTGGTATACGAAAGCCTCCCATGGGGAAAGCCTGCCGATAAGCAGTGAGGCCACAGTTTCCTCAGGCCTGTATGTTGAGACCAGTATCTGGTCCGCACCGGCCCGCCCATTCACCAGAGCCGCTGTCTGGGGCGGCACCTTTGCGGGCTGTGACGATACATTAACGGCTACAAGCAGCTGATGCCCGTCCGCTTCAGGGATGCCGCGGGATTCATCAGCAGGCAGGCTGCGCGTAAAAGCATAGACCTGTTCGTCATCGGCATCCAGCAGATCCCACTTCCCCGCAGAAACGAGCACATTGTCATGCCGCAGGCGGATCAGCTCTTTATAAAAGGAATATACAGAATCCGGATCCCGTATTTCGTCATGCGCGTTGACCGTATCTTTATTGGGGTTCACAGATATCCACGGTTCCGTCGGCGCGTATTCTGCCGTAAAGCCGGCGTACCCGGTGCTGTCCCACTGCATTGGGGTGCGCGAGTTGTCGCGGCTCATAGCCGCCAGCCCTGCAAGCATCTCTCCGCCTGTTGACACTTTGGCTTCATCCACACGCTGATGGTACATATTGATCGATTCCAGGTCACGGTACTGGCCAAGACTCGTAAAACCTGCATTCGTCATGCCCAGCTCTTCGCCCTGGTACACATACGGCGTACCGCGGTGCATATGCATAAGCAGGGCAAGCGCCTTAGCCGAGCGTATGCGGAGCCCGTCTGTACTCGTGTCGCCCCAGCGCGATACTGAACGCGGCTGGTCATGGTTGTTGAAGAATAGTGTTGCCCACCCGGCTTTTTCAACTGCCTTCTGCTGGGCACCCATAGCCCTTTTCAGCTCAGTGAGCTTCCATGGGGTTACTGTCCACTTGCCGTCAGCACCATGGTCAACATCGGTATGTTCAAACAGGAACAGCATATCAAGCTCACGATGCACCGGATCGGTAATATATTCGTCCCGTTCAGGCGTGATCCCCGGAGATTCACCGACAGTAAGGTACCCCTCCCTGCCGTCGAACACTTCCTTATGCATCTCAGCAAGGAATTCATCGAGCCGCGGGCCGTCCTGGCAGAACGGGGCGGGGCTGGAATACCCTTCCGGGCCGGCAGCACCCGCGAATACGGCAGAACCCCCTACTCCAGGAAGCTCCCCGGCCTCATCTACTTTCTTGGAGATCAGGGTGATCACATCCATACGGAATCCATCGACACCGCGGTCCATCCACCAGTTCATCATGGTATATACCGCCTGGCGCATACTGGAGTTTTCCCAGTTCAGATCCGGCTGTTTCTTTGAGAACTGGTGGAAATAGTACTCTCCGCGGAGCGGATCGAATTCCCATGCCGACCCGCCGAAATACGATCCCCACCCGTTGGGCTCTGCGCCCTCAGTACCGGGTTCGTGCCCTTCTTTAGCCGGGCGCCACCAGTACCAGTCAGCATGCGGATCGTTTTTATCACGCGATGCCTGGAACCATGCATGCTCGTCTGATGTATGGTTGACAACCAGATCCATCACGATTTTCAGCCCGTGCCTGTGCGCCTGCGCGATAAGCTCGTCCATATCGTCAAGCGTCCCGAACATCGGATCTATATCCTGGTAATCCGCAATATCGTAGCCGTTATCATCCTGAGGCGACCTGTATACCGGGGACAGCCAGATAACATCTACGCCCAGATCAGCCAGGTAATCCAGGCGCGACGTGATCCCGCGCAAATCCCCTATGCCATCACCATCAGTATCCTGGAAAGACCGGGGATATATCTGATATACGACAGCATTAGACCACCACGGGTTGGGCGTATCGCCGTTAGTATGCACCTGCTGCGGGACTGCTTTGCGCCCGGAATCAGTCATAACTGCTCCTCAATATTTATTTATCGATATTGCCGATATTAGCTCGCCAGTTTCAGTTTACCGGTTTCAGTTTACTGCCGGATCACCGGGTTTCGCCTCTGCCTACTTTACAGCACCCCGCATCACGCCGGACACTACCCATCTCTGGGCAAAAATGTATACGATGAGGACGGGGGCCATAGCCATCAGATAGCTGGCGAACGCTACGGGATAGTTAGTATTGAACTGCGACGAGAACACGTACTGCGACAGCTGGATAGTTGAATCCTGCTGATTGGTAAGGATGATCAGCGGAAGCATGAAATCGTTCCACACCCACAGCACTGTCATAATGCCGATAGTCGCGTTTATAGGCCCCATCAGCGGAAAGACGATAGTCCAGAATACGCGCCACGTACTCGCTCCGTCGATCCGCGCAGCTTCTTCCAGGGACACAGGGATAGAGCGGATAAACCCGACCCCGATAAAAAGGTTCGTCCCCAGGCCAAGCACCGTGTACAGGATGATCAGGCCGAACTGGTTGTCCAGATGCATCCATCCCATCTGGCGGGCCAGAGGCAGCATGATCACTGTAAACGGCACGAACATGGCTGCAATAAAGAAATAATAGAGGAATTTGAAGAACGGCCTGTCCATATTGCGGGCGATGGCATATGCTACGAACGTATTGCTCACCAGGGTAAGTGCTGTTGCGCACACAGTGATCAGAAGGGTCGTCCATGCTGCATGGGGGTAATTCACCATATTCCATGCCTGGGCGTAATTGCCCCAGTTCCATGTTTTCGGCAGCTCAAATCCGCCGATAGTAGCATTATCTTTCAGCGACGACACTACAGCGAAGTACAGCGGCACAAGGATAACCAGGGAGAGCACTGCAGCCAGTACGGTCAGCGGCCAGTTCACACGGTTCTGTTTGGACAGGCGCAGCTTTCCCCTATTGGAGCCATAGCGTTTCGCTGCACCGACATTACGCCCCTGGCGCCCCATGGAGCCGAGGCCCGGCTTTTTCTGCTGCGTCCCTGCAGCACCTGCAGTATTTGGATGTGCACTGCTCATCAGATCTGCTCCCTGTTTGAGAAGAACCGTAACTGTACGAAGGCGATAACAGCCAGCAGGATGAAGTACACGACTGCATCTGCTGTCTGATAGGCATATTCGCCGCCCGTCAGGCCGTTATTGTAGATCAGGTAAGAAACGGTTTCCGTTGCGGAATCAGGCCCGCCTCCGGTCAATGCTACGACCTGGTCGAACGCCCCGAGGGCATTTTTCAGCGACAGCACCATATTTATGGTCACGAATGGGCCGAGAAGCGGGAAAGTGATCCGCCAGAAGCCCTGCCATGCATTTGCACCGTCTATTTCCGCCGCCTCATACACTTCCTGATCAATAGTCTGCAGGCCGGCCAGGTACAGCAATGTGTTGTACGCCACTGACTGCCACACCGTAAGGAAGACGATAGGTATCCAGGCCAGCTGCGCGCTGGTAATCATGGATGTGCTCAGCCAGTCGATATGGAGTGCCTGGCCGAGCGCCGGCAGCGGCACCATGAAAATATATTTGAAGACATAGCCGATAACAAGGACTGCCAAAGTGTACGGGATGAAATATATTGCACGGAACCCGTTCTTAAAAGCAATGCGTGAGTTCAGCAGCACAGCCAGGAACATTGCGATAAGGTTGATAAGGACCGTGCATATGACAGCGATAAAAATCGAAAAACCGTACGCATGCCATACACGGTCGTCCTGGAACAGGGCAATGTAATTTTTCAGCCCGATCCATTTATAGGTACCGAAACCCTGCGAATTCGTAAATGAATACAGGATACCCTGGATGAACGGTACGTACAGGAAGAAAGCAAAGATCAGCGCTGCAGGGACCGTCATCCAGTAATAGGTACGGTCCAGCCGCCTGCCTGCCCTCCCCTCTTTTTTGGAGGATACGGGGCCCGCACCTGAACGTGCAGATCCCGGCCTTGGATGCAGAGAAGTTGACACTGTTGTCATAATGGTCTCCTGTTGCCCTACTCAAAAGTCCTGGACTGGACTTTATCCCATTCTTTCTGCATGGCATCGGTAAACTGCTTCGTATTGCCTGTTGTTACCAGTGCCTGCAGGAAGCCTGCGAGATTGATGGATGAAGGTATCTGATGGTCGCAGAAATCTACGATGCGGCCCGAGCGGAAGAAAGGAAGTACGGGGGCGATCTCCCTGCCGCCTGCCTGTGTTTCCTTCAGCGGCGTAAAGGCGTACTGGGCTTTAGCATATTCAGCTACATTCTTCTCACTGAGAAGGAATTCTATAAACATGCGTGCTTCCTTTTCATGCTTGGTGTTTGCGCCCATAGTGAGGAGCACATCGTCACCGGCAACAAGTTTCTGCTCATTGGCATTATTGGTTGCAGGCATGTTGGCGAAGCGCAGGCTGATATCCTTATTGACCGATGTGACCTGCGGTATGGCATACGTCCCGAGAGGGAGGATGGCAGCCTTGCCGTTGGCGAAGTCCTGCGTGGCCTGCTGGTATGTCACGCCTTTGTTTGGCTGCGCATACGTATACAAAGTATGCTCCTTCTGAGCAGTTTCAGTCCACAGCTTGCCGAAATCGGTTTCCTTCTTCTTGAGTTTCGTATAGTCGCTCAGCGGTACAAGGGTACCGTTCAGGGAAGCCAGAGGGGCCTGGAGGGTCCATGTATCCGCCCACGATGCCTCAACCGGCGTGATCCCCGCGCTTTTGAGCTTCTGCAATGCTGCGATAAAGCTGTCCCACGTCTGCGGGGGATTATCAGGGTCAAGTCCCGCTTTTTTCCACAGGTCAGTATTGATGATATAGCCTGAAGCATTGCCGGCGTATGGGAGGGCATACAGCTTTTTCTTTGCCGGATCGGACGTCTGGACGAGATCCCTTGATATCTGCAGCATGCCGGTATTGAGCCTTTTCGTGATTGGGTCGCCTTCCCAGTTATGGTAGACCCCCGAAGCTGCAAAATATCCGTAGCTGATATCGCCGTTCAATGTGATAACATCGGGTACCCGACCTTTTACCAGCCGTGTGCGCATATCGGTCTGCGCATTTGCCGTGTTATTGACATTGATTGTAATATTGGGATGAAGTTTCTCAAATTCACGCGCCTTCTGGGTAAACCATGAAGCAGCTTCCGCCTTAAACTGGAAAAAATCAAGGGTGACCTGCTGCGACTGGGAGCTGCCGCACGCCGCGAGCGCTGAACCTGCTAACGCTACGGTAGCCACTGTACTGATAAGCCGTCCTATTATCTTCCTCATTTTAAGGGTGCCATTCCTCATAATGACTCCTTTTACCATGGTACGGCAGCCATGCCGCAACTCACTACAACACTGCCCAGTCTAATTTCTTTCGATTTATATTCCTACTTTGGGCATGTTCCTATTGTTTTGAAAGTAAAGCATGATAATTTAGTATATATGGAAAATAATCGCATACCTTTATGGTTCAGGCACTCAGAAAATACACACGCAATCGCTGCCGATATCATGCGGAACAGTCCTGTTTCACGGTCGCAGCTGGCACGGAAGCACAAGCTGTCACAGGGGACATTATCGAAGATAACCGGCGAACTGCTGTATGACGGCATCATCGAAGAAAGCGATGCCGCAGCTTCTCCCGGCAGTGCAGAAATGCGCACGGGAGATGCCGGCAGGGGGAGGCCGCAGACCGCACTGCAGATAGCGGCAAAATCCCGGACTTATATAGGCGTCAATATACACACCTACGAATGCATAATGGCAGTGACCGATGCAATGTGCTCTGCAATCTGCGAACCCCTTATCATCCACTATACCGATAACCGTCCGGAAAACCTTACGGCCCTGATCTCCCAGGGAATAGGGCAGCTGTCACAGGCTGCTGCAGAACGCGGTTTCCCCCAGCCCTCGGCAGCAGGGATCACAATAGGCGGGCATATCCTCAACGACAATACTGTGACTTTCGCACCGTTCCTCCAGTGGAACAAGAATGTCGATTTCGGCAATATGGTGCAGGAAGCCGCACATATGCCGGCAGCAGTATTCAATGATCTGGATTCCCTGCTCGCATACGAAAGCTGGTTCGGTGCAGGCCGCAGTTCCCGGCGGTTCGCCCTGCTGACCATCGGGCTGGGGATCGGGTATGCGCTGTGCGACGGCGGGGAGCCCGTTGATTACCCCGATAAAAGTTACGGTATGGCGGGGCATGTGCCCGTTGACCCCGACGGGCCGGTCTGCTACGCCGGGCACAAAGGCTGCTCGCAGTGCCTGACTTCACCGTCAATAGCCATGGAATATTCGCAGCTTATCGGACATGCATCTACATTCGAGGATTTCGCCCGCAACGCGGAATCAGGCAAACCCATAGCCCGCTACCTTGTGGAACGCACATGCTACAGGCTTGGGGTCCTCATAGCGACAGTTGCCAATATGGCGATGCCCGAAAAAATACTTATTGGGGGCGAATCAGCATATCTGGCTGAAAGCGCACTGGAATCCATCAGGACGGGCGCCGGCCGCTACCGGCACAGCAGGGCTCAGCAGGTGCAGTTTGAGATCCTGAAATACGGGTGGGAACGCTGGGCGCTCGGCGGGGCTGCGCGGGTTATCGCCATGTCTGTTAAAGGATAGGGCGCAGTGCACTGCTCTATCCCCTCCTGCAGGCCTCGCACACACTTACACTTTTTCAGCTGCAAAAATAACAGCCTGTGCAGGATGGAGCTGCGGAGGGCGGATGCCGTAATTGGTGAGCGACTGCCCAGACAGTGTGACCCCCCGGGGCGTCCACCAGTATAACGGCCCTTCCCCGTTGCCTGTCCCGGAAAGGTCCCGGCTGGCGGCGAGCGGGTAAACACGGTATGAACCGTCCGGGTCGAGGCCGGGCAGGCGGACAGGGGCAGCAGGGTAGTTCGGCGACGTAGCCACCTGGATAAAGCGGAAATACCCGCGCGACCTGTCGGCAGAGACTATACCGTCCACGCAGACAGAAGCATCGTTGGTATCAGACTGGACCAGGCTGCCTTCAGCGATCAGGGGGCGCATGTTTTTATACAGCGCGATCCACGAGGACAATTCGTCAAGCTGATCCTGCCCGACAGCATTAAGGTCCCACTCCACACCAAGATGGCCGAAAAGCGACGTAATGGCCCGCATCGGCAGCGATGTTGCGCGCCGCGTGGAGTGCGCAGGGGATGCACCGATATGCTCGCCTATCATTTCAGGAGGGACGAGCAGGGCTGTGTACCGCTGTATCGCAGCGCGTTCAACAGGGTCCACGCAGTCAGATGCCCAGATACGGTCGCAGAATGCGAGGATCCCCATATCTACACGCCCTCCGCCCGAACTGCACGACTCGATCTCAAGGCCCGGATGGCGGAGTTTCAATGCTTCAATGATCGCATAAACAGCCAAGGTCTGGTTATGGACTGCCGGGGTTCCGGAATGCCGGGAAACAGCTTCGGATACAAGCTTATTATGGTCCCACTTGATATAGCTGATCCCTGTTTCGCTGACCAGGGAATCCATCGCATGGAAAATATACGACAGTGCAGCCGGATTGGTCAGGTCAAGCACCTGTTGGGACCGGCCCTGGACGGCACTGCGCCCCGGCGTGGGAGACAGTACCCAATCAGGATGGGCACGGGCGATCCGGGAATCGGGGTTGACCATTTCAGGCTCAAACCACAGGCCAAACTCCATACCCCGGCTGCGGACATAGTCGGCAAGCGGGCGGAGGCCTTCCGGCCATACGTCTTCAGAGACCTGCCAGTCACCCAGCCCTGAAGTATCATCCCTGCGGGACCCGAACCATCCGTCGTCTACCACAAAACGTTCCACACCGCATGACTGCGCAGTGTCGGCAAGCTTCTTCAGCGTATCGAATGAATGGTCAAAATATACGGCTTCCCACGTATTCAGGATGACCGGACGCGGTTTGCTGCGCAGATTGGGGTGGAGCTGGCGCAGGGTCTTATGGAACCTGCGTGCAACTTCGTTGAGCCCCCGGCCGTAGCTGCCGTATACCCACGGGGTTATATACTTTTCGCTGACCTTAAGCTCCACTTCACCGCCCAGAAGCAGCTCTCCGCCGCCTAAAACAGGCAGGCTGAACGGCGTCGAATCTATGCTGAGCGTACTGTTCCCGCTCCATCCCACATGCACGCTCCATACTTCGCCTTCCTCGAAGCCGAATCCGCGGGTACCGGCGCTCATCAGCAGGGATGCATCAAAATCAGGCCTGCCCATGACTGAATTCTTTTCAAAACGGCCTTTAACAAGAGGCTGCCGCTGCGGCGAGCGTTCCCGGAGATGATGCCCTGTCGCAGTCATGATTTCGCTGGCCGCAGGAGGCACTGGGAAACCCAGCTCAACAGCCTGCACAGAAAGGGGGGCTCCGCCTTCCAGCTTCCCTATATTCCTGACCTCAGCTTTCTGCCTGACTAATCCGGAATCAAGCACCTGTATTTCCCAGACAAGCTCCACACCCTGCTCGCTGTCACGCGCCACAACTACGGCATGGGGCACTGCAGCCTGATCCGGATATGTACCGCTCTGCACCTGCGCGGAACGGAGCTCATCGTCGCCGAATCCGGCAAGGGTGCGCGCCTGCCGGGAAACTTCATCAACAAACCTGCCGGCATGGTCTGCTGTAAAACTAGTTACGTCAAACTTGCAGAAAAGCTCTGTCCCTTGCGAGCGTATAACAAAACGGGATTTGCCGCTCCATGCCTCAGACTGTACCGGCATAATACTCGGGAACGGTGTTATATCAAGATTGCCTGAGACCCTTTGGGGGTGGAGAGCATCATAAAGGCCCCGGGAGGAGGACGGATCGCCCATCTCCCTGCCCCAATGGACGATATGCGGCATATCAGAACCGCACGCAGCCAGGGCAAGCGCGACGCCGCCATTGGCGAGGTATACCGTGCGCAGCGGCATGCCGGCGGATGATATGGAATCGAAAGTGCGGACAGCAGCAGTCATTGGTACCGTTCTCCTGATATATCCTACATTTTTTACGCTATGCTTTTGTTTTACAGTGTGCCTGCCTGCGGGGGATACGCTGTATAGCTGGCCCGCATAAACGTTTCCACTGTTTTCCTTCTGCCACTATATAATCTGAGCTAACGATACGGAAGGTTATTTTCCCTGCCCGGGCGTGGCACGGTACAAGGGAAAGTAAAGCAAGACCGATCAGCCTGGACTGCCTGGATGACGCCGGGGACCTGGGCGGTGCTGTTCAAAAAACCTGCCGAGCAGCCGGGAGCATTCATCTTCGCGGATGCCGCCCGTGACCTGCGGATGCGCCCCGATATGCGGGTCGCGGGGGATGTCCCACACAGACCCGCAGGCACCCATCTTAGGGTCCCAAGCACCGAAAACGATGCTTCCTACATGGGCGCTGACAGCTGCGCCCGCGCACATGGGGCACGGTTCAAGGGTCACAACTAAAGTAAATTCTGCCAAATTCCAGGACCCATTGACGGCGGCAGCGGTGCGGATCACTTCGATTTCAGCGTGGGACAGCGGGTCGCCTTTCTGCTCACGCCTGTTATAGGACCGCGCGGCTATTGCCCCATCCCTGTCAAGCATCACAGCGCCCACAGGGACATCTGCGTTCCTCTCAGCCTCGCGGGCGCAGCGCAGCGCCTCCCCCATCGCTGTAGCCAGCGCTTCGCTGCTGATGCCCATATTCCGCCTGACTGTATCTGCAATAACTACAGCACCAGTATAAAACACCGGCATGGAGAGGATGGTATGGATGGCTCCGGGACGGGACCGTGAACGCCTTCGATCATATATCTTCTGAAAGGGAATGCCTTATTGTTATACCTTTATTGTTCGCCTTATCGTTATTGCTTGCGCCTGCGTGATATGCCGCTGCCCAGCCGCTTGAAATGCTGTTCAAGGACCAGGGCTGCAGAAAACAGCTCGGCAGGGGTGGCCTCCAAAGCCGTGCACAACTGCCATATCTTGTCGAGGCTCACCGATTTTTCGCCGCGCTCCACGCGCCCAACGTACGACCTGTCCATTTGAGCCGAAAGTGCAAGATCTTCCTGGCTCATATTCTTTCTTTCGCGGAATTTCCGGATAGCCCGACCAAAAGAAAGCCTCTTAATATAAGCATCGTTCGCTTTCATGCGGTTCATCGTCCGTCCGAATCGGCGAGATATCAACGGATTATAAGCCGTAAATCTAAAAACAGCCTGTGAACTCCCCGGCCGTCCCGTGCCGCCCTCTAGCCTATGCCGTGACGTATCATAAAAACATGACTATGCATCTTACAGTTCTGGATCATCCGCTGGTAGACCACAAACTTACCGTCCTGCGGGATAAAAACACGCCATCCAATATTTTCCGCGAGCTGGTCAGCGAACTGGTGACCCTTGAAGCATACGAGGCGACCCATGATCTTGCCGTTGAAGACCGGCCTATTGAGACCCCTGTAGCATCTGCAACGGGAAGGCATCTTGCCGGGCCTAAGCCGATGGTCGTGCCTATACTCCGTGCCGGGCTGGGCATGCTTGACGGCATGACGCGCCTGCTGCCCACAGCCGAGGTCGGCTTCCTCGGCATGCGGCGTGACGAGAATACGCTTGACATCATCACATATGCAAACCGTCTGCCCGATGACCTGACTGACCGCCAGTGCTTCCTGCTTGACCCGATGCTCGCAACAGGCGGGACACTTGTTGCTGCAATCAAATACCTCAAAGAACGCGGCGCCAAGGATATTACCGCCATTGACATCCTTGCCGCCCCGGAAGGGCTGGACCGCCTTGAAAAAGAAGTGGACCCGTCTATAGACTTCAAAGTGGTCGTCTGCGCAGTGGACGAGAAGCTTAACGATAAAGCGTATATCATCCCTGGCCTGGGTGATGCCGGCGACCGCCTGTACGGGCTGGCAGAGTAACACAGCTCTCCCCTATCGTCCAGGGCCTGCTCTGGCGCAGGCATGCCCGGCAGCAGTTTTATAAGATCCATATGAGGTGAAGCATGCTCAGCATTTTTGACATGTTCAGCGTGGGCATCGGCCCATCATCATCTCATACTGTAGGGCCTATGCGCGCGGGGAAAGCTTTTTCCGATGCCCTTGCCCGGAACGGCCTGCTCGGTTCGGTTGCGCGGATACATGTCGTACTGTACGGATCGCTGTCGCGCACAGGCAAAGGCCATGGTACAGACCGTGCTGTCGCTGCCGGGCTTGAGGGCTGGGAACCTGAAACCGTTGACCCCGGGCACGTATTGGCCGTACTTGACGAGTGCTGCCAGAAGCAGGAAATAACCCTTAATTTCAACCATACGATCCCTTTTTACAGGGAAGACATCAAATTCGACCTGTGGCGGACCCCTGATTACCATCCTAACGGCATGGAGATGAAAGCCTTCGATGCTTCCGGCAACGAGCTTTACAGTGACACGGTCTACTCGGTCGGCGGCGGATTTATTATCCACGGCAGTGAGATCAGCGGGGCTTGCTGCAAAGCTGCAGAAGGGCAGGGCCCGGCTGCAGTCCCCTACCCTTTCGCTAATGCGGCAGAATTAGTTGATATCTGCGGACGCGAATCAAAATCCATTGCTGATATAGTATGGGAAAATGAACTGGCGTCCCATACGGAGGATGAGATAAAGGACTATATCCACAGGGTCTGGCATTTCATGCATGAGTGCATCATGAACGGGTGCCTCAGCGAAGAAACCATATTGCCGGGCGGGCTCCGGGTACACCGCCGGGCGCCGGGCCTCTACAGGGCCCTGGCGAGGACCGGCGATACTGCCATATTCGGGGAAAATAAAGAGCTTATCAGCAGGCCGCTGAGTACAACAAACGGCAGCGTTATGGAATGGGTCGATCTATTCGCACTCGCGGTCAATGAAGAGAATGCAGGCGGCGGACGGATAGTGACTGCCCCGACAAACGGCGCTGCAGGCATCGTCCCGGCCGTCCTGCACTACTACTGGTATTTCATTGACAATGCCGACGAGGCAGGTGTAACGGAATTCCTCCTTACTGCCAGCGCTATAGGCTACCTGTTCAAGCGCAATGCATCCATTTCCGGTGCTGAAGTCGGATGCCAGGGCGAGGTGGGAAGCGCCTATGGCTGCCGGCGGCCTGTGTGCAGTCCTTGGCGGAACGCCTGCCCAGGTGGAAAACGCTGCCGAAATAGGGATCGAACATAACCTTGGGCTGACCTGCGACCCTGTGGGCGGGCTGGTGCAGATCCCCTGCATTGAACGCAACGCTATGGCTTCCAATACTGCCGTCAATGCCGCACGTATGGCGCTGCTCAGCAACGGCTCGCATATCGTATCTCTGGATTCCGCAATTGAAACAATGCGCCAGACGGGGCATGACATGATGTCGAAGTACCGTGAAACTTCCGAAGGCGGGCTTGCCGTTAACGTTGTTGAATGCTGAGGCCGGCGCAGGCTGACTGCCTGTCCGGCCAGCCGGCAGCGGGCCCTCTGCCCTATTCGACTTCTAAACCGTAGTTTTCTGCCATGCTCCGGATATCAGGGGCGCCGTACCTGTCAACAAGCTCATGCCAGCGCCGCACATTAGCTTCCCCGAAACGCGCACAGCGGCGGGAATACCCCTCAACAGATACGAATACGATGGGATCTGACTTGCTGTTGAATTTATCCGCATACATGACGATCTCCTGCTCACGGGTAAGCGGCACGTAATCAGCGGCCGGGAGGTCCAGATGCTGCCGCTCGACCATATCCCTGGTCAGCCCAAGGCCTGTATGGTTGCGGGCAAACTGCGCCACCGCTTCATCGGCGCCGGAATCGCGCAGATACGTATATCCCAGTATCCCGTGCCGGATATAGTCCCTGCGGAAAGTCACAGGATGGGCAGGATCAGCCTCCCTGCCCCCGTACGATCCCGGATCATCGATGACCTGGTACGTACCGATGTCGTGGACAAGCGCGCCCAGCACGGCCAGGGGAAGGTCAACCGGGCGGCTGGGATCCGTTGCTGTCCCATAACCCCCGGTACTTCGGCCCGCAGTATCTTGCCCATGGGCACCATGCCCTGCAGCATCCCTCCTTGCAGTACTGTGTCCTGCGGCGCTTCCCCCTGCGATACTTTTGCAGATGCGCTGGGTAAGGAGCGCAACGATTGCACAATGCGAAGCAATAAGGTCGAATGCCCTGTCACCCGGCGCCTGATCGCTGTGGAGGCTGAGGGCCCAGTTCAGGGCCTCCTCTGATATCTCAAGCTGCGGAAGTATATCGTCGAGTATCCGCGTATTCCATGTGCCGCTCCGTGCACCAGGCCAGGGGATACCTGCTCCACCAGTTGCGCCGCCCCCGCCAGCCGCGCCTGCCTTACCGGCCATGCCTGGCACGCTGGCTGTATTATGCCTGCTGTCCCTGCCGGTTTTCACCGGACCAAAACCCAAATCCATATCCCTATCATAAAACGCGCGGAGCACCGGCAGCATTTGCTGCCTGTATGCGTGCCGTCCATAAGCAGTTCCGAGCAGGGACTGGACGGGCAGCATAGTTCAAAAAATCGTTACCCTTTATACTGGATACATAATGTTTTAAAGTGTTCATCTTTAAAGTGTTCATCAAGCTTAGCGATAGCCTATATGCTACGCTGCTGCAGCTTCACAAGTCCCGCCCTATTCAGAGCCAGCCCGGAGGCTGCCGGCAAAATGCCGCATGGTATTTACCTCAGGCGGATTGGCTAAAATAGATGCATGATTGGAAAGCCGCATATCAGGGCCGCCGACTGGCGTGCGCACAAGCATGATTTTGCGGCGCTCGTTGTCGGCGTGATAGCGGCAGCGTGCATTATCCTCGGGTCGGCAATAGGCATTATCCACCTGTTCCAGTCTTCGCAGCAGGGGCGCACCCCCAATGATGCAGGTATAACAACACTAAGCTCGTCAGCCACACCCAAGAATACAGCCCAATCAGCACGGTCCGCGAAGCCTGCCCGATCATCCGGATCTGCTGCAAAGACGGCGAAGCCAAAGGCGCCGGCCAGGAAAGTCGACTGGCATGGCCCGACCGGCGGGGCGCAGCCGGACCTTGCTGGTTACAGTGAACTCTCAATTGACGTAGACCTCAAAAAACAGCGCGTATATGTTAAATCAAACGGCCAGACTATTTACACGATGATTGCCAGCACAGGGATGGACAACACTACGCCAACCGGCAATTTCGTAGCGGGCGGATATGCGCCCAACCCTCGCGGGGCATCGTTCTACAATACTGCGGAGCGGATGGGCGCACAGAACTGGATCTGCATCCATGACAATATCCTTTTCCACTCCGTCCCTACTGACATCAACGGCGAATACATTGCCAGCGAAGCCGAAAAGCTGGGCAGCCCGGCATCGCACGGCTGCATCCGCCTGAGCATAGCAGACAGCAAATGGCTCTATGACCAGCTCCCCACAGGGACGCCCATCCATATCTACTGAGCGCTAAACTGCTGCTATAGGTATCCCTTCTTTTCTAAGAAAATTCGTCAACATATTTTCTACCTGACTTAAACCAGCTCCTGAACTTCTTCCGTTTCGCTCATCAACTCTGGTAATTATTAAACCTCTTTTTGCTCGAGAAATCGCTACGAAAAAGGTACTCATCACCTCTAAAATACTATCCTCCGTATGCTTATTGTCCCACCATGAATTTCCCTCAAGGCCGATCAGATAAACATATTCATATTCAAGCCCCTTACTCCTATGTATCGTCATAATCGGTACAATACCAATTCCGCGAAGGGAGGCAATAGCCTCCGGCCAATCATTCTGAAACAATGAATGAATCTTTCGCGGCACGATTCCAAAACCCCTTCCTCCTCATATTGAGGATATGCTTTTTTCAAAACCGCTTTACCCCCTAATGCAGTATTAAGAGTATCAAGTACCTCAAGAGAATTATAGGAGCGCCCTTCATTACAAATACTGATGCATCTAGAATATATTAGCTCTAATTTTTCAAATTGCTTATCATCCTCTCGGGCGTCAGGGAGCCCACAAATTCTCATTAATTCATTTTCAACATTCCTTCTGATATCATCAGGGTCGCTAGGGTTAATACTCAACCTAATTAGATCAATAACTAATCGGGTAAATGGATCATCAAGAAGCACCTGGAGTCTAGCTGTATCTTGGGAACGGATATTGAATTGATTCAGTTTTTTCTGGATTTTTGATGTATATTCTCTAACCTTGTTCCGCGTTAAAATACAAATATTTTCAGGAGCAACACCAGAATCAATTCTCTTTTTTATACTTTCAGCCACTTTATCTGATTCGACGTCGTCATTCCTTGGACTAAGAATGCAGACACCCTCATCATTTCCGTTACCCATTGCATCTATTCGCGGACACGGCTGTTTAAACAAAGGATAAAATTCCCTCTGAAAATCTGCTTGAAAATCTACCAATGTCTTTATAGAACGATAATTTGCTAAAAGTATATAATCGTTTGGAGAATAGTCATCTTCGAAACATTCAAACGCATCCTGTTTAGCTCCCGCCCATAGCATTATCCTTTGCTTAACGTCACCAACGACAGTAATCCTGCTATTAGTTCCTTTAAAAACCTTTCTAAGAAAATTATATTGCGCACTTGTCGTATCTTGAAATTCATCAACAAAAACATAATGGTAGGTAGCACGAATTGCCTGCTTTACATATGTATTTTTAGTAATTTCATCCGCAAGATGAAATATCATACGAAATGTTAATTCACTTGATGAACCATCGGAAGGATATAGCAATTTATTCCATAGCCCCTCCCATTGTCTGGTATTTTCATCCTTCTTGTATTGTTCTAATGCCTTATCTATATTCTCCCTTCTTTTATTATCATCTATAATCTTATAATTATAACTTGGACGTAATTTATCCGGCAGGATATTTAGAAACTGATCAACAAGCTTCTTCGCAAAAGCATCAAAAGTGTAAGAATCAAACCTCCTATACTCATTGTTTTTGCAGCGCTCCGAAACACGAACTCTAAGGTTATCTGCTGAACTATTTTTAAAACTTATGGCTAAGATACGATATGGAGACGGGCAGAGTTCTGTCTGTAACAAATAACATGCTTTTTGAGCTAAGAATTCTGTTTTTCCAGCTCCTGGGCCTGCTGTTACCACAACATTATGGCCAAAATCGCGAAGCGCATTAACGGCTTCCGGCTCAAGTACAATACCACCTACAGTTTCCCAATCACGACTATGCATTTGTATTTTCTCCATTTTGCTTTAGTATTTCCGAGACTTTACTCACTAACCTTTTTAGGACACCTGGGATATTTTTCTGGAAAGTATCCTCGTCTAGTAATGAAAGGGCACGTATATGAGTTGCCGGTTTACCACGATTTAAAAATAAATAACGATACCAAACCATATATTTCTTTTGCTCACTACTATATGTTGTACCAACACCTCCTTTTTCATGTAATACAGCCTTTACAGCATCACGTATCACATTCTCATCTTCAGTATTTCGCGGACCTTGCAAACCTCTAGCTAACGACATATATTTTTCCGGATACGCCTCTAACATTAAAAAATCAATATCTAATGGCGCAGAAAAGAAAACACCATACTTTTTTTCCAGATAACCTATCCACTTTTCTATATCTTCCGCAGTAGCACTATCTCTCGCTTCAAGCTCTGACAATTCTATAATTTTTCCTGTTACTGGATCCGCATCCGCAAAATCATTATCTAAAAGCTGCAACTGTTCTACAATATATACTATTCGTCCCCAGCCACCTCCATAACGCTCCTGATCAAAATCTAGAAGCGTGACATAAGGGATATTTAATCTACGTAGCAATTTCCAAAAATAGTTGACATGCCGCCCGCCTAAAGGAACAACTGATATTCTCTGGCTGTCGACATTTCCTCCCAGACTCTCCAATACCTTAGGAAGAATTATTTCTTCGCTGTCTCCTTCCCCTAGAACTACTAAATCAGCAAAATACAGTTCAGGATAAGCCATAATGGCCTCCTTTACATATTTTTGATCCTCTGCATCGCTATTATGATCCAAGGTAATCGGTACACAATTTGTGCAAGAGCCCTTATCTAATCTAAAGTAACAAATGCTTTCAGGATCTACTCTTTTCACAATCGAAGAAGAATGTGATGTAATAATTACCTGGCATGCTTTTTGGCCTGCAATCTGTTTCAAGCGATTAACCAACTGCCCAAGTAAATGGGGAGCAACATGATTCTCTGGCTCTTCTACTGCAATAAGAGTCAAGCAACTAGTAGGCTTATTACGAATAAACATCTTTTGTTTATTCTGGTACTCAAAGTCAATCGCACTCCCGATAAGCGAAAAATATAACAATGATCTCTGTCCATCACTAAAATAATCAATTGTGTAGTCTTTATTATTAATTCCAGGAGAAAAGGTTACCTGGGGGGATTTAACCGTTGACGCAAAATCAGTTGTCGAAAAACTTAAAGAAGCTTCCTTATACCTGGGATCATTCTCATATCCGCCCCAAGACTCAGTAATAAAATTTCCCAGTTTCTTGGCATCCTCCTCATTCATAAATGTATCATTGAGTTCCTTAATTTTCTTCTCAATAATGTTTTTCGTGTCTAGGCTCCAGTCAATCTGCTGGATGCTTTCCTGAAGAATATTCCTTGAACCACTTCTTAAAAGATCCCCCGGATTCCTAACGGCTGGAATATATATTAAACGTATTCTATTCAGCCTGGTACGCTCCGCCGGTTCCTTTCTCTCATCTTCCTTCTTAACATTTTCAGGGTTCTTAACAAAATATGTCTTAGAATCAATATCTCCCTCAATCGACGTGCCGGAAGACCACGTAGCTTCAAGCCGGACCCTTAATATAGGCTCCTTCTCCTCCTTATCAATTACAAAACTATCAAAATATTCAGGGATATCTTCCTTAAAGGAACTTTGTTCAAACCCAAAAACCGCCTCTATAAACATTTCAATATTCTCAACACTTGAAGGATCCCGATCCTCATCAATATGAAAATCTTCACGAACCAACGCTCTCACCCGCATATCTGTAGAAAAGATTTTAGAGAGAGCAACCAAGGCAGCCGTTTTACCCGATCCATTCGAACCAATAAACGTCGTGCATTCATTAAAATTAATAGTCTGTTCGCTGCCGAATGACTGAAAATTCTTAATTTTCACTTTTTTCAAATACACAGTAATATCCCTGTCCTTCCCTGAATTACCAGTAGGTTTACGCAATAAATCTACCACTCAACCCCTACTGATATCAATAGCCCCTAAGCCAAAAGAACTTGGCAGACAGATAGCCTATGATTGTCTGACTACCAGCAAATGAACACAACGTATATCCAATCTCCTACTTATCAGTATGCAGACATACACTATTGAAGGAAAGGGAACGTAATGGCATCACAACTTGAGATAAAAACAATTGAAGAATTTATCAATCGTTGGCAAGGACATGGGGATGAGAAGCAAGAGACACAACGTTTCTGGATAGACCTTTTACAAAATGTTCTCCACCAGGATAAAGTAACTGAAACTACATTATTCGAGCATAAAACAAGTGCCAACGGATATATAGATGTGTGGGTTCCTAATGCACGTTTCCTTGTAGAGCAAAAGAGTGCGGGTATTAATCTTGATAAGCCAGAAATTCGGCAGAATACTCCCGTAACCCCCATAGAACAGGCACTACGTTACGCTAATAGTCTTAGACCTTCTCAAAAACCAGCAATAATATGTACCTGTAACTTTGAAAAGTTCAGATTTTACGATCTTGAACAAGATCCCGCAGCAAAATCACCTATAGATGAGTTTACACTTAAAGAACTGAAAACGCATATTGATACTCTCCATCAGATTTTCAGCGAGACAAATTCTAAACTTGTGGTCCAGCAAAAGCTATCCGAAAATGCTGGGCTTTTAGTCGCAAATCTCCACAAGTCGATTGCTAAACAATACGGAGATTTTGATGATAAGGGTATACGCCGTAGTCTTGCAACTCTGACCGTACGCCTTGTTTTTTGTATGTATGCTGAAGACTCTGGATTATTTCAGCCAGACTCATTCACTAATTACATCAAAGAAACTCCAGCTCCACAATTACGGCGTGCTTT
>ERZ773090.492-NODE-492-length-20652-cov-4.19328_pt1 | contig 20652 bp, 16 predicted proteins | sample MGYA00580579_ERZ773090 | MGnify/ENA primary metagenome ERZ773090 (study PRJEB29015, sample SAMEA2738014) | human oral metagenome | biome: human oral; feature: human-associated habitat; material: dental | place: China | collected 2132 ... | reverse complement strand
GATTTTGTCTTTGCTTTCCACCGAAGAATGGATGAGGAAGTTGTGGCCGGTCGAAGCGTCCTGGAAAACCACTTCGCGGTAGTTAGGATGAATATCTGGTTTCATAGTTAATACTCTTAAATTAAAAGGGCGGAATCATACCGAAGCGCTTGTTTTTATGCAAGTTTAGGTCGCTTACCCTATAATTTTATGTTTAATTTAATTCCAAAAATACGAACTTCTATGACCCAATTACCCCCCGAAAAACGCCTGAAGCACGTCTACATCGAAACCTACGGCTGCCAGATGAACGAATACGATTCCTCGAAAATGCTGGCGGTGCTGAAGGTTTCCCACGGCATGACGCCGGTGGCCACCCCCGAGGAGGCCGATTTGCTGCTGCTGAACACCTGCTCGGTGCGGGAGAAGGCCCAGGAGAAGGTCTTCTCCCTCATCGGCCGCTGGAAGGAACAGAAGGACGCCCGGCCCCATGTGATGATTGCCGTCGGCGGCTGCGTCGCCTCCCAGGAGGGCGAGGAACTGCGGCGCCGGGCCCCGGCCGTCGATGTGGTCTTCGGCCCGCAAACCCTGCACCGACTGCCGAATCTGCTCAGCGAGGCCCAGCAGAAGCGCGACGGCGTCGTTGATGTGTCCTTCCCGGAAATTGAAAAATTCGACCACCTGCCCGAACCACGCGCCGAGGGCGCCACCGCCTTTGTCTCCATCATGGAGGGCTGCTCCAAATACTGCACCTTCTGCGTCGTGCCCTATACGCGCGGCGAGGAAATCAGCCGTCCCTTCGACGATGTCATCGCCGAGTGCGCCGCCCTGGCCGCCCAGGGGGTGCGGGAAATCAACCTGCTCGGCCAGAACGTCAATGCCTATCGCGGTCTCATGGCCGACGGCAGCGAGGCCGATTTGGCCCTGCTCATTGAATATGTGGCCGCCATCAGTGGCATCGGCCGCATCCGCTTCACCACCTCCCACCCGCTGGAATTCACCGACCGGCTCATCGACGTCTACCGCCGCGTGCCCCAGCTGGTTTCCCATCTGCATCTGCCGGTGCAAAGCGGCTCCGACCGGGTGCTGGCCCTGATGAAACGCGGTTACAAGGCCGCCGACTACGTGCAAATTCTGCAGAAAATCCGCGCCATTCGTCCGAACATGAGCTTCTCGTCGGATTTCATCGTCGGCTTCCCCGGCGAGGAGGACAAGGACTTCGAGGACACCATGAACCTCATCGAAACGGTCTTCTACGACACCTCCTTCAGCTTCATCTACAGCCCCCGGCCCGGCACTCCGGCCGCCGCCATGCCCGACCGTATCCCCTTCGAGGTCAAGAAGGCGCGCCTCAACCGCCTGCAGAACCGCATCATCGAGATGGCCGGTCAGATTTCGGCGGACATGGTGGGCAGCGAGCAGTGGATTCTGATTGACAAGGTTTCGCGCAAGGACGCCAGCGAGATTTGCGGCCGCACCGAGAACAACCGGGTGGTCAATCTGCCCGGTGATAAATCCCTGATTGGCCGCTTCGCCAAGGTGCGCATCACCGCCGCCTATAAGAATTCCCTGCGCGGCGAACTGCTCCAGGCCGAGGAAAAACACAACCGGCCCATCCGCTATTCCCCTTTCTAAACACGAGGAAAAAACCATGAAAAAAATTATTTGGGCCCTGGCCCTGACCCTCGGCACCGCTTCGGCGGCCAGCTACAAGATTGACAGCCACCATGCCAATCTGCGCTTCCACATCGACCACTTCGGCACCAGCACCAACAGCGCCGGCATCTACGGCCTGGAGGGCACGGTGGACTTCGACGCCGCCGCCAAAACCGGGGCCGTCGCCCTCAGCATTCCCCTGGATAAAATCAGCAGCGGCCACCCGGACTTCGACGCGCATCTGAAGAGCCCGGACATCTTCAACGTGGCCCAGAACCAGGAAATCAAATTCAAGTCCACCGCCTTTGAATTCGACGGCGAGAAGGTGAAAAGCGTCAAGGGCGATTTGACCCTGAACGGCAAAACCCACCCCATTACGCTGAACGCCACCAAATTCAACTGCTACGACAGCCCTATGCTGAAAACCCAGGTGTGCGGCGGCGACTTTGAGACCGTCCTTGACCGCAGCCAGTGGGACATCAACTATCTGATTGACAAGGGCATGAGCAAGGATGTGAAGGTGGTGATTCAAATCGAAGCCGCCAAGCAGGACTAAAATCCCGCCGTCAGCCGCTTGCCATGGGACCGCCCCGGCGAATCGGCCCGGCGGCCCTTTCCCCAATGAAGCGCTTCCTGCCGAACCCACCGCTCGGAACGAAGCGCTTCCCTTTTTTTATTTCTCCGGCTCGGCCGGCCGCTTCCCCGGCCGAAGCGCTTCCGCCCATGACGCCCCGCTGTCTTCCCAGGCCGAAGCGCTCCCGCTCAAATCATTTAGAGCTTGCCCGGCTGGCTCTGTAGATTTTTAGACTGAAGCGCTCCCCTTTTACGCCACTGCCCAACCGGAAGCGCTTCCCTCTTTTCTAACTTCACCGTTGGAAGCGCTTCCTCCCGAACAATCTTCTCAGAGCGAAGCGCTTCAATATGGCCCGGCGGCCCGGCGGGGGCGAAGGCCGAAGCGCTTCGACCTTGAAAGCCCTAGCTATGATTTCAGCCCGGGCCCCGGCCCAGGGCAAGCGCTTCCCCCTCTGCTTTACTTGCCCGCTAGACCGAAGCGCTTCGGTGCAGCTGGTCGCCCGGCTCCGGCCCGGGCCATTTTTAACCGAAGCGCTTCCCACGGAAACAACCCCAAAACGCGGCAGGGCCTTTCCTCTTTTTCCCAGCCCGAAGCGCTTCAACTTTGAAAGCCGCCCGGAAGGAAAGCGCCAGGGCAACGAAGCGCTTCGGCCGAATTAGCTCTGAACCCGAAGCGCTTCCCCTTTTACGCCGGCCGACTTGTCAGCTTTCTTTCTAGACCAAAGCGCTTAGCCGGAAAAGTACCGAAGCGCTTTTAACTAAATGGCTTTCCAGTCCGAAGCCTGAAGGCCATCTGAACCCGAAGCGCTTCTGACCGGAGACGGCGACCGAAGCGCTTCCTCTGAAACAGCCTTATAAGAATGAAGCGCTTCAGTTCTGGAACCAACCAAGAACGAAGCGCTCCCCTTTTCGGGTTCTCCAACCCGTTCGACAGTTTCAAAAACCGAAGCGCTTCCGGCTGGATTGGCTCCCAATCCGAAGCGTCTAGTTAGAAAGTTGGCGGCCTTAGCGAAAACGAAGCGCTCCCCCTTTCTAGGGCCGAGAACAACGAAGCGCTTGCTGTTCTTCGGGTTTGTGGCATTGGCAACGGGCTGGGACATAAAAATGTTCCTAGCCGAGGGAAGCGCTTCGGTTTGAGCCGCCAGCCGGAAGCGCTTCCCCGGGAACAGCTTTTTCGGCAGGAAGCGCTTCGGCCGGCCCGGGCCCGTCGGCCACAAAAAAAGCGCTCCGAAGAGCGCCACTGGGGTAGTGAATAAGGGTCAGTCGTCGATGGCTTCGATGGGCCGGTCGTTGCTGGGTTGCAGCGGCCGGTAGTTGTCGCCGAGCAGCTTTTGCAGCTGTTCCAGCTGGGCCGGGCTGGCCTCCACCTCATGGCGCAGTAACAGCCATTGCACGTTCTCCGTGCAGGGCGGCGTGGTCAGCGAGCCGCGCAGGCGGAAATGGTCCTTGTCGGCGGGGAAGAGGGGTTGAATGTCCAGCGGTTCAGCCAGGGCGATTTTCTCATTGACGGCCGGCGTTTTCTCCAGCAGCTTGGCCAGGGTCGGATTTTCCTTGCCGGGGGTGAAGAACACGGCGACCACGGCCAAATCCTTGCCGTCGGCGCGGGTAACAAAATGGGCCTCCAGCGGGAAATATTTACCGTTCAGGGCGTGCTCACTGCGGGCGTGGAAGTGGAATTGGAGCAGCTGATAATCGCGGCCGTCCAGCTTCAGGGCCTGGGTCGGTTCCTGGGCCTGGGCCTGCAGGGTGTGGCCGTTGTTTAGCCATTCATAGGCGGCCGGCTTCCAGCTGTCCAGGGGCAGGGTTTCGCCCTTGTGCGGTTCGCTGCTGCTGCGCACGTCCACCGGCGATTGCTCCTTGCCGGTGCTACAGAGCTGGTACTCGGCCTTCAGGTCGCCCCAGTGGCTCGGGTCATTGCTGCCGCTGTAGCTCCAGTCAGCCGCTCGGGCCAGGCCGGTGCAGAGGGCGAGAAATAGCAGGGATTTTTTCATGAAATACTCCATAGTTAGGGTTGAAAACCCCGATTATGGCCAAGGGCCGGGGCCGATGCCTTTGATTTTTCTGGCCGGGGAAGCGCTTCGGGATAGAAAAAATAAAGCGCCCCGGGGGGAGCGCTTCCTGATGGGGGCCTAGTCCGTCAGCAGCAGACACTTGCCGGAGCCGGTGCTGGCCAGGCCGGTTACGCCGGTGCGGGACAGCTCAACGATGGCCTCCGGTTCCAGGGCGCCGATGAAGGCGTCCAGCTTGCGCTGGGAGCCGGAGATTTCAAAGATGACCGTGCTCGGCGAAATGGCGACAACCCGGCCGCGAAAGGCGTCGTTGAGCTGGAGATAGGCCGAGCGGCTGTGGGCGTCGGCCTGCACCTTGACCAGCATCATTTCCCGGTCGATGAACTCGGCATCGGACAGGTTCACCAGCTTGATGACCTCCACCAGCTTGTTGAGCTGCTTGTTGATTTGCTCAATCAGCTGGTCATCGCAGTGGGTTACCAGGGTCAGGCGCGAGATGGTTCTATCCTGGGTCGGGGCGACGTTGAGGCAGTCGATGTTAAAGCCCCGGGCCGAAAACAGGCCCACCACCCGCGACAGGGCCCCGGCTTCGTTTTCCAGCAGCAGCGAGACCACATGACGTTTAATTTCATTCATAGCTAATTCCTTGGCTTTTTCTATTTCCGGCGTTCACAGCAACACGATGCCCTCGTGGTTGCCGGCATTGTCCACATTGCAGGACTCGCCCAGAATCATTTCATTCTGGCTGCCGCCGGCCGGCTCCCCCGGCTGGCGCAAATAAACCATCGTCTTCATAGCAGCACGATGCCCTCGTGGTTGCTGGCGTTGTCCACATTGCAGGACTCGCCCAGAATCATTTCATTCTGGCTGCCGCCGGCCGGCTCCCCCGGCTGGCGCAAATAAACCATCGTCTTCATAGCAGCACGATGCCCTCGTGGTTGCTGGCGTTGTCCACATTGCAGGACTCGCCCAGAATCATTTCATTCTGGCTGCCGCCGGCCGGAATCATCGGGAACACCTTCTCCAGCTTCTCGGTGTGGATATCGACGAAGACGGTCCTATCTTTCATGGCGATGACCTCGGCCAGCTGGCTTTTCAGGGTGGCCGGGTCGCTGATGCGCACGCCCACATGGCCGTAAGCCTCGGCCAGCTTGACGAAATCCGGGGCGACGGTCATGTCGGTCATGGAATAGCGGCGCTCATAGAACATCTCCTGCCACTGGCGCACCATGCCGAGCCAGCCGTTGTTCAGACAGATGATTTTCACCGGGATTTGGTACTGCAGCGCCGTGGTCATTTCCTGCAGCATCATCTGAATGGAGCCGTCGCCGGTGATGCAGAACACGTCCTCCTCGGGCCGGGCCAGCTTGGCCCCCAGGGCGGCCGGATAGCCGAAGCCCATGGTGCCGAGGCCGCCGGAGTTAATCCACTGGCGCGGCCGGTCGAAGCCGAAATACTGGGCCACCCACATCTGATGCTGGCCGACGTCGGAGCAGATAATGCCCCGGCCCTCGGTGAGCTGGTGCAGGGTTTGGATAACCTTCTGGGGTTTGATGACGGTGGCGCTGTCCTGGTAGTTGAGGCAGCCGACGGCGCGCCACTGGTTAATTTGCGCCCACCAGGGGCCCAGGTCTTCGCCGGCGGGCTCGGCGCCGAGCTGGTTTAGCATGGCCGTCAGCACCGATTGCACCGAGCCGACGATGGGCACGTCCACCTTCACGTTTTTGGCGATGGAGGAGGGGTCAATGTCAATGTGGATAATCTCGGCCTCGGGGCAAAAATTAGCCAGATTGCCCGTAACCCGGTCATCGAAGCGGGCGCCCACCGCCAGCAGCACATCACAGTGATGCATGGCCATATTAGCTTCGTAGGTGCCGTGCATGCCGAGCATGCCGAGGAAATTTGGCGCGCTGGCCGGGAAGCCGCCCAGGCCCATCAGGGTTTCCGTAACCGGCAGATTCAGGCGCAGCGCCAGGGCCCGAAGCGCTTCGCTGGCGTTGTCGAGGATAACGCCGCCGCCGGCGTAGATAATCGGCCGCCGCGCCCGCAGCAGCAGCTTCAGGGCCCGCTTAATCTGGCCGATGTGGCCCTCGGTGGTGGGCTGGTAGGAGCGCAGATGTATGGAATCCGGATAGGAGAAAACGGCGCTGGCGCCGGTGATGTCCTTGGGAATGTCGATGAGCACCGGGCCGGGGCGGCCGCTGGCGGCGATGTAGAAGGCCTTCTTGAAGACCGTAGCCAGCTGGTTGATGTCCTTGACGAGGAAGCTGTGTTTCACCACCGGCCGGGTAATGCCGACGGCGTCCACCTCCTGGAAGGCGTCGTTGCCGATGAGGCCGGCCGGCACCTGGCCGGAGATGATGACCAGCGGAATGGAATCGGAGTGGGCGGTGGCAATGCCGGTAACGGCGTTGGTCAGCCCCGGCCCGGAGGTTACCAGGGCCACGCCCACCTTGCCCGAGGCTCGGGCGTAGCCGTCGGCGGCGTGGATGGCGCCCTGCTCGTGGCGGGTGAGGATGTGCTTCAGCTCGTTCTGCTTATAGAGGGCGTCATAGATATGAAGCACCGCCCCGCCGGGATAGCCGAAAACGTACTCGACGTTCTCGGACAACAGCGACTCAATGATGATTTCAGCGCCGGTGAGCGTCTGATGATTTTTTCTTTTTGCCATGGTTGGGCCTTCTAGTTGCTGAAAATTTTCTACCTTACGCAGCGGCGCCGCCTTTGGCAACGCCGCGCCGGGCTATGGCTTATAAATCAAAGGCCGATTCAATCAGCCGGCGGGTGTAGTCGGTCTGGGGCCGGTTGAAGATGGCGTCGGTGCTGCCCCGTTCCACCACCGCCCCGGCCTGCATCACCAGCACCTCATCGCTCATGGCCCGTACCACGGCCAAATCGTGGCTGATGAAAATATAGGAAAGGCCGTATTTCTGCTGCAGATTGCGCAGCAGTTCCACCACCTTCACCTGAATGGAACGGTCCAGGGCCGAGGTGGGCTCGTCGAGCAGGATAAATTTCGGCTCCAGAATCACGGCCCGGGCGATGGCGATGCGCTGGCGCTGGCCGCCGGAAAACTCGTGGGGATAGCGGTTGATGGTGTCGGCGCCCAGGGCCACCTCCTCCAGTATGGCCGCCACCTTGGCCTGGCGCTCGGCCCGGCTGAGCTGGGGCTGGTGCACGCGCAGGCCCTCGCCGACGATTTCGCCGATGGTCAGGCGCGGCGACAGGGAACCGAAGGGGTCCTGAAAGACCACCTGCATCTGGGCCTTGTGGCGCTTGCGCTCGGCCGGGGTCAGCCCTTCCAGCACCTCGCCCTGAAAGCGCACCGTGCCCGTGTGCGGCACCATGCCGAGCAGGGCCTTGCCCAGGGTGGATTTGCCCGAGCCGCTCTCGCCGACGATGCCGATGGTCTGGCCGCTGTGCAGCCGTAGGTCGATGTCCCGGACGGCGGCGAAGCGCTTCGTTGGCCGGCCGAAGAAACTGCGGCCGGTGATGTATTCGACACCGATGTGCTCGGCCGCCAGCAGCAGCGGCGCCCCGGCCGGCACCGGCGCCTTCAGGCCCCGGGGCGTGGCGTTGATGAGCTCGCGGGTGTAGTCGTGCTGGGGGGCGGCGAAGACGTCGGCAATGGGGCCCCGTTCGACGATTTCCCCCTGGCGCATGACGCAGACCTTTTCGGCATAGTGTTCGGCCAGACCCAAATCGTGGGTGATGAAGATGATGGCCATGCCCAGCTGGCGCTGCAGGTCGTGGAGCAGGTCGAGGATTTCCGCCTGAATGGTTACGTCCAGGGCGGTGGTGGGCTCGTCGGCGATGAGCAAATCCGGTTCGTTCATCAGCGCCATGGCAATCATGATGCGCTGGAGCTGGCCGCCGGAAAACTGGTGGGGATACTGGCGGAAACGCCGGTCCACCTCGTTGAGGCCGACCCGCTCCAGCAGGGCCTTGGCCTTGGCTTCGGCCTCGGCCTTGCTGAGGGTCTGGTGGACGTGAAGCGCTTCGGTGAGCTGGGCGCCGATGCGCATGAACGGGTTCAGCGAGGTCATCGGCTCTTGAAAAATCATGCCGATGCGATTGCCGCGCAGCCGGCGCAGGGTTTCCTCGTCGCTGGCCAGCACCTCGACGCCCTCAAATTGAATGCGCGATTCGGCACCGTAGCGGGTCTGGGCCGGGGGCAGCAGGCGGACGATGGACATGGCCGTAACCGATTTGCCCGAGCCGCTCTCGCCCACCAGGGCCAGGGTTTCGCCCCGGTTGAGACTGAAACTGACACCACGCACGGCGGCGATGTCCTGGCCATTGACGTCGAAATTAACCTTGAGATTTTCTACCGTTAGCAGGGTATTCATGGGCCTCCTCAGCGGTCTTTGGGGTCGAGGGCATCGCGGAGCCCGTCGCCGATAAAGTTCAAACAAAACAGAATGATGGCCAGCAGGCTGCCCGGGAAAACCAGCGTCCAGGGGGCCGTTTGCATTTCCTTGGCGCCGGCGTCGATAAGCACGCCGAGGCTGCTCAGCGGCTCCTGGACGCCGAGGCCGATGAAGCTCAGGAAACTTTCGGTGAGGATGACCACGGGAATGGTCAGGGTGGAGTAGATGACCACCAGGCCCAGGGTGTTGGGAATGATGTGGCGCCAGATGATTTGCCGGCGGGACACGCCCATTTCCTCGGCGGCGAGGACAAATTCCTTCTGGCGCAGGCTCAGGGTCTGGCCGCGAACGATGCGGGCCATGGTCAGCCATTCCACCGCGCCGATGGCCACGAACATCAGGTAAATATTCCGGCCGAAAAAGCTCATCAGCAGAATGACGAAGAACATGAACGGCATGGCATAGAGCACATCGACGAAGCGCATCATCAGGTTATCGACGGCGCCGCCCACATAGCCGGCGATGGCGCCGTAGAGCACGCCGATGACCAGCGACACCACCGTGGCGCAGAGGGCCACCAGCAGGGAAATGCGCACGCCAAACATGGTGCGGACGAAGAGGTCGCGGCCGTTGGAATCGGTGCCGAACCAGTGGCCGTTCTGGAGGCTGGGGGCGGTGCCGATGTCGTCCCAGAAGACTTCGTCGATTTCAAAGGGGCGCAGCGACGGCGCCAGCAGGGCGGCGAGGATAATCAGACCGAGCACCAGCAGCGAGGTCATGGCGGCCTTGTTGCGCAGGAGCCGGTCGAGGGCCAGGCGGAAGAGACTTTTACTTTTCAGAGTTTTCATGACAGGCGCACCTTCGGGTCAAGCAGGCCATAGAGCACATCAACGATGAGGTTCATCAGGATAATCAGGAAGCCGTAGAAAATGACCACGCCCATGACCAGGGTGTAATCCCGGTGCAGGGCGCTGCTGACGAAATATTTACCGAGGCCGGGCAGGGTGAAAATCATCTCAATGACCACCGAGCCGGTGAGAATGCCGGCCACCATCGGGCCCACGGCGCTGAGCACCGGCAGCAGGGCCCCCTTCAGACAGTGGCGTAGCACCACCTGCCGTTCGGGCACGCCCTTGGCCCGGGCCGTGCGCACCGGGTTGGCATGAAGCGCTTCAATCATCGAGCCGCGCATCAGCCGGGCCAGATAGGCGATGTAGGGCAGGGCCAGGCAGAACACCGGCAGCACCATCTGGCTGGGCTTTTCGCCCCAGCCGCCGGTGGGCAGCCAGTGCAGGTGAACGCCGAAGAGCAGGGTCAGCAGCGGCGCGATGACGAAATTCGGAATGGTGATGCCCACCATGGCCACGGCCATGATGCTGTAGTCGGTGCGGCTGTTCTGGTGGCGGGCGGCGATGATGCCGAGCAGGGGGCCGACCAGCAGGGCCAGGGTCAGGGCCGACAGGCCCAGCTCAATGGAGGCGGGGAAGTTCTCGCCGATGAGCTGATTGACGTCCTTGTCCACGTAATGAAAGGAGGGGCCCAGGTCGCCCCGGACGATGTGGCCGAGATAGCGGGCGTACTGCAGGGGCAGCGCCTCATCGAGGTGATACATCTTCTTCAGGTTGGCTTCGATTTCCGGCGGCAGCTGGCGGTCGCGGTCCAGCGGGCCGCCGTCCACGCTGCGGATGAGAAAAAAAGCCAGGGTGATGATGGTCAGCATGGTGGGTATGGCCAACAGCAGACGGCGTAAGACATAACGCAACATTACAATTCCTTTAATTTTTGGGCTCGAAAAAAATAATAGCGGAAAAATATTGACCTCTAGCCATTTTTTCGGCCACAGTGCCAGCAACGGCGGGGCCCCACCGGCCCTGCTTTTCTTCCCTCCAACCAAGGACTACATCATGAGAAAAACCCTATGGGCCATGCTGCTGCTGGCCACCCTGAGCGCTTCCGCCGAGGAAGTTTTAAAGCGCGGCAACGGCGCCGAGCCGAAGAGCCTCGACCCGCAGATTGCCGAGGGCGTGCCCGAATCCAATATCCTGCTCGACCTGTTCGAGGGCCTGACCACCCACGACGCCGAAGCCAATGTCATTCCCGGGCTGGCGGAGAAGTGGGAGGTGAGCGAAGACGGCAAAACCTACAAGTTTTTCCTGCGTAAGGAGGCCAAATGGTCCGACGGCCAGCCGGTCAAGGCCAGCGACGTGGTCTTCGCCTGGCAGCGGGCGGTGAATCCGGCCACCGGCTCCACCTATGCCTTCCTGCTCTATCCGGTGAAAAATGCGGAAAAAATCGTTACCGGCGCCCTCAAAGACGTGAATGAACTCGGCGTCAAGGCCCTGGACGACCACACGCTGGAAGTGCAGCTGGAAACGCCGACGCCCTATTTCCTCGGCCTGCTTACCCACCAGGTGGCTGCCGCCGCGCCCCAGCACGTGGTGGAAAAATTCGGCAAGGACTGGACCCAGCCGGAACATATGGTTTCCAACGGCCCCTTCAAGCTGACCGGCTGGCAGGGCAACGCCCAGGTTACGCTGCAGAAGTCCGAACACTACTGGGACAAGGACCAGGTGAAGCTGGATAAGGTCATCTACTATCCCATCGAAGACCTGAACGCCGAGATGAAGCGCTTCCGGGCCGGGGAGCTGGACATGACCTATGAGGTGCCCAACGCCCAAATCAAATGGGCCCGGGAAAATCTGGCCTCCTCCCTGCACATCGCCCCCTGGATTGGCACCTACTACTATGGCTTCAACCTGAGCAAGCCGCCGTTCAAGGACAATATCAAGCTGCGCGAAGCGCTTACCCTGGCCATCGACCGCCAGATTCTCACCGAGAAAATCTCCGAGGCCGGCGAGCAGCCCGCCTTCGGCTTTGTGCCGCCGCTGAACGACTATCCCCACTATGTGCCGGACTATGCCAAGCTAAGCCAGAAGGAGCGGGTCGAACGTGCCCAGAAGGCCTATGCCGAGGCCGGCTATTCCAAGGACAAGCCGCTGAAGGTGGAACTGCTCTATAACACCAGCGAAAACCATAAGAAGCTGGCCATCGCCGTGGCCGCCATGTGGAAACAAACCCTCGGCGTGCAAACGGAGCTGGTCAATCAGGAATGGAAGGTCTTCCTGCAGACGCGCAACCGCAAGGAAAAAACCCAGGTCTTCCGCTCCGGCTGGGTGGGCGACTACAACGACCCCAACACCTTTTTGGAGCAGTTCCAGAGCACGGCCGGCCTGAACGACGTGGCCTTCAACAATCCCGACTATGACCGCCTGCTGAAGGAGGCCGGCAACGAAAACGACCCGGCGAAGCGCTTCGCCCAGCTGGCCGCCGCCGAAAAGCTGCTGGTGGATAATTTCTCCCTGCTGCCGGTCTACAACTATGTGGCCAAACAGCTGGTGAAGCCGGAGCTGAAGGGCTACCGGGAAAACATTATGAACCGGCACCCGTCGCGCTATCTGCACTGGTAGACCTTTTTCCCAGAACGAAGCGCTTTGGACTCCGTAGGAGTCCAAAGTGCAGCGAGCACCGCCGGTGCGCAGCAACCGCTTCCCTAGCAACCGCAGCGAGCACCGCCGGCGCGCAGCAACCGCTTCCCTGTCGAAGCGCTCCCCCCTTCCCCCACCTCAGGAATTGCCATGAAAAAATCTCTGCTCTGGCTGGCCCTACTGGCCAGTGGTTTCAGTTCGGCCGAATCGGTACTGCGTCGGGTGAACGGCGCCGAACCCCGTTCCATCGACCCGCAGCTGGCCAGCGAAAGCGCCGGTGCGGCCATCATCTACGACCTCTTCGAGGGCCTGACCCAAACCCACATCGACGGCCGCATCATTCCCGGGCTGGCGGAAAAATGGGAAATCAGCCCGGACGGCAAAAACTACAAATTCTTTCTGCGCCCCGACGCCAAATGGTCCGACGGCCAGCCGCTCAAGGCCAGCGACGTGGTCTTCGCCTGGCAGCGGGCGGTCAATCCGGCCACGGCCAGCGAGTACGCCTTCATTCTGGCGCCGGTGAAAAATGCCCGGGCCATCACCGCCGGGGAAATCAAGGATTTGAACCCGCTCGGCGTCAAAGCCCTGGACGACCACACCCTGGCCGTGGAACTGGAGGAGGCCACCCCCTATTTCCTTGACCTGCTCGCCCACTACACCACCTACCCGGTGCCCCAGCACGTGGTGGAGGCCGAGGGCAAACAGTGGACCCAGCCGGGCAAGCTGGTCAGCAGCGGCGCCTACCAGCTCAGCAGCTGGCAGCCCCAGGCCCAGCTGACCGTGAGCAAGTCGCCCCACTACTACGACGCCGCCCACGTCAAGATTGACAAGGTCATCTTCTATCCCATTGAAAGTGAAAATGTCGGCCTGCAGCGCTACCGGGCCGGGGAGGTGGACTATCTGCTGTCCCTGCCGGTGGAACAGCTGGATTGGGCCCGGGAAAATCTGGCCGCCGACCTGAAGATTAATCCGAAAATTTCCACCTACTGGTACTACCTCAACACCGCCAAGCCGCCGCTGGATAATCCCAAGCTGCGCGAGGCCCTGAGCCTGGCCCTGAACCGGGAGGTGCTGGTGGAGAAAATTACCCGGGCCGGCCAGCTGCCGGCCTACAGCGTGGTGCCGCCGCAGATGAACAACAGCAAGCCCTACCAGCCGGACTGGGCCCGGCTGAGCCAGCCGCAGCGCCTAGAACGGGCCCGGCAGCTCTACGCCGAGGCCGGCTATTCCCAGGACAGGCCGCTGAAAATCGAGCTGCTCTACAACACCAACGAGGGCCACAAGAAGATTGCCATCGCCGTGGCCGCCATGTGGAAGCAGGCCCTGGGCGTGCAAACGGAGCTGGTGAACAAGGAATGGAAAATCATGTTGAACGACCTGCAGAACCGCAATTTCTCGCTGGCCCGTTTTGCCTGGCAGGGCGACTACAACGACCCGAATACCTTCCTGGAAATCTTCAAAAGCGACGCCGAGATGAACCGCAGCGGCTTCCGGAGCCCGGAATATGATGGGCTGCTGGCCCAGGCTGCCCGGACGGCCGACTTGAACCAGCGGGCCGAGCTGCTGCAACGGGCCGAGAAGCTGCTCAGCGACAGCTTCGTCGTTATCCCGGTTTACCATTATGTAACGGTGGAATTGCTCAAACCCTACGTCAAGGGCTACCACAGCAATTTAATGCAGATTATGCCGAGTAAATATCTTTCCCTTGAAAAGGAGGCCGAGAAATAATTCATTAATTTGGCCCGCGTGAAAAAAAGAAGGTCGGATAGAAATCCGACCTTTTTTAGGGAAACGACTTTAGCTCTGGGGCGAATTAAACCGATTTATAGATAACCGGCCGGGCGCGCTCGTTGCCACTGGGGGCTGTGCTACTGCCGTGCCGTTCCAGCGGGGGCAGATTCGGCATTTCCAGGCCACCCAGGCCGGCGCTGCTGCCGCCGTTGCTGGTTTTATTGCCCTCGGCCGGGCTGTGCTGGGGCAGGCCGCCGTGCTCGGCCATGTAGCGAATGCAGGCCAGCAGGGCATCGTTGGGGCTTAAATCCAATTCAATGAGCATATCCAAAAATTTGGTTTTCATTTGCTCGTCGAGATTCAATTTGAAATGGGTAATGGACATAAATAACTCCAGGGTTTTATTAAAGGGAAAAATTATATCGACTTTAGCCCGTCCCTATTCACAGACGATTCTTTTATTGCCGGGGGGAAGCGCTTCCCTTCGGCGGCCCACCGGCCCCGGCCCGGCGGCGAAGCGCTTCTTTTGTCTTGCCCGGCGCTTGAAGATAGAATTTCTCTAGGAACGGCTCCGGCCCGACCGCAGCGCTTCGCCGAGCGGAGTGCTGATTCCCGCCACTATTAAGGACAAAACGATGAAATTAGTGTTAATTCGCCACGGTGAAAGCCAGTGGAATTTGGAAAACCGTTTTACCGGTTGGGTAGATGTGGATTTAAGCGCCAAGGGTATTGAGGAGGCCACCGCTGCCGGCAAGGCGCTGGCCAACGTGGAATTCGACGTGGCCTTCACCTCCTATCTGAAACGGGCCAATAAAACCCTGAATCTGGTGTTGGAACACAGCAATCAACTGTGGTTGCCGGTCTATAAATCCTGGCGTCTGAACGAACGCCACTACGGCGCCCTCCAGGGTCTGGATAAAAAGGAAACGGCCGATAAATACGGCGACGAGCAGGTGCACATCTGGCGCCGCAGCTTCGACGTGCCCCCACCGAAAGTGGACAAATCCAGCGAATTCTATCCGGCCAACGAGCGCCGCTATAAAGAGGTGCCGGCGGCGGAAATGCCCGTCGGCGAAAGTCTAAAGGACACCATCGCCCGGGTGCTGCCCTACTGGGACAGCGACATCGCCCCCCAGCTCAAGGCCGGCAAAAACGTGCTCATCGCCGCCCACGGCAACAGCCTGCGCGCCCTGATTAAGTATCTGCTGCAAATCTCCGATGAAAAAATTCTGGATTTGAACCTGGCCACGGCCAAGCCCTATCACTTTGAATTGAACCCGGCGCTCGAAGTAACGTCGGCGCCGGAACTGTTCTAGGGAGTGGCCATGATTATCGCCATTCCCAAGGAAAGCCTGGCCGGCGAACAGCGCGTTGCCGCCACTCCCAACACCGTTGCCCAGCTGCTGAAGCTGGGCTTTAAGGTTATCGTTGAACGCGGCGCCGGCGTCGGGGCCAGCTGCAGCGACGCCGCCTATGAGGCCGCCGGCGCGGAAATCGTCGAGGAGGCCAAGGTCTGGGCCAATCCGCTGATTTACAAAATCAACCCGCCCAACGCCGCCGAGGTGGACAAACTGAAGAAGGGCCAGACGCTGATTAGTTTCTTCTATCCGGCCCAGAACCCCGAGGTCATCGAAAAGCTCAACGCCAAGAAGGTGAATGTGCTGGCCATGGACATGGTGCCGCGCATCTCCCGGGCCCAGTCCATGGACGCCCTGTCGTCGATGGCCAACATCAGCGGCTATCGCGCCGTGGTCGAGGCCGCCAACGCCTTCGGTCGCTTCTTCACCGGCCAAATCACCGCCGCCGGCAAGGTGCCCCCGGCCCAGGTGCTGGTCATCGGCGCCGGCGTCGCCGGCCTGGCCGCCATCGGCACCGCCTCGGCCCTGGGCGCAGTGGTGAAGGCCTTCGATACCCGGCTGGAGGTGGCCGAACAGATTAAATCCATGGGCGGCCAGTTCCTGAAGCTGGACTTCCCCAACGAGAGCGGCGGCTCCGGCGACGGCTACGCCAAGGTGATGAGCAAGGAATTCATCGAGGCCGAAATGAAGCTCTTCGCCGAGCAGGCCAAAGAGGTGGACATCATCATCACCACCGCCGCCATTCCCGGCAAACCCTCGCCGAAGCTGATTACCGCCGACATGGTGGCCACCATGAAACCCGGTTCGGTCATCGTCGATTTGGCGGCTCTGGGCGGCGGCAACTGTGAGCTGACCAAGCCCGGCGAACTCTTCGTTACGGACAACGGCGTCAAAATCATCGGCTACACCGACATGGCCAACCGCCTGGCCGGCCAGTCCTCCCAGCTCTACGCCCAGAACCTGGTGAACCTGAGCAAGCTGCTCTGCCCGCACAAGGACGGCGAAATCGTCCTGAACTTCGACGACGTGATTATCCGCAACATGACCGTTTGCCATCAGGGCGAGGTGATGTTCCCGCCGCCGGCCATTCAGGTATCCGCCGCCCCGGCCGCCGCCACCCCGGCCCCGGTCAAGGCCGAACCGGCCCCGACGCCGGCCTGGCAGAAAGCGCTTCCCGCCGTGATTGCGGCCCTGGCTATCCTCGGCGTGGGCCTGTCGGCGCCGACGGCCTTCCTCAATCACTTTGTGGTCTTCATTCTGTCCTGTGTCATCGGCTACTACGTGGTCTGGAACGTCAGCCACTCGCTGCACACGCCGCTGATGTCCGTAACCAACGCCATCTCCGGCATCATCGTGGTGGGGGCGCTGCTGCAAATTGGCCAGGCCGGGGCGCTGGTAACGGCGCTGGCCTTCGTGGCCATTCTGCTGGCCAGCATCAATATCTTCGGGGGGTTCTCCGTAACCAACCGCATGCTGAAAATGTTCCGTAAGGGTTGAGTCCAATGAGTACTGGTTTAATCAATGCCGCCTATCTGCTGGCGGCCCTCTTTTTCATCTTTTCCCTGGCCGGCCTGTCCAAGCAGGAGACGGCCAAGCAGGGCTGCTATTTCGGCATCATCGGCATGGCCATTGCCCTGGCGGTTACGCTGCTGAGCCCGGAAATCAAGGCCCTGGGCTGGATAGTGCTGGCCGTGGTCATCGGCGCCGCCATCGGTCTCTACAAGGCCGAGCGCGTCGAAATGACCGAAATGCCGGAGCTCATCGCCCTGCTGCATAGCTTCGTCGGTCTGGCGGCGGTGCTGGTGGGCTACAACAGCTTCTTCCACAGCGGCGACCTGGCCCCGGAGATGCACACCATTCACCTGGTGGAAGTCTTCCTCGGCATCTTCATCGGTGCCGTAACCTTCACCGGCTCCATCGTTGCCTTCGGCAAGCTCAACGGCTTCATCAGCTCCAAGCCCCTGTCTCTGCCCCATAAGCACAAGCTGAATCTGCTCGCCCTGGTGGCGGCGGCCATTCTGATGGTGCTGTTCCTCGGCAACGCCCAGCCCATCGGCGACAACAGCAACGTGGTGGAACTGATTCAGCGCACGGTCTTCATCGACGGCGAACTGGTGGAAAAAAATGTCTTCGTCAATGAGGGCAACGCGCCGGTGCACACCGCCCTGATTTATCTGCTGCTGATGACGGTCATTGCCCTGGCCTTCGGCTGGCATCTGGTCGCCTCCATTGGCGGGGCCGATATGCCGGTGGTCATTTCCATGCTGAACTCCTACTCCGGCTGGGCCGCCGCCGCCGCCGGCTTCATGCTCGCCAACGACCTGCTCATCGTTACCGGGGCCCTGGTCGGCTCCTCCGGCGCCATTCTCTCCTACATCATGTGTAAGGCCATGAACCGCTCCTTCATCAGCGTTATCGCCGGCGGCTTCGGCTCCGACGGCACGGCGGCCCAGGGCGACGAGGAGGTGGGCGAATACCGCGAGGTCAAACCCGCCGACGTGGCCGCCCTGCTCAAGGGCGCCTCTAGCGTCATCATCACCCCGGGCTATGGCATGGCCGTGGCCCAGGCCCAGTATCCGGTGGCGGAAATCACCGAGATTCTGCGCAAGGCCGGCGTCGAAGTGCGCTTCGGTATTCACCCGGTGGCCGGCCGGCTGCCCGGGCATATGAACGTGCTGCTGGCCGAAGCCAAGGTGCCCTATGACATCGTGCTGGAAATGGACGAAATCAACGACGACTTTGCCGACACCGATGTGGTGCTGGTCATCGGCGCCAACGACACGGTGAACCCGGCCGCCCAGACCGACCCCAACAGCCCCATCGCCGGCATGCCGGTGCTGGAGGTGTGGAAGGCCAAGGAGGTGGTGGTGTTCAAGCGCTCCATGAACACCGGCTATGCCGGCGTGCAAAACCCGCTGTTCTTCAAGGACAACACGGTGATGTGCTTCGGCGACGCCAAGAAGGTGGTGGATGAGATTCTGACCTATCTCAAGGCCTAGCCGCCACCGGTCGCTCTGGTGGCAACCCCCTGAAGCGGGCCCCGGATTTGCCGGGGCTTTTCTTAATTCCCCATTACCCACCCTTTTGCGCCCCCCCGATGAACAAGCAGAACCAAACCCCAGGGGCCTTCGGGTCGCAAGCCTTTCCTATCCCGGCGAACCGCTAAGGAGTAAAAAAAATATGTATAAAAAACCGCTCTTCGCCCTGGCCCTTTTCCTGGTGGTGCTGAACGGCATCGCCGATGTTTCCCCGGGCGCTGAAACCCCGCCGCCCCGGCCCGTCGCCTACAGTGCTCCGCCGGAGCCGCCCGCCCCGCCGACCGTCCAACCGGCCCCGAGCCTGGAAATGGCCTGGTTCGGCCTGTCCCTGCGCGAGACCGTGCGCCGGCTGGAACAGCAACGCCCGGCCGCCGCTCCGCCGCCGCCACCGGCGCCGCCCAAGGAACAGTTTCTCCGCCGCGCCAACGACGAGGAACCGGCCAGCCTGGACCCGCAGCTGGCCCAGGGCTCGGCCGAGCTGCACATTCTCCGCGACCTCTTCGTCGGCCTGGTCGATGAGGACGCCGACGGCCGGCTGATTGGCGGTCTGGCCAGCGGCTGGAGCATCAGCGATGACGGCCTGACCTACATCTTCAAACTGCGGCCGAGCCGCTGGTCGGACGGCACGCCGGTGCGCGCCTCGGACGTGGTTTTCGGCTGGCAGCGGGCGGTGAATCCGGACGTGGGCAGCAAGTACAGCTTCTTTCTGGAGCCGGTGAAAAATGCCAGCGCCATCATCAGCGGCCAAATCAAGGAGCTCGACCAGCTCGGCATCAGGGCCCTGGACGACCAGACCCTGCAGGTGCAGCTGGAACACCCGACGCCCTATTTCCTCGGCATGCTGGTCAATGCGGTGAGCTATCCGGTGCCGCGCCACGTGGTCAATCGCTACGGCAACGACTGGCCGAAATACATGGTTTCCAACGGCCCCTTCAAGCTCGACAGCTGGACGCCGGGCGTGGAAATCAAGCTGCTCAAATCCGAGTACTACTATGACCGCGACCGGGTACAGCTCCAGGGCGTCAGCTACTATCCCATCAATGACAAGCAGCGCCAGCTGGAGCTCTACCAGGCCGACCAGCTGGATTTGACCAGCGACGTGCCCCACCAGCAGCTCCGTTGGATTCGCGCCAACCTCGGCGACCAGCTGAAAATCCATAATTTCCTCGGCACCTACTACTTCGGCTTCAACCTGAAGCGGGCGCCGTTCAAGAACAATGTGAAGCTGCGCGAGGCCTTGAGTCTGGCCGTGGACCGGGAGCTGCTGACCCGCCAGGTCTCCCAGGCCGGCGAACACAGCGCCTATGGCTTCGTCGTGCCCGGGGTGGCCAACTATGAGCCCTACACCCCGGACTATGCCCACTGGAGCCAGCACCAGCGCGACCAGGCGGCCCTGCAGGCCTACGCCGAGGCCGGCTATTCCCGCGAGCATCCGGTCCAGTTTGAACTGCTCTACAACAACAACGACAACAACAAGCGCCTGGCCATCGCCGTGGCCGCCATGTGGAAACGGCTGCTCGGCGTGCAGGTGACGCTGGTGGGCAAGGACTGGAAGGATTACCTGCTGGAACGGCGCAACTACAACACCCAGATGTTCCGTTCGGCCTGGGTCAGCGACTATGACGACGCCAACAGCTTTTTGAGCATTTTCAGCAGCAGCGGCAACGAGAACGTGCTCGGCTACGAGGACCCGGACTATAACCGGCTGCTCCAGACGGCCAACGCCAGCCGCGACTCGAAACAGCGGGCCGCCCTGCTGCAGGCGGCGGAACGACGGCTGCTGGAGAATCACAGTTTGATTCCCCTCTATTTCTTCGTTTCCCGCCACCTCATCAAACCCCGGGTGCAGGGCTACCGCCCCAACGTCAATAACCGGATTCCCTCGAAGTATCTGTGGCTGAGCGCTCGACCACTCTAGTAGCCCGCCGGGAGGGGCCGCCCCGAGGGGGCGTTGTCCCCTCTCTTTTTTCCTTTCCCGCCACCTCATCAAACCCCGGCCCAGCTTTACGAAGGAAGCGCTTCTCGTTGAAGCGCTTCGTTTGTTTCTAGCGTCTAGAACCGAAGCGCTTCCCTCCTTTGGTCTCCAACCACGAAGCGCTTCGTTCTGGGCAACCTTTGATATTGCCGCCATCTTTCAAACCGAAGCGCTTTGCCGGAGAAGGGCTTTCCAAGTCGAAGCGCTTCCCCTATGCGGGCCTGGAAAGCCGCTCCCCCCGCTAAGTTCCAAGCCCGCAGTGCTTTGCTGAAGCGCTTCTTTCTTTTCTAACGACTGGCACCGAAGCGCTTCGCCTAAATCTCTCTGGTCAGATTGAAGCGCTTCCCTCTGATGAACCCCGGCTCGTTTTTATTTTCCGAATGCCTCGGCTCCTAAAGCGCTTCCCTCCTTTGGTCTCCAACCACGAAGCGCTTCGCCTAAATCTCTCTGGTCAGATTGAAGCGCTTCCCTCCGATGA
>ERZ773090.491-NODE-491-length-20654-cov-9.12792_pt1 | contig 20654 bp, 20 predicted proteins | sample MGYA00580579_ERZ773090 | MGnify/ENA primary metagenome ERZ773090 (study PRJEB29015, sample SAMEA2738014) | human oral metagenome | biome: human oral; feature: human-associated habitat; material: dental | place: China | collected 2132 ... | reverse complement strand
ATACTATGAATTAAGAGCAAATTTAAGACCTATTGACCCAATACCAACATTTTAAATTTTAAGGACTAGGAAATGATAAAGTTAAGTGTTATTTACAATAAAGACAAAGAAGATGCTATAAAAATCTATAAAGAACTTTTAAAATATTTAAAAACTAAAAAAAAATTTGAGATTTTAGATGATAAAAATTTATCACAAGCTGAATATATGGTTGTTATAGGTGGAGATGGTACTTTACTTAGAAGTTTTAAAAATATAAAAAATAAAGAAGTTAAAATAATTGCTATTAATTCTGGGACTTTGGGATATCTTACAGAAATTAGGAAAGATGGATATAAAAAGATATTTGAAAATATTTTAAAAGGTAAAATTAATATAGAAGAAAGATATTTTTTTACTGTTAAAATTGGAAAAAAAGAATACAATGCTTTAAATGAAGTTTTTTTAACAAAAGATAATATAAAAAGAAATATAGTGTCTTCTGAAATTTATGTAGATGATAAATTTTTAGGTAAATTTAAAGGAGATGGAGTAATTATTGCCACTCCAACAGGTTCAACAGCTTATTCTTTATCTGCAGGTGGACCTATTGTAACACCTGAACTAAAATTATTCTTAATAACACCAATAGCTCCACATAATCTAAATACTAGACCTATAATTTTATCAGGGAATGTAAAAATAATTTTAACTTTGGCAGCACCAAGTGAGTTTGGGATTGTAAATGTAGATGGACATACTCATAATAAAATTAATCTTAAAGATGAGGTAGAAATTTCTTATTCAGAGGAAAGTTTAAAAATTGTTCTTCCAGATGAAAGAAATTATTATAATGTTTTAAGAGAAAAACTTAAATGGGGAGAAAACTTATGCTAAGAGAACTAAAAATAGGAAATTTAGCTATTATAGATGAGTTAGATATTGAGTTTGATAAAGGATTTATTGTGTTAACAGGTGAAACTGGTGCAGGAAAATCCATAATATTGAGTGGTATTAATCTTCTTATTGGAGAAAAGGCCAGTGTAGATATGATTAGAGATGGAGAAGAAAATCTTGTTGCACAAGGTGTTTTTGATGTTGATGAAGAACAGAAGAAAAAACTGGAAGCTATGGGTGTAGATATAGATGGAGATGAAATCATAATAAGAAGGTCTTATAGCAGAAGTGGTAAGGCAAGAGCTTTTGTTAATAATGTTAGAATAACTTTGGCAGATTTAAAGGAAATAGCCTCAACTCTTGTGGATATTGTGGGGCAACATTCTCATCAAATGCTACTTAATAAAAATAACCATATTAAGCTTTTGGATAGTTTTCTTAATAAAGATGAAAAAAATTTAAAAGAAAATTTAGCTAACCTTTTATCTCAATATAGAGAAATAAATACTAAGATAGAAGATATTGAAAGAGAAAAAAGAGAAACATTAGAAAAAAAAGAATTTTATGAGTATCAACTTGAAGAAATAGAAAAATTAAAATTAAAAGATGGAGAAGATGAAATTTTAGAGGCTGAATATAAAAGAGTATTTAATGCTGAAAAGATTAGAGAAAAAGTCTATGAAAGTTTAGAATATCTGAAAGATGATGATTCTGCACTAAGTCTAATAACAAATTCTATAAGAAATATAGAATATCTAGGAAAATATGATGAAAGATATATGGAATTAGCTAAAAGAATGGAAAATGCTTATTATGAGTTAGAGGACTGTACTAATGAAATTGAAGATATTTCTAAGGGTATAGATGTAAGTGAAAGTGATTTAGATAAAATTGCTGGTAGAATGAATACTTTAAAAAGGATTAGAGAAAAGTATAAGAGAACTCTCCCAGAGCTTATAGCATATAGAGAAGATTTAAAAGAAAAATTATCTGATATAGATAGTGGAGATTTTAAAACAAGAGAATTAAAACAAGAACTTGCAAAAGTTAAATCTGAATATGATAAATTAGCTGAAAAACTTTCTAATTCAAGAAAAGAAATAGCAGTAAAAATAGAAAATGAGTTATTAAATGAACTGAAATTCTTAAATATGGAAGATGCTAAATTAAAAGTTCAAATAAATAAATTAGAAAGAATGACAAATGATGGTTATGATGAGGTTGAATTTTTTATCTCAACTAATGTAGGACAAGATTTAAAACCTTTAAATAAAATAGCCTCTGGTGGAGAAGTTAGCCGTGTTATGCTTGCACTTAAAGTTATTTTTTCAAAGGTTGATAATATACCTATTTTAATTTTTGATGAAATTGACACAGGTATAGGTGGAGAGACTGTTAGAAAAATTGCTTTAAAACTTAAAGAGATTGGAGATAACACTCAAATTATTTCAATTACTCACTCGCCAGTGATAGCCTCTAAGGCATCTCAACAGTTCTACATAGAAAAATATGTTGAAAATTCTAAGACTATCAGTAGAGTTAAAAAGTTATCTGCTGAGGAAAGAGTAAAAGAAATTGGAAGAATGCTAGTTGGAGAAAAAATTAATAATGAGGTTTTAGAAATTGCAAATAAAATGTTAAATGAGGGATAATGTGGATATTCTGGAAAAATATATAGAAAATCTGGAAGTAAAAAAAAATTTATTGCAGACAACTATTGAAGCTTATAAATTAGATATAAATGAATATCTAGAATTTTTAAAAGAAAGAAATATAGATATTTTAGATACCAATGAAAAGATATTTAATGAATATTTTTCTAATGTAGAAAAAAATTATAAGTCAGCTACTTTTAATAGAAAATATAGTACTATAAGAGGTTTCTATAAATTTCTTTTAAAAAATAGATATATAGACACAATTTTTGAATATAAATTATCAGTTAATAAATCTAGTGATAAGGTTATTGATAAAAAGAATAACATTGTGTTTAAGCAAAAAGAATATCAAGAATTTATAAATTCTTTATCAGATAATTTTAATGAGATGAGATTAAAACTTATTTCTAAGATGATAGTTGAGTATAAGATAAGCCTTGTTAATATTTTTGAAATTCAGATCAAAGATTTATTAAAGTATAATTTTCAAAAAATTGTTATAATTAGAAATAATAAAATTATCACTTATGATATAGACAAAGTAATGGAAGAGGAATTAAAAAATTACTACGGGAAATATGCTGTTGAAAAAAGGTTTTTATTTGGAGTCTATGGGAAATCAACTTTTATTTCAGATTTAAAAAGATATAATTTAGATTTTAAAATTTTGAAAAATTGTATGCAGGAAGATGAAAAGGAATTAATTGAAAATATTAGAAAAATATATTTTGAAATAGGGATAGGAGATAAATAATAGATGAAAGCAGGATTTATAGCTGTTGTAGGTAGACCAAATGTTGGTAAATCAACTTTAATAAATAAACTTGTATCTGAAAAAGTTGCTATTGTTTCCGATAAAGCAGGAACAACAAGAGATAATATAAAAGGAATTTTAAATTTTAAAGATAATCAATATATTTTTATAGATACACCAGGAATACATAAACCTCAACATCTTTTAGGTGAATATATGACTAATATTGCAGTTAAGATTTTAAAAGATGTGGATATTATACTTTTTTTAATTGATGCCTCAAAACCAATAGGAACTGGGGATATGTTTGTAATGGATAGAATTAATGAAAATACTAAAAAGAAACCTAAAATTTTACTTGTAAATAAGGTTGATTTAATAAGTGATGAACAAAAAGAAGAAAAATTAAAAGAAATAAAAGAAAAGTTAGGAGAATTTAATAAAATAATTTTTGCTTCTGGTATGTATTCTTTTGGCATAAGTCAATTATTAGAAGCATTAGATCCTTATTTAGAAGAAGGAGTTAAATATTATCCTGATGATATGTACACAGATATGTCCACTTATAGAATAATAACAGAGATAGTTAGAGAGAAAATCTTATTAAAAACAAGAGATGAAATCCCACATTCTGTTGCAGTTGAAATAATAAATGTAGAAAGAAAAGAAGGGAAAAAAGATAAATTTGATATAAATATCTATGTTGAAAGAGATTCTCAAAAAGGTATCATCATTGGAAAAGATGGTAAGATGTTAAAAGAAATTGGTGTAGAAGCCAGAAAAGAGATAGAAGAATTATTAGGAGAAAAAATATATTTAGGACTTTGGGTAAAAGTAAAAGATGATTGGAGAAAGAAAAAGCCATTTTTAAAAGAATTGGGCTATGTTGAGGAAAAATAAATTAACTAAATAATTCTAATCATAAAAGAATAGAATTTACAGAAAAAATTTCACAGTCTCCACAGCCTCAAAATTTTTATTGCTCATATTTCTTTAAAATTTCTTTTAATTTTTTTATATAGGTATCTTTTAGTAATTTAGGATATTCAATTTTTACATTTTCTCCAAAAGCTATTAAGTAATGTACCATATAATCTAATTCTTCTTTATTAAAACTACCAATTATATAAGAATGATTATCAATTTCTTTCAATCTCATATTAGGATAATTTTTTTTTAAAAATAATTCTTTACCAAATTTTGTTAAACTACATTTAAATTCTATATTATGATATGTTCCCTCATAAGCAACCAAGAAATTTTTTAAATCTTCAAAAGTATAAAAATGTTCTATATCATTAATAGTACATTCTTTAATATAATCACATCTATACACTCCAAAAATATTATTATTTATATCTAAGGCATAGCAAAACCAAACTCCATTTCTGTAAAATAAATTATAAGGAAGAATTTGTTTAGATATTTTATTGTGCTGAGTGTATAAGATATTTAGAACTTTTAAATCTAAAATAGCCTCCAAAATCACAGTTAAATAATTAGTAGGATTAACAGGGGGTATATTGTGATATTCTACAACTTTCAGCAATTTTAAAATCTTTTCTTTTTGTTCAATTGGTAAAGTTGCCAATAGCTTTTTATAGAGCAAAGGATAAGATTTTTCAAATGGTGTAGTTGAAAGTGCTTCCAGTGATTTCAAAGCAAAAAATATAGAAGTTATTTCTCTTATATCAAAGTGCACAGGTATTAACAATTTTTCATTTATTAATTTATAACCTCCATTTCTGCCATTCTCTACATAAAATGGTAAGCCCATAAGTTCTAAGTCTTGTATATCTCTTAATGCTGTTCTTTTTGAAATATTAAATTCATTTATTAAATCTGACAGATTAAAAGATTTTTTTGAACTTAAAAATATCAATTCTTGATTAAGTCTTTTAGCTCTTTTCATAAATTCTCCTAAAAGGTGTCTATTTTTGTCACTATTATATGATAACATATTATTATAAAAAGAAAAAGGAGAAGATGTTTATGTCAGTATTTAATGAAAAATTTTTTGAAGTTTTAAAACATGAAGGAGTAGTATCAATAGTTTCTTGGGGAAATAGTGAAGCCAACATAGTTAATACTTGGAATTCATATTTAGTTATAAAAGATGATAGAATTTTATTACCAGCTGCTGGAATGAATAGTACAGAAGCAGATGTTAAAGTTAATAATAAGGTAAAAGTCACTCTTGGATCAAAAGAAGTTGAGGGTTTTAATAATTATCAAGGAACAGGATTTTTAATAAAAGGAACTGCTAATTTTATTGAATCTGGTAAAGATTTTGATATGATGAAAGAAAAATATCCATTTCTAAGAAAAGTTTTAGAAATTAAAGTAGAATCTGCAAAACAATTATTGTAAAATACACATACTGTACTTTTAAATACAAATTTTTGAGTACAGTATTTTTTAAATATTTTAAGATTAATGGAGAATGTACCTAGTAAAAATGGTATTACAACAACTTTTGTTGAAACAGACAATTTAAAAAATATAGAAAATGTAATAACTGAAAAACTAAGATAATATATAGAAATTCCAACAAATTCAATGATGAAAATAATCTGATATACAAGAAATATCTAAAATTGCTAAAAAAATAATTGTATTTTAGTAGTGGATAATACTTTCTTAACATCATATTTTTAAAAATCTCTTAAATGACGAATGTCTGTTAAGATTATCTGTTGGTATTAAAGATGTAAATAATTTAATTAAAGATTTAGATTAAGCTATAAATGATTATTAAAAAACTTTAAATAAAAAAAGCTTTTACAAATTTTAATACATGTAAAAGCTTTTTTATTGATTATATTTTCATAACATATTCAATAATATTATAAATGTGATCTGCAATTCTCTTATAGTAATTAATTATATCTAAATATCCTGTATTTAATCTTGCGGGTATATCCTCTGACCTAGAAAAATGTTCTCTTTTTACCTCTTTATAGTAAGTTTTTAAAGCTTGATATTTTTTCATACCTATTGGATACAATTCTTTTTCCTCAGTTTTCACTGCTCTACTTATATCATTAAATAATTCAACAGCCAAAGAATGAAGTTTAAATGTCATTTTTGCTCTTGTTTCATCTAATTCAATAGAGTTTTCATAAAGCATATAAAGTCTATTTGCTATTCTATTTTGATAGTCACCAATAGTTTCATATTCATCACAGGCTAATAAGTTCATTCTTGTATCTTCAATTAATTTATTACTTAAAGATTTACTTAATAAAGAGAAGTTTGAATCATAAATTTCTTTTTCATATAGGTCTAATTTATCTTCGGCTTCAATTATGCTATCATTATATTTAGCAATTTTATCTTTTTCTTTTAAAGATTCTTCTAGTTTTAAAAATACATCTTCTATCATAGTAACCATTGAATTTACTTCTATTTTAGTTTGTTCTATTATTACACCAGGTAGTGTCATTTTTAAAGAGGCTAACTTAGTAACTCTCACTTCATCTTCACCTGTATCTTTTACTACAAATAATAAGAACTTATCTAATAAACTTACGAAAGGAGTTAAAATTATAACATTACTTATGTTAAATATTGTATGAGCAGCTGCTATTGCTGCTCCCATGTGATTTACTGGATCAACAAAAAGATTTAAAAAATGTAGATAGATTCTAAATATAGAAGTTACCCAAATAACACCTATTAAATTAATCAATGTATGTGCATAAGCTGCCCTTTTTGCATTTGGTTTTGCACCTAATGAAGCTAGTAAAGCTGTTATTGTTGTTCCAACATTTTCTCCTAAAACTAAAGCAACTGCTGCCTGATAATCAATAAGTCCTTGTGTTGCAAGTGCTATTGTTATCCCAATAGTTGCTGCTGATGATTGGATTAAAGCTGTTATAATTGCACCAGTTGCTGCTACTTTAAGTAAGCCAAAATATGAGTCAACTTTAAACATCTTAAACATTTCAATAAATTCTGGCATATCTTTTAAAGGGCTAAGAGCTTGACTCATAAGTTGTAAACCAAAAAATATTAATCCAACTCCAATTATTGCACTTAAATTTGTTCTAGCTTTTTCTTTTTTCATAAACATAAATAAAATTGAAGCTAGCCCAACTATTGGAAGTCCATATTTACCTATATTTAAGGCTAATAACCAACCAGTTATAGTTGTTCCTATATTAGCTCCTAAAATAACTCCTAATGCTTGTTTTAAAGTTAAAAGAGAAGCATTTACAAAACCAATAGTCATAACTGTACTAACAGAAGATGATTGTACTAAAGCTGTTATAATAATTCCAACTAAAATACCAAAAATTCTATTATTAGTTAAAGAAGCTAAAATCTTTTTTAGCTTTGATCCTGCAATTTTTTGCATACTTGTTGACATATGTTCCATACCATATAGAAACAGTCCTAAACCACCAATAAGTTGTAATATAATTTTTAAATACATTATATCTCCTATTTCTTTTCTATACTATATTTCTTTTGCAAATAAAGAGGTTTATAAGACATTTTAGCTTCCCTTAAACCTTCATCACCAAAATCATCTTCTCTATTTACTAATTCATAGCCTTGCCATTCTTTTTGTAAATATATCATATTTATTGCTTGATAACTTCCTATATAGTCAATTAAAGCTTTTTCTGTATGAACCAGTACCATTTTATCAGTCAAAGCCTCTCCTAAACTATAAGCAATAATCTGATTATTCACTTTTAAAAAACCACCTTTTAAATCTAATTTATCAAAATTCTTTAAAAGATTTAATATTCCTTCATTCTCATTTTTTAGGATTTCTCCACCAGGTTCTGAATGAATTTTATACCATTTTTCTTGAAAATCTACCACTTCATTAATATTATTTTTATTTATACTTCCATAAGAATATTCATAACTTTTTTTGAAATTGGCTACTCTATTTTTCTTTTTAGCATAATGTCTACCTTTTAAAGTTGACAGACTTTCATAAGAATAAATATAGTCTTCATAATCCCTTTTTTCTTGTAAATTAAAATCATCTTTTAATTTTTCATACCAATATTCTGTGAAATAATGTATAGCTACATTTTCTTTTAAAATTTCTCTTATTTTTTCTTTCATCTTTTCTATATTTTCAGGGGTGTCATTTTTAGGGATAGGCATATAATAATATACTTCTCCCATGTAGACACTTCTTATAGTTAAAACATCATTTTCTATTTCATATTCTGTGTTTTCTCCAGTACTCCATAATAATAAATTAGAGAAACTTAAATCACATATTTCAAATCTATTCTTGGTATATTCTTCAATAGAACTTTTGGATTCTATTGTTAATTTTTGCCACATAATTTCTCCTAACTATTTCGCTAATCTATAAATTGCTTCTACATATATTTGAAGCAGTTTATCTATCTTTGATATTTCTAAATATTCATCTCTTTGGTGCATTCTATCTTCTTGATCTGGAAGTAAAGCCCCAAAAGCAACAGCATTTTTAGCATGTTTTGCATAAGTTCCTCCACCTATTGCTACTGGTTGTGCATTATTATCTCCTGTCAATTCTTTATAGATATTCATTAAAGTTGAAACTAAGAAACTATCTTTTGGTACATATAGAGGTTTTGTTTTTGAATATAATTCAAATTCATAACCATAGTCTTCTGTATTTTTTTTGATAGTTTCTTCTATTTTATCAAGGTCAATTTTCACAGGAACTCTCATATCTAAACAAATTTCAAGTTCATTATTTTCTAAACTCATTTTTCCCAAGTTTAAAGTTAATTCTCCTGTTTCCCCATCTGTACATTTAACACCAAAAGACTTACCATCAGTTTCCATCTTTACAAATTTATCAAAGAATGTAACTAAACCTTTTAATTCTTCATTTTTAACTTCAATATCTCTTAAAACTTCAAATAATGCTGATACTGCATTATATCCTTTGCTTGGATATGCTCCATGTGCTGGAATACCTGCTGAAAATATTTTATATATGTTTCCTTCTCTTACAAACTCAACTTTATTTTTATTTCTAACTTCTCCAAGCATATCAACAGGAATTACTCCATGGGCTTCATTTGGAACAGAGTTAAAAGCATTTCCACCTTTTATTACTACATCTTGTAAAGTATTAAATTTTTTCTTTATTTTAACTCTTACCATTCCTTTTTCTGCATAAGTTACTGGAAAACTTGAATCTGGTGTAAATGCTATATCAGGATAAGGCATTTTTAATTCTCCAAAATAATATTTTAAACAAGCACTTCCACTTTCTTCATCTGCTCCTAATATCATTCTAATTTTTTTGTTTAATTTTATTCCTGAATCTGCTATTGCTTTCATAGCAAATAATGAAATTACAGCAGGTCCTTTATCATCTAATGTTCCTCTACCAAAAATTTTTCCATCTGCTATTGTTCCTGAGTATGGAGGATAAGTCCAGTTATCTCCTTCTGGAACTACATCAACATGGGCAAGTATCCCTAATGTTTCCTTTCCTTCTCCCATATCTATATGTATTGCATAGTTATCAAAATTTTCTGCTTTAAAACCTAATTTTTTTGCTAAATCCATAAAATGATCAAGTGCTTTTGCAGGTCCTTCACCAAAAGGCATTCCAGGTAAGGGTGCTTCTTTAACACTTTTTACCCTAATAGCATTTTGAATTTCTTTTACAACCTCATCTTTGTAATCTAGAACTTTTTCTTTTAAATCCATTTCTTACCTCCACTATTTTTATAAATACTATATGAAAATATTATTTTTAGGCTGACAAATAGCCAAATAAATTTTCTATATATTTATTGTTTACTTGCTGCTTCTTGTATTCCTCTATATTTACTATATAAAAATCTTACATACTCATATTCAAAAGGCGAATTTGTTTGATAATAATGGAAATCAATATTCTTTCTCATGTCCACACCTCTTAATACGGTTAAACCAACATTTGATGAATTAAATAAATCCATTCGTTTATATATATCAGCTTTTCCTGCCATAGCACTATCAACACCCATTCCAAAAGCATCTCTTAAGTATGTAGGTCCAAGAATTGGTAATACTAAATAAGGACCTCTACCTACTCCATAATGTGCAAGTGTTAATCCAAAATCCTCATAAGGCTTTGGCATTCCCATTTTTGAAGCTACATCAAAAATTCCTCCTAAACCTAATATAGTATTAATAGTAAATCTTCCTAAGGCTCTCATAGATTTTCTTCCTTTAAATTGGAAAGCTGAGTTAGCCATAGTATTTAATACCTTTGCATTTTTAAAGAAATTACTCACTCTATCTTCAACAAAATCAGGAGTAATAAATTTATATGTATTTACAATAGGAGTTATTACTAGTCTCTCTATTTGATAGTTAAACTGATACATTCTTTTGTTAAATGGTTCCCAAGGATCAGGTTCATCAGCAATAAAATTACTTTCACCAGGGCTAGCATATACAACATTGCTAGCTTCTTCATAGTCTGTATTAGAAGACTTTATTTCATTTGTATTAGTACAAGAAATTAGAGTAAGGCTTAAAAAACTAAATAATAATAAATTTTTAATTTTCATATTTAAAAACCCCCTCATTTATAAATTTTAACATAATATCTACATTTTCTTTATAGAACATATTCCCACAATGTCCTCCCTTAGGATAAATAATTAATCTATCTTTAAATACATCTTTTAAAAATGCAAAATCTTTTTCATTTAAAATTAATTCATCTGCATTTGTTACCGCTACAATTTTGGGCGAAGTTCTAAGATAGTCTTCTATAACTCTTAGACTTGCTTTTTCTTTTAAATCTTCAGTAGTTAAATCTTTATTATATTTTTTATAATATGGAAATCCTATTTTATTGACATAGTCTTCAAAAGTTGCAAAATTTACTGCTTTAAAATATTCTTTCATATTTGTATACTTATCAACTTTCTCTGGATTTTTTGTATATATATGGCTCTTAGTTATAAAATCTGAAATAAAATTCAAATCTGTTGAAGCTAGTCTAAAAGCTAGACCTATATATGCTTTTTTTTCTGAATCAGATAAGATATCTCCTTTTACTATATTATAGATAGTATCAGCACCTATATTTGCATATTCATTTGTCAATCCACCTTTAATTTTTGCCAAGGTTGTATTTAATAATTTTTCTATACCTTCTGATTTACCACCAGTATAGTCATCTAAATATTTATCTAATTTTACTGCTGAATCATATAGATTAACAGGTGGGTTTACCATAAATACTCTTTTAAAATTAAAAGCTTTTTCTTTTTCATCTATATAAGATAAAACAGCTGCATTACTTCCACCTAAACTATACCCCATTATATAAAAGTCTGTAACTTCTACTTGATCTTTAATTTTATTATAGGCAAGTTTCATAGCCTTATAGATATCTTCATTATCTTCTAAAAGTAGACCTGGCACAGAATTAGAAGAAGCAGAAATCATAAACTGCTGACTCATTTGAGAACTTATTGCTATTGTATGATAGCCTGCGTCATGAAATATTCTTTGCATAAATTTAACTCTTGTTGTACTATAATCTGAACCTGTTCCTGCCAGAACAAAGATTAAAGGTGCTTTTTTATTCTTTTGTTTGCTAAAAGAAAATTTAAATTTACTTGCATACCAAAACACATCAGGAATATCTTTTTTATCTTTTATCTGTATTCCATATACTTTTAGTGGTATATTCTCACTGACACCTTCTGTCATCATTGAAGCACTTCCTATAATTGTTGCTGAATAGGGATTATCTATTGGAAAATTATATGAAAATGCTGTTAACGATAGTATCAAAAATAATACTACTTTACTTAATAATTTTTTCAATTTTATCCTCCTTAAAATAAAGAAATTTGGTTGGTTTCACTTAAACTTGAAATTGCTCCAATATTTTTTAGTTTGTCTACAACAGGTTGTTGTATTTTTGTTCTTCTTTTTAAATCTTCAACCGAAATGAATTTCCCCTCTTCTCTTTCTTTAACTATGGCATCAATGACTGCACCCCCAAGTCCATTTATCCCAATTAAAGGTATTCTAATTTTATTATCTTCTATTGTAAATTTCTTACCATCAGATAAATATATATCAACAGGTAAAAGCTCTAAACCTCTTGCTTCCATTTCTACTACAATTTCACATATAGCTTGTTCATTTTTTTTCTTAGGATCTAATTTTGGTTCTTTGGATAGCTCTTCTAATTTTTGTTTTGCAAGAATTCCTCTACTCATAACTTCCATATCAAAATCGTCTGCTTTTCTTGATAAGAAAGCTGCATAAAATGCAAGTGGTTGATGAACTTTAAAATATGCTATTCTCATTGCCATCATAACATAGGCAACAGCATGTCCCTTAGGGAACATATATTCTATTCTTCTACAAGATTCAATATACCAATCAGGGACATTTTTTTCCTTCATCATAGCAGAATATTTTTCCCAGTTTTCTGGCTCTTTTTTAGGTTTACCTTTTCTTACAAACTCCATTATCTTAAAGGCATCACTATTATCCAAACCTTGATCTATTAAATAGTTCATAATATCATCTCTCACTGTTATTATTTGTGAAAGAGTTGCTTGTCCATTTCTTACAAATTCTTGTGCATTATTAAGCCAAACATTTGTACCATGTGAAAGTCCAGATATTCTTACAAGTTCTGCAAAAGTTGTAGGTCTTGTGTCTATAAGCATCTGTCTTACAAAACCAGTACCAAATTCTGGGATTCCATAGGTTCCTATTTCTGTTCCTATCTGTTCAGGAGTTACTCCCAAAGATTCAGTTGATGAAAATATTTTTAAGGTATCTTTATCAGCAAGTGGAATATCTTTAATTTCCATATTAGTATATTCTTGTAAAAGTTTTATAGTTGTAGGGTCATCATGCCCTAGTATATCAAGTTTTACTAACTGCTCGTCCATTACATGATAATCATAATGGGTTGTTGTAGATTCACTTGTTTCATCATTGGCTGGTCTTTGTACAGGACAAAATTCATAGATGGAGTTTCCTTGTGGTACTATAACCATTCCTCCCGGGTGTTGTCCTGTTGTCTTCTTAGCACCTTGACAAAGCCTACCTAGTCTTATAATTTCAGCTCTAACTGCATTCAAATTATTATCTTCAAAATATTTTCTTACATAGGCTTCAGCATTTTTTTCAGCAAGTGTTGAGATAGTTCCTGCTTTAAATACATTTTCTTTTCCAAATAATTCTTCACAATATCTATGAATTTCAGATTGATATTCTCCTGAGAAGTTCAAGTCTATATCTGGGACTTTATCTCCTTTAAATCCCATAAAAACCTCAAATGGTATTGAATAACCATCTTTTCTAAGCTTTGCTCCACATTTTGGACAAATTTTATCTGGTAAATCTATACCTACTCCTTCTCTTTCAATAAATTCAGAGTGTTTACATTCAGGATTATCACAGATATAATGAGGATATAGAGCATTAACCTCTGTTATTCCCATCATAAATGCAACAAGAGAAGAACCAACTGAACCTCTTGAACCAACTAAGTATCCATTGTCCAAAGATTTTTTTACTAATTTTTGTGCTGATAGATATAGTACAGAGAAACCATTATTTATTATAGCATTTAATTCTCTTTCCAATCTTGCTGAAACAATATTAGGTAAAGGGTCTCCATATATTCTATATGCCTTTTCATAAGTCATAGTTCTAACAATTTCTTCTGCATTTTCCATTTTAGGTGGATAAAAACCTTCTGGTATAGGTTTTATTCCACTTTCTACCATATCAGCTATTTTATTTGTATTTGTTACAACAACTTCTTTTGTTTCCTCTTCTCCTAAATAACTAAACTCTTGTAGCATTTCATCAGTTGTTCTAAAATAAAAACCATTATTTATACTGTATTGTCTTGAATTATATACTGTTCCACTACCATATAATAAAATAGATCTTATAATATCTTCATTTTCATCAAGATAATGAACATTAGAACTAGCAGTTACTAAAATACCAAGTCTTTTACCTAAGTCATAAAAATATTTATTCATTTTTTCAACTTCTTCATAAGAACCTAATGCACCTGTTCCATCTTTTTCTATAAGTTCATTATAAGTTGATTTTGGTAACAGTTCTATATAGTCATAAAATTTTGCTGCTTCTTCTAATTTTTCCAAATCATGTCTTAAATATAAATCAGCAAGCTCTCCTGTATTCATAAAATGTGCAGTTAAAGAACTTCCTATTATAAGTCCTTCTCTGTTTTCTACTAAAACTGATTTAGGTATTCTAGCTTTTTTATTACCAAAGTATTTTATATGTGCTTCTGAAACTAATCTGTACATATTTTTTAAACCAGCTTGTGTTTTTACTAAGACCATAATATTTTTTAAAGATTGTTTCCTCACATTAACTTCAAAACCTGTGTTGATGTCTTTCATATATTCTAAGCCTTTTTCTTTGTATTTTTCTAAGAATATAATAAACATATTTGCAGTTGCTTGTGAGTCATCAACTGCTCTATGGTGTTTTTCAAGTGCTAAGCCTAAGGTTTTGTTTAAATCTCCCAATCCATACTTCTTTAAATCAGGGAATAAATCTCTTGCCATTTGTAAGGTATCAATTACAGAGCATTGATAATCTATGTTCAAATACTTTTTAATATCTCTTTTTATAAATCCCATATCAAAAGGTGCATTATGTGCAACCAAAACTGCATCTCCAACAAAATCTACAAACTTTCCAATTACCTTATCTATTTTAGGTTCATTAGCAACTTGTTCATTTGTTATACTTGTAATTTCTGTTATATGATATGGAATAGGTCTTCCTGGATTAATAAGTTGTGAATATCTATCCACTATTCTTCCAGCTTTTATTTTTACTGCCCCAATTTCTATAATTTCATTGGTATGTGAATTTAAACCAGTAGTTTCTATATCAAATACTACAAATTCTTCATCATCAATTTTTTTATCTTTTGGATTTGTAACCATAGGTGCTTCATCATCTATCATATACATTTCACAACCAAAAATAGCTTTTATTTTTTCTTCATCAGTTGAAAGTTTTTTAGCTGTTTTAAATGCAGCTGGATACGAATGTACCACTGAATAATCTGTAATAGCTATGGCTTTATGTCTATATTCCTTAGCTCTTTTTATGATATCTTCAACATCAGTTACTCCGACCATTTCACTCATTTTTGTATGTGCATGTAACTCAACCATTTTTTCTTCTACTGTATCTTCTTTTTTAATTTTTTCTCTATCTATGATATTTACAGAATTTATCATTAAAGTTTTTTCATTTCCAGCATAAGTATCCAATTGAAGTTTTCCACTTAATTTTAAAAATGTCCCCTCAAAAATATCTAATTTTTCATTTTCATCTAAAAATATTTTAGAGGTAAGAGAGCTTTCTCCATCTGTAATTCTTACAGTTTTTAAGATTTTTCCACTTTTCAATGTCATATCTTCCATTGAAAAAACTTCTCCCTTAACTATACAAGTTTCCCCATCATATAAATCATAGAAATCTTTTATTGAGATAGTTTCTCCTTTTATTTCTCTTGTTTTTGAAGCTCTTTTAAAATCATTTTTAGCTTTATACACTTGTGTTTCAGAGGTAGAATTAGTTTTTACTATTTTTTCTCTTCCAGCATTTATAGTGTCTTGATGTTTTTCTATATCCATTTTAATTTTTTCTTCAATATTTGAAATTTCTTTTGAAAAATCTCCAACACTAAAAATAATTTTATAATCTTTAACACCATATTCATCTAAAATGTTTTCTATTTTTGAAGAAATTTTAACTTCTTCTAACATAAATTTTGTATTTTCATCATTAAGTTCTATAACTATATAATTATCTTTAACATGTAGCTTATAAAAACACAAAAAGGACTTAGAGGTTGTATTTTTAGTTTTCAACCTTTCTATAGCCCTAATTGCAATAGTTTTTATTTCTTCATCTTTTAAAGATAAATTTTTATTATCTGTTATAAACTCTATTTCCAGTTCTCTTCCAAACTTTGAAAGGATATCTTTGTATATTATATCTATATCATCTATACAATTCATAGATGATACAGTACAATTAAAAGTTATCCTCTTAATCCTTGTATTCAAGAGAATAGTTTTTATTTCTATACTTTTTACACCTAACTTAGAAAAAACTTCCATATTAGGCTCTATAATAATTTGTCTATTATTCATTTCTATTCTCCAAAATTTTCCTCTAATTTTACTATAAGAATATATAAAATAAGTGAGTTACGAATGTAGATTTTAGATAAAAAATTGAATAGAATGAGCCGAGCAAATCTCGGTGTGTTTGAACTGCTTTGGCAGTGAGTTTACTGAATTTGCAGCGAATTCTTAATTTTTTATCGCTAAAAAATCTACTCAGTAACGAACTATTTTATATTCAATTCTCTCCAAATAGTCTATCTAGTATAATTGCAACAGCTGCTCTAACTGATAGATGATTATATTTTGAGTTAGCTCTTATTGGTTCTAGTATATAATCAGACATAGCCATAACTTCATCAGTTAGTCCCCAACCTGTTCCAAAAAGTAAAAGGTAAGGTTTATCATCTTCAAATATTTGTTTAGATAAATCTTTATAGCTTATACTATTATCAAATGTCCTAGCAGAAGTTGTTATAATCAAAGGTTTTTGTCCTTCAATTTTTTCTATTTCTTTAATAACATCTTCTATACTTTCGGTAACATCTGTAACTCTAAATGCTTCTTCTCTGTCCTTATTATATTGCCCACCTGTACCATCTTGCCAGTATCCTATTATTCTTTCTGTTAATTTTTTTTGAGCATCAACAGGGACAACCAATCTATAACCTTTTATCTCATAAGTTCCACAAGACCTTGAAATATCATGTATATCAAAATTTGTTACAGAAGTACAAACAATATCTTTATTTCTATTGTAAACTGGATAATGAACTAAACTTAAATAAACTTTACTTCTCATTATATTCTATTACACTTCCTCTTTTTTTATCTCATCTAAAAGTTTTTTTTCTAATTTTGTTAATTCTCTATTTTCAATCAGTTCTTTTCTTCTTAAATAAGTTCTTCTTAGGCTTTCTTTTAGACGCCATTCATCTATTTTTTTATGATTACCTGACAACAATACTTCTGGCACTTTTAAACCTTTATACTCTGCTGGTCTTGTATAGTGTGGGTAATCTAAAAGACCATTGTAAAAGGAATCGTTTTCGTAGGACTCCTTTTTTATAACATTAGGAAGTAGCCTTATAATAGTATCAGAAATAACCATAGCAGGTATTTCTCCACCCGTTAGGACAAAATCTCCTATTGATAATTCCATATCAACTTTATTTTCTACAACTCTTTCATCTATTCCTTCATAATGTCCTGCAATTATTGTTAATTCTTTCTCTTTTACAAGTTCTTTTGCTATTTCCTGATTAAAAGTTTTTCCCTGTGGTGAAGTATAAATAACTTTTCCAGATGCATTTTCCAAGGCTAAAAATAGAGGTTCTGGTTTCATAACCATCCCATTTCCACCACCAAAAGGCATATCATCAGCTTGTTTATGCTTATCAAAACAATAATCTCTTATATCAATAATATTTACTTCCACTGCTCCAAATTTAATTGCTCTTGCAACTATGCTTTCACTTAAAAAGCCATCAAACATCTTTGGAAATAATGTTAAAATATTTATTTTCATTTTTTTACCTTAGGCTCTTTCATACCTTCAATAGTATCAACCAACATTTTCTTATTTTCAAAATCAATATTTTTAATAAAAACATCTACATCAGGTATCATAGTTTCAAATTCTTCACTTTCTATAACATAAATGTCATGTGCAGCAGTATCCATAATCTCAGTTATTTCTCCTAAATACTCATCACCTTTTACATCATAGACTTTAAAACCTATCATATCACTTATAAGATATTCATCTTCACCTATACCAACAATATCTCTTCTAACTTTTATATTGGCATTTCTAATTTCAATGGTATCTTGTTTATTTTTTATTTCTTCAAAAGAAAAAATCCATTTATTTGCAACAAGATGTTCTATTTTTTTTATTGTTAATAATTTTTGTTGAGAAACTGCTAATTCTAAAATTACTTTATTTCCAACTAAGGCTTCAATATTATCTAAATCAGAAATAACCTTCACTTCTCCTTTTAAATTATGAGAACCTAATACTTTTCCTGCAATTAAAAGTTCCATATTAACTCCTAATCTAAAAATTCAACACTTACATTAAGTTTATCTTTAACCCCTGCTGCCTGCATAACTCCTCTTATAGCATTAGCTGTAAGTCCATTTTTACCTATTATTTTTCCCATTTCTCCTTTTGCAACACTCACTTTAAATGTTACATTTGAATCCACAACTTCATAAGTTACATTAACCTTATCTTTTGTTTCAACTAATTCTTTGATAATGTAATTCAATAAACTTTCTAAATTTTCCACTTTTTCCCTCCATTATAAAGTACCTTTCCAAGCACCTTCTTCAATTATTTTTAAATCTACCCATTTATTACCTAAATCCACCAATACATCTCTCATAAAATCTTTAAAGTCATCTGTTGATATAACACTTATTATCCCTTTTATTGGGTCAAGAGTTCTTACAACTCCTGCTCCTTCATAGGCTTCAACAATTTTATTTATGAAATCTATATCTTCTCTTTTACTTTGTATTAAAAATTCATAGCTCTTTTTCATCAAATTACTCATCTACTTTCAAAAATATTTATAAGTTCAATAAATTTATCTATGGAAATATTTTCTGCTCTTTTATTTTCAGATACTTCAATTTGATTTAAGATTTCCTTTATCTTATCCTTTGAATATCCTAATGTTGCCAAATTATTTACAATGTTTTTTCTTTTATTTGAAAAAGCAGCCTTTACATATTTAAAGAATAAACTCTCTGAAATCTTATTCTTGTATCTATCATCTTTATAGAATTTTATTGAAATAAAAGCAGAATCAACATTAGGTATAGGATTAAAGAATTCTCTTGGTATAGTAAATAAATATTCTGCTTCACCATAATATTCTACTGCCAATGTTAAAATCCCTCTTTCTTTACCTGATTTAGCACAAATTCTTTCTCCTACTTCTTTTTGTACCATTATATAGGCTTCATCTATTAAATCTTTATTTTCTATAATCTTGTTAATTATAGGCGATGTTATATAGTAAGGTATATTTGCAACAACCTTAGTACCTTGATTTATATATTTTTTTAAATCAACTTCTAACACATCTCCCATTACAAGTGTATAGTTTTCTTTTGAAGAAAATTTCTTTCTTAAAGTATTTTCTAAATCTTTATCTATTTCAACACAGGTTACTTTCTTAACTCTTTCAACTAACAGTGAAGTTAAAGCTCCTTGTCCAGGTCCTATCTCTAAGATTTCATCATTATCACTAATGTTTGAAACTTCAATTATTTTATTTAAAATCTCATTTTTATTGTTTAAAAAATTCTGCCCATACTTTTTTTTATGTTTAAATTCCATTTCTAACTCCTATTCAGGAATAACAACAGCTATATATGGTAAATTTCTATATTTTTGGTCATAATCAAGTCCATAACCTATTACAAATTTATCAGGAACATCAAAACCTATATATTCAACTTTTACATCTACTTTTCTTCTTTCAGGTTTACTTAATAATGTGCAAGTTCTAAGGCTTTTAACTCCTTTACCTTCTTTAAAATATTTTATTACATATTCCAAAGTTAGTCCTGTATCAATTATATCTTCAACTATTAAAACATGTTTTCCTCTTAAATCTAAATCTGTATCTTTTAAAATTTTTACATCTCCACTGCTTACTGTTTCACTGCCATAACTAGAAACAGACATAAAATCTATAATAACTGGTATATTTATTTCTTTTACTAAATCACTTAAAAATATTACAGAACCTTTTAACAGTCCGACACAATAAACTTCTTCCCCTGCATAATCTTTTTCAATTTCTCTTGCTAACTCTTTTATCCTCTTTTCTACTGCTTCTTTATCAATTAAATTTTCAATTCTGTATTTCATTGAAAATCCTCCCCTAAGTTTAATATATATTAATAGATTTTAACATTTAAAGTAAATTTTATCAAGATAAAAAACTACACTCAAACCTTTAATTAAGATTGTGAGTGCAGTTAAAAAATTTTTAATTTTTGAATGTATTTTTGTTATTTCTCATATCATTAATTTTCTTTTCTTCTTTTAATTTATGATTTAGATATATTGTTGTATTCTTCAAAAATTTTTTTGGCTATTTCTATTTCTTCATTTTTTTCTATCTTATACAATCCATTATATGAATTTTTAAAAATTTTATTTATTTCTTTTCTTAAATTTTGAATGGTTATATTTTTTAA
>ERZ773090.489-NODE-489-length-20696-cov-8.0545_pt1 | contig 20696 bp, 13 predicted proteins | sample MGYA00580579_ERZ773090 | MGnify/ENA primary metagenome ERZ773090 (study PRJEB29015, sample SAMEA2738014) | human oral metagenome | biome: human oral; feature: human-associated habitat; material: dental | place: China | collected 2132 ... | reverse complement strand
CAAGCCGCGCGGCAGCCAGCGGAGTTGAACACACACGGCCGTAATTCGCTCCTTTATTCATAGCATAATGTCCTACTGCAATGCGCGCAAATGCCATTTTTTGATGTGCCAAATCTGCTCTTGTTTTTGATAATTTCGTCCCTCGCGGCCAGACTGTGAACCGGTTTTTCCAGCCGGGCCAAGGCGGCCTGCACGCGGCGCAGGTTGGCGGCGCGGGCGTTGCGGGGCATCAAGTTCATCAGGCCGGGTGCGCCGTCAATGGCGGTTTGGGCTGGCGCGGTTGTAGAACCTGCCCGGCACAATCGCCGCATGACGCCACACGCTCCCATGCCTGCCGCTTCCGAAGCAGCCGCTTCCAAAGCCGTTTCGCCCGCGCTGCTGCTGATTGACGGCTCCAGCTATCTGTATCGCGCCTTTCATGCCATGCCTGATTTGCGGGCCGATCCGGCCGATGCGCAAAGCCAGCCGACGGGGGCCATTCGCGGCATGGTGAACATGCTCAACAGCTTGCGCAAGGACTGGCCGCAGGCCACGTACGCCGCTTGCGTGTTTGATGCGCCCGGCCCCACGTTTCGCGATGCGCTGTTTGCCGATTACAAGGCCAACCGCAGCCCCATGCCCGATGACTTGCGCCGCCAGATTGAGCCGATTCACGAGGTGGCGCGCCTGCTGGGCTGGCCCGTGCTGTGCGTGCCGGGCATTGAGGCCGATGACGTGATTGGCACGTTGGCGGCCACGGCGGCCGCGCAGGGGCGGCCGGTGCTGATTTCCAGCGGCGACAAGGATTTGGCGCAGCTGGTCACGCCGCGCGTGGTCATCATCGACACCATGAGCGGCAAGCGCCGCGACGAGGCGGGCGTGCGCGCCGAATTCGGCGTGAGCGCCGCGCAAATGCTCGACTACCAAACGCTGGTGGGCGACGCCGTGGACAACGTGCCGGGCGTGGAAAAGGTTGGCCCCAAAACGGCGGCCAAGTGGCTGGCCGAATACGGCTCGCTGGACGCCATCGTGGCGCATGCCGGGCAAATCAAGGGCGCGGCGGGCGAGAACTTGCGCCGCGCGCTGGCGTGGCTGCCCACGGGGCGGCAGCTGCTGAAGATTCGCACCGACTGCGATTTGTCGGCCCACGCGCCCGGCCTGCCCGCGCTGGACGCGCTGGCGCTCAAGCCGCCGCAGACGCAGGAGCTGGCGCGCTTTTATCAGCAATACGGCTTCAAGACGCTGGCGCGCGCGCTGGAAAAGGAAAGCAAGGCGCAAAACCCCGCCCCAGCCGCTGCGCCCGGCCTGTTTGATGGCCTGCCGGATGGCGCTTCAGCGGCAGACGAGCCGCCCGCGCCGCACTCCGCCGTGCAAGGCCAGGTGCGCTACGTCACCGTGCAGGACTGGGCCGCTTTTGACGAATGGCTGCAAAAAATCAGCGCCGCCGAACTCACGGCCATCGACACCGAAACCACGTCGCTGGACGAAATGGCCGCGCGGCTGGTGGGCATTTCGCTGGCCGTGCAGCCGGGCGAGGCCGCCTACATTCCGCTGGCGCACGAAGGGCCGGACGCGCCCGCGCAGCTGCCGCTGGACGAAGTGCTGGCGCGCCTGAAACCCTGGCTGCAAAGCGCAAGCCACAAAAAGCTGGGCCAGAACATCAAGTACGACCGCCACGTTTTCGCCAACCACGGCATCGACGTGGTCGGCTACGCGCACGACACCATGCTGCAAAGCTACGTGCTGGAAGCGCACCGCCCCCACGGCCTGCAAAGCCTGGCCGAGCGCCACCTGGGCCGCAGCGGCACAAGCTATGAAGATTTGTGCGGCAAGGGCGCGCACCAAATCCCCTTTGCGCAAGTGCCGCTGGACAAAGCCGCGCATTACGCCTGCGAAGACGCCGACCAGACGATGGACGTGCACCGCGCCCTGTGGCCGCGCGTGCAGGCCGATGCGGGCCTGGCCGCCACCTACGCGCTGGAAATCGACACCAGCGAAGCCCTCTTTCAGACCGAGCGCCACGGCGTGCTGATTGACGCCGCCGAACTCGCCCGCCAAAGCCAGGCGCTGGGCCAGCGCATCACGCAGCTGGAAAACGAGGCCTACGCCCTTGCAGGCCAGCCCTTCAACCTGGGCAGCCCCAAGCAAATTGGCGAAATCTTCTTTGAGCGCCTGGGCCTGCCCGTCATCAAGAAAACCCCCGGCGGCAAGCCCAGCACCGACGAAGAAGTGCTGGAAAAACTGGCCGAAGACTTCCCGCTGCCCGCCCGCATCCTGGAGCACCGGGGCCTGGCCAAGCTCAAAAGCACCTACACCGACAAGCTGCCGCACATGGTCAACCCCGCCACGGGCCGCGTGCACACGCGCTACGCGCAGGCCGTGGCCGTCACGGGCCGGCTGGCCAGCAGCGACCCGAACCTGCAAAACATCCCCATCCGCACGCCTGAAGGCCGCCGCATCCGCCGCGCCTTCATCGCCCCGCCCGGCCGCCTCATCATGAGCGCCGATTACAGCCAGATCGAGCTGCGCATCATGGCCCACCTCTCGGGCGACGCCGCCCTGCTGGCCGCCTTCAACGCCGGGCAAGACGTGCATCGCGCCACCGCCGCCGAAGTCTTTGGCGTGCCGCCCGGACAAGTCACGCCCGAGCAGCGCCGCTACGCCAAAGTCATCAACTTCGGCCTCATCTACGGCATGGGCAGCTTCGGCCTGGCCAAAAGCCTGGGCATCGCCCCCAACGCCGCCAAACAGTGGATAGACCGCTACTTCGAGCGCTATCCCGGCGTGCGCCGCTACATGGATGAAACCGTGCAAAGCGCCCGCCAGCGCCGCTACGTGCAAACCCTCTTCGGGCGGCGGCTGTATCTGCCCGACATCAACGCCGCCAGCGGCCCCCGGCGCGCCGCCGCCGAGCGCCAGGCCATCAACGCCCCCATGCAAGGCACCGCCGCCGACCTCATCAAAAAAGCCATGATCGCCGTGCAAGCCGCACTGGCAGGCCGCCAAAGCGCCATCGTCATGCAAGTGCACGACGAACTCGTGCTGGAAGTGCCCGAGGCCGAAGCTGCCTGGGCGCGCGAGCAAGTGCCCCGCCTCATGGCCGGCGTGGCCGAACTGAAAGTGCCCCTGCTGGCCGAAATAGGCGCGGGCGGCAACTGGGAAGAAGCGCACTGAAGGCAGCGCCTGGCCAGGCGGCGCGCCATCGCGAAAGACTCGCAGCCGCTCTACACTTGGCACAACTGTATGCAATCGTGTCAGCCGCGCGTTTGCGCACACTGTGAACCTGTTCAAAGTCTGTCCGTGGGTATGAAAAGCGCGGCTTCAAGTCGCTCTGCGGCGCTGCAAATCCCTGATGAGCCACAAGGCCCTCTGCGGTTGGCGCCTTGCAGCCCTTGCCGGTTTCGCACTTTTGCCCCTTGCGCCCAGACTCTGAACAGGCTCTGAAGAGAACGCGTTTGCGCCGCCTTGGCGCGCCAAATTGGTTTTACCGAGTTCGCCGTGGATATTGCGAAATTCAACATCCCCCGTTATCTGGCCACCCAGCCCATGTTTTCGAACATGCAGCCGGAAGAGTTGCAGCGCGTGGCGCGCGGCTGTGTGCTTGAGCGCATTGAGCGCGGCAAGGTGCTGTTTCGCACGGGCGAGATGTGCCAGGCCTTTCACATCGTTGTGCTGGGGCAGATCAAGCTCTACCTCATCTCGCCTGCGGGCGTGGAAAAAGTCATCGAGCTTTGCGGCCCCGGCCACTCGTTTGCCGAAGCCATCATGTTCATGGACGTGCCCCATCTGGTGAACGCGCAGACGCTGACCGAGACGCTGCTGCTCACGGTGGAGAAAAACGCCGTGCTGCGCGAAATCGAAGCCGACAGCCGCTTTGCGCTGCGCATGCTGGCGGGCATCTCGCGCCGCCTTCACGGCCTCATCAAAGACGTGGAAGGCTACGCGTTGCACAGCGGCGTGCAGCGCGTTATCAGCTACCTGCTGGGCGGACTGATGGACGGGGGCGGCAGCGCCGTGCCGCAGACCATCACCGTTTCACTGCCCGTGAGCAAATCCACCATCGCCTCGCGCCTGTCGCTCACGCCCGAATATTTTTCGCGCGTGCTGCACGAGCTGGAAGCGGCCAAGCTGATCACGGTGCAGCGGCGCGACATCCACATTCACGACACGGCCAAGCTCGCGGGCTACCAGCCCGGCAAGTAGAAACGGCCTGTTGCGCGCATAAAAAAGCCCGCAGACGCGGGCTTTTTTCATGTGCTGTCAGGCTGATTTGACCTGCTGGTAGCGGCGCTCCACCTCGGCCCAGTTGATCACGTTGAAAAACGCGGCAATGTATTCCGGGCGGCGGTTCTGATACTTCAGGTAGTAGGCATGCTCCCATACATCCAGCCCCAGAACGGGCGTGTTGCCGGAGGCGATGCCGGCCATCAGCGGGCTGTCCTGGTTGGCGCTGCTTTCCACCAGCAGCTTGCCGCTTTTGTCAGCAGACAGCCAGGCCCAGCCGCTGCCAAAGCGCGTCAGCGCCGCCTTGGTGAAAGCTTCCTTGAAAGCCTCAAAGCCGCCCAAATCGCGCTCAATGGCCTGCGCCACGCCGCCTGCGGGCTGGCCGCCGCCGCCTTGGCTCACCGGCGCCATCACCGCCCAGAACAGGCTGTGATTGGCATGACCGCCGCCGTTGTTGCGCACGGCGGTGCGAATGCCTTCGGGCAGCTTGTCCAGCTGGGCAATCAGCAGCTCGGCAGGCTGGCCGTCAAACGGCGTGCCCTTGACGGCGGCAATCAGGTTGTTGATGTAGGTCTGATGGTGCTTGGTGTGGTGAATCTCCATCGTCTGCGCGTCAATATGCGGCTCCAGCGCATCGTAGGCATAGGACAGGGGAGGCAGGGTGTAGCTCATGGTTGGGGGCTTTCGTTCATGTTGAAAAAAGCTGCCTGTGCAGGCAAGCCGGAGGCATTTTATTGAGCCGGGTCAATCCACGCCCTTTGCTTTCACATTAAAGCGCGCCAGAGCGGATGCGCTTGGCTCCCCGAGCCGGTTCAGAGCCTGGCCGCAAGACGAAGCGCTCCGTCCAGGCAGCGCCTCCCGCCCTTCGCGGCTGGAACGCAGGCAGGCGTCAAAGAACGCCCGGCAACATCAAAACAGGAGCAAATTCAAGCCCCTGAAAATGCCTCTTGCGCCCATTCTACTAGGACCTATCGCTATGGAATCAGGAGCGAATACATATGCCTTGCCAGAACTGCCCCCGCTCCAGTCATGAACAGACACCCAGTCAGCCAGCGCGCAGCCCAGGCCGCTTTGGCAAGCGCTGCTGGCGAACACCCGCGCATGGATTCCTGCATGCCTTGCCGCGCAGGCGAAGCTGGCGGGCCGCCAAGAGAAGAAATGGGGGACTTGCCTGTTCACAGAAAGCGCGGCCTCAAATCCACCTGCATCAGGATGGATGCGGGTCAGCCCGCAACAGCCTGGAAACGCAATTGCCTCGCAACCGCATTCCTACAATTGACGCTTTTGCCCCAGCCAGTCCGTTTGCCATGAATGCCCCCTGGCGGCCCGCCGAAGGGCCTGAACTTCCGCCTGATGAAGCGGCCGCCAGCAGCCTGGCGGCGCAGCGCAGCTTCTGCCTGCGGCCCGGCATGGGGCGGGGATGGGCGCAAATGCACGAATTCGGCAATGGCCTGGTGCTAGGGCGCTTGCAATGCCAGCTGGCGCAAGGCGTTCGGCAGCGCTTTGATTGCGGCAGCGACAGCCTGCGCCTGATGCTGATGCTGCAAGGCGGCCAATGCGTGGCGGACGGGCGCGGCCGCGTTTTTGAGGCGCGGGCGGGCGATGTCATCGTGCGCAACGGCCACCCGGGCGAGCTGCGCACCGAACTGGCCGCGCGCATTCCGCTGGCCTCCGTGGCGCTGGACGCGCCGCGCCGCCTTGTGGCCGCCTTGCAAGCCGAAGGGCTGCCGCTGGCGCATCTGGGGCCTGCGGGCGGCTGCACGCTGCTGCGCCCCTGCGACAGCGTTGCCAGCCAATGGCTGGCCGCAGGCCGCCGCCTGCTGGCGCTGGGCCGCGCGCCTGGGCTGCTGGCGCGGCTGGAGCTGGAATCACTCGCCCTGGGGCTGCTGCACAAGCTGCTGGCGGCTGACGGTGCAGCGCCCGCGCCTGCCGCCGCCCGCGCCCCCCGCCACTGGCAGCGCGCCGTGGACGAGGCCCTGCACATCCTGCATGCCGAGTGGAGCGAGCCGCTGACAATTGCCCGGCTGGCGCGCCGCGCGGGCATCAACGAGTGCTACCTGAAAGAGATGTTCCGCCAGCGCACAGGCCAGACCATCGCCGCCTACCTGCGCGCGCTGCGCATGGGCCACGCGCTGCGCCTGCTCGAATCAGGCCAGGCCACACTCCAGCAGGCCGCCCATGCCTGCGGCTACAGCCGCGCCGATAAATTCTCGCAAGCCTTCCGCCGCGTGCACGGAGTCATGCCCTCGCAAGTCAGCCGCCAGGCGGCGGCCAGCGCCCTAGCGGCCTGATAGCCCGTTCAAGGGCTCCCCGGACTGAAGCCAATGCACAAGGCATCAGTTCGAAAAAATCAGCTTGGCGCGGCCTGAAAAAACTGAAGCGTGCAAGAGCAGCCGGGCCAACGGCAAAGCCTGCTGTCGATGGCTGCTACGCGGGCCAGCCATTTGCCAAACAAACACGCAAACGTACAAAAGGCCAAGAAAAGCGAATTCCACGCCTTCAAGGTGAAGCCCAAAAAGCTGGACGGTTGAGCGCAGCTGAAGAGCGGTTGGGAATTTTCAGGGCAGCCTGATTTCCTGCGCCTTGGGAGCGAAGGGCCATTTGCGGTTGAGTTCGGTGATGAGGCCGTCCACCTGTTGCAGGCTGGATTCCACGTCGGCGCGCAGGCTGCCAAGGTCGGCGCTGGCTTCGCGCGCGTTGCCAGCAATGGCCTGGGCGTCTTTCAGGATGGCGTCGGCTTTTTCCAGCGCCTGGCGGGTGCTGGCGAGCAAGGCATTGAGTTCGCTCACGCTCACGCGGGCGCCCGCCACGAGGCCATCTTTGCCGAGCACTTGCTGGTCGGCTTTTTGCACGGCGGCATCCACGTGCAGGGTCAGCTCAGACAGACGCTTGATGAGCTGCTGGCTGGTGGAGAGCAGGTCGCTGGCGCGCTTGGCGTCCATGTCGTCGCCAGTGAGGGCGCCGATGAGGCCGGTTTTGACGCCATTGACGCGCTGGGCGAAGCGGCGCAGCTGCATGACGGCGTTGTTCAATTCGGAGTTTTCGTCGGTCATGCGCTTGATGTTGCCGAGCACATCGCGCGCGTCGGCCACCATGGCGGGGATTTCGGCAGAGACGTCGCCGCTGAGGACTTCGCGTTCAGCATCAGGCGGCAAGGGTTTGTCTTCCAGCATGCCGGTGAAGGCGCGCAGGCGGGCGCCGCCGACCAGGCCGCGCTCCAGGGTAAAGACGCTGGAGGCACGCAGCCATTTGATGTCTTTGACAGGCACGTCAACCACGATGCGCACGCGCGCGTCTTCGCCCAGGCCAAAGCTGCGCACGCGGCCAATGGGAAAGCCGGCGAAGGTCATGTCCATGCCGACTTGCACGCCTTCGGCGTCATCCGACAGGAGGATGAGGCGCTGCGTTTCTTCAAACGCGCCGCGTATCCACATCAGGTACAGGCCGGAGCACACGAGCAGCGCGACCGTGGCAATCAGCAACAGGGCAGCGCGCACTTGCAGGCGGCGCTCGGCGCGGGCCTGGGCGGCCGTGGGGGCGTCGTCATTGGCGCTGCCCGCGTCGATGATGGGCAGGGCGGCGGCGCTGGCGTCTTCGGTGGGAGGCAGGTCGGTCATGTCGTCAGTAGTAATTGCCAACGAGGGAGGCAATTTCAATCAGCAGCATCAGCGCGCACATTTGCACCAGCCCCTGCAGCTCCACACTGGCGCGCGCGCGGCGTGGAATGTCGCGCAGGGCGTTGCCAACGGGCAGCAGGGCCACGGCAAAGGCGAAAAGGCCGGTTTTGAGCACAAAAATCATCAGCACCACGGGCGTGAAGATGTGCCCCACGGCCCGGTTGTAGGAAGGAATGCCCGCCAGCGTGAAGCCGTGCACGGCCAGATACGTCAGGATCAGCGAGATGGTGCAGCTCACCGCTGCCAGCATGATCACCGCGAACATGCCTGCCAGCACGCGCGGCAGCACTTCACGCTCCAGCGGAGATACGCCCCGGCGGCGCATGCTTTCCAGCGCGCCGCTCTTGCGCAGCTTGTAAAGCTCAGAGCCGCCCGGAACGCTGTAATTGATGGCCACGAACAACGCCGCCACCAACGGCACCAGCTCCAGCACCAGCACGCGCACCACCATGTTCAGCGCGTATTGCGACAGGCCGTAGGCAAAGGCTGTCACAACCACAATGCGGATAAGCACCACATTAAACAGCGCCATCAGCGTGGTAAAGCCTGCCAGCCCCGGCCCTGCCGCCGCGTAAATGTGCCGCAGCACCGCGCCGCCGCCCTGCCCGTGGTAGGACGATGGCGAAAACGCCAGCACCACCAGCTGCGCTCCTGTAAACAGCACTTGCCACCAACCCCTACTCCACAGCAGAAAATTCTGCCCCAGCGCGCGCAGCCAGCGTGCCAGGCGGCCCAGCAACGAATGGGTTTCAGACAACATGGCGAAACGCGGGCTTATTTATGAATTGGTGAGAGATATAGAAAGAGCAGGCGGCGAGGCGCTCCAGACAGGTCAGCGGATGGGAAGCAGCGTGCAGCGCATCTTCAGTGCGCTTGTACCAGCGCTCCGGCCAGCGCGCCTTGCGGGGCCTGGCGCGTATTCAGCCGGAACTGCCACTGCCCGGCCAGCAGGCCATCGCGCTGAGACTGCGTCAAGACAGCGCGCCCCTCATGCGGACTAACGACCTTGCGGCCTGCGGGCAGCACATTCACGTCGCTGCCATCAGCCCCGCGCGCATAAAAACCTGCGCTCGTGACCGGCGAGGCCAAATTGCCAAAACGCAATTTCCAGCGCAGCAGGTTCGTTTCACGGTTGAATATTGCTACCAGCTCTCCCCGCCCGGCACCGTCGCCCGACAGCACCGCGCGCAAGGCCACGACTTCCGGCTGGCGATCTGGCGGCGTCTCATGCGTGGCTGCAAGCGCCGGCTCCATCTGGACCGGCGGCGCCAGTTGTGGCGTGCCGCACCCTGCCGCCAACCAAGCTGCGCACACGCACACACAAGCCAGCGCCAGGCGGTGGGGCATGCACTTGTCGTTTTGCTTTGCGTTATTCATGCACCCAATCGTAGCCGCCCCGGTATGCCCCGCAGAAACAGAACGATAGGGCGCGAGCTTGCCGTGACATGCGGACTGCAATAAAATTCATAGCCTTTGGGGCTGCATTGGTTTCGACGTGGGTTGGAATCGCAGCGGTGCATGTCGAGGTTCAGTCACCTCGTAAAACAGCTGAAACAAAGTAACTGCAAACGACGAACGTTTCGCACTCGCTGCCTGATTGCGGCGAGCCTCGCAACAGCATGCCGATGGGCTGGGCAAGGGCGGCTTGAAACCGTCCCGGCTGCGAGGGAATCTTCACCGGCTGGCCTGCTTCCGGGCGCCTTGGGCGCAGGCGAGAAACAAGGGCGCTGGCCCTGCGATCAGCGTGCGTCTGCGCGGCTTGCAGGGTGAGACACAAAACAGCACGCTAAACATGTAGATCTGCGCGAGGAAGATTTGCGGACGGGGGTTCAAATCCCCCCAGCTCCACCAATACCCAAAATCCCGACCCTCATCGGTTGGGATTTTTTTTGCCCGTTCCCCCAGTGTTGGCGCGGTTTCCGGGCCTGGCTTCGCAAACGTTCTCGAGGCCATTTCCTTTGTTGGCGAGGGTTTAAAAGTCTGGCTGGAACACGCATGTGATCAAGCGCAGTGAGCGGCATAGTTTTAAGACGCTGCCCAAGCGCTGGATTGTGGAGAGGACCTCTGCCTGGCTGAGTCAATCGAGAAGATAGAGCAACACTGTCGCTTGAAGATCGCTTGCGTTCGGCGCACGGTCAGGCTTCTGAGCTGATTGAGAACAAGCCCTCAAAGCGGCGGCGTACGCGGGCCAACACGGCGGTGCTGACTTACACGGCGTCCGCCCGCAACAGGGCCTCGGTGGCGGTCATCACGTCATCAATCAACAGCACACAGCGGCCTTGCAGGGCGGGCAGGCACGCGGGATTGGGTACGAAGGCGCTTCGCACGCGGCGCAGGCGCTGGGCGCAGTTCAGGCTGCGCTGGGACGGCAGCCCGTCCTAGGGCCAGCCATAGGAAAACGCAGCCAAGGTGCGGCAACAACACGGAAAGCGGCTCCATCCCCTTGGAATTCGAGCTGATTTACGGCCACGCGCTCAAGCCCGCGCCGCGCGCGACCGTGTCGGCTGAAACCGTGATCGGCCTGGATGACATGCGCCAAGCCCTGCGCCAGCCGCGCCCGCACAGCCTGCCGCCTGAAAGCCGCGCTGAGTGAATGAAAGCCGCCTGCCATGCCTGACCGCTTCCCTGCCGCCTTTTCTGCCGCTTTTTCTGCTGCTTTTTCTGCTGCTTTTCCTGCCGTCTTTTCCGCCGCCTTGCTGACGGCCTGCGCCCTGGCGCTGCCCGCCTGCTCGCCGCAAGACGCCGCCCGCCCCGCCCTGCGCGGCCAGGCGCTGCATGACGCGCCCTATGCCCGCGACTTTCACCTGATCGACGCCGATGGCCAGCCGCGCAGCCTGGCCGATTTCAAAGGCAAAGTCGTGGTGGTTTTCTTCGGCTACACCCAGTGCCCCGACGTGTGCCCCACCACGCTGCTGGAGCTGGCGCAGGCGCGCCAGAAACTGGGCGCCGAAGCCGGCCGGCTGCAAGGCATCTTCATCACGCTGGACCCCGCGCAGCCCCCAGGAGCTGGCCGCGCTGGCGCGCGAGTTCAAGATTTTTTACCGCCAGACGCCCGGCCCCATTGAAAACAGCTACACGCTCGATCACACCGCCGCCAGCTACATGTATGACCCGCAAGGCCGCCTGCGCCTGTATCAAACCTACGGCATCGGCGCTGACGCCATGGCGGCCAACGCGCGCGCACTGCTGCACGAAAAAAGCGCGGATTGAGAATCTGCTCAAAGACGCAGAAACGGCCCGGATTCCAGCGCGCCCCAGAACCTGCTCATGATCTGCCTGCGAGGGGCGAAAGTGCGAAATTGGAATGAGCTGCAAGGCACAAACGACAGACGGATCTTGAACCGGCTCTTCAGTGAATGGCCGCCTCTTGCAGCCACAGGCTCAGGCGGGCGCGGTTCCATTCGGTCAGGGTCTGGGACAGATCAAGCTGGGCTTGCTGGAGCTGGGTCAGGCTCTGGTTGAGCTGGGTGATGTCGGCGGCGCCTGCGGCGTACTGGCGGTGCGTAGACTGGGCGGCTTGCATGGACAGCCGCCACAGCCGCCTGGCCAGGCGCAGGTTTTGCCAGGCGGAGCGGGTCTGGGTGTGCAGTTGCGCCAGGGTTTGCAGGGTTTGCTCCTGGGCTGCCTGGTATTCAATGTATTTCTGCTCGGCCTGCGCCTGGGCGGCGCGGACCTTGTAAGTGCTGGCAAAGCCGTCGAACAGGGGCACGGTCAGGCTCAGGCCCAGCACGTTTTCATGCGTGCGGCTGGCGGTGATGGCGTTGTTGGGGCGGCCATTGCGGTAGTGGGCCAGGTTCAGATCCAGCGTGGGCAGCCCTTCGGATTGCGCGGCGCGCAAAGTTTCTTTTGTGGCTTGCCACTGCGCCCGCGCGGCAAGAATGGCGGGGTGGCGCTGGCGGGCCTGTTCCAGCCAGTCTGGCAGGGGCGGCAGGGCCGGGGAAGATGCATGGCCCAAGTCAGCCGGCTGGTCCGGGTCATGCGCGGCGGGCGCGCCTGCTTCGGGCGCTGCGGTTTGGTCATCAGCATCGGCGTCAGCGAAAAGGCCGATGTCGTCTGCACTGTCTGCGCCGCCTTCTTCGCTGCCAGCCGGAAAAACGTCTTGCAGCCGCAAAGGCTGCGCGGCAGGCAGGCCCGTGAGGTAGGCCAGGCGGGCGGCGGCTTCGGCGTATTCGCCTTGGGCGCGGCTCAGTTCAAGCTGAATGCGCGCTTGCGCGGCCTGCGCTTGCACGGTGTCATGGGCGCTGCCTGCGCCGCCTTCCTGGCGGCGGCGCGCGGCTTGCACGGTGCGGCTGGCCAGCGGAGCCAGGGTTTGCTGGGTGTGCAGGCGCGTTTGGGCGGCTTGGGCGCGGCCCCAGGTTTGCAGCAGTTCAGTCAGCGTTTGGTGAACGGTGGCGTCTTGCGTGTAGAGGGCCGCTTGCAGTTGGGCCTGCGCGGCGGCCGTGCGGGCGCTGCGCGCGCCCCAGTCCCACAAGCGCCAGGCGATGACGGCGTTTTTGGAAGTGGCCCAGGTGGTGTGGCTGGGAACGTCGGAGGGGCCATAGCTGACGCGGCTGCGCTGGCGGGCCAACCCCGCGCTCACCTGGGGCCAGCGTCCGCTTTGCGCCTGCCCCACTTGCGCGGCCTGCTGGGCAATGGCGGGCCAGGTGGCGCGCACTTGCGGGTTGTGGCACAGGGCCAGATGCATGGCGGCAGGCAGGGTGAGCAGCGGCGGCTGGCCCGCCGGCGCGTCTGGCTGCCCGCTCAGCAGGGTTTGCAGCGCCCACTGGCTGTGCTGCGGGCTGGCGGCCGCGCGGGCCGGTGCGGCGGCGAAGCCGGGGCCGCCGCCTGGCGGGCCGCAGTCCAGCCCGCTTGCGGGGGGCGCGGGCGGCAGCGCCATCAGATCGGGCGGGGGCGGCGCATCCAGCGGTTTGTTCAATGGCTGCTCCAGCCGCGCCGGGCGGGTGCGCGCCGGGTCTTGCCAGGGCGTGAGACGGTCACGCCAGCCAGAGGCGTCAGCGGCCTGCGGCCATTCAGGCCCGGTCTGCGCGGCGGCAAGCGGCGGCGCCAGCGCGGCCAGCAGAACGACAAGCGATGCGCCATGCAACGCGCCAGGCAGCCAGCGCAAACGTTCAGCGCTCATTCAGGGCCTCGTGGGTGTGGCGCAGCAGCGGGCTGAGCACGTATTCGATGATGCGGCGCTCGCCCGTTCTGATTTCCACGCTGACCGACATGCCGGGCGTGATGGGCGTGGGCTGGCCATTGACGTTCAGCTCGGCGCGCTCCAGCTGCACTTTCACGCTGTAGATCAGGCCGCGCTTTTCGTCGGCGATGGCGTCTTGCGAAACGTGGGAGACGCTGCCGGGCAGCGTGCCGTATTTGGTGTACTCAAAGGCATCCACCTTCACGGCGGCGCTTTGCCCGGCATGCACGAAGCCTTTGTCCTTGTTTTCCATGAAGGCCTCCACCTCCACCGGCCCGCCACTGGGCACGATGTGCAAGATGGGCTGGGCCGCCTGCGCCACGCCGCCCAGCGTGTGTATGGCCAGCTGCTGCACGGTGCCGTCAATGGGCGCCTTGAGCGTATGCAGGCGGCTGGCACTGGCGGCGCGCAAGGCGTCTTGCGCGGCAGCGGCGGCGGTGCGGCGGGCCTGGGCAATTTCGTCCAGCGCCTGGCGCGTGACCTCGGCGGCCAGGCCCGCCTGCTGGTTGCGCGCCTCTTGCAGCTGCGCCTGCAATTGCAGGCGGGCCTGCTCCTTGTCCTGCCAGGCATCGCGCGAGACATCGCCCGTGGCGGCCAGTGCCTTGTAGCTGGCGGCCTGCCGCTCGGCCAGCGGCAGCGCCTGGCCGTAGTGGGCGATGTCATCCGCCAGCTTTTTGCGCCGCGCGGCGTAGTCCTGCCACTGGCCCAGCACATGGGCGCTGGCGGCCTGCCAGCGGCTGGCGTCCAGCGTGGCGCCGCTGTCGCGGTTGAGCTGCACCAGCGGCGGCAAGGCAGGCGGGCGGCCGTGGCGCAGGGCTTGCAGCAGCGCCTGGTTGCGCGCGAGGGTGAGGACGGATTCGTTGCGCTCGCCCAGGGCGCGGTCGCGCTCGGCGTCCAGCGCGCTAGTGTCCAGCTGCAGCAGCACATCGCCCGCGCGCACGCGCTGGCCTTCACGCACGTTCAGGGCGATCACGCTGCCAGTTTCCACAGCGGCGATCACCTTGCTGCGCTCGCTGGGAATGACCTTGCCCTGGGCGGTGACGACAATGTCCATGCGCCCGATCAGCGCCCAGGCAAAGGCCGTCAGCACCAGCAGCATGAGCAGCCAGGCGATCAGGCGCGCCGTGCCCGAAGGCGGCGTTTCCTGCACGGCCAGCGCGGCGGGCAGAAATTGCGCTTCGTCCTCGCGCAGCATGCGGCCTTGCAGCTGATCGCGGCGCTGCCAGTGCCAGGCGAAGGCACGGGCGTAGCGGCCCCAAAGCTCGCGCCAGGCCTGCCAGCGGTGGCGCAAGCTCATGCGCGCCCTCCCTGCTGCAAGCGGTACAGGTGGCTGTAGATGCCTTGCGGATTGGCCAGCAGCGCGGCGTGGCGGCCTTCTTCGGCAATCTGGCCGCGCTCCAGCACGATGATGCGGTCGGCATCGCGCACGGCCGAGAGGCGGTGGGCAATGATGAGCACCGTGCGCCCCTGGCAGATGCGCCGCATGTTGTCCTGAATGATCTTTTCCGACTCGTAATCCAGCGCGCTGGTGGCCTCGTCAAAAATGAGAATGCGCGGGTCGCCCAGCAGCGCGCGGGCAATGGCGATGCGCTGGCGCTGCCCGCCCGACAGGCCCGCGCCGTGCTCGCCCACCAGCGTGTCGTAACCCTCGGGCAACTCGCAAATGAAATCGTGCGCGCCGGCCAGCCGGGCTGCTTGCATGATGGCCTCGATGGGCGTGGCCGGATTGACCAGCGCAATGTTGTCGCGCACCGAGCGGCCAAACAGCACGTTTTCCTGCAACACCACGCCAATCTGGCGGCGCAGGCTGGCGGTATCGACGATGGCGATGTCCTGCCCGTCAATCAGCACGCGCCCCCGGTCGGGCACGTAAAGGCGCTGCACCAGCCGGGTGAGCGTGCTCTTGCCGGAGCCGGAGCGCCCCACGATGCCAATCACTTCCCCCGGCGCAATGCGCAGTTGCAGGCTGCGGATGACATCCGGCGCGTCAGGCCGGTAGCGGAAAGACACCTGATCGAACTCGATCGCGCCCGCCAGCCGGGGCAGGCGCGTCTTGCCGCCTTCAATTTCGGTGCGCGCGTTCAGAATGTCGCCCAGACGGCTCATGGAAATGCCCACCTGCTGAAAGTCGTTCCACAACTGCGCCATGCGCAAAATGGGGCCAGACACCTGCCCGGCCAGCATGTTGAAGGCAATCAGCTCCCCCACCGTCAGCCGGTTCTCAATCACCAGCGACGCGCCCAGCCACATGATGCCCAGCGTCACCAGCTTGCTCACCAGCATCACCGCATTGCCTGCCACCGTGGACACATTCGTGGCCGACAGCCCCGCCGCCACATAACCGGCCAGCTGCCTATCCCACTTCTGCTGCCAGCGCGGCTCCACGGCCATGGCCTTGACGGTATCGATGCCGCTGATCGTCTCCACCAGAAAAGACTGGTTTTCCGCACCCCGGTTGAACTTCTCGTTCAGCCGCGCCCGCAGCACCGGCGTAAACAGCAGCGACAGCAGCACATACACCGGAATGGAAGCGGCCACGATCAGCGTCAGCTCCTGGCTATAGAAAAGCATCACCGCCACGAACACCACCGAAAACACCAAATCCAGCGCCAGCGTCATCGCATTGCCGGTGAGAAAACTGCGAATGCTCTCCAGCTCCCGGATGCGCGCCACCGAATCGCCCACGCGCCGCGCCTGAAAGTAGCCCAGCGGCAGCGCCATCAGGTGCCTGAAAAGCCGCGCGCCCAGCTCCACATCAATCTTGCTGCTCGTATGCGCAAAAACATAGGTGCGTATGCCCGTGAGCAGCGCCTCGAACACCGTGGCCGCCAGCAGCCCGGCGGCAATCACATTCAGCGTCTGCATGGCGTGATTGACCAGCACCTTGTCCATCACCACCTGAAAAAACATGGGCGTGACCAGCCCAATGAGTTGCAGCACGAAAGACACCAGCAGCACCTCTCCCAGCAGCCGCCGGTACTTGATGACTGCGGGAATGAACCATGTGAAATCAAAGCGCGCCAGCTCGCCCGCATAACTGGCCCGGCTCGTCAGAAACACCAGCTCCCCGCTCCACAGCCCCATGAAAGCGGCATGCCCCAGCGCCTGCGGCGCCTCGCCCGGGAGCTGGATGAGAAAGCGCCACTGCTGCGGCTCCTGCCGCCCGCCCGCATCCACCTTCGCCAGAATGAAAAAGCGCCCCTCCTTGTCGCTCGCAATACAAGGCAGCGGCGCCTTGTGCAAGCGCTGCGGCGGCTGGCGCACCGCCTTGGCGGCAAAGCCCAGGCTCTTGGCCGCATGCAGCAGCATGGTGACATCGAACGCCGCGCCGCCATATTCATGCCGCAACCTGGCTTCATCAGCAGGCAAGCCATGAAACTGCGCCATGACCAGCAGCGCCAGCAAGCCCGAATCAGGCGGCGGCGCGCAAGCATCCGCCGAAGAAGCCGGAGGGGCTGAAGGGGCCTGAGGGGCCGTGCAGGCAGCGGGTTGCATGGCGCGTTTCAGATTGCCTGCCCGGCGCGTACCGGCCCGGCGCGGCGCACAGGCGTGCCAGCACCCTCTGCACGCGGCACGGCATGGCGTGCAGGAAGCCTCATTTCAGCTATCGGATCAATAGCATGATGTCCCCGTGGAATGGGCGCTGATAGCATTTTGATAGGGGTCAATTTCGCTCCTGTTTTTAGGTCAATAGGCAGGCCGCAGGCAGGGCTTGCCCGCCGCTTCGGCCTGCCCCCGGCTTCACGCGCTGGCCGCCAGCAGGGGCCGGAAACCGCCGGGCTGCGCTTCAAGGCTGGCCGGGCCGGTTTGCGCGCTGGCTGCCGCCGGCGGCGCAAAGCTGGCCAGCGCGCCTGCCAGGCGCTGGGCTTGGGCTGTGGCGCTGAAGTCTTCCGCCATGAGCATGCGCCGCGCCCATGCGGACGGCACGTAGGCCGCTGGCTGCGGCGCGCCCTCGGCCTGCTGCCCGCCTTCTTGCCCGAACTCGCTCATGGCCTGCGCCAGCGCGTCGGCTTCAGCCCACGGCCCTTTGTGGTTATGGATGAATTCACCTTCAGCCCACGGCCCCTTGTGGCTGTGGATGAGTTCACCTTCAGCCCACGGCCCTTTGTGGTTATGGATGAGCGCGCCTTCGGCAAAGCCCGTGGCGGGCGCGGCGGAGCGCATGAGGCTGGGCGCGGCGGCCGAGGGCGTGTCTTGGGCTTGCTGTCCGAACTCGCTCATGGCCTGCACCAGCGCGTCGGCTTCGGCCCACGGCCCTTTGTGGTTGTAAATGAGCGCGCCTTCGGCAAAGCCCGTGGCGGGCGCGGCGGAGCGCATGAGACTGGGCGCGGCGGCCAAGGGCGTGTCTTGGGCCTGCTGCCCGAATTCGCTCATGGCCTGCACCAAGGCGTCGGCTTCAGCCCACGGTCCTTTGTGGTTGTGGATGAGTTCACCTTCAACCCACGGCCCTTTGTGGTTGTGAATAAGCGCGCCTTCCTGGCCGAACGGGCTGCTGGCCTGCTGCGGGGTTTGGCCTGGTTCGATGATGCCGGGGCGGATGGCGGGCGCGGCGCTGGCGCTGCGGATGAGGGCGTCTGGCACCGCTGCCTGTCTCGCCGCTGTCAGGCTGCCGTTTTTGCGGTTTTGCCGTTCGCTTTGTTCCAGCCGTTGCGCCAGTTGCGCGGCGCTGAGGGTGACGCCGTCGGCAAAGCGCACTTGTTCGATGGCGTGGCCGCCTGCGGCCAGCTGGCCGCGCAGGGTGAGGGTTTGGCCTTCAAAGCCGAGGATGAGGTCCTGGCCCTGGCGGGTGAGCTTCCAGTTGGCTGTGGAGGCGATGTGCTGCAGGCGCACGGTGTCGATGTCCTGGGCTGTGGCGGCGCTGCTGTCTTCTTCGATGGTGTCGCTGCCTTGGGCGCGGCCCCAGATGTAGGTGTCGCTGCCTGCGCCGCCAATGAGATGGTCGTCGCCCTGGTGGCCGGCAAGGAAGTCGTTGCCTGTGCCGCCCCAGAGGCGGTCGTCGCCCAGGCCGCCGTGGATTTCGTCGTTGCCTTCTCCCCCGTAGAGCCAGTCGTCGCCGCCTTCGCCGTAGAGGTGGTCGTCTCCGGCTTCGCCGCTGAGGGTGTCTTGGCCCTGGCCGCCGTAGAGCCAGTCGCCGCCTTGGCCGCCGAAGATGCGGTCGTTGCCGCCTTCGCCGTAGAGGTGGTCTTCATCCGCGCCGCCATGAAGCTGGTCGTCGCCTTCCGCTCCGTAGAGCCAGTCTGCGCCTTGGCCGCCGCTGGCGATGTCGTCACCCGCGCTGCCGTGTAGATGGTCTGCGCCTGCGCCGCCAGTCAGGGTGGGCGTTGCGGGTTCAGGCTGCGGCACGGGGTTGCCTTGGGCGTCGAGCACAAGGCCAGGCGTTGGTGTTGGTGTCGGTGTCGGTGTCGGTGTCGGTGTCGGTGTCGGTGTCGGTGTCGGTGTCGGTGTTGGTGTCGGAGTCGGAGTCGGAGTCGGAGTCGGTGTCGGCGTTGGTACCGGTGTCGGCGTCGGATCGGGATTGGGCACAGGTTGCGGATCAGGATTCGGCTTCGGATCAGGATTCGGCTTCGGATCGGGGTCCGGCTTCGGATCGGGGTTCGGTTTCGGATCGGGCTGCGCCGGTGTGTATTCAGGCAGTTGCAGTCCCAAGAACGCGCTGCTGCCCCGGAAGAAGTCGCGCACGAGTACGTGGCCCGCGCTGCCTTGTCCTCCCGCGCTTGCGCGTATGACCAGGTCCGCCCCTTGCCGCGTGAGGCGGGCTTTGCCGTCGCTGCTTTGCCATTGGTCTTTGCCTGTGGCCTTTACGCTTTCTCGCGTGAGGGCCGTGCCGTCAAACAGGAGGCTGCCTTGGCCGTCCTTGTCGGCAATGACGGTGCTGCCGCCTTGTTGCAGCATGCCGCTGTAGAGGTGGTAGGTGTCCTGGCCGCTTTGGTCGGTGATGGTGTCATTGCCTGCGCTGAGGTGGTAGGTGTCGTTTCCGCTTTCGTCGGTGAGGCGGTCGTCTCCCGCTCCGCCTGCAAAGGTGTCGTCTCCCGCTCCGCCGTCCAGCCAGCTGCCGTCGCTGCCTGCGGCCAGCCGGTCGTCTCCTGCTCCGCCGTGCAGTTCGTCATGGCCGCTGCCGCCGATGAGGGTGTCATCGCCGTCTTCTCCGTAGAGCTGGTCTTGCTGGCCGTCGTCGTCGCTGGCGTCCAGGCTGTCGTGGCCTGCGCCGCCATAGAGCCTGTCATGGCCCGCGCCGGCATAAAGCTGGTCGTCTCCGCTGGCCGCGTGGGCAGGCATGTCTTGCGCGTCGTCTCCGTAGAGGGTGTCGTCGCCTTCGCCTCCGTAGAGGATGTCGTTGCCCGCCTGTCCGGCGATCCAGTCGTGGCCTGCGCCGCCGTCCAGGATGTCGTCGGCTCCGCCTTCGGCTACGCGCTGCTGCTGCATGAAGCTGATGCCCGCGCCCAGGGTGAAGCGGTAACCCGTTCCGTGCGGCTCGGCTTGCCAGTCCCATTCGTGGATGCGGCCATTGGGGACCACAACGGGGTTCATGGCGTAGGCGCCGTCTGTGCGGGCCTGCTGAAAGTCTTGCGTGGCCGCATTCCAGCTGTAGCTGCGCGTGCCTGCGCCTGCGTAGGGCTGCGCCATGACTCGGCTTGCCACGCTGTATTGCGCGTCTCCCAGGATGAGGTCATCGCCTGCGCCGCCTTTGATGTCATCGCTGCCCGCGCCGCCAAAGAGCACATCTTTTGCGCTGCTGCCGTAAATGTGGTCACTGCCCGCTTCGCCGCTGATCCAGTCGCCTCTTTGGTGGCTTTGGCCGTTGTGCCGCTGCCATTGATCATCGTCACTGGCGCCCCATAGCCAGTCGTTGCCTGCGCCGCCGTAGATCATGTCGGTGTTTGGGCCTTCATATTCCAGATGGTCTTTGCCGTCGTTGTCATAGATGGTGTCAACACCCGTGTCAGTCTTGCCCAAAACATAGGTGTCTTCTCCCGCCCCGCCTTTCAGCCAGTCATTGCCCGCGCCGCTTTCCATACGGTCGTCTCCATTGCCGCCATACAGGCGGCCTCTGCTGTTTTACCGCCAGACTGTGGCGTCAAAACCTGTGTCCGCTGAAAGCGGAAAGTCATTTGTATTAATGCTATTGACAACTGAAAAATGTTTGCCCATGTAGTCGGCAATTATTGGCGTCATGTGCTTCCTAAACTCATCATATTCAGCGATGTCCCTTCCATTCATCCCTGCGGGAAAGCTTTTTCTAAAAGCATAAGCAGCATCTGCAAGCAGCGCATTGATAAACGTGTGGAAAGAAGTGTCATAATGATCCTTTCTGGTAGTCAAGGGAAGGAATGATGGCGATCTTATTTCTTGAAAAAATGGCTTCTTGCTCAGAGAATGTCTGACAACCAATTATCTGATAATCAAAATACGTTTCAAGTATGGGATGTCCGTTACCCAAGCCAATAAACGTATGTCTGGCCAACCACCCTCCTGATGGAAGATAGTTAGAAAATTCCGCGAGCTTTTCATTCGTTTTCGCATCGAGTATGGTAGTCTTATATTCCATTGTGGGCATGGCCATATTTTTTACACGAATGCCGCCAACCACATTCCGTGTCACAGATTTTCCGTAAGCTTTGGAAAGATCCGTATTTCTT
>ERZ773090.482-NODE-482-length-20836-cov-7.78581_pt1 | contig 20836 bp, 19 predicted proteins | sample MGYA00580579_ERZ773090 | MGnify/ENA primary metagenome ERZ773090 (study PRJEB29015, sample SAMEA2738014) | human oral metagenome | biome: human oral; feature: human-associated habitat; material: dental | place: China | collected 2132 ... | reverse complement strand
ATTTTACAAAATACAAAGGTAACAATAAAAACGCACTTTTATGAAATAAACTTGCAATAAGTATAATAAAAATATATTTATATATTTTTCTTTCTTTCAAGTATTTTATGGCTATTATAAAAAAGGTTAATGCAATCAACTGTCTTAAAACTGGTTCTAAAAGTGTAACTAAAAAGCCATTTACCAAAAAACAATAAAAGGCTAAATAATGATTTTTGGATTCTTTTTGAATAAATTTTAGTATTATAAAAGAACAAATAGAAAGAACTGTTCCCATAAATAGTTCATAACTAAATCCTAAATGAAAAAAAATAAGATTCAGTAATACATATCCTATCTCTAAACCTTCTAAATCTGGAATTTGTTTATAAAAATTATTCCATTCTAATTTTGGAAAAATATTTTCATACCATTCTTGATATGATAACCAATCACTTCCCATTTTATAAGAAAAAGCGAATAAAAAAATAAGTAAAAATATTAGAAAATTAGACTTTTTATTTTTAAAAAACTCATTTTTTATACTTCCAAGTAGAAAAAATACAGACAAATAAATATAAACAAACATTTTACTCTCTTTCCTTTCTCTTCTTAAAAAATTTATAATAGAGTTCTTTTAAAATTGGATAATAAATTAAAAGTATAATTATTTCTAATAAAAGTCCCAATCCTATTGTTAGATATATTTTATTATAAAAGCTTAAAAATAAGGCATATCCTAACATTAAAAAAGTTATTATATATATTCTTTTTAAATTAAAACCAAAATCTATTAACTTAGTAGAAAAATAAGTTCTTGCACTAAAAAATATTATATATGATAACCCAGTAGATATCGCAGCTCCTTTTGCTCCTAGATATGGAACTAATAATAAATTTCCAATAAAATTTGATACTGAAGCTATAACAGAAACGTAAAAAAAATATTGGGTTTTCTTTTTGAAACCTATTCCTATCATTGTAGTTTCAGATAATAAATACATTATTGGTATTAATACTAGTGTTGGCATAACAAATATTGACTTATAAAAGTTTTTGCCTAATAAAATTCCAATAATATCTCTAGTTAATAAAATATTTATACCCAATAAAAAAAATATCAAAGACAGGTAATCATTGGCTTTTTTGTAGAAATTGGTGTCCTCTGGACTTTTTACATAATGTTCTAGTGCTGTTGGTGTCCAAAAAGTTGAAAAACCATTTTGTATTACTGAAAGCAAAGCAACTAGTTTAAAAGCCCCTGAATATATTCCTACTTCATTTAAATTTGAAAACATTCTTATTGTTATTTTATCTAATGAAGCAAATAACCAATTTAAAGCCATTGTTAAAATTAAAGGATAACTAAAATTAAATAATTCTTTTTTAGTTGTTTTACAATCTTTTATTGATTTTAAATTTTTTAAACTCCATATATTTTTTTCAAATAATATTGAAATTACAGCTACCATTAGATTAGCAATCATAGAAGAAAAAATTAAAGTCTTATAATTATTCCTAAAATACTGAAATAAAATTAATATAAAAATAAATTCAAATAATTTTAAACATACAGTTAGTATAGAATAAATATTTCCTCTTTGTTTCATTCTTATGACTAAAAAAGAAAAGGTATTTAAGGTTCTAAATAAAACTGAAAAAACTAGACATATCCATATTAAATTTTCGTTTTTTCCGATAATAAATATAGAAATATTCTTTCTAAAAATAAAAATTAATAAAAATGCTAATGTTCCTAATATAAAAAAAGGTACTAAAGAAGTATAAAGTAACTTCCCCCTATTTTCTTCTCCTTCTTCAAAAAAAAATCTAACAAACCCCTGTTCCATTGATAAAGAAGTAATTATTACTAATACTTGTATTATAACATCTATAAGTGAAGAAACTCCATATTGTTCAGGAGATAACATTCTTGTTGTTATAGGCACTATTAAAAAGCCTATCAAAATATTTATATAACCACCTATTGAAAAAGATAAAAATTTTTTCATCAAATTATTCTTTATCATAAAATCCCTTTATTTTTGATACTACAAATTCTATATCTTTTTCTTTTAATCCATAATAAAGTGGTAATCTTAAAAGTCTTTCACTTTCTTTTGTAGTATATTTATCTTCACCATTAAATCTACCAAATTTTAATCCTGCTTCTGCTGAATGAAGAGGAATATAATGAAATACTGCACTTATATCGTTCTTCTTTAAAAAATCAATTAACTTTGTTCTTTCATCTAAATCTTTACATTTTATATAGAACATATGAGCATTATGTTTACAGTCTTCTGGTATATACTGTAATTCTATTATATTTTTATCTGCTAATTCTTGTAGTAATTCTTTATATTTATTCCAACTATTCATTCTATCATTATATATCAAATTAGCATTTTCAAGCTGTCCACATAAATAAGCTGCATTTAATTCACTTGGTAAATATGAAGAGCCTTTATCAACCCAAGTATATTTATCAACTTGCCCTCTAAAAAATCGACTTCTATTTGTACCTTTTTCTCTTATTATTTCTGCTTTCTCAATATTTTCTTTATCTCTTATAAGTAAAGCTCCTCCTTCCCCCATAGAATAATTTTTTGTTTCATGAAAACTAAAACAACCATATTCTCCAATTGTTCCAAGAGGTTTTCCTTTATATTCAGACATCACTCCTTGAGCTGCATCTTCTATAACAATAAGATTATATTTTTTTGCTATTTCCATTATTTTATCCATATTGCAAGCAACACCTGCATAATGAACAGGAAGTACTGCTCTTGTTTTTTCTGTGATAGCATCTTCTATTAGGTTTTCATCTATATTCATTGTTTTAGGATTTATATCTACAAAAACAATTTTTGCTCCTCTTAAAACAAATGGATTTACTGTTGAAACAAATGTAAATGATGGAGCAATAACTTCATCACCTTCTTTTATATCAGCTAATATTGCAGTCATTTCCATCGCATGAGTACATGATGTTGTTAAAAGTGCTTTTTCTACATTAAATTTTTTTTCCATCCATTCATTACATTTTTTTGTAAAAGGACCATCTCCACAAATTTTATGGTTTTTTTCCATTGCTTCTCTTACATATTCTAATTCTTTTCCAACATAAGGTGGAATATTAAATGGTATCATATTTCCCTCCTATTAAATTTCTTCAATATCTCCAGTAAATATATAATTTACAGCTTCTTTTCCTGTATTAAATAAGACATCTAATACAGTAACAAAATGATTAAATTCTCCATTTATTTGAGGATATTCAGGATAACCATATTTTATGTATGCTAATTTAATCTTATTTTTTTCAAATTTTTCATTCACAATATAATCTTTTGCTGCTGGACCAGATAAGTAATAATCTCCTTTCAAAGTTTTTACTATTTCTATCAATTTATCATCTTTTGCCCCTGTTGTGTTTAAATCTTTTGAGTTTACAAATTCAGTTTTTATTCCTAATTCTCTTGCTATTAAAATATTAGTAAAAATATTAAATTCTGATAAATTAGTCCATTTTTTTTCTAAATAAACTTTTTCTAAAAGCCACTTATAATCTTCAAAATATTTAGCTTTTTTATAATATTGTGTTATTGTTTTATAATGTTTTTCTTGCCAATTCTCATCCTGTGAAATTTCTATTTCATATATTTTTGTTCCTCTTGGAGCTTTCTTTACTGGAATTGTCAACCAAACTTCACCTTCAGAAGTTTTTATCTTATTTCTAGTTCTCCAATCCCTTTTTGTAAAATCTACATCTTCAAAAAAGACAAAAGTATCAACCTTATTCATCATATCAAATACACCTTTCCAAGGTATGTAATTTGATTGAAGTATTGCTATTTTTTTCATAATTATTCCTCTTCCAAAACTGCTAATCCTATTCCTGTTTTTCCATAACCATTACCATTATATAGCATATATAATTTATCGTTATATTCAAATACATAGCCATAACAAATCATCTCAGAATCCCAACCTGATTTAGAAATATTTAAATTCATTTTTTCATCCATTCTCTTCCAGTTTATTCCATCTAATGATTCTGCATAACCTATTCTATATGTCAAATTATTTTCTCCTGCTCTGTATGAATACCACATTCTATACCCATTTTTATTTTTTATTACACAAGGTCTAGCTATTGCATATTCTAAATTATTTTTAAAGTCTATACAAACTTTTCCTTCTTTTTTCCAGTTTATTCCATCTAATGATTCTGCATATTTTATATGATAGTAATGTTTCAGTTCATTATTTTTTTCTTCCCACTTAATCAAAGAAACATACCACATCTTCCATATATTACTATCTTTTAAGACAAAAGGAGCAAAAGTTGAGTAAGGATCTATTTCATCTCTATTTAATGCCACTGGATACCTTCCCGTCTTTTTAAAAGTTTTTCCATTATCTTGACTAATTGCTATTCCATTAAATGAAAAAAATGGAATAGTCCCTCCTAATGTCCACCCATTGTAATAAAGATACTTTTTAGTATCTTCTAATGTTACTACACATGTTGGCATTACACCTGAATCATCAAAACAACCTCTTTCACCTAAGTCTAATAAAGGTTCCTCTGTGTATTTCACTATTTTATTTTTCTCCATATCAAAAATAAAACTAGCTGCTCTTGAACGATTTTTAATATCTCTAGGAGAAAAATATACTTTTATTTGTGTGTCAGAATATTTTTCTACAACAGGCATCATTGCATGACTATTCATCCATTTTAGTTTTATGTTATCTACATCAAATATTTTACCTAACTTTTTCCATTTCATACTTATATCACCTCTAAGAAATTTTTAAATCTGTACTTTTTTTATTTATTTTTATTGCTTCTGCTGATAGATACACCCCATACTCTTCTGTATTTTTAGAAATCCAAGAACCTGCACCTAACAATGTCTTATACTTTATGATAATATGATCTCTTATTGTACTATTAACTCCTATAAAACAATTATCTTCTATTATACATCTTCCTGATATAACTACATGCGAAGTAATAAAACAATTATTTCCTATTTTTCCATGATGACCTATATGATTTCCACTCCAAAGTACATTATTGTTCCCAATTTCTACAAAAGGTTGAATAGTATTATCTTCTAATATAAAATTATTTTCTCCTATTTTATCCGTAAAAATATTAGCTTTAGAGCTTATATAACTAACATATTTATATCCTCTTTTTTTGCCTTCTAGGTATATTTTCTCTCTTACTTCATTCATAGCTGTATAACCTACTGCAATAAACAAATAAAATTCTTCAGGAGGATAATTTTTTTCAAGATTTTCAAACTCAACAACAGGAACCCCTTTAAATTTTTTTTCTGTTAGATATTCTTTTTGTACAGTAAATGCTTCAATTTTATATTCATTTTTATACTTTTCATCATTTTCAAAATAATATTTTGCTAATTCCCCATTATCCCCTATACCAAATATAACTACTTTCTTCAAAATTTCCTCCTTTATCTACTTTTAATTCTCAAATATATTTTCCCATTGCTCTATCAACTTTTCTTCTGAAAAATTTTCTTCTATTATTTTTCTATTATTTTCTAAAGTATTCTCATCAAATTCCTCCAAATCTACAAGTTTATCAAAAGACCTTACTTTTATTCCCATTTCTTTTAATGTTTGATACGTTGTAACTTTTTCTTTTAAATAAACCGTTTTTTTCATACTTAAAAGAGAAGTAATATTTCCAAAAGCCTGTTGTCTATCATGAGCAAAAATTGCTATATCTAATGAAGATAAAAAATTCATATATTCATCAAATTTCATAAAATTTAAAATTGGGCAAAATTTATCTTTAAATAACTCTGAGCCTCTCTTTATTACTCGATTTTTATATTCTTCATTTCCACCATAAGATAAAATACAAAATAATTTTATATTCATATCTTTAAATTTTGATAATTTTTCTAAAATTTCAAAATGATTATTAGAAGGATCTGCTGAATTCCCAACTTGAACCCATAATCCTTCTTTGCCTTCTTTTCTAATTTCAATTTTTTTATATAAATTACTTGGATAAGTAAAAGAACTATAAAAATTTCCTTTGACTTTAAACCATTCTTGAACTAATTTAAACTCTCCTTTTATATAAGATATATATCCTTTCATATTTCCTTTTACATAATCCTCTATATTGTAAAAAAAACTCTTTTTCTTTCTATCCTTATAAGAGTATAAATCTCCTCCCCATATAATCCAATACGATTTTTTTAAAAAAAATCTAAAAAAATATATAAATATTGTAACTCTTGGATCAAATAAACCGTGAAAATATATTTTTTCACATTTTCTACAATAATTGAATAATTTTATATATAAAATTGGAAGCTGTAATAATAAGATAATTTTTTTTAAAATACTCTTTAAATTTCTTCCTTTTGAAATATACCACTCAATATTTTTTTCATTAAGAACTTTAAGAGTTTCTAGACCATCTATTACAAAAAAAATATTTTCTTCCTTTGAAAAATTTTTATTAATAAAATCTATGAATGGGTTTATAAATTTATCATTTCTCATTATATGTAAATATTTCATAATTATATTTTTCCTATCTTAATTTTTTTGTTACAATACCTTCATAAATTCTGTTATAATCATCAGCTATATTTTCCCAATTGAATTTATATATGTAATTCTTAATTTTACTTGAATAACTATCATAATTATTATAAATTAAAATAATTTTTTCAACAATTTCATCTACATCATCATATCTTACACTATAACCAACTTCACCATCTGGAATCTGTCCATCAAAGCCTTGACCTCTTGTATAAATAACAGGTAAACCTTGTGATAAAGCTTCTGCATATACTAATCCAAATGTTTCATACCTAGAAGGCATTATAAAAATATCACTCTCTTCAAAATACTTTCTTATTTCCTCTTTTGAAGAATAAGGAATATGTTGTATAAATTTCTCATTCAATTCATCGATTTTAATCTCTATATCACCAACTACAGTGAATTTTACTTCATATCCTTGTGATAATAATTTTTTACAAGCTAATATTGTTGTAATCACATTCTTATTTTTGTCTATACTTCCTACATAAATTAATCTTATTTCTTTATGTCTTTTTTTCGAACTTACAGAATTTTCTATCCAAAATTTATCAATTCCATTTGGAATTATAACTGCTTTTCTTTCCATTTCTTCTCTTTTTTCTATTGGAACATAATCTTCTAAACATTCTTTTTTATATGAAGGAGATAAAAAAATTATTTTATCTGCATTTTCCATTATTTCTAATCCATACTTTCTTAAGAAAAAGAAATATTTAAAAAAAACATTTATATCAGTATTCCTAATAGCTACAATATAAGGAATACCATATTTCATTTTTAATCTTAATGCTATGTCTCCATTAGAAAATAAAGTGTGAGCATGTATAAGGTCATAATCAAACTTTGGTTTTACAGATAAAAGAGATTTAAAAACTTTTTTTTGTTTTAAATAAAAAAATAATCTTAATATTTTTGAAAAATATGCCACTATAATTTTATTATCATTTTTTTTACTTAAGTTAGATTTATTCCATGTAAAAATAAAAATCTTATTTATGCAACCTCTTATATCTAATCTATCAAACAACTCTTTGTATAGTTTTGTATCAAAATAGCCATTGCAAATTTGAAAAATCTTCATTATTTCCTCTCTTTTATGCTTTCATATCCAAAGTTGAAAATTCTTTAAATTTAGAAAACTTTACTGGTAACCCTGTTTTTTGAGACTTATAAGCTGCTAATATTATCTTTACTGCTTCAAGTCCTGCTATTCCATTTACAAGTGGTTCTCTATTTTCATCAAGAGCATCTATAAAGTCCTTATATAAAGCTTCATGTCCATAACCATAAACAGAATTAGGATCTCCACAATCAATAGACAAATACTCTTGTTCTTTATCTCCCTCTACTCTCCAAGTATTTATTTTATTAACTGCCATTCCACCAATTACTACTGTTCCTTTTTCTCCAGTTACAGTTAAAGTTTCTTCAAGATTTTTAGGATATACTATAGCACTTCCTTCAATTGTTGCTATTTTCCCACTTTTATATCTAATCAAAATAACTCCATAGTCTTCAGCTTCAATATTTCTAATATAATTTGAAGTTTGAGCATACACAGTATCTATCTCATCATCCATCATCCAATTTATTAAATCAATATTATGAATGCACTGATTCATTAAAGTTCCACCATCTAAAGCCCAAGTCCCTCTCCAAGGGGCTTGTAAATAATAATTATCATCTCTAGTCCATAAAATTCTTGCCATTCCATTAAATATTCTTCCCAACCTATTTTCCTTTATTGCTTTTTTCAAAAGTTGAATAGGATAATTGAATCTATTTTGATGACTAGCCGCTAATTTTAAATTATTTTTCTTTGCAATATCTACTAATTTTTGAGCTCCTTCTATTGACATAGCTAATGGTTTTTCAATTATAAGATTAACTCCATTTTCAAGAAAGTGTAGTCCTATTTCTTCATGATATCCACTTTCTGTTGAAATAATTGCTATATCAATCTTGTTTTGGTTTAATATCTCTTTATAATTTTTATATTTTGATAATGTTGCTTCAATCCCCATTTTTTTATTATATGTTTTTTCAGTTTCAAACATCTTTTCTTCTATAGGATCGCATAAAACAACTAACTTCATTCTATCATTATTCTTAGCAACTCCTTCTGCTATTTTATGAGATATTCTTCCACATCCAATAATTGCAACATTATACATTTTTTATCTCTCCTTGTAATAGTTCATCAAAAACTTTATCAATTTTATTTGCTAAATTTTTCCAATCAAAATTATCCTCTACATATTTACGACCATTTTTTCCTAATTCTATTCTATCTACTTCTGACATATTATATAAGTCGAGACAAGCATTTTTTAAATCATCTATACTATTAGTAGTGACTGAAATCCCCGAATTTGATTCTTTTATATAATCTGGTTTTATATTACCAAAAAATAAAATAGGTTTTGAGCTAGCCCAGTATTCAAATAATTTATTAAAACTTGCTCCATACTGGTAAAGTTCTATTGGCAAAACAGATAATATTAAAGTATCACTTTGTCTTAATACTTCAGGGACTTTCTCTTTTTCAATTGGATTATAAAATTTTATATTTTTTATATTTTCATTTTCAACTCTTTCTGCCAAAGATTTTTTTAAAGGACCATACCCAACTATATTAAACATTATATTTTTATCACTAACCAATTTTGCTAAATCAATTATAGGTTCTAAGTTATTTGCAATACCAATTGCTCCCGTATAAGTTATATTAAATTTACTCTTATCTAAATTTATTTCTAAACTTTGTTTTTTATCAAATTCTTCTAAGTCAACCCCATTGCTTAAATAAACTATTTTATCTGTATTGATACCTATACTAATCATATAATCAAAAAATGGATCTAAATATATTATTTTGTCTGCTTTTTTATAAAGATATTTTTCCAAAGTTAAAAAGAATTTATGTATTATCCCCCCTTTTTTTATTACTCCTATTTGAACCCAAGTTTCTGGCCATAAATCTCTAATTTCTAAAACAAATTTGCATTTATTTCTTTTTGCTTGTATTAATGCACCTAAGGCCGCAAATAAATGTGGAGATGAAGCATAAATCAAATCTGGTTTTTCATCTTTTGGAAATTTAAAAAAAATAACTTTTAACATAAAAACTAACATTGAAAAAATTCTTTTTATATTTCCAGCATATGATATTCCTTTTAATACATAAACATTTATACCCATATATTCAATTTTTTCTTTTTTATTATATGCATGTTTATTACCAGTCCCATGCATAAATGATGAACAAATTACATTTAACTTGTATTTATTTTTTTTTATAAGATATTTACACATATCATATCTTCTTCTAAATTTTGAAAATTTTGGTGGTAAATCATATTCATTTATGAACCATATATTTTTCATATTTCACCTATTCTAATATCTTTTTTAAATTTTTTATAAACTTGCTATGTTCAATAGCTAAATTTCCTGTAACTGTTTCATTATCTTTCACATTTTGACTAACCACAGCACCCATGTTTACTTTACAATTTTCCCCTAAAATCAGACCATTTTTTATTGTTGAATTTATGCTAAGATAACTATTTTTTCCTATTCTTGTTCTACCACCAATAACAGTTCCAGCAACAATTATAGACAAATCCCCTATTTTAACATCATGTCCAACTTGGACTAAGTCATCAACATGAACATGTTTTCCTATATAAGTTGTTCCAAAAACTCCCATTTCAACTGTTGTATTTGAGTAAATTTCTACATTTTCATCTATAAAAATATCTCCTACAGCAGAAATATGAAAATTTTCTTTCCCATTTGAAAATACTTCTAATGGTCTACTTCCTATTATTGTTCCAGCACCTATTTTAACATTCTTTTTTATTGTAACATTTGGATAAATAACTACAAAATCATCAATTTCTACATTATCTTCAATTACAATATTATTTGATTTTATAACTGCTGTCTTTGAAATTTTAGCTGTATTAGAAATTTTATTTTCTTTTTTCCCCATTTTATAAAAATTATTTTTATTTAAAAGATTGTGAAGTTTAAAAAAGTCTTCTCTTGGAGTTTTTGATACCAAAATTCCTATATCTTTTCTTTTAATCTTTTCTCTAAGAATATCTGTGGTAATTACACAAGATAATGTTGAATTCTTTTCTAATTCTTTTAAATATTTTTCTGACTCAAAAAATACTAAATGCTTTTTCCCTTCATATTCTTCTGCTGTAAGTCCTAACCAGTTAAACTCTCCATCTTTTTTTATTTTACCAAAATTTAGTTCTGATAATTTCATTTTTTCTCCTATAACTCTAAATTATTTAAGAAATTTACAATATACTCTTTTTCTTTCTCAGTTAGTTCAGGATCAACTGGAATTGCAAGTGTTCTTTTAGATAAATATTCTGCATTTGGTAAATCTCCTTCTTTATATCCTAAATCTTTATATACTTTTTGTAAATGTAAAGGCACAGGATAATATATTCCATAAGCTATTTCTGCTTCATCTAATTTCTTAGTCAGTTTATCTCTATTTTCAGCTTGAATAATATACATATGATAAACATTATGGTTATCTCTACTTAATTCCATTTTCTTATATTTTTTATTATCTAATTTTTCATCATAATATTTTGCAATAGAATTTCTTTTAGTATTCCATTCATCTAAATAGTTTAATTTAATATTTAATATTCCTGCATGTAATTCATCTAATCTTGAATTATGTCCTATTAAATAGTTATAATACTTTTTAGGATTATAAACTGTGTCATCTACCCGATTATCTATTTTTACTTCTTCTTCTATATTGTTAAGTAAATTATAAGCTATCTCTCCATTTTCTCCACTTCCATGGGCTTTCAAAGCTCTACAAATAGTTGCAAGATTATCATTATTTGTAGTTATTAATCCACCATCTCCATAAGTTCCTAAATTTTTTGTTGGAAAAAAAGAGAAACAAGCTATATCAGAAAGTGTTCCTATCATTTTATCTTTATATTTTGCACCTATTGCTTGACAAGCATCTTCTACTACATATAAATTATTTTTCTTTGCTATTTCATTTATTTTATTCATATTTGCTGGTGTTCCAAAAATATGAACTGGCATAATAGCTTTTGTTTTAGGAGTTATAGCTTTTTCAATTTTGTTTTCATCAATATTAAAATCTTCTAATTTCACATCAACAAAAACAGGTATTGCTCCAACAACTGATATAGCTTCAGCAGTTGCAAAGAATGTAAAAGGACTTGTTATAACTTCATCTCCTCCACCTATTCCTAATGCTTCTAAAGCTATAACTAAAGCATCTGTTCCATTCCCTACTCCTATAGCATTTTTTACCCCTAAATATTCTTCCATTCTTTTTTCAAATTTTTTTGTTTGAGGTCCATTTATATATGCACCTCCTTCTAAAATTTCTGAAATATTTTTCTCTATATCTTCTTTTAGATATTTATATTGTTTTTTTAAATTCAGTAAAGATATTTTCATTTTTATAGCCTCCAATAATCATATTCTTTTTCAGCTTCTTTTTTATTAAAGATAGATTTTACATCTATAAGTAAAGGTTTACTATAAACTTCATTGTAATACTTGTGTAATTCTTTTATATCCATATCTCTGTATTCTTTGTGTCCAACAGCTACTATAATAGCATCCATATTCTTTATATCTTTTTGAGTTTCTAACTCAATTCCATACTCTTTTTTAGCTTCTAATTTATCTGCCATAGGGTCTACTACATGAACATTTGCTCCATATTCTTTTAGTTCTAAAATAATATCATTTACTTTTGAGTTTCTTAAATCAGGACAATTTTCTTTAAAAGTTAGACCCATTACCAAAATATCTGCTTCTTTTACTCTTATATTAGCATTAATTAATTTTTTTATAGTTTTTTCAGCTACAAACTTTGCCATACCATCATTTATTCTTCTTCCAGCTAATATCACTTGTGCATGATAACCTAACTCATTTGCTTTATCTGCAAGATAATATGGATCCACACCTATACAATGTCCTCCAACTAATCCTGGTCTATATGGTAAAAAATTCCATTTTGTTCCTGCTGCTTCCAAAACTTCCAAAGTGTCAATTCCGATTCTATCAAATATCATTGCTAACTCATTTATAAAGGCTATATTTATATCTCTTTGAGAATTTTCAATAACCTTTGCTGCTTCTGCAACCTTTATTGAACTTGCTTTATGTATCCCAGCTTCTATTATTGATCCATAAACTTCTGCTATTGTATCTGAACTTTCTTTATCTATTCCTGATGTAATTTTCTTAATTTTTGTCAATGTATTCACCTTGTCAGCTGGATTTACTCTTTCTGGTGAATATCCTATCTTAAAATCAATTCCACATTTCATACCAGATTCTTTTTCTAAAATAGGTAAGCAAACCTCCTCTGTTGCTCCTGGATAAACAGTAGATTCATATACAACTATTGAACCTTTCTTCATATTTTTTCCAATAATAGTTGAGGCTCCTATCAATGGTCTAAAATCAGGTGATTTATTTTCTAATACTGGAGTTGGTACTGCTACGATAATAAAATCTGCTTCTGATATCTTTGCATCATTAGAAGTATATTCTAAATTTTTAATATTTTTTATTTTATCATTTCCAACTTCATTTGTTGGATCAATTCCCTCCAAATATTTTTTTATTTTTTCTTGATTTAAATCAAAACCTATAACACTAAAATCTTTTTCAGCAAAAGCAATCGCTAAAGGTAATCCTACATATCCTAATCCAACTACACAAATTCTAATATTTTCTCTCATTTTTTACTCCTAGTTAAATTAATTTTTTTATATATTCACAAATGTATTTTATATCATCTTCATTTAAAAAATCATGAAGTGGTAAAGATACTTCATTCTTATATTGATTATAAGCATTAGGATAATCTTCTATTTTAAATCCTAAATTCTTATATGCTGTCAAAAGTGGTAATGGTTGAAAATGAACATTTGTTGCTATATCATTTTCACCTAATTTAGCAATCACTTCATTTCTTTTTTCTTCATCTTGATTTTTTAGTCTTATCATATATAAATGTCTACAACTTTCTTTATCATCATCTTTAAAAATTGGTAATTCTATCTTATCTGTTAAATCCTTTAAATACTTTTCATAATAAGATACTAATTCTTGTTTTTTCTTTAAAATTTCATTATCATACCTTTGAAGTTGGACTAAACCAATAGACGCCATAATATCTGTCATATTACATTTGTATCCTGGCATAACAATATCATATTTCCAAGCACCTGCTTTTAATTTTGCTAGTGCATCTTTATTCTGTCCATGTAAAGCTAACAACATCAATTCTTTATAAATTTGCTCATTGTCAAAATTTTCTGGAAAATTCCAAGTTAAAGCTCCACCTTCAGCTGTTGTTAAATTCTTTATTGCATGAAATGAAAATGAAGTTATATCTGCAACGCTCCCTATTTTCTTTCCTTTATAGCTACTTCCAAATGAGTGAGCAGAATCAGCTAAAACTAATATTCTTCCAAGTTTTTCTTGATAAGTTCCTTTTTTAGGATTAAATATATTTTTTTTCTTTTCAACTATCTCTAAAATTTCTGAGTAATCAGCTGGAAATCCTCCAATATCAACTGGTATTATAGCTTTAGTTCTAGGAGTTATTAATTTCTCTACCTCTTTTGGATCTATATTAAATTCACCATTTTTTATATCAGCTAAAACTATTTTAGCTCCACAATGGTATATTACACTAGCTGAAGCTGTGTAAGTGTAAGCAGATGTTATAACCTCATCTCCTTCTCCTATATCAAATAATCTAAGAGCCAGCTCCATTGCAGCTGTTGCTGAATTAAGACAAACAGATTTTTTTGTCCCACAATACTTTGCTATTTCTTCTTCAAATTTTTTTGTTTTAGGACCTGTTGTAATCCAACCAGATTTTAATGTATCCACCACTTCTGCTATTTCTCTGTCTGTTATATCAGGTGGAGAAAAAGTAATCTTTCTCTTTTCCATAAATAATCCTCTCCTCATTTATTTCAGTATTTTTTTAATAGTTAGTAAAATTATTCTTATATCTGTCAATATTGAAATTTCTGATAAATACTTTTTATTTAATTCTATTTTTCTAGGCATAACTTTTTCTATATATGCTTTTTCTGGATCTTTCTCCAAAGCTAATAAATCATTTTCATTTGAAAATTCTATTGAGGCATAGTCCGTTATTCCAGCTCTTACCTTTAAAATTTCTTTTTGTTCATCTGTATAAAGAGCAACATATTTTGGAACTTCTGGTCTTGGTCCAACTAAACTCATATCTCCTATTAAAACATTTATTAATTGAGGTATTTCATCCAATTTATATTTTCTTAAAAATGAGCCTATTTTAGTTATTCTATCGTCTTTTCCAACTGTTATTTGACTATATTTATCTGAACCAGCTCTCATAGTCCTATACTTAAAAATTTTAAATTCTCTTCCATTTTTTGTTACTCTAACCTGCTTAAAAAATACAGTCCCTTTTGAATCAAGTTTAATAAAAATTGCTATTATTAACATAAAAGGTAATAATATTATCAAACCAAATAGAGAAAGAATTATATCAAATATTCTTTTTAACAATTTTTATTCCACTCTCCCTTTAAAAGTTCCAATAATATTAGCCAAACTCTTTCTCATTCCAATAACATCATTTTCTTTGATTAAATCTTTAAGAATTGTATAATAATCATCTATATCAACTTTAACTTTTTCGTTTTCCATATTAGTGATAAATATCTTATTATTTGATGTCTTTTCTGATGAATTTACATCATATAGTAATTCTTCAAATAGTTTTTCACCTGGTCTTAAACCAACTATATCTATTCCAACATTAGAACCTGATAATTTAATCATATTTTTAGCTAAATCATATATTTTAATTGGTTCTCCCATATCTAAAATTAAAATTTCCCCACCTTTACCAATAGTTGCTGCTTCTATAACTAATTGAGCAGCTTCTGGTATAGTCATAAAGTATCTTATAATATCTCTATGGGTAAGTGTTAAATTTTTTCCTTCCTCTATTAATTTTGAAAATATAGGAATAACTGAACCATTACTTCCTAATACATTTCCAAATCTAACTGCTATAAATTTTGTATCACTTGATTTTTCTGAATATTTCTGAAAAATCATCTCACAAACTCTTTTTGTTGCTCCCATAATGTTAGTTGGATTTACAGCCTTATCTGTTGAAATTAAAACTACTGATTCTAATTTATATTTTAAAGAACATTCAGCTACATTTTTAGTTCCAAATATATTATTTTTTATAGCTTCTTCTGGATTGTTTTCCATAAGTGGCACATGCTTATGTGCAGCAGCATGAAATAATATATCTGGTTTGTATTTATTAAATAATATATCAAGTTTATCAAAATCTCTTACACTTGCAATTTCAGTCTTGTAATCTAGATAAGGATACTTTCTTTTTAATTCTAACTCCATAAGATAAGAAGCATTTTCATTAATTTCAATATTAATTATTTTTTTAGGGTTATATTTTGCAATTTGGTTGATAAGTTCAGAACCAATACTTCCACCACCACCAGTCACAAATATTATTTTATCTTGGATAAAATCGAACACTTCTTTTGTATTTATCTTTATTTCATCTCTACCTAATAAATCTTCTAATTTTATATTTCTAAGTTGAGTTGTTAAATTTCCTTCCTCTATTAAATTATCTACATTCGGTAATATTTTTACAGATAGTCCTTCTATTTTATTTATTTCTTTTAAAATATTAGAAACTTTATTTTGACTTACTGATGGCATAGATATAATTATCTTAGAAATATCTTTTTTTTCTACTACTTCTCTTACTTTATCTAAACCACCTAAAACTTTTAGTCCATAAACTTTTCCACCTATTTTATTTATATTATCATCTAAAAAGCCAACTATTCTATATGGAAAATTTGGATTTATTTTCGACTCTTTTACTAATAGAACACCAGATTCTCCTGCACCATAGATAAGCACATTTTCTTGATTTAAATCTTTCTTTATAATTCCTTTCATTCTAGTTAAAAACATTAAAAATCTTGAAAGTATTAATAAAAATGTAAATATAATAAAAACTTCAAAATATAAGCTACTTTTTGTATTTGACTTTAAAAAAGCTCTTAGTATATATGATAAAACTGTTGTAGATATACTTAAACTTATTAAAGCTGTGTATTCAGATATCCCACTAAATCTCCAACTGTTATTATAGATTTTTAAAATAAAATATATAACACAAAAAGAAATATTATAATAGATAAAGAAATTTATATTTCTATCTACCATCTGCATTTGATCATATTTTAGAAAAATAGAAATAATTAATGATATATTTAATAAAAATATATCTATTAAAAATTTTATTAATTTCCTTATACTATTCATATTATAATCTCTCCTATTTATGAATTTCCTTTATTTTTCTTATATCCTTCTATAAACTCTTTAATAAATGTTGCTAAAATACCTAAACATATACTTAAGAATAATCCTATTCCTAATTTTATAATATTTCCTGATTTTTCCCTCTCTACAATGATTGAACTGTCATATTTAATAAAGTTTTCTGTTTTATTTAATTCTAAATCAAAAAGAGTTTTTATAGCTTGATATTCGGTTTCAAGAGTTTTATATTTTTCATAATATGTATCTATATTTGATACCTGTATAGGATAAATATATTTAAAATAGTTATTATCTGTTGCACCTATCCCTCCTGATGTAATTGGAATATTTCCAGAAACTGCATTTATTTCTAATTGTTTTTTTAAAACTGGTAATGTTTTTTCTAAATATTTTTTTCTTTCTGCCAAATAATCAAACATATTTTCTTTATAGTATTGTTTTAATATATCTAAATATGTTGTCATAATACTATTTGAAACTTTTTTGTTTGTATCATTTCTTCTAATAACTCTTACAGTTGTTCTATATGCATCAGGAGAAATTAACTCTTGCTCATCTTTATTTTTTGTTAATTCTTTTATACTTAAAGTTTCCAAAACTTTATTATTTATTAAAAATTGTCTCTTTGTATCTATACTATCTCTATCTTCTTTTACTTCTTCCTCATACAATGCTTTCAACTCAGGGTTTTCAAAAAGTAAATCTATATACTTATTATCTAGTAGTATTTCTTTTGGATTCTTTTTAGGATAATATATATTATCTCCTATATAACTATTTATTTCTTGATAATTAAGAGTATAATTAATGTAGATAGTATTATTTTTATCAAAAATTATCCTCTTAGCAACATATATACAACTTATCACTACTCCTAGGATACTCACTATCACAAATAATTTAATATTTTTTAAAAAAATATTAATAAGATCATAAATATTAATCTCATTTTCCTCTTGAAAATCATCTTCTACTTTTACTAAATTATTTGACATCATTTACCCCTTTATTTATTATTTTCCTTAAAATATCTGTCTATCGCATCTTTCCAATTAGGAATAGAAACACCTAACTTTTCTTTAATTTTTTTACAACTCAATTTACTAAATTTAGGTCTTTCAGCAAGTAACCCTAATTCTTCACTTTTAGCTCTTATTAGATTTCCTTTCCAAGAAATTTTTTCTAAAATATATTTAGCTTGATCATATTTTGAAGCTATATCATCATTTGTAAAATGGTAAATGCCACTTTCACATCCTTTTTTAATAAGTTCCCAACTGAAATAAGCTAAATCTTTTGAATAAGTTGGAGAAGAAACTTGATCATCTACCACTTTTAATTCATTTTTTTGTTTTGACCATTCAATTATCTTATCAACAAAATTGATATTTCCCTTTCCAAATACCCAAGATGTCCTTACTATATATATCTTTGAAGTATTTTCTGGATTTTCTATTACTTGTGATACTAGTAATTCTCCTTCATACTTTGTTTTTGCATAGGCCGATAATGGATGAGGTTCATCTTCTTCTGTATATCCTGTACTTTCATTATATAGGTAACCTTCTATAAGACCATTAAAAACAAAATCTGTTGAATATGTTATAAATGTTGCTCCTATTTCTGAAGCTATCATTGCTAAATTAGCAGGAGCTTCTGCATTTAATTTATAACATAATTCTTTTTCGGTTTCAGCTTTATCTACATCATTATATGCAGCACAATTAATGATTGTGTCTATCTTGTAATTTTGATGCATAGTTTTAATATATGCTCTTAAAAAATCTCCATTAGTTATATCTACTTCATCTTTATCAGTAGCAATATACTTTTCACCAATAGAATCAAATAATTCCTTAAAATCTGTTCCTAATTGACCATTAGCTCCAAATATTAGTTTCATTCTTCTCTCCTATTTAATATTATTTATTTTTTTATATTCTTTAAAACTCATATTTTTTTTATCTTTTTCAGAGATAATTAATTCACTCTCATTGATTTTATATTTTTTTAAATTCCATTCTATATTTAAATCACTATCATTCCAGATTATTCCTGCTTCACTTTGAGGGTTATAGAAATTATCACATTTATAGAAAATTTCAGTATTATCTTCTAAGGTTAAAAATCCATGTGCAAAGTTTTTTGGAATAAACAGCACTTTTTTATTTTTTTCATTTAATTCTATTGAAAAATATTTCCCAAAAGTTTCACTATTTTTTCTTAAATCTATAACTATATCTAATATTGACCCTCTTAAAATACTTATCAATTTAGCTTGTGAGTATTCTCTTTTTTGAAAGTGCAATCCTCTTAAAACCCCTTTTAATGACTTAGAATAATTATCTTGAACAAAAATATTTTCTATTCCTATTTCTTTAAAGGTATTATAGTTATAGCTTTCAAAAAAATATCCTCTATTATCTTCAAATATTTGTGGCTCTATAATAAATAAATCCTTTATTTCTGTTTCTATTTTTTTAATAATTTTAATTTACCTTCCCCTTTCATTATAACACTATATTTAACTATATAAAAGCATTTTCTAATATAATAAAACAATTACTACAATTCCTAATATTATTCTATATAATCCAAAAGAAGCAAAGCTTCTTTTTTTGATAAAGTCCATAAACCATTTAATAACTATATATGCAACTACAAAAGCTATTGCAGAACCTAATGCCAAATAAGACCACTCCATTTCTGTAAAAGCTAAACCATTTTTAAAAAGTTTTAAGGCTGTTGCTCCAAACATAGTAGGTATAGCTAAATAGAATGAAAATTCTGCTGCTAGTGGTCTTGATAAACCTAAAAGCAAAGCTCCTATTATAGTTGCACCTGACCTTGAAGTTCCAGGTATCATTGCTAAACATTGGAAGAAACCTATTAAAAATGCTGTTCTATATTTCAGTCCAGCAAATCTTTTTACCTTAGGTTTAATATTTTTTAACTTATATACAACTTCTATTCCTATAAAGATAACTCCATAAGCTATTAAAGTTATTGCTACTATAAGGACATTATTCAAAAAATACTTATCTATTATATCATCTAATAATAAGCCTATAACCATCGCTGGTAAAACACCAACTATAATTTTTAGCCACAATCTAAATCTCAAAACAAATTCTTTTTTTGTTCTTACAAAAGGACTTATATCTTTCCAAAAATAAACTACAACTGAAAATATTGCTCCAAGTTGTATTATAATTAAAAAACTATTAATAAAAGTTGGAGATAAATATTCTCCTCCAATAAATTTATTAACAAGTATCATATGCCCTGTGCTACTGACAGGTAAAAATTCAGTAATACCCTCAACTATTGCAAGAATAACAACCAATATAATTGCATTCATTTTTTACCCCCACATTAACATTATAGATAAGAATCTTCCTTAGCTAAATAGTTTTGGACATAGTCCTTTACTCCTTCTTCTAAACTGTACATTTCCTTAGTATATCCTATTTCTCTTAATTTATTAATCTTTGCTTCTGTAAAATATTGATATCTACCTTGTAAATCTTCTGGCATTTCAATTAATTTTATAACTTCATTTTTATCTAAGTTATCATTATGAGATGCTGCTCTCATAGTAGCCATAGATAAATCCATAAAGCTTCTTGCTTTTCCTGTACCTATATTATAAATTCCAGATTTTATATCATTAGTTAGCATAAAATACATTATATCCACAACATCTTTTACATAGACAAAATCTCTTAATTGTTCTCCATCTTTAAATCCCTCTTTATATGATTTAAAAAGTTTTACATAACCATTTTCTTTA
>ERZ773090.478-NODE-478-length-21013-cov-449.215_pt1 | contig 21013 bp, 19 predicted proteins | sample MGYA00580579_ERZ773090 | MGnify/ENA primary metagenome ERZ773090 (study PRJEB29015, sample SAMEA2738014) | human oral metagenome | biome: human oral; feature: human-associated habitat; material: dental | place: China | collected 2132 ... | reverse complement strand
TGGAAAGCGTGTTGGGTGCAAGCCCTCGGGGGTTCGAATCCCCCATCCTCCGCCATCGCGTCCGTCGCCTCTCCGAGCCGGAATCCCCTTTCCGACGGCGTGAGACGCGGACGAGGGCGGGAGAGCGAACCGCACGCGAGACACCACCGGGACACCCGAGGGCACTATGGGGAGGCGGCCCCGTCGGGGTCGCCTCCCCATGGTGACGAAACATGGTTTCTGGCATGCTCTCACCATGTTCACATCGCCCGTTCGCGTATTCGCCGCCCCCGTCGCTCTTCTTCTCGCATTGGGTCTGGCCGCCTGTCAGGATCAGATCCCCGTCGCCTCGACCTCGGCGAGCAGTGGAAGCACCGCGCCCGTTCCCAGCGCCTCCTCGAGTCCGAGCACAAAGACGCCGACGCCAACAGCCTCGTCCTCGGGCAGGAGGATCAAGGCCAACGATCTCAAGGTGGGCGACTGCTTCGACAACACCGACCCGGGGAACACCGACTCCGTCAACGACGTCTCCGTCACCGATTGCTCGTCCCCCCATACCTACGAGGTCTACAACATCTCCCAGATCAGCGGCAGCACCTACCCCTCCGATATGGATCTGGAAGTCAGCAAGGCCTGCTACGACTCATTCGAGGACTACGTCGGCATCAGCGTTGACAGGACCCTGGCCTACACCACCTACACCCTCAGCCCCTCTCCGGGCTCGTGGACCTACGGCGATCGCATCATCTCCTGCGCGGTGGGCGAAGTCAACGGAGGAATGCTCACCGGCTCCGCTAAGGGCACGGCCCGGTGAAAGCGCGCCGAGGGACTGAGAGCCGGGCGCTCCCGGCTGATGCGCACCCGGATCTCAGTCTCTCGCCGCCTCGACCCACTCCGAGGCGGCGACATCGGGGGACTGGGGCGTAGCGTCCGGGGCCGGGCCCAGGCCGGCGACGAGCTCGCCGAGTCCGGGGCCATCGGCGCGGTCCGTCTCCGGGCCGCCCACGGGTCGCACCCCGGCGCCGTCGGCAGGAGCCGAGCTCCTCTCGGCGGCCTGCTCCTCGGCCTGCTGCTCATGGACCATGTGCGCGGTGGAGATCATGAGCTTGAGCCGGTTGAGCTGATTGACCTCACTGGCGCTCGGGTCGTAGTCGATGCCGACGACGTTGGCCTGCGGGTAGCGGCGGCGGATCTCGCGGAACATGCCCTTGCCGATGACGTGGTTGGGCAGGCAGCCGAAGGGCTGGCAGCACACGATGTTCGGCGCGCCGTGCTCGATGAGCTCGACCATCTCCGCGGTCAGCAGCCACCCCTCGCCCGCCTGGTTGCCCAGGGAGAGGATCTGCGAGGCCTTGTCCATCATGTCGGCGCTGGAGGACTCGACGTCGAAGGTCCCCCCGCAGGCGGCGAGCGCCGCCCGCGCCGGCGCCTGGACCTGCTCCAGGAACCAGACGGCGGCCTTGTTCCTGGCCACGGAATTCACTCCGATGCCGTAGGCGTCGGCCTTCCACTGGGCGGTGACCGGACCGCTGAGGAAGAAGGGGAGCAGCCCCGGAACGACGGCCTCGCAGCCCTCGGCCTCGATCTGATCGACGACGTGATTGTTGGCGTCGGGCTGGAATTTGACCAGAATCTCTCCGACGACGCCGACGCGCGGCTTACGGGGGATATCGCGCCTGGGCAGGGAGTCGAACTCGCGGACCATCTCGCGCAGCAGACGCCGATAGCCCAGCCGCCCGCCCCAGGTGGGGCAGCGTCCCCTGCGCCCGAAGAATTCCCCGATGATTGCATTCCACCGTTCTACGAGGCGGTTGGTAGCCCCCTCCTGGGCCTCGTAGGGGCGCACGCGCAGCAGGCAGGTGTTGAGGGTGTCGCCGATGACGATGCCCTGGACGATCTTGAGCGCGAGAGTCGCAGTGACCTTGAACCCGGGGTTCTCCTCGATGCCCTGCAGGGAGACGGCCAGGACGGGGACCTGGGTGTAGCCGGCGTCGTGCAGGCCCTTGCGGAGCATGCCGGCGTAGTTGGTAGCACGGCACATGCCGCCGGTCTGGGAGATGGCGACGACGCAGCGGTCGGGGTCGTGGGACCCGTCCTCGAAAGCCCCGATGAGCTGGCCGATGACCATGATCGCGGGGAAGCAGGCATCGTTGTTGACGTAGCGCAGGCCGACGTCAAGATCCTCCCTACTGGCCTGTTCGAGCAGCTCGACCTTGTAGCCCAGGCGTCGCATAAGCGGTGCGAGCGGACCGAAATGAACCGGACTCATCTGCGGCATGAGGATCGTGTGGGTGGCGCGCATCTCCTCGGTGAACGCCGGGGTGCTGGCGCCGGGCAGCTCGCGCGGTGCGCCCGACGATCCCGACGGGCCGTCCGCGCCCGCGGCGGGGCGGCCCCCGACGCCACGTGCGGCGCCGGCCGGGCGCGACGACGCCGCGGCGGGGCGGTCGGGCAGGCTCGTATCGATCTCGACGGCGTCGTTCTGCAGATCCGCCGGCGTCCGCCCTGCGCCGCCGGCTCCGACGTCTGAAAGCGCCGGCGCGTCACTGCGCCCGTCCGTCCCACCGTCGACCGCTGCGGACCGCTCGTCGTTCCGCTGATGGCGCCGGGCATCGCTGGCCGCGGCCAGGGAGCGCAGCCGGATGGTGGCGGCGCCGAGGTTGGAGACCTCGTCGATCTTGAGAGTGGTGTACACACCTCCGGCGGACTCGAGGATCTCCTGGACCTGGTCGGTGGTGACGGCGTCGACGCCGCAGCCGAAGGAGTTGAGCTGGACGAGTTCGAGGTCGTCGGCGCGAGTGACGAACTCGGCGGCCCGGTAGAGGCGGGAGTGGTAGGCCCACTGGTCGTGCACGCGCAGGTGGTGCCGCCCGCCCTCGGCTGCGACGCTCGCCTCGGGGCTGGGCAGACCCTCGGCGCGCACGTCGGACCAGTCGGCGGGGGCCTGCGGATCCTTCCGGCGTCGGCCCGGACCGCGACGGATGGAGGCGACGGCGCGGGACAGCGCCCCGCCCGCCACCGCGTGCTCCGCCCCGTCGGGCTCGTCGACGCCGGCGGCCTCGGGCTCAGGCAGGATGGAGTCTTCGGAGAGGACCGCCATGCCCAGGGTGTTGATGACGTCGGGGACGCCGTGGTTGATCTCGGGGTCGATGTGGTAGGGGCGGCCGGCCAGCACGATGCCCTTGCGGCCCTTCTCGCGCATCCACTCCAGGGTGCGGCGCCCCTCGGCGCGCACGTCGGCCTTGAAGGCGGCGTCCTCGGCGAAGCCCGCGGCCACGGCCCGACGGGCCTCGGGCAGGGTCACGTCCCAGTCGGCGAAGACCTCCACGAGCCGCTCGGCCAGTTTGGCGGGGTCGCCCAGGTTGAGGAAGGGGGACAGCATGCGCACGCCGCCGGGGCGGGCGTCGCCCCCGCCCCCATCGCCGTCGTCGCTGATCTGCTCGACGTTGGTGCGGATGACCTCGGGGTAGGTGGCCACGATCGGGCAGTTGAAGTGCTCGTCGGCCCCGGAGACGAGCTCGCGCTCGTAGAAGACGCACGGGAACCAGATGGTCTTGACGCCCTTGTCGATGAGGGACTGGACGTGCCCGTGGGCGAGCTTGGCCGGGTAGCACACGTTCTCACTGGGGATGGAATCCATACCCGACTCGAACAGCTCGTGGTTGGAACGCCCCGAGATCATGACCCGGAATCCGAGCCGGGTGAGGATCGTGAACCACAACGGGTAGTTCTCGTACATGCCCAGCACCCGCGGAACACCGATCTCGCCGCGGGTGTCCTGGCCGCGGCGCAGACGCCGGTAGGCGAAGGTGCGCCGGTACTTGTAGTCGTAGAGGTTGGGCATGTCGGACTTGGTGGCGCGCCGCTCCTGGGTGGCGCCGCGCTCGCACCGGTTGCCCGAAACGTGCCTCTGGCCGTCGGAGAAGGTGGTGATGGTCAGCTGGCAGTGGTTCTGGCACAGCTTGCACACGGATGTCTCGGTGGTCAGACTGAAGCGGGAGAGCTCGGCGAGGCTCATGAGAGTCCCGGGCGCGCCGTCGTAGGTGAGTCGGGCCGTCAGAGCCGCGCCGAGGCAGCCCATGAGGCCGGCGACGTCGGGCCGCACGACCTCGCGTCCGGTGAGCAGCTCGAAGGCGCGCAGAACAGCGTCGTTGAGGAAGGTGCCGCCCTGGACCGACACGTGGTCGCCGAGCTGGTCGGCATCGCGCAGCTTGATGACCTTGTACAGGGCGTTGCGCACCACCGAGTAGGACAGGCCCGCGCTGATCTCGCCGGCGGTGGCGTCCTCCTTCTGCGCCTGCTTGACCGAGGAGTTCATGAACACGGTGCACCGGGACCCCAGATCCACCGGGCGCTCGGCCCTCAGGGCCGCTTCGGCGAACTCCTGGACGGTTTGCCCCATGGACTGGGCGAAGGTCTGCAGGAATGAGCCGCAGCCGGCCGAGCAGGCCTCGTTGACGCTGATGGAGTCGATGGCGCCCCCGCGGATGCGCAAGTACTTCATATCCTGCCCGCCGATGTCGATGACGGACGTGACCTCGGGGTTGAGCCGGGCGGCGGCCCGGTAGTGGGCCATGGTCTCCACGACTCCCTCGTCGATGTGCAGGGCCGCCTTGACCAGGGACTCCCCGTAACCGGTCACGCACGAGCGCACGATGCGCACATGGTCGGGCATGTGAAGGTGGATGCGCCGCAGGATCTCGACGGCAGCCGTCACCGGGTCGCCCTCGTTGCCCGCGTAGTGCTCCCAGCAGATGTTCCCGTCGGCGTCCAGGACGACGGCCTTGATGGTCGTCGACCCGGCGTCGATGCCCAGGAAGCAGTCGGCCCGGGGGACGCCGGAGCCGTCGCCGAGGGCGTCGGGGTCGTAGCCGGCGGGCGGGGCGGGCCAGCCGGTGCGCGGAACGGTGGCGCGGGCGTGGCGGGAGCGGAAGGCCGTCAGTTCGTCGGCGTCGGCGAACAGGGGGCGCATGCGGGAGGTGGCCAGGTTCAGGGATGTGCGGGTGGCCAGACGCGTGGACAGTTCGGTGAGGCTGGTCGGCTCGCCGGCGGCCATGAGGGCGGCGCCGACGGCGACGTAGAGCTGGGCGTCGTCGGGGCAGGTGAAGGAGTCGACCTGGTCGGCCAGGGAGCGCTCGAAGGCGGTGCGCAGCTCGGGCAGGAAGTGGAGGGGGCCGCCCAGGAACATGACGTTGCCGCGGATGGGGCGCCCGCAGGCCAGACCCGCGATGGTCTGAGTGACGACCGCCTGGAGGACCGAGGCGGCCAGGTCGGCGGGTTCGGCGCCCTGGTTGATCAGCGGCTGAAGGTCGGATTTGGCGAAGACTCCGCAGCGCGAGGCGATCGGGTAGAGCGTGGTGTAGGAGGCTGCGAGGTCGTTCAGGCCCGAGGCGTCGGTGTGGAGCAGCTGGGCCATCTGGTCGATGAAGGCGCCGGTGCCGCCGGCGCAGGTGCCGTTCATGCGCTGCTCGGGGGTGGGGTGGAGGTAGGTGATCTTGGCGTCCTCGCCGCCGAGCTCGACGATGACGTCGGCCTCGGGATTCTTGACCTGGACGGTGCGGGTCTCGGCGATGACCTCCTGCACGAAGGGCAGGCCCATGAGAGTGGCCAGGTTCAATCCCGCGCTGCCGGTGACGGCGCCGCGCACGACGGCGTTCGGGAAGTGCTCGGCGGCCCCGCTCAGGAGCCGGGTGACCTCGCCGCGCACGTCGGCGTTGTGACGGCGGTACTCGGCCATGAGCGGGGCGGGCGTCTCCTCGCCGGCGCGCTGCTCAGGCATGAGGACGAGCTTGACCGTTGTGGAGCCGACGTCGAGTCCCAGGGTCAGGCGGTCGTCGGCGCCTCGGTCATCGGCCGGGGCGGGCACGGCGCAGGCGTCGGCCGGGGCGGGCACGGCGCAGGCGTCGGCGGCCCGACTGTTTGCGGGGACTGCGGGGATTGCGGTGATGCTGTCGGAGCTCATCATTCATCCTCTCGACTGCGCGCGGACCTCGTCATCGGATCCGGTGGGACGGTATCGATCACCGTCGGCGACGTTCAACGGCGTTGAAATAATCCCGAGTTAGGACTTGAGTCCCAGTCGTTTTCCGTTGGCACGGCGCCGCTGTCGCCGTGCGCCGCGGCCGATCGCGCTGACGGCCCTCAACAATGTTGAATAGCGCACGTTCAATATGACGAAAATGGGGGCGACTGCGGTGCGGTCCGTCGTCGCAGTGAAGACATCCGGAAGACATCCGGAAGATGGAGAATCGTTCTCGGCGAATTCGAGACGGAGCCGCCTGCTCGACATAACCTCGCACCATGAGCAGCGTCACGGGGGTCGCGGAACCGGACCCCGCCGTCCCCCGTCGTCGGGGCCCCCGGTCGTCGGCTGCGGGTTCTGAATCAACGCGTCAGGCGATTCTGGACGCGGCCCGCGACTCGTTCCTCGCCCGCGGGTTCGCTCGCACCACGATCCGCGGGGTCGCCCGCACCGCCGGCGTCGATCCGGCCCTCGTGTCCTACTACTTCGGCACCAAGGGGGACCTCTTCAGCGCATCCATGAATCTGCAGGTTCGGGCCAGCGAGGAGATCGCCAAGATCGTCTCCGGCGACATCCGCACCGCGGGCCCGCGGCTGGTCCGCCTGGCCATGACCACCTGGGACGACTCCGAGGGCGGCGCGACCTTCCATGCGCTCCTGAGGTGGATCGCCACCGACGACTCCGCGCCGAAGGCCGTGCAGACCTACGCCACCGAGCAGATCGCCGGTCCTATCGCCCAGGCCCTCGCACAGGCCGGCGTATCCGTCCCCCACGCCCGCGAGCGCGCCACTCTGGTCGGCTCCCAGATCGTCGGGCTGGCCATGATGCGCTACCTCCTGCGCCTCGATCCGCTGGCGGAGGCGAGCGTCGACCATCTTGTCGAGGTCGTGGGCCCCACCGTCCAGCACTACCTCACCGAGCCGCTCGTCCTGCCCCAGGCGAAGGCGCACGGGGCCAGGCCCGCCCCGGAGCCGACGTCGTCGGGCTCAATCCACGGGGCGGCCGCGGCACATGGGGCGGCCGCGAGCCGGGCCCGTCGTGACGCGCCCGACGACCGCCCGCACGTCGGGCGCCGACGCGGCCGCTAGCATGGAGGCGTGATCTTCAAGGCAGTCCGCGAGCGAGCTCCCTACCCGGAGCATGAGCTCTCGGAGCAACGCGACTGGGCCGAGATCCCCCCGCGTCAAGTCCGCCTCGACCAGCTCACCACCACTCGGACCACGCTGGACCTGCGCAACCTCCTCGACGACGACTCGACCTTCTATGGCGATCTGTTCGCGCATGTCGTCTCATGGCACGGCGACCTCTTCCTCGAGACGGGCCTGCACCGGGCCCTGCGCGCCGCCCTTCAGGGCCGGACCGCGATCCACGCCCGAGTCCTGGAGGTCGACGACGCGGGGCGCCCGACCTCTCCTCCTCCGCCGCCGCGGCCCTGACTCGGCCGCCCGTCCATTACCCTGGGGGCGTGAGCAGCTCTCCAGACCCCCGGGCCGAGTACCATCGTCGGCTCAAGCACCGGCAGACCACCGTCATCGGCGGGATGATCACGATCATGGCACTCCTCGTGATCATCTCCTTCTTGGTGTGGTCCGGAGTGCTCCCGGTCCCCTACGATCCCGGCTTCTCCTCCGCGAAGGATGACGCGACGCCGGTGGTCCAGCCGTGTCCGGCCTCGGACACGACGACGAGCGACGTGATCGCGATCCCCGTCAACGTCTACAACGGCTCGGATACGACGGGACTGGCCAGCGGAGTCGCCGATGTGCTGTCCGATGCCGGGATGACCGTGAACAACTCCACCGACTGGCCCAAGGGCCAGTACGACGGGGAGATCGAGCTGACCACCTCGCAGGCCGGACTGACCAATGCATACACCGTGGCCAAGATCTTCACCGGCGACATCATCGTCCAGATCGATGAGACCCAGGAGACCACCGACACCACCGTGAGCATCGTGCTCGGCAACGACTACAAGAACGAGAACGAGATGCTCACCGCGGCGGAGATCGCCCAGATCAAGGCGGGGGACTCCATCACCGCTCCGACCGCCTGCGCCACCGTGACCACGAACCCGACCGCCCCGACGGGCGGCGTCAACGGCTGACGGGGCGGGTGCCCGCCGCCCGGATGGACTTTTCTGGCTGAGATCGACGACGGCGTCGTCGATCTCAGCCAGAAAAGTCCATCTCAGTGCACACACTGCACATAATGACGCCATGAGCCAGCAGCAGCCCGTCGACATCGACCCGACGCGCATCGTTCCGGAGGGCTTCGTCTTCCCGGGCACCGAGGTCCTCGACCCGCGCGAGATCTTCGCCGGTCCCGGCTACCAGGCGCCGAGGCAGCGGACCGACCCGGTCGCCACCATCAGCCTCATCCTGACCGTGCTCGCTCCAGTGCCCTTCCTCGGAGCACTCGCCGCACTGAGCGGGTGGTGGGCGCTGCGTCGCCTGCGGGGGAGCTACGCCACGGGGCACGCCCAGGCGTGGCTGGGCGTCATCGTCGGCTCCGCGACGACCGTCGGGTGGCTGTGGATGTGGTGGATCACCTCGTATACGGCCTGACGTGCGCCGTGCACGGCCTGACGTGCGCCGTGCACGGCCTGACGCACGACGCGGCTCATGATGCACGCTCCGATGCAGGATCAGAGCGTGTCCCGAGGCTCGTGAGATGTTTCTGAGACATGACCGTCGAACCCCCTAAGCTGGCAGGATGAAGCCCTTCATCATGGTGTCGACCCGCCCCGAGTTCGAGGCGGCGCAGAACGAGTATGAGTCCTTCCTCATCCAGAGCGGCCTGCGACGAGAGGATCTCCACCACGTGCTCCTCGAAGAAGTCGACTTCCTGGATGCCTTCACCGCCGGGGACGTCTCCGGCGTGCTCATCGGCGGCAGCCCTTACAACGTCTCCACGCCGCAGAGCGCCAAGACCCGCTCGCAGATGCGCGTTGAGGCTCAGGTCCGCGAACTGCTGGCGGTGGCGCTCAAGGAGGGGGTACCGGTGCTCGCCACGGGCTTCGGACTGGAGGTCCTCGCCGGCTACCTCGGCGCCTCGACCTCCCGGGAGTTCGGCGAGGAGCTCGGCGCCACCGAGATCTTCGTGACCGCCGAGGGACGCGACGACCCGTTGCTGGAGGGTCTTCCCCAGACCTTCACCGCGCTGGTCGGCCACCACGAGGGGGTCGGCGATGTCCCGGCCCATGCGACCCTGCTGGCCTCCTCGCCCGACTGCCCCGTCCAGATGATCCGGGTGGGCGCGGCGGTGTACGGCAGCCAGTTCAATCCCGAACTCGACGCGGAGCGCTTCGCTCAGCGGGTCGCGGTGTACTCCGACGCCGGCTACGGCGAGCCCGGGACGATCGAGGGCATCGTGTCCGAGGCCCGAAGCCAGTCCGAGCATGTGGCCGGACGGGTGATCCGCAACTTCGTGACTCACTTCTCGCGCGACTGATCGCGCGCTACCGGGTGCGGCCCGGCGCTCCCAGGATCTCGCGATCTCATCACCCCCGAGGGGCCGATTCGTCTAAGTCGGCCTTAGTCTCCTCCCCATTCATGGCGCGGCCCATCCGTCCCGGGACTGGCCGTCACCGGGGCCGACGGTGTAGACCGGATGCCATGAGTGAGCCGAGCAGCGCTGTGGACGCCGTCGTCCGACTCATGGCCGGGCGGCGTACGCTCGCGGTGACGGGGGCGGGGATTTCCACCGACGCCGGCATCCCCGATTACCGAGGCGTGGGGACGACGCCGGTCGACCCGGTGGACTACGACCAGTTCGTCTCCGACCCGGTGTGGTACCGGTGGGTGTGGGCCCGCAATCACGCCACGTGGCGGCTTCTCGAGCCGCTGTCCCCGACGCCGGGGCACACCGCTCTGGCCCGTCTGGAGGAGGCGGGGCTGGTCACCGGCGTCGCCACCCAGAATGTGGACCGACTCCACTCGCGGGCCGGTCAACGCACCGTCTGGGAGCTGCACGGCGCCTACGACCGGGTCGTATGTCTGCGGTGCGGGCGCGTCACGCCCCGCGCCGAGCTGGACGAACGGTTGGCAGCGGCCAACCCCGACTACCCGCGCGAGAGCGACCCGGCGCGCATCGCGATCACACCGGAGGCCGATCGGGCGTCCGCCGAGGCCTGCGACTTCGAAGCGGTGGTCTGCGAGGCGTGCGGCGGTCTGCTCAAGCCCGACATCGTCTTCTTCGGCGAGAGCCTGCCCGCGGCCATGGGCGAGGCGATGGAGGCCGCCGGGGCGTGCGACGTCGTCCTGGTGGCGGGCACGAGTCTGGCCGTGCTCACCGGGCTGTGGATCGTGCGCCAGGCGCTGGCGCACGGCGCCGAGCTCATCGTCATCAACCGGGGGCCGACCGCTGTCGACGAGTTGGCGGGGGTGCACGTGCACAGCGGGACGAGTCAGGCGCTGGCGCCGATCGCGCAGGCGCTCACCTGACCCCGCGCCCCCCTCTCCGCCTCCTCCTGGCGTCGAGATCGACATTCTCGTACGAGGTCGACGACGCCGTCGTCAACCTCGGCCCGCAATGTCGATCTCGGCGGGGCCAGCGGCGAAGAGGGGGGAGGCGCCGGAGGTAGGGCGAGAGCTCCCTCCACGAGGGCTCCACAAGCGTCCTCGAAGCCCCCGGCCCATCCGCCCTGTGGAGCCCATAGGCGCGCAGAGAACGTCCAGCCCCATCATGAATCAGTGAATTCCGACGTCCTGACCCCGCGCCCTGCACGCGGCACCAGCGGTCCCGCGCCAACGGCCCGCCTGTCCTCCGAGTGCGCCGACCTCGGCTGGCCGCGTCCCGAGCGCGACCCCACGTGGCACAGGGTCGCCCCCGGCGTCTACGTCCCCGCCGGCGATCGGCATCGAACGAGTGACGACAACCGTCACCTCGCGCTGGTCGACGCCGCCGTCCGCAAGCACGGAGGCCTCGTCCTCGCCGGCGCCTCCGCCGCGCTTGCGCTCGGACTGCCCGTCGTCGGCCGTCTGCCCGAGCGCGTCCAGTGCCTCGGGGGACGCAACGAGCGCAGGCGCACCTCCCTTCTGAGACGACACGCCCGCCAGGGCTCCCTCACCGCCCTCGTCGGAACGCAGCCCGCCACCGACGCCGCCACGACATGTGTCGATCTGGCTCGCTGGGGCGGCCTCGTCCAGGGCGTGTGCGCCATGGACCACGCCCTGCGCTATCGACTGTGCACACGCGAGGAACTCACCGCCGCCCTCGATCGGCTCCCCGCCGGCGCCCGCGGTCTGCGCGTCGCCCGCACCGCCGTGCGCCTGGCTGATCCCTCGTCCGAGTCGCCCGGGGAGTCGCTCTCGCGGGTGCGAATGTGGCAGGCGCGCATTCCGCGCCCCGTCCTCCAGTATGAGGTCCGCACCGAGGTCGGTCTCGCACGAACCGACTACTTCTGGCCCGAAAGCATCGTCCAGCCTCACCCGGTCTCGGAGTTCGACGGCGAGGCCAAGTATCACCGGGAGACTTACGGGCGTGCCACTGAGGGGACGGTCCTCAAGGAGCATAGGCGCGAGCGGGCGCTGTGGCGTCTGGGCTACCCGGTGGCGCGGTGGACGTGGCGCGATGCCTGGTACAACCACGGCGCCCGGATGCTCGCCGAACTCGCCGTCGTCGGCGTTCGGCCCGGCACCACCAGGTGGTAGCCCCCCGTCTCCTCTCCGTCGAGATTGACATTGTGGGCCGAGGTTGACGACGGCGTCGTCGACCTCGTACGAGAATGTCGATCTCGGTGCCGGGAGGGCGATCCCGACCGGCTCAGGACAGGTCGGCGAGCTCGGCCGGGACGTCGGCGAGGGCCTGCTCGATCGGGGTGTCGCCGTCGCGGAAGGGGATGACCCTGCCGATGGTCTCGGGCTCGGTGAGGGCCGCGGCGACCACCGCGGCGACATTGGCCCGCGAGGTCGGCCCGGAGGCGCCGGCCTCCAGGCGTCCGACGTCGATGCGGCCCGTCGGCTCCTGAAGCGTCAGCGTGCCCGGCCCCACGATGGTCCAGTCCAGCCCCGTGGTCTGCAGGTGGCGATCGGCGGCCAGCTTGGCCTGTGCGTAGGCGTGCAACGGGTGGTCGGCGGCGAGGGGCTCGCCCCCGTGGGAGCCGATCCAGGAGATCATGATGTAGCGGGACGCCTCGGCGGCACGCGCGGCCTCCATGGAACGGATGGCGGCGCGACGGTCGACGGCGTCGGTGCGCGCGGGTCCTCCCTTGCCGCCGGCCCCGGCGGACCAGACGACGGCGTCAGCGCCCTTGAGGGCCGCGGCGAGCTCGGTCTCAGTGGCCTCCTCGACGGACAGGCCCAGGGGCGTGGCTCCGGTGGCGCTGACGTCAGCCGCCTGAGCGGGATCGCGGATGAGGGAGATGACCTCGTCCCCCCGGGCGGCGAGCAGTTCGGCCAGGAGGAGCGCGACTTTGCCGTGGCCTCCGATGATGACGATGCGGGACATGACGATCCTTTCGACGACTAGGGATCTTCGGATCTTCCCGGCGTCAACCAACCGTCGGGCCTGACAATTCCCGCTGGCCGGATCCGGCCCGTCCGGCCGCTCACGGGCCATCGCGCCAGACGGTCGGCGGGCTCTCAGGAGCGGGCGTAGTGCTCGGCGAAGTTGCGCAGGACGGCCCAGGACTGACTGACGTCCTGGGCCCGGGTCCAGGCCTGGACGGCCGGCAGCTCGTCCGGGTCGAAGTAGCCGTGGTCGGCGTAGAAGGCCTGCCGGTGGGCGAAGGCTTCGCCGTCGAGCTCGGGGTGGAACTGCGTGGCGTAGAGATTGTTCTTGATCCGCAGCATTTGGACCGGGCAGGGCTCGGAGGTGGCCAGTACGATGGCGGCGGGCGGGGGTACGAGGATGGCGTCGTTGTGGGCGACGAAGGCTTGGAAAACCGGTGTCATGCCGGCGCACAGCGGGTCGTGCGCTCCGGCCGGCGTCAGGGTGATCTCGGGGGCGTCGACCTCTTCGGCGTAGGTGCTGTCGATGACGGCGCCCTGGTGCCGGGCGAGGGTGCCGATGCCGTAGCAGGCTCCCAGGAAGGGGAAGTCGGCGGCGACGACGCGGTCGAGCAGGGTGTTGAACTCGGCTTCCACGCGACGTTGAGTGGCGGATTTCCGCTCCTCCGGGGTAGTGGTGTTGAAGGGCGATCCGCCCACTATGATGCCCGAGAAGGCGTCCAGGTCGAATTCGGGCATGGGTGTCGACTCGAGGCGGACGCGGCGCAGCTCGCGCTCGTCGAGGCCGGTGCGGGTGAGGAAGGCTTCGTACTCGGCATCCGCGGGGCCGTTGTCGTCTCGGGTGGCGAGCAGGATGAAAGGCTTCACGGGCGAACTTTAGCCGGAGCGCAAGCGCGGGGACGGGCGGTCCGGCAGGCGGGCGGCGCCGCCAGCTGCGGGCCCGCGGACGGCGATCGGCGGTCGGTCCAGGACCCGCCCAGCTCAGCTCAGCGGACGGCGCAGCCGGTGTCGTGCGAGGGCTCAGCGAACGGCTGTCAGGATAGTCTCGATCGCGGCACGCACGACGTCGGGCGCCGGGACCCGGGTGAGGCCGGCACTGTGTGCCCCGGCATGCTGTCCCGCACTGCGGCGTCCGGCGGCGTGCCGTCCTTCGGCGACGGCGTCGACGTAGGCGAGGGCGGCGACGCGCACGCCGCGTGAGGCCAGAACCATGGCTTCGGCGACCGAGTCGGTGACGACCCCGTCGGCGCCCAGCGCCGCGAGCACGCCCGCCTCGGCCCGGGTGGGGCGCAGCGGCCCCGGGACCAGGGCGAGCACGCCGGGTTCGCGCACACCGTCGAGGGCGGCCAGTCGCGCGGTGAGGGCTTCGTCCCATGAGGCCTCGGCCGGCTCGTTGGCGGGGAAGAGTGGGGCGCCGGTGAGGCTGAGGTGGTCGCCGACGGGGAGGAAGTCGCCGACGGCGCCGCCCAGGCCGGTGGCGCGGGTGACGAGCAGGGCGGTGCGCACGCGGGCGGCCGCGGTGCGGGCGAAGGACGTGGTGCGGCGGGCGGATCGGCCCTCGTACAGGCTCGTGCGGCCGCGGGCGATGAGGACGCTGAAGCCGTCGTGCTCGTAGGTCTGGAGGGAGTCCTCCTGGTCGGCGGCGCCGGGGGCGGCCACACCGGGGAGGAAGGACAGGCGCACGCTGAAGGAGGGGCGGCCCCAGGCGTCGCCGAGCTCGGTGAGGAAGAAGGGTTCGGCGATGACGAGGAGGTCATGGTGCGGGCGGCCGGTGGCCAGGAGGATCGAGGCCCCGTCGGGGTCGTCGTCCCAGGGGGCAGTTACTGGTTGCAGGGTCACGTGTCCTCCTTCCCCGCATGCGGTCCGGTGGGTAGCCTACCGGTCTTCTCGACGGCACCTCCGCCGTGAGGGGAAGGCGCGCGCTCCGGCAGGGTTCTCGGCTGCTCATCCACCTGCTGTCCCCGGCGTGGCGGCCGGTCGCGGTGACGGACGATCCGCATCCGTTCCGGGCGGGCCCCTACCGGCAGGTGCGCGCGGAGCTCCGGGGGCGCTGCCCCGAGCACGCCTAGCCGCAGGACCCGTGGACGGCACCGGCTCTGCGGGGCACGGGCCGACGTCGGAGCTGATCAGCATGTTCCCGCCGGGTCCGACGCGACGTCCCCGGGACCTCGTTCTGCTGAGGCGCCGGGGACGGCGTGGCGGTAGCGCTGGGATTCGAACCCAGGGTGGCTATGAACCACACAGACTTTCGAGATCTGCACCTTCGGCCGCTCGGACACGCTACCTCTGCGGCGAGGTTACACGGCGGGCGACGCCCGGCCCAATTCGCGGCGGGTGCGAGGTCGCTCACGACTGCAACCGCACACACGCACACACCGCGAGGTCGGCATTCTCGTACGAGGTCGACGGCGGCGTCGTCGACCTCAGCCCAGAATGTCGACTTCGGCGCGGGGCTGCCGCGCCGCGCGGGGCCGCCGCGCGGGGTTACCGTCGTCCGGCGAAGAAGCGCCGCATCAGTTCCTCCGCCTCCTCGGCGCGCACCCCGGCCACCACCTCGACGCGATGGTTGGCGCGCGAGTCGCGCAGGACGTCGCGCACGCTGCCGCATGCTCCGGTCCTCGGCTCCCAGGCCGCGAAAACCACCCGCGCGAGGCGCGCGAGCCGGATCGCGCCGGCGCACATGGTGCACGGCTCGAGGGTGACCACCAGGGTGCAGCCGTCCAGGTGCGAGTCGCCGAGCGCCGCCCCGGCCGCGCGCAGGACGCGCGTCTCAGCATGGGCCGTCGGATCGTTCTCAGCCTCACGGGCGTTGGCGGCGCAAGCCACGAGCCCGCCGCCGGGGTCGAGGAGGACGGCACCCACCGGCACCTCCCCCGCCCGGCCCGCGGCGGCGGCCAGGGCGAGGGCTCGATCCATGGCGGCGCCGTAGTGCGCCTCGGTAAGCCCCGTCCTCACACCGCCAGCCTGCCGCACACGACGAATGACCGCCAAAATGGGGATCACATCACATCACTGCTCGAAACCGATCACGTTATCATCACACTTATGAGAGAGACTCACACACAGGGGACACGGGACGCGCGCGACAACTGGCCGGCCCTCGGCGCCCTCTCCCTGGGCATGGTGCTGCTGTACACGAACACGACCATGATCAACGTGGCCCTCCCGGCCATATCCGCGGGGCCGCTCGACCCCGCGGCGGGCTCCGCGGGGCTCGCCGGCCTTGCGAGCACCTCGGGTCTGGGCGCGGACACCGGCCAGTTGGAGTGGATCGTCTCCTCCTACAACCTGGCGTTCCTGTCGGTTCTCCTGCCCGGCGGCGCTTTGGGCGATCGCCTCGGCCACCGTCGTCTGCTGACCGGCGGCATCGCCCTGTTCGCGGTCGGGGCCGTCCTGGCCGCCGCGGCACCGGCGGTCGGGGTTCTCGTCGTGGCGCGCGTGATGATGGGCCTGGCCGCTTCGGTGTTCACGCCCATGTCGCTGGCGCTGATCCCGCAGATCGTCACCCGGGGCCGACGCGCGGCCGCCACCGCGATCTGGACGGCCGCCGGCGCCGTTGGCGCGCCCCTGGGACCGCTGGTCGGCGGGTCCATGATCGACCGGTGGGGATGGCGGGCCATGTTCTGGTTCGACATCGCCGCCGCTCTCCTCGTGCTGGCGCTGTGCCTGACGCTCCTCCCCCGCACCCGGCCCGCCGACCGCGGACCGCTGTCGCTCCCGCTGGCGCAACTGGCGACCTCGGCGGCCGGCTTCGCCCTGATCACCTGGGGCCTGATCAACGCCGAGCACACCTGGGCCGCACCCGCCACGTGGGGGCCGCTGGCGACGGGTGCGGCGCTGCTGGTCAGCTTCGTGCTCATCGAGACCCGCGCCCGCGATCGTCTGACCGATCTGGGTCTGCTGACCCGTCGTCGCTTCCGCCTGCCGGCTCTGACGCTCATGGGTATCAACTTCGTGCTGTTCGGGCTGCTGTTCGTCGCCCCCGACTACCTGCAGACGGTTCTGGGCCACGACGCCGCGACCGGCGGCCTCATGCTCATGCCCGTCGCCGGGACCGCCGTGGTCGGCGCGCTGGCGGCCTCCGCCCTGCCCGAACGCGGCCGCCCGGTGCGCGGCGTCGTCCTGCCCGCGGCGATGGCGCTGACGGCCGTAGGCCTGTGGCTGTGCTCGACCACGTCGACGACCGGCGGCTACCGGCCGATGCTCTGGGGCCTGCTCGTCGCCGGCCTGGGCCTGGGGATCGGTCAGTCCTACGGCATTGAGTCCGCTATGAGGGCGGTGCCCGACGAACGCGCCGGCGCCGGCGCCGCCCTGCTCAACGCCCTCCGTCAGCTCGGCGCGGTCTGCGGCGTCGCCCTGCTCGGCTCCCTGACCGGTCACCGCTACGCCGACGGCGTCGCCGCGCTCCTCGGCGACCCGCCCGACGCCGTCAGCACCGCGGCGGCCCAGTCGGTGACCGCCGCGTTCACCGCCGCCGGCCGGCTTCCCGGTTCCGCCGCCGAGGCCGTGCGCGCGGCCGCGTCCGCCGCCTACGTGAACGCCATGGACGCGGTCCTGGCCGTCTGCGCCGTCGTCGCAGCGGTTGCGGCCGGGCTTCTGCTCGTCCTCGCGGCGTCGCGGGCCTTCGTACAATCGCGTTCATGACCAGCACCTCGGGCGGCCGGCGCGCCCGCAAGAAGCTCGCCACCCGTCGAGCCATTCGACGCACCGCCCTGGACCTGTTCACCGCTCGCGGTTTCGACGCCGTCACCGTCGAGCAGATCACCGAAGCCGCCGACGTCTCGCCGATGACCTTCTACCGCCACTTCGGCACCAAGCAGGCCGTCGTTCTGGATATCGCCCCGACCGGGGCCACCATCCGCGCGCTCGACCGGGCTCTGACCCCCCGCTCGGAGGGCGTCGGCGAACCGCTCGACATCGACGTCGCCCTCGACGCCCTGCTCGTCGACGCCGACCAGTGGCTGGACGACCTGGCCCGCAGGGTCCGGCTGGTGCGCGACAGCCCGGCCCTCCAGGACGCCCTGTGGCAGCGCACCACCGCCTGGACGGGGGTCCTCGAGCGCCGCCTGCCGGGGGCGGGCCTGGCGGCCCGCGCCCGGGCTCGGGCCATGATCGGCGTCGCCGTCGAGGCCGTCCTCGCCTGGGGGGACCGCCGCGATCATCCGTCGGCGGCCTGCCTGCGCGAGTGCCTCGCCCGGGCCCTGGCCGTCATCCGCGCGGATCCGGCCGGGCCGCCCGCCGGCGCCGGTACGCCGTAGGCTGACTTCATGCGTCTGCACGTTGCCGATCATCCGCTCATCGACCATAAGCTCTCCGTCCTGCGTGATCAGGGGACGCCGTCGGCCGTCTTCCGCCAGCTGGTCGACGAGCTCGTGACCCTCCTGGCCTACGAGGCCACCCGGGACGTGCGCACCGAGGAGGTCGAGATCACCACGCCGGTGGCGCTCGCCCACTGCCGTCGTCTCGCCGAGCCGCGGCCCATCGTCGTGCCGATTCTGCGGGCGGGTCTGGGCATGCTCGAGGGGATGACCCGCCTGCTTCCCACCGCCGAGGTCGGCTTCCTGGGCATGAGGCGCGATGATGACACTCTCGAGGTCGAGACCTACGCCAACCGCCTGCCGGACGATATTTCGGGCCGCCAGTGCTTCATCATCGATCCTATGCTCGCCACCGGTCACACCCTGGTCGCCGCCGTCGAGTATTTGCTGGGGCGGGGCGCGCGCGATGTCACCGCCATCTGCCTGATCGCCGCACCCGAGGGCATCAGGGCTCTGGAGGCGAGCGTCGGCGGGCGCGCCGACGTCACCGTCGTCACCGCCGCCCAGGACGATCGGCTCAACGAGCACGCCTATATCGTCCCGGGCCTGGGCGACGCCGGCGACCGCCTCTACGGCATCGTCGACTGACCCGGGCGCGAAGAATACATCCGTCGATCTACCATCGGGTTATGAGCCTGCCCGCACTCGCCCCCGATGTCCGCCCGCGAACCGGGTGGCGCACCATCGTCGCCGCTGGCATCGCCGGAGTGGTCACCCTGTGCGTCGTCATCGGCGGGGGCATCACCATCAACGGGGGGAGGAACTACAGGCAGGAGGTTCGTGACATCGCGCCCTACGCCTCCCCGTCGGACGCGTGGTCACGGGGAGCCGCGCAGCAGTGGGCGTCGACGATCGCCGCCGACGCCCAGGTCCTGACCACCTCCGACCATGTCCTGTCCCTGGAGGACTACGGCACGTCCGACACCACCATGACCGCTTACGCGGCGGATGACGACGGTCTGACGCGGGCGTGGACGGCGTCCCTCGATACGAGCGGGGATACCGATACGGGCGCGAGCAAGGAGACGCCTCCGACTTTCCTGCTGTGGGGAGAGAACACTCTTATCCACGGCACGACCCTTTACAACATCTCCACCGGCGCCACCGGGCGAGCGCCGTGGGCGGAGAACGAGTCAGTGGTCGTCGCCGGGGACACCGCCATCGCCTGCGACACCGGTGATGCCTGCAGCGCCTATTCCGAGGAGAGCGCCAAGCCGAGGTGGTCGACGACTCTGACGGATGCGAGCGACGGCATCTCGCGCGCGGTGAGCCGTCAGCTGACCGTCTACCAGCGCGAGCGGGACGAATACGCCATCGTCGGCTTCCACGCGGCCGTCAATCTCACCACGGGCAAGGAGGTGAAGCTCAACGTGCCCATGGACGGCGTGGCGGGGTGGGCGATCGCCTGCGCCAGCGACGGTTGGCTGATCCGCGCCACCGCGGACCGCAGGACCTATCGCATATTCACCTACAGCGCTTCGGGCGGGGACCCGACCGGTGAGATCAAGGAGACGCTGTCCTGGGAGGACGACCAGATGCCGGTCTACGCGCCCGCCCCGCGCAAACTCAGCCGGTACAAGGCCCTGTGGGAGAACTCCGACAAGTCGGATCTGCCGGCCGAGTACAGGACCGATTCCCAGGACTGCGTGGAGGAGGTGGATGTGCTCCCATCCCAGGCGACGATTACCGTCCCCGATCTCACGGGTGAGAAGGTGGAGAACTCCTGCTTGAAGACGGTGAGGTCCTCCCCGTCGGGCCGCGCCGTGACGGTCGGCCCCGAGATGACGACCGATCTGGGCACTTTCAGTCTCATGTTCGACGGCACCACCGGCAGGCGGATTGACTTCGCGGGACTCGATCCCGACGACGGCGCCGTCTTCGATCAGGTGAGCGGGGATGCCGTCATCGGCTACTCCCCCGCCGACGGCACGCTCATCCGTTACACGCCGGCCTCCCGCTGAGGGCGCCGGCGCTGCGAGTCTCCGCGGGGTTGTTCGCGTGTAGGTCGGTGGGTGGTTGTCAGGTGGTTTGAGAGTGGTGCGCGTCAGTCGGTGAGGCTGTGGCGTTCGGCGCGGTGGCGGCGGATGAGCCAGGGGGGCAGGGCGCCGATGAGGGCCCCGACGATTCCGACGGCTAGGAAGGCAGCTATGAGCACTCCGGGTCGTGGGAAGACGTCGACCAGAGTGAAAGCGCCGTAGGCGTAGGCGAGGATCGGGACTGGTAGAGCGCTGGCGAGGGTGAGGGGCAGGCTGCCGGCTCGGGTGCGGGGCAGTGTCAGGGCGCTGGCGAGGGAGGTGCCCGCCGATGTGAGGACGGCCAGGATGATGTTGGGATTGGCACGAGCAACGATGGAAGTGGAATCGGTGGGTTGGGGGATCAGGGTGGTCAGGGCGCGCAGGGCCAGGAAGACGGTGATGCCGACGACCCATGCGATCAGCAGAGTCACGGGCAGGGGGAGTGCATGGCGGGTGGTGTTAGTCATGAAGGACCTCGATTCCGGAGGTGAAGGTGGTCAGGAAGTCCTCGGTGATGGTCAGGCCGCTCAGGCCGATGACGATGATCTCCGGTTCGCCGTCGTCCTGGGCGACGAAGAGGTAATTCTTGTCCTCGCTGGTATCCGCCGATCCGCCGATGGGGAAGTAGTCGATGCGCCACAGCTGGTCGGGGATGCCCTCGACCTGGTAGGGGGAAGCCCCTGTGCTCAGCATCTTCCTTCCGAACAGTGAACTCACGCCGAGTTTCCGGGCGACGAATTCGGTGTCATCGGTGGGTGGATTGTCGAATACGGCGCTGGGGCCCTGGGTGATGACGCAGATCCGGTAGGTGGCGGACGTGTCGTCCAGGGTGGGTGAGTCCTGCGCGACCCAGTCCCAGTAGCCGAGCGGGGCGTCGTCGGGCAGGGGCACTTGCTGGCAGTTCTCGGGCATGGTGAAGGCGGCGTGCCCGGCGGTGGTTCGCGCCCACCCGTCGGGCACCGGCGGCGTTGAGGATGCCGTCGTGGAGGACGTCGACGGGGACGAGCACGCCCCCGCACCGAGCGTCACACCGCCGGCGGTCCCCGCAGCAGCAAGAGCGAGAAAACGCCGGCGTCGTAGTCGTATGAGACTCATCCGTCGCATGGGGTTCATTCTTGGGTGATGGGGATGTTGGTGAGGCGGAAGGCGTAGGCGCTGTCGGCGCCTTTGGGTCTTTTGGCGCCCTGGTGGTCGAGGGTGGCGGTGTCCTGTCCGGTGTCGGGCCAGACG
>ERZ773090.476-NODE-476-length-21104-cov-8.42149_pt1 | contig 21104 bp, 14 predicted proteins | sample MGYA00580579_ERZ773090 | MGnify/ENA primary metagenome ERZ773090 (study PRJEB29015, sample SAMEA2738014) | human oral metagenome | biome: human oral; feature: human-associated habitat; material: dental | place: China | collected 2132 ... | reverse complement strand
GCATACATGAACCGGGCCTGCTTCCGGCTGCGGGCGGAGCCTGGGGCCGGGGTCAGATGGCCGCTTCATCCTCCTCGCCTGTGCGGATGCGCACCACGCGCTCCACGTTCGAGATGAAGATCTTGCCGTCGCCAATCTTGCCGGTGCGCGCGGACTTGAGGATGGCGTCCACGCAGCGGTCCACCAAATCGTCGGCCACCACCACGTCAATGCGCACTTTGGGCAGAAAGTCCACCACGTATTCAGCGCCCCGGTACAGCTCGGTATGGCCCTTCTGGCGGCCAAAGCCCTTGACTTCCGTGACCGTCAGGCCCGTCACGCCCACATCGGCCAGCTCTTCGCGCACTTCTTCCAGCTTGAAGGGCTTGATGATGGCGGTGATCTTCTTCATGTCGTTTTTTCCTTTTTGCGAGTTTTTGTCGGAACGCGGCGATTCTGATGCGTTGCAGCACGAAGGGAAAGTGGATGAAACCCTGAGAACTTGTTCACGGTTTGTCTGCGGACGAGAAAAGCGCGGACTCAGGCGCCCTGCGGCCTGGCAAATGCCTCGCTGGGCCATGCAGATGGCATCAAAAACAGGAGCGAATTCAAGAGGGCCTGAATGCCTTCTTGTGCAGTTTCCACTAGGACATCATGCTATGAATGAAGGAGCGAAAATAAGCGAGGCCCAACGCCTTGCCCGGCAGAAATCAGCTTCTTTTTCCCTCGCGCTGGCAGATGAGGCGCGAGCCTCTTGCACGCCTTGAAGCGGCGTTCGGCGGCTTGTGACCGTTTTGATCGCGCCTGGCGGCTGCGCTGTCTGGCGAGCCTGGTGTGCTAACTTGCCCGGCCATGACTGAATCCACACATGAATCTGGCCGCGAAGCGGATTGCGAACCCGCCCACGAACCCGGCCACGAACCCGCCCGCAAACTCATCCTCTGGAGCATCGCCGGCAACGACAGCGGCGGCGGCGCGGGCCTGGCGGCCGACCAGCGCGCGGCGCTCGCTTTCGGCGTGCACCTGTGCCCGGTGGTGGCCGCCGTCACGGCGCAGAACTCGCAGGCCGTTACCCGCGTCACCCCCTTGCCTGCGCAAGAGCTGGAGGCCCAATTGGCCGCGCTGGCAGGCGACATGCCGCCCGCCGCCATCAAAACCGGCCTGCTGGGCAGCGTGGAAAACGTGCAAACCGTGGCCCGCTGGGTAGATGCCCTGCGCCAGCGCGCGCCCGTGGCCCTGGTGATCGACCCCGTGCTCGGCGCCAGCACCGGCGCGGCCTTTGCCAGTGACGCCGTGCTGCGCGCCTATTGCGAGCTGCTCGTGCCCCGCGCCACGCTCATCACCCCCAACGCCGCCGAAGCCGCCCGCCTGTGCGGCGAAAGCGGCCCAGACCGCCCGCGCAGCATGGCCGCCGCCGCGCGCCACGCCCGCCGCCTGCTCGACATGGGCGCACAAGCCGTCTGCGTGACCGGCGGCGACGCCCTGGCGGCCGATGAAAACGGCGGCCTGGCCGCATCCGCCGCGCCAGACGAATGGCCCGGCTGGGCGCTGGACTGGATGGACACCCCCCACGCCAGCGGCTGGCTGGCCCTGCCGCGCCTGCGCCAAGCCCGCCACACCCACGGCACCGGCTGCACCTTCGCCAGCAGCGCCGCCAGCGCCCTGGCGCTGGGCTTCGTGGCGGCCGATGCCCTCGTGCTCGCCAAGGCCGCCACCGCCCACGCCATCGCCCACGGCTACGCCGCCGGGCAAGGCGCAGGCCCCGCCGCCGCCGCCCCCGGCTTTGCCAGCGGGCCGCGCTACATGCCGCTGCTCACCTTCGGCCACGAAGACCCCGCCCGGGCCTTCAGCGCCGCCTTGCAAGCCGAAGCGGCCGCCAGCCTCTTTCAGCCCGCCAGCGGCCATCAACCCAACCCGCCGGACATCGGCCTTTACGCCATCGTGGACAACGCCCCCGCCCTGCAAGCAGCCCTGGCCGCTGGCGTGCCCACCTTGCAACTGCGCATCAAAACCCCGCCCGCGCCCGGCGAAGCCTGGTGCGCCGCCCTGCGCGACACCCTCGCCCAAGGCATGGCCGCCTGCGCCCGGGCCGGCGCGCGCCTGTTCATCAACGACCACTGGCAACTGGCCCGCCAGCTCATCAGCGCACACCCCGAACACGCCGCCCGCACCGGCCTGCACCTGGGCCAGGAAGACCTCGCCGCCCTCACCACCGAACAGCGCCAGGGCCTGGCCGCCAGCGGCCTGCCCCTGGGCATCAGCAGCCACAGCCTGTGGGAGCTGGCCCGCGCCCGCAGCCTCGCCCCCGCCTACATCGCCTGCGGCCCCATCTGGCCCACCACCACCAAAAACATGCCCTGGCGCCCGCAAGGCCTGGGCAACCTCGCCTTCTGGGTAGCCACCGCAGGCCGCCCCGTCACCGCCATCGGCGGCATCCTCACCCCCGAACAAGCCGCTGCCGCCGCCCAAACCGGCGCCAGCGGCATCTGCGTGGTCCGCGCACTGGGCGGTGATCCGCAAGCGGCGGCGCCCGCTTATCTGGAAGCGGTGAAGCGGGGGCGGTCGAGTGAAAAGGCAGTGGCGCCGGATATGCCAAAAAGCGCCTTGTGAACAGGATGAACAGGACAAAGCGCCCGCCCATATCCTCATGGCGCTTTGTCAAAAAGGCATTTGACGGTTTTATTTGCGATATTCATGTTTCATGAATAAGCCGCAACCGGGTGATTCATTGCGCGCATCATTCAAGCAATAGCCGCCTCTGTTAGCGCAGGCGCATTGAATTACCCTAATTACCCTAATTCGCTGCGCCCCAAATGCGTCTCCAGCTTGCGCAGCCCCAAAGTCAGTACGAAAGTCATCAGCCAGTAAATCAGCGCCACGGCCAAATAAGGCTCCCAATAGCGGCCATAGGCTCCGGCCACGGTGCGGGCGGCGTAGGCCAACTCGGCCAGGCCGATGGCTGAAACGAGCGAGGTGTCTTTCAGCAGGGCAATCATGTTGTTGCCCAGCGGCGGCAGCATGCGGCGAAAGGCTTGCGGCAGCACAACGTAGCGCATGACTTGCGCGGGCGTCATGCCCAGCGACATGCCGGCAAAGCGCTGGCCGCGCGTGATGGACTGAATGCCGGCGCGAAAAACTTCAGAAATGTAGGCGGCTGAATTGAGCGTGAGCGCGGCCACGCCGGAGAGCAGCGCGCCGTGGCTTTGCTTGAGTTCGCGGGCCAGCTCGCCGGAGATCAGCAGGCCGCTTGCCGGGTGAACCAGCAGCGGCATGACGGCAAAGTGCATCAGCAGAATCTGCACAAATAGCGGCGTGCCGCGAAAAAAGCTCACGTAAACCGTGGAAGGCCAGCGCAGCAGGTATTTGCAAAATGATTTCCAGGGCTGATGCCGGGCATGGGCCAGGCGCGCCAGCGCAATCAACAAGCCCAGTGTGCAACCCATGAGAATGCAGGCCACGGTCATGCCGACGGTGACCAGCATGCCTTCCCAGAACAGTTGCCGGTATTCAACCAGAATGTCCGGGCGGAACCACCCGAACCACATGACCGGTGCGTTTTCTTCCATGCGATGGCGCTTGTGCGCTGTTGATTGATTCAAATAGGGGCCTGATGAAAGCGGCTGCCGCTTCCGTTGAATGGAAATTTCAGGCGACTGGCTGATCAGGCGAATGGCTTTGGTCAGGCAAAATGGGGCAAAACAAATGCGGGGCAAGATTCATCAAAAATCTTGCCCCGTTTTTGCTTTTGCCGCTTTATTTTCGGGCAGGCTTATTGCGGCGCATATTCCTGATGGAACCACTTTTTGTAAATGGCGCCGTAGCTGCCGTCTGCCTTGATGGCGGCCAGGCCGGCATTGACTTTGTCGCGCAATTCCTTGTCGCCCTTGCGAAGCACGATGCCGAAATATTCTTTCGGGAAATGAGGGTCTTCCACGGTTTTCAGGCCCTGGGTTTGCGAAACGCGGTAGGCAATCACGCCGTTGTCGCCAATGGCGGCATCCACGCCGCCCGATGCCAGCTCGGAGATGATGAGCGGCGTGCTTTCAAAGCGGCGGATGTTGGGGCTGGCCTTGCCGAATTCGCGGCTGCTCACGTCGTCAGCCGTGGAGCCGCTCACAACGGCCACTTTCTTGCCCGCAATGTCTTTGAGCGAAGCGATGCTGCTGCCCTGGGCCACGGCGATGAGCTGCCGCGCGTCAAAGTAGGGGTCGGAAAAATCGTAGCTTTGCTTGCGCTTGTCGTTGATGGTGACGCCTGAAATCACCAAATCCACATCGCCATTGCCCAGCGAGGCGAAGATGCTGGAAAACGGCGTATTGACGATGCGCAGCGCCAGCCCTTGCTTTTTGGCAATGGCGTTGATGATGTCGATGTCAAAGCCGACGATCTGCTTGTCCTTGTTTTCAAAGGCAAAAGGCGCATACGTGGCGCTGGAGGCCACCACCAGGGTTTTGGCCTGCGCCAGCGCAGCAGCGGGAAGCAGAAACGCGCCAGCGACGGCGCCGAGCAAAACGCGGGAAAACGAACGCTTGTTCATGTTGCAAGAAGTGGTTTGAAAAACGGCGATTGTCGCAAGGCTGAACGCAGATTGGCTCCCGCTCAATCGTCGCAGGCTGCTTGTGCTGGCAACGCCACGCGCCACGCGCCAGATGGCCGCGCGCTTCGCGGGTGATGCGCCGCCCGCTTTTTCAGCAGCGCATACGGCAACTCGGCCCCATCAGCGGTCATGAAATCGCTGGCCAGCACGGCGCGCAGGGCTGCCACGTAGCCGCAGTGCGGCCATCGCCATGACGCCGACGGATTGGAGCGGCAGGAAGGCGATGAGGGCATTGCTGGCGAGGTCGTATCCGTTTTTGCCGCTGTGGGGGGATGGCAAAGTGCAGCTTTTCAATGGAGAAGGCGTCAGTCTGGCGCAGCAGGTCGGTGTATTTGCGCACACCCAGGCCTAAGCTGGGGAAGAGGTGGCGATAGGCCACGCCGAGGGAAAGCCCAAGGCCACGCCCAATTCATGCACTTCATCCTTGAACAAATCGCGCGAATGGTTTGTCTGCGTGGATCAGGCGCATCGGCCGTCTGCTGGCCGCCTTGCCGCCACTGGCCCCGCCTGCGCTTGATGGCGTGATTGCGCGGAAAGTGCGCGATGCTGGCTTTTTAGCGCCTGCACACGCCCTGCTGCTGGTGCAAGCCTGCGCGCTGCACGCCAAGCTAGTGACAACCCCATGATCTACGGGCCTGCATGCCAAAAAGCCGCCAATTGAAGAGCAATTGCCGCTGCTGCGGACGCTGTGGCCCGGCCCGCTCGTCTACCGCTGGAATCTGCACCGCTGCCACGGCGCCTACGGTTACGAAAGCACCAAAGCGCAATATGCACTGTTCGATCGCCTGTAAGACTCCAACACCACCACCAGCGCTCATCTCGCCCGCGTCATCACCGGCACCTGCGACGCGGGGCAAAACGCTTATGTGACCATCAATAACAAGGCGGAGGGGGATGCGTCGTTGCTGACGGTGAAGCCAAGGAATATAGCGACTATTTAGATATTTTTAAAATATCAACTAAGAATAACTTATCATGCACGATGGTTCTTAAAAATATTGGTTTTATTAATCATTTCGAAAATATCCAGCCAACTCAACAACTTTATTTGCCGCATCTTCTACGGTATGAACCTCATTAAAAGAAACATTACGATGGTTTGCTTCTTGCTTAAGTCCCTCAATATTAAGTTTTAAGCGATCCCGCTGCCTATCGCTAAGCGTTATATCATCTTCTCCGGGAGTGCCAAAAACCAATGCAGCAATTAAGTAGGGATTCCTCTCTTTTGCTAAGGCTAATTTCCACATTTTTGCTCGTGCATCCTCCATACCTTGATTTTGCTGCGAGGGTTTCAACAAACCAAATTGCGCAGCCAGACGAGGGGTGAGTACAGCAAACTTAACAGGCATACCATTATCAACCAGTACGGCCTCACCGTTGAAATAAACACTCAAATCGGGACGAACATTTTGTATAGCTGATTTTACTTTAGTAGTCCATTGTCGATTAATCTCTCTTTCTGAAGTCGGAAGATCATCAGCGGTATCAGTTGGTTCGTCGGCAATTACACTGAGGCTACAATTCATCAAAACAATCTGTCGCATCAAATCATTTTCATTGGGTGCCCATGTATTGCGCAGCTCAGTGGCTGAAAAATTACTTACCGGAACTGATTCAAGAGCCGTGCTTAGCCCATGCGCCTCCGCTATAGCAAGCAATACTTTAATCACTTTCTTCACCATATGGAAAATACCTTCACCTGCCACACCATACATGCAGTGCAGCGCATCTTCCCGTATTAATGTCTTTGCTATAAACTTGCCTTTGTATTTACATAAAGCAGCAACATTAATTCGCTCCCCCGAGCCAAACATAGGCTCCCACCCAATAACACTATAACTTGCATTATTTGAAAAAAATGTTTCCATCGACGTTACCTCAAAAACATAGGAGTTAATGCATCAGCGGCTTTATTGACAAGCCCTTGTAAATTATTTTTTACAAGGTGTTCAAATTGAGAATAGTGAGATTTAATACTTTCTGGAGTTGATGAGAATTTCTTTGAAAGATCCGCCCACATCGGTGAATTTACATTAAGCAACGCTTGCTGGGCCATTGCTGCACTAGTGCTTGCACTCTGGATTTTAGATGTTAACGCTGATTGAAAATTATTAGTCGCAAATAATGCCAGTTTGTTTATTTCCTTCGGCTGGATTCCCAAAGACCTCTCATGATCAATAAGTGTAAAATTCTGACCATTCCAAAGAATATTTCCAGGATTGCGATCACCATTAACTATTAACTCATCAAAAGAAATTGCTTGCCCGACTTGCGACCAACCTGAAAGAATAATTGCCAATGCTTGCCATTGCTGCATGTTCGCGTTATCCTTAATTTTTAGCCTACTAGACAAGCTAGGATACTCAATTTCACGAGCGCCAAACCAAAAAGTATTGTTGCGTGGATCTGTAACTATAACTGGAGTTAAGGTAGGTAACTTTAACATATCCCCCAGCAACGCACACAGACATTCTGCTGCGATTTCGCGTTCACCCGCAACTTTAACCACACATCTCTGTGAAAATCCCGCAATGAGAACAATTGCATAATTCGCGCCAGTACACCCTTCACCAACAGGCTGTAGTGTGCTGGGAATCAAAAAACCCTGCTCAATTTCCACGCTTTATCTCCTGAGCCAAATTAGCTTATCGGGTGTTTTTTGGGGCAAAATCATTCATCTTGCTTTAATTTAGATAAATCACTCCCACTCAATCGTCGCAGGCGGCTTGGAAGACACATCATACGTCACCCGATTAATCCCCCGCACTTCATTGATGATCCGGGACGACACCTTTTTCAGCAGCGCATACGGCAATTCCGCCCAGTCGGCGGTCATGAAGTCGCTGGTTTGCACGGCGCGCAGGGCCACCACGTAGTCGTAGGTGCGGCCGTCGCCCATCACGCCGACGGATTTAACCGGCAGGAAGACGGTGAAGGCCTGGCTGGTGAGGTCGTACCAGCTTTTGCCGCTGTTGGGTTCGATGGTGGAGCGCAGCTCTTGCATGAAGATGGCGTCGGCCTGGCGCAGCAAGTCGGCGTATTCCTTTTTCACTTCGCCCAGGATGCGCACGCCCAGGCCGGGGCCGGGGAAGGGGTGGCGGTAAACCATGTCGTGCGGCAGGCCAAGGGCTACGCCTAGTTCACGCACTTCGTCTTTGAACAAATCGCGCAGCGGCTCCAGCAGTTTCAGGCCCAGTTGTTCGGGCAGGCCGCCGACGTTGTGGTGGCTTTTGATGACGACGGCTTTTTTGCTTTTGGCGCCGCCGCTTTCGATCACGTCGGGGTAAATGGTGCCTTGGGCCAGGAAGGTGGCGCCTTTGCGTGTGGCGTCGCTGGCTTTGAGTTTTTCGGCTTCGGCCTTGAAAACATCGACGAAGAGCTTGCCGATGATTTTTCGCTTCTGTTCGGGGTCGCTCACGCCTTTGAGGGCATCGAGAAAGAGCTGGCTGGCATCGACGCGCACCACTTTGGCGTGGAGCTTGCCCGCGAACATGTCCATGACCATGTCGCCTTCGTTCAGGCGCAGCAGGCCGTGATCGACAAATACGCAGGTGAGCTGGTCGCCGATGGCGCGGTGGATGAGCGCGGCGGCAACGGATGAATCGACGCCGCCTGAGAGGCCCAGGATGACTTCTTCGCTGCCCACTTGCTGGCGGATGGATTCCACGGCTTCGGCAATGTGGCCTTGCATCACCCAGTCGGGTTGGGCGCCGCAGATATCGAGCACGAAGCGCTCCAGCATGGCCCGGCCTTGCACGGTGTGCGTGACTTCGGGGTGGAATTGCACGCCGTAAAAGTGCCGCGCTTCGTCGGCCATGCCCGCAATGGGGCAGGTGGGCGTGCTGGCCATCAGCGCAAAGCCTGGCGGCAGTTCGGCCACTTTGTCGCCGTGGCTCATCCACACCTTGAGCATGCCGTGGCCTTCGGGGCTGGAGAAGTCTTGCAGGCCCTTCAAAAGCGCGGTGTGGCTGTGGGCGCGCACTTCGGCGTAGCCGAATTCGCGCTTGTGCCCGCCTTCCACCTTGCCGCCCAGTTGCTGGGCCATGGTTTGCATGCCGTAGCAAATGCCCAGCACGGGCACGCCCAGCGTGAACACCGCTTGCGGCGCGCGGTCGGTGCTGTCTTCATAGGCGCTGGCGTGGCTGCCGGAGAGGATGACGCCCTTGAGCTGCCCGTCAGCCGCGTATTGGCGCACCCATTCGTCGCTGACGTCGCAGGGGTGGACTTCGCAATACACGTGCGCCTCGCGCACGCGGCGGGCAATGAGCTGGGTGACCTGGGAGCCGAAATCGAGGATGAGGATTTTGTGATGGGCCATTTTTTGAGAAAACGTGGAGCGCCGCAGCGCGCGGCGCGAAAAAAGGCAGGGGCGAATGGTACGGCTGGGGCGTACGGCTGGAGCGGCGCGCGCTTGCCGCGCGTCAGGCGGTGAAGTTGTGCGGTGAAGTCAGCGGTGAAGCCGGGCGGTGGAGTCAGGCAATGGAGCTGGAAGCTGGCGCGGTGTTTTGTGGGCGCAGGCCAGGTTTGTTTCCGCCGCCGCCAGCCGGGCGGCGTTATTTCGCTCCTTCATTCATAGCATGATGTCCTAGTGCATACTGCGCAGAGCGGCATTTTTACCCGTCTGAATTTGCTTCTGTTTTTGATACTGCCTGGCGGGTGCGGCGGATGGGTTCCCGGGCTTTGAGCAGCCTTTCAGGAGCCAGCCACCTTCATGCGGGCGATGAGCACGGAGCCGCTGGTTTTGGCGCCGTAGGTGTAGGCGTCGGCGCCAATGGCTTGCAGGTTCAGGAACATCTCGCGCAGGTTGCCGGCGATGGTGACTTCCTGCACGGGGTAGGCGATCTGGCCGTTTTCCACCCAGTAGCCGCTGGCGCCGCGCGAGTAGTCGCCGGTCACGTAGTTCACGCCGCTGCCCATGAGTTCGGTCACGAACAGGCCCGTGCCCAGCTTTTGCAGCATGGCGGGCAAATCGTCTTGCGCGCTGGTCTGGCGCGAGTACAGGCGCAGGTTGTGCGAGCCGCCCGCGTTGCCGGTGGTTTTCATGCCCAGCTTGCGCGCCGAGTAGCTGCCCAGAAAGTAGCCCGCCACGCGGCCGGCCTGCACCACCTGGCGCGGCGTCACGCGCACGCCTTCGCCGTCAAACGGGGCGCTGCCACGGCCGCCGGGAATGAAGGGGTTTTCGGTGATTTCCACGTGTCCGGCGAACACGGGCTGGCCCAGCGAGCCGGCCAGGAAGGTGTTTTTGCGGTAGAGCGCGCCGCCGCTGACGGCTTGCACGAAGTGGCCCAGCAGGCCCGCCGCCAGGGGCGCCTCGAAAAGCACGGGGCATTCGCGCGTGCTGATTTTTCGCGCGCCCACGCGGCTGAGCGCGCGCTCGGCGGCGTAGCGGCCCACGGCTTCGGGGCAGGCCAGGCGGGCGGCGTTGCGTTCGGCGCTGAACCAGCCGTCGCGCTGCATGGCATCGCCCTGGCCCGCGATGACGGAGACGGAAAAGCTGTGGCGCGAGCTGGCGTAGCCGCCGCGAAAGCCGTGGCTGTGGGCGCTGAAAAAGTGGCTTTGCTGGGCCGAAACGCCGGCGCCTTCGCTGTTGCTGATGTGCGGGCTGGTTTGCAGCGCGGCCTGCTCGCAGGCCAGCGCCAGGGCCAGGGCCTGTTCCACGGAGGGGTTCCAGGGGTGGAACAGGTCGAGGTCCAGGCTGGCGGCCTGCGGGCCGGCCACGTCGGCTTCGTCGGGCAGGCCGCTGGCCGGGTCTTCGGTGATGTAGCGGGCGATGTCGTAGGCGGCCTGCACGGTTTGCCGCACGGCCTGGGGCGAGAAGTCGCAAGTGCTGGCCGAGCCGCTTTTGTGGCCGATGTACACCGTCACGGCCAGTGATTTGTCAAGGCTGTGTTCCACCGTTTCCAGCTCGCCCTGGCGCGCGCTGACCGACAGGCCCGCGCTTTCGGAAACGTCGGCGGCCACGTCGCTGGCGCCCAGCTTGCGGGCATGGCTCATGGCGGCGTCCGCCAGTTCTTCAAACTGGGCGCGGCTGTGGGTAAAGCCGGGCAGCGTTTGCGCGCTGGCGGCAGGCGCAAAAGAAGAAGCGGCGGAAGCGGTTTTTTCGGGTTTGTTCACGGGTTTGCGCATGGTGCGGCTATCATACTTGCGGTTTCTCATGGTTTCTTTTGGTGAAAGTATTGCCGCAGGCATTTATGCAATGGGTTTTTCCGGGGGCGGGCATCATTAACGGGCATACACGCTTTTCATGCGGAAGGCGGGCGCGCGCCCTGCCGGATTTCAGCCGTTGCGGGGCCTGTTGCAACAGCGCTGGCAAACATGATGTTTCTGGCCGGAGAGTGCATGCAATCAGGCTTTTCGGCATGGGTTTCATTCTGCCCCGGGAGATTATTTTGAATACCCTTTCAAAAATGAATGGGCACTGATTTTTAAAAATGGCGAGAAAACCGAAAAAAGGCTATTTCGTGCGCGGCCAGTTCGTGGCCGAAGGCAGCGAGCTGGACGAGCAATACCGGCGCGCCCTCAAAGGCGGCGACGCGCCCAGCAAAACCGAGCTGAAGGCGCAAAGCGCCCAGTTGCAGGCGCTGGGCGAGGCGCTGCTGACGCTGCGCCCGGCGCTGCGCGAGGCGCTGGCGCTGCCCGCGCGCCTGGAAGAGGCGCTGGCGGAGCTGGCGCGCATCACCGACTTTGAAGGCCGCCGCCGCCAGAGCCAATACGTGGGCAAGCTCATGCGCCAGCTGGATGAAGACGGCATTGCCGCCATTCACGCCGCGCTGGAGCAGCAGCGCCAGGGCGCGGCGCAAGACACGCTGCTGCTGCACGCCGCCGAAGACTGGCGCGAGCGCCTGGCCGCCCCGGATGCCGCCGCCAGCCAGGCCGCGCTGAACGAGTGGATGGCGCGCTTTGCGCAGACCGACGCGCAGCAGCTGCGCGCCCTCATCCGCCAGGCCCGCAAAGACCGCGCGCAGGCCGCCGCCGTGGCCAGCGCGCCCGGCCAGGGCGTGCGGCAGGGCCGCGCCTGGCGCGAGCTTTTCCAGCTCATTCGCGGCATGTTGAACGAAGAACGCGCGTGATGAGCACAGCGCCTGCTTTTGCGCCTTTTCGCTGCGCGGCCCTGGTGGGCAAGCACCATGAATCAATCAGCGGCAGCGCCCTGCACGCCTCGCGCGCCGCGCTGCTGGACGTGCACGCCTTTTTGCAGGAGCTGGGCCTGCACGTGCTGGTGGAAGCCGAATGCGCCCGCGCGCTGTGGCTGGAAGCCGTGGGCTGCGACGTGGCCCGCGTGGACGAGCTGGGCCGCCGCGCCGATGTGGGCGTGGCCGTGGGCGGCGACGGCACCATGCTGGGGCTGGCGCGGCAGATGGCGCCGTTTGGCATGCCGCTCATCGGCATCAACCAGGGGCGGCTGGGCTTTGTGACCGACATCGCGCTGGATCAATACCGCCACCTGCTGCCGCCCATGCTGCTGCAAGGGCGCTACGAGAGCGACGAGCGCGCGCTCATGCACGGCCGCGTGCTGCGCGAAGGCGCTTGCGTGTTCGAGGCGCTGGCCGCCAATGACGTGGTCGTGCACCGGGGCGCGGCCGCCAGCATGGTGGAGCTGGAAGCGCATGCCGATGGCCGCTTCATCGCCCGCTACCGGGCCGACGGGCTGATCGTGGCCACGCCCACAGGCTCCACCGCCTACTCGCTGGCGGCGGGCGGCCCCATCCTGCATCCGCAGCTGCCGGGCTGGGTGCTTGCGCCCATTGCGCCGCAGGCGCTTTCCAACCGGCCCGTGGTGCTGGCCGATCCGGCGGAAATCGTCATCCGCGTGGTCGGCGGCCCGCAAGCCAGCGCCAGTTTTGACACCCAGTCGGTCGCCGCCTTGCAGCATGGCGACAGCATCGTGGTGCGCCGCTCGCCGCACCAGGCCCGTTTTCTCCACCCCGCAGGCTGGAGCTATTTCGACACCCTGCGCCACAAACTCCACTGGAACCAAGGAGCCGTCTGACCTATGGCACTGCGACACCTGAGCCTGCGCGATTTCGTCATCGTCAAGCAGCTGGAGCTGGACTTTTCAGCGGGCTTTACGGCGCTCACCGGCGAAACCGGCGCGGGCAAATCCATCCTGCTCGATGCGGTGCAACTGGCCCTGGGCGCGCGCGCCGACGCCTTGTCCGTGCGCGAAGGCGCCAGCCGCTGCGAAGTGGCTGCCGAATTCGACACCCCCGCGCCCCTGGCCGCCTGGCTGCAAGAAGCGGGCTTTGAGCCAGAAGCCACGCTGCTGCTGCGCCGCACCGTGGACGCAGGCGGCAAAAGCCGCGCGTGGATCAACGGCTCGGCCGCCACCGCCGCCCAGCTGCGCGAAGCCGCCGCGTGGCTGGTGGACATTCACGGCCAGCACGCCTGGCAAAGCCTCACCCGGCCCGCCGCCACCCGCGCCCTGCTGGACGCCTACGCGCGGCTGGACACCGCGCCGCTGGCCGCCGCCTGGCACGCCTGGCGCGCCGCCGCCCGCCAGCTGGATGAAGCCCGCGCCGCGCAAGAAACCCTGGCGCAAGAGCGCGAGCGCCTGCAATGGCAAATCGGCGAACTCGAAAAACTCGCCCCCGGCGAAGGCGAATGGGCCGAACTCAACCAGCGCCACGAACGCCTGGCCCACGCCCAGGCCCTCATCGACGCCGCGCAAACCGCCCGCGAAGCCCTGCAAGGCGACAGCGACAGCGGCGGCCGCAACGCCCTGGCCGCGCTGGAGCAGGCGCAAGCGGCCTTGCAGGCGCAAAGCCACATCGAGCCTGACTTCGCCCCCCTGGCCGAGCTGCTGGAAGCGGCCATCGCCCAAGCGGGCGACGTGGCCCACTCGCTCAGCGGCTGGCTGGCCCGCGCCGAAACCGACCCCGAAGCCCTGCGCGAAGTCGATGAGCGCCTGAGCCAATGGCTCTCGCTGGCCCGCCGCTGGCGCCGCCTGCCTGAAGAGCTGCCCGCCACCCTGGCCGCCTGGCAGGCCGAACTGGCGCGGCTGGACAGCGCCGCCGACCTGGCCGCCCTGCAAGCGCGCGCCGAAGCCGAGCGCGCCGCCTGGCTGCAAGAAGCCCGCCGCGCCAGCGCCGCGCGCGCCGCCGCCGCCCCCCGGCTGGCCGAAGCCGTCACCCAGGCCATGCAGCGCCTGGGCATGCCCGGCGGGCGCTTCGTCATCGAACTGCCCCCCCTCGCGCCCGGAGAAGCCGCCGCGCACGGGCTGGAAAACGTGGCCTTTCTCGTGGCCGCCCACGCGGGCGTCAGCCCCCGGCCGCTCGAAAAAGTGGCCTCCGGCGGCGAACTCTCGCGCCTGGCGCTGGCCATCGCCGTCACCACCAGCCGCCTGGGCAGCGTGCCCACGCTGGTGTTTGACGAAGTGGACTCCGGCGTGGGCGGCGCCGTGGCCGTCACCGTCGGCCAGCTGCTGCGCCAGCTGGGCGCTGACCGGCAGGTGCTGTGCGTCACCCACCTGGCGCAAGTGGCCGCCTGCGCCCACCAGCAGCTGGTCGTCAGCAAGCAAAGCAGCGCCGAAGGCACGAGCAGCCGCGTGCAAGCCGCCGAAGGCGACGCGCGCGACGCCGAAATCGCCCGCATGCTCGGCGGCGACCCCCAATCGGCCGCCACCCTGGCCCACGCGCGCGAAATGCTGGCCGCCGGGCAGGCCCCGGCCGCTGCGGAGCTTGCAGCGCCTGAAGCGGCCGGCGCGCGGAAAACAGCCCGCGCCCGAAAGGGCAGGGCGGAAGGCGGTGCGGCGGATAGGGTGGCGGATGATGCGGCCTGAATTTGCTCCTTGTTCGATAGCATGATGTCCTAGTGGAAACTGCGCAGATGCCGTTTTCTGATGCCCTGAATTCGCTCCTTTTTTGATACGGAAAGGCTCCCATGTCCGCCGCTTCTGATGCTCCCGCCGCTGCCGCCGCGCTTGATCTGGTGCTCATCACCGGCATGTCCGGCTCCGGCAAATCCGTGGCCCTGCGCGCGCTGGAAGACGCGGGCTACTACTGCGTGGACAACCTGCCGCCCGAGCTGCTTCAGGCTTTTCTGGCCCTGCCCGCCATGCAGGGCACGGGGCGCGTGGCCGTGGCCATTGACGCGCGCAGCCGCACCTCGCTGCCGCAGCTGCCCGCGCTGCTGAAAACGCTGGGCGGGCAGGCGCGCGTCATCTTTCTGGACGCCAATGACGAAACGCTGACGCGGCGCTTTTCCGAAACGCGCCGCCGCCACCCGCTCTCGGCCATCCACCCTGCCGACGCCGACGCCCTGCCCGCCCTGGCGCAAGCCATCACCCGCGAGCGCGAAATGCTGGACGGCCTGCGCAGCCGCGCCCATGTGATTGACACCAGCCACATCCGCCCCGCGCAGCTGGCCTCGGCGGTCAAAAGCGTGATCGCCGCGCCCGCCGCGCACCTCACGCTGGTGTTCGAGTCTTTCGGCTTCAAGCGCGGCGCGCCGCTGGACGCCGACTACCTGTTTGACGTGCGCATGCTGCCCAACCCCTACTACGAACCGGCCTTGCGCCCGCTCACGGGCCGCGACGCGCCCGTGGCCGATTACCTGGCGCGCCAGCCCGAAGTGGCGCAAATGCAAGAGCACATCGCCAGCTTCTTGCAAACCTGGCTGCCGCGCCTGGCCGCAGACCACCGCAGCTACGTCACCGTGGCCATTGGCTGCACGGGCGGGCAGCACCGCTCCGTCTATCTGGCCGAGCAGCTGGCCCGCCAGTTCGCCCCCCGCTGGAGCACGCTGGCGCGCCACCGCGAGCTGGGCTGAAACCCGGCCTTTCTTCTCCCCAAAAACACCCACGAAAGCCATGAACTACACCACCGCCCTGACCGAAGAAGACCTGCGCCGCAACATCGCCGCCATACGCGCCCGCATGGACGCCGCCTGCCAGCGCAGCGGCCGCAGTCCGCAAGACGTGCGCCTGCTGCCCGTGAGCAAAACCGTGCCCGAGGAGCGCCTGCGCCTGGCCTGGGCCGCCGGCGTGCGCGAAATGGGCGAAAACAAAGTGCAGGAGGCCTATGGCAAGTGGCAGGCCATGCGCCAGGACATGCCCGGTTTGCGCTGGTGCCTGATTGGCCACCTGCAAACCAACAAGGCCCGGCTGGTGGCCGAATTCGCCAGCGAATTTCATGCGCTCGACAGCCTGCGCGCGGCCCGGGCGCTGGACGCGCGCCTGCAAGCGCTGGGCCGCAGCCTGGACGTGCTGGTGCAAATCAACACCTCCGGCGAAGCCAGCAAATTCGGCCTGGCGCCGCAAGAGGCGCTGGCCTTCATGCGCGAGCTGCCCGCCTTCGCCAGCCTGAACGTGCGCGGCCTGATGACGCTGGCCATGCACACCACCGACGAGCCGCAAGTGCGCCAGTGCTTTGCGCTGCTGCGCGATCTGCGCGACCGCCTGCGGCAAGACGCCCCGCAAGGCGCGGCCCTGGCCGAGCTGTCCATGGGCATGTCGGGCGACTTTGAATGGGCCATTGAAGAAGGCGCGACCACCGTACGCGTGGGCCAGGCCATCTTCGGCGCGCGCAGCCTGCCTGACTCGCACTACTGGCCCGAAGGCAAGGCGTGAGAACCCTTCCGTTCGCAGCGTCCGCCCGTGAGCGCGAAAAAAGCAGCTCCGGGCAGCTCCTGCGGCCTTGCCAATCCTTGCCGGGCGGCCAGCTCCGCCCGGCAGGCTGCTGAAACGCCGTCTCCCGTGGGAGAGCAGGGCGCAGGAGCAGGGCGCAGGAGCAGGGCGGGCATGACAGCCCGGCGCCAGGCATCCGCCAGCAAGCCATTCCCTCCCTTGCTGGCCCCTTGTTCTGCTCCTTGTTTCATAGCATGAGGTCCTAGTGGAAAGGGCGCAAGCGGCGTTTTAGATCGCTTGAATTCGCTCCTTTTTCTGATGCCTTCCGGCGGCCCTCGCGGCCAGGCCTGGGGCGGGCGCCCGGGGCCGCGCACTCACGGAAAGGCTTTGAACGGGTTTTCAGGAAGCGCCCGCGTCATACGCCCAGCGGCAGCGCGCGCCGCCGCCAGCGGTTTCGTGGCGGGCCATGTCGTAGGTGAATTCGCCCTCGCAGAACTGGCCGCGCGCAAGCGCGTCGCGCAACTCGGGCCAGCGGGCCTGCAAATCGCTGCGCTGCGCCCAGTCGGGCGGGTGGGGGTAGGTGCGCAGCAGGCGGTAGCGAAAGCGCGGCAGCAGGCCGTAAGAGGCGCTGGGGGGCGCGATGTCAAGGTCGATGATGTCCAGTTTGGGTTCGCCCAGGGGCAGGCACCAGGCGTAGTCGCGGTGCTGGGCGGGCTGCATGGCGGGGGTAAGTTCGTACACGTCGGCTTCCACCATCTGGCCGGCCTGCGGGCCGCGCCGGGCGCTGATGCTGCGGCGCTCGCTGTGCAGCACGCCCAGCTCCTTGAGGCGTTGCAGGTAGGGCAGGGTGCGCGTGACGACGCGGCTTTCGGGCGCGCGCTCGGCCTGGGCGTAAAGGGCGACGCTGTAGCGCGCGGGCTGGGCGCTGAGTTCTTCATCCACCGGCCAGTCAGGGTGGCCGGGCAGGTGCAGGCAGCTCTGGGCGTCAGCGCTGGCGGCGGCCGCGCCGTGGATTTTTTCGATGGCCTGGCGCGCCTCGGTCTGGCTGGGCGCGCCGCCGCCGCGCAGGGCGATCCAGGCCAGCAGGAGCTGGCGCTGCGCCTTGCCGTAGAGGATTTCCAGCTCGCGCTGCCAGTATTTCCAGCCGCTTTCGGAGCGGGCGGCGCGCCCGCGCGTTTGCTGGCCGGCCCAGCCGCTGGCTTCGCGCACGAGGACGATTTGCCGGATTTCGGGCCGCAGCGCCCGGCCCAGGGTGTCGGCAAAGGCGCGCTGCACGGCGGGGTGGCTGGCCCAGTAGGGCGTCTGGCTGGCGCTGGGGCCGGTGCGCACGCGCACGGCGTAGTAGCTGCGCTCCAGGTTGCTGTCGGGCGTTTCGCTGTGCCAGCCGGTCAGGCCCAGGTAGTGGCGCCAGCCGAGTTCAAAGCAGTGCGGCTGGCTGTCCCAGCCGCTGCTGGCCCAGCCCTGGCGGCTGAGGCGAAAGCGCGTGGCGGGGTAGAGCGCGCCATTGAGCGGGATGTTGATGCGGGTGCGCTCCAGCACGCCCGCGTCGGCCAGCGCGCGCAGCTGCTGGAGGCGGCGGCCCGGGGCGGCGGCGCTATCAGGCAGGGCCGCGCCGCCGTCGCCAGCGGCGCTGGCCGCGCCGGTCTGGCCGGCTTGCCGGGCCTGGGCCTGGGCTTGCGGGCGGGCGGCTTCGTCAATGAAGTCTTCATGCCAGGCCATGCCGCCCGGGCTGGCGGAGCGGCCATCGGGCCGGGGTTCGTCATCCAGCGCCAGGCAGACCGGTCCCAGGCCGGCATCCAGCGACTGCGGCCCGAAGGGCGAGGCCTGGCGGGACTGCTGGGCCAGCGTCTCGCGCACGGCGTTGTCAAAGCTGGGCGCAGTGGGCAGCCAGGCCAGTGCCACCCACCACAGCAGGGCCGTGAGGGCCAGCCAGGCGTTCAGCCACAGCAGCAGGCGCGCGCGCCGGGGCGGCGTGGTGGAGGCGGGAGCGGGCAGGCTGTCTTCGACTTCCACGAAGGAATCGGTGGCCTGCATGAGCGTGCTCTGCCGCGTGAGCCGGGCCATGTGCCGCAGGCCACGGCGCAGCTTGTCGAAAGCCTTGCCGGTGGGCAGCATGGCGTGCGGCAGCCGCACGATGCCGCCCTCGTATTCCACGCGCAGCCACTGGTAGCCCGCGCGGCGCAGCAAGTTGATGGAGCGGATCCAGGCGTAAGGCACCACCAGCGTCTGCCCGGCGTGCTGCACGGTGAGCGCGTTTTCATCCAGGATGACGCGGCCCTTGCGGCAAAAGCGCAGCACCCACAGCAGCCACAGCAGGGCCGCAGCCGCCCCCAGCGCCCATAGCGGCAGGCTCCAGGGCGACACGGCAACAGGCGCCTCGCCTTCCTGCGGCGCTTGCAGCAGCTGCCACAGCTGCCGCCCGGCCAGCGCCAGCGGCAGCGCAGCGGCCAGGAAAGCGCGATGCCAGGGCAGGCGAAAGGGAAAGGCCAGGCGGCGGGAGGACATGGGCGGCGGTTGTCGGGCGTTTTTGGCAGACGGCGATGGCGCGTCAAGCCGGTGAAGCATGCAATTTTCATGCTTGGCGCCGATTCTGCGGCCATTTCCGGCGCCTCAAAGACACGTTGCCAAGCGCCTGAGCGGCTTCAACGCGGGCGGCTCTGGCGGGCGGAGGCGGGCATGAAAAAGGCCGCTGCCGGAGGAGGCAGCGGCCTGGCGGCGTTGCGGCGTTCAGCCAGCGGCCGGGGCTGCTGGCTTTGCGCGTCTGGCGCGGGCTGCGTTTTTGGCTTCCTGGGCGTTTTTGGCCTGGCTGGCCAGTCCGCCGCCGCGCAGGGCGTTGAGCAAGATGGCGATGGTGCTGCCGTTGTGCAGCACGGAGGAGGCCACGGGGGTGAGCCAGCCAGCGGCGGCGGCGGCGAGGATGCCGCTGTTGGCGGCGACGGTGAATTTGAAGTTGCCGTCGATACGGCGCATGGTGGCGGCGGCCAGCGCCTTGGCGTCGGCCACGCGGCCTACGTCGTCTTCGAGCAGGGCGATGTCGGAGGTCAGGCGCGCCAGGTCGGCGCCGCGCTGCATGGCGATGCCCACATGCGCGCCAGCCAGGGCGGGGGCGTCGTTCATGCCGTCGCCGATGAAGGCGATTTTTGCGCCCTGCGCCTTCATTTGCGAGAGCAGGGCGGCCTTGCCTTCGGGCAGCAGCTGGGCGTGGTATTCGTCAAGCCGCAGGTGGCGGGCGAGTTCGGCGGCGCGGTCTTCGTGGTCGCCGGTGAGCATGACGATGCGCCTGGCGCCCAGCGCGCGCAGGCGCGCGATGGTTTCGGCGGCGTTGTCGCGCACGGTGTCTTTCAGGCCGATGATGCCCAGCAGCTTGCCGCCAAAGCCGATGTAAAGGGGCGTTTTGCCTTCTTGCATGAGGCGGTCGATGTCGTCCAGATAGGCGCTCATGTCGATGCCTTCGTCTTCTTCGACGAAGTGGCGCGAGCCGACGACGATGCGCTTGCCCTGCACCACGCTGGCCACGCCGTGGGCGGCGATGAAGCGCACTTCTTCATGGTCGAAATGGCGGCCGCTTTGGCGGCGGGCGGCTTCCACCACGGCTTGCGCCAGGGGGTGGAAGTAGTGCTCTTCAACGGAGGCGGCCAGGTCGATCAGGTCGGCCGGGCCGAAGTTGGGGTCATACGCGAAGGTGTCGGTAACAGCCAGGCGGCCCGTGGTGAGGGTGCCGGTTTTGTCGAAGACGAAGGTGTCGGCTTCGGCCAGGCGCTCCAGCGCGTCGGCGCCCTTGAAGAGCAGGCCCTGGCGGCCGGCGGCGTACATGGCGGATTTGAAGGCCACGGGCGTGGCGAGCTTGAGGGCGCAGGCGTAGTCGGCCTGGAGCACGGCGGCGGCGCGCCGCCAGTCGCCCGAGAAAAGCCAGGCCGCGCCCGCCAGGCCCAGCACGCCGGGCACGAGCTTGTCGGCCAGGCGGCTGGCGGCCAGTTGCGTGCCGCTTTTGACTTGCAGGGCGTGCTGCACGTAGTTAGCGATGCGTGCGCTGGCGGTGCCCGCGCCCACGCGCTCGGCGTACACGCGCACGCGGCCTTCTTCGACCACGGTGCCGGAGAGCACGGTGTCGCCCCGGCGGCGCACGACGGGCACGCTTTCGCCGGTCATGCTGGCTTCGTTCACGGTGGCTTCGCCGCCGAGCACGGTGCCGTCCACGGGGATGAGGTTGCCGGCGGCGCAGATGACGGTGTCGCCCACTTGCACGTCGGCGGCGCTCACTTGCACTTCGTTGCCTTCGCGCTCGACCCAGACGCTGCCCGCGTCAGGGTGCAGCAGGTGCTTGAGCAAATCATCAGAGCGGCGGGCGATGGAGTGCTCCAGGTATTCGCCCAGCGCCAGCATGAACAGGGTGGTGTTGGCGGCGAGCTGGTCGCCGCTGGCGGTGGAGATGGCCACGGCCAGGGCCTCGAGCACGTGGGAGTTCAGCCCTTCGGTGAACAGGTCTTTGAGCGCGTCGGCATACAGCGGCAGGGAGACGGCCAGGGTGGCGGGGCGGCCCAGCGACTGGGGCATCTTGCGCGTGGTCAGCAGCAGGGCGGCGCTGGCGAGCACTTCGCCGCCCGCGCCCATCAGGCCCCCGCCTTCGCCGTGGCTGCAATCGGCCGCCAGCGCCGTGCCGCAAGCGCCGGTGGCAGCCAGCGCGGGCAGGCGCAGCAGGGCCTGGGCGATGGCCTCGGGGCCGGTGCGCCCCGGCTCATAGTGCAGGGCGATGGAGCGGGCTGCCGTGTTCAGGCGCACGCGGGTGACGCCCGGTATTTCTTGCGCCATGCGCTGTAGCGCGTGCGGCGCGAGCGCGGGCAGGCCGGGCGTGAGGCGGTAGCGGTAGCGCACGCGGCCGCGCCCCTGGTGCGCGGGCGTGAGCGAGGCGAACAGGCGCGCGGCTTGCGCGGGCAGGTTTCGGGAGGCGGGGCTGGAAGGCATGGC
>ERZ773090.472-NODE-472-length-21184-cov-7.67026_pt1 | contig 21184 bp, 18 predicted proteins | sample MGYA00580579_ERZ773090 | MGnify/ENA primary metagenome ERZ773090 (study PRJEB29015, sample SAMEA2738014) | human oral metagenome | biome: human oral; feature: human-associated habitat; material: dental | place: China | collected 2132 ... | reverse complement strand
TGGAAAAATTCCGCCAACCACATTAAACCCAGCCGTACAAGTGATACCTCTATAGGATAAGCCAGCTTGAGTTGTATTTCTTAAAGGCATTCCTGCCCAGAGATCTGGCGATGCAGTCGCACTCATTGGGCTAGAAACTTTAAAATAAAATAGGATTTTACTAAGCTCGCCATCACCTTGAATGATATTTCTAATAGATTCTATTGCTTGCGGCTCCGTAAATATAATAAATTTTTGTTGTATGGTGTCATATCCTACCCCCACTAAACCTCTGATGCCAGAATCCCAAATTTTATTGGCGATCCTTGAGTTCATAGCACTTATTTCCTTCTTATTATAGAGAGAGGATTCAAAAATAACACCAGAAAATCTCTCTTCAATATTTTTCTTTTCTTTCTCATTTAGTCCCTTGATCCATATATGCAAGACTGGTTCGCCAATCTGTGCATCATCAACATCTCCGCCAGAAAATCTTAATGGAAACTCATTTTCTATTTCTGTTGCCAGTTCACTCAAGCGGCGAGCCCTCCTCATGTGTTTCAATGCATCTGCATCTGGTATATCATCACCTTGCAATTTTTTTCCATTCATTTTATATCTTTTGGCCTCAATTTCAGGCACACTCTCAGCCAGTGATTTTTTATACTCTTTTAAATAAGGTGGAATAAAGTTCTCATCATTAGTTTCAAGATTGTCTTGAGCATTCACATGGCCAATCAAAGAAATTAATAAAACCAATACGAATGACTTAACTCTCATATTCATCTCCCAAGTAAGAATTACCTGCCGGCAGGCTGGTAGAGCTTGTCGAACTGGCCGCCGTCGTTGAAATGCACTTTCTGCGCTTCACCCAGCGAGCCGAAATACTCTTTCACCGTGAAGAGCTTCAGGTTTTTGAAGGTGTCGGCGTGCTTTTTCAGAATGTCCGCGTTGCGCGGGCGCAAGCCGTGTTTGGCGGCAATTTCCTGGCCTTCGTCGGAATACAGGTAATCCAGATACGCCTTGGCTTGTGCGGCGGTGCCTTTTTTCTTCACTGTGCGCTCGACCACGGCCACGGGGTTTTCCGTGACGATGCTGGCCCAGGGATAGACCACTTCCACGCGGCCCTTGCCGAATTCGCGCTCCACCGACACCACTTCGGACTCGAAGGTGATGAGCACATCGCCCACGTTGCGTTGCAAAAACATGCCCGTGGCGTCGCGTCCGCCGCGCGCTAGCGCGGGCACGTTTTTGTAGAGCCGCGCCACAAAATCGGCGGCCTTGGCGTCGTCGCCGCCCTTGGCGCGCGCCTGGCCCCAGGCGGCCAGATAGGCCATGCGGCCATTGCCGCCCGTTTTGGGATTGACGACAACCACTTTCACGTCGGGGCGCGTCAGATCGTCCCAGTCCTTGATGTTCTTCGGGTTGCCCTTGCGCACCAGAAACAGCATGGTCGAGGTGTTGGGCGCGGCTTCGTGCGGGAACTGCTTTTGCCAGTCGGCGGCCACCACGCCCTTGGCGGCGAGAAAGTCCACATCGGTGGTGGTGTTCATCGTCACCACATCGGCCTCCAGCCCGTCGGCCACGGCGCGCGCCTGCGTGCTGGAGCCAGCGTGCGACTGATCGACGCGGATGTCCTGCCCCGTGCTTTGCTTGTAGTGCCTGATGAAGGCGGCGTTGTAGTCGCGGTAGAACTCGCGCGTGACGTCGTAAGAGGCGTTGAGCAGCGTGGTTTCGGCATGGGCCGCGCCAGCGGCGGCCAAAACGAGGGCGGAGGCAATGAGCTTGAGCTTTTTCATGGGGGGCCTTTGAAAACGTGAAACAGGCGCTGGGCGCCCGAGGCCCGCAAGTGTCACAACGAAGCCTTCAAACTCAAACGAATTTTTTATTGTTTTTTTATAGGGCAGCGCATCTATGGCCGCCGCCGGACAAGCCGCTTCCGGTTGGTTTTTGCCTTGCTCCTGTGCCTTGCCCCTGAAGCCTCACCAGAACGAAGCGCCGGTTCGCTGCCTGAAACCCGGCCCATGGCCCGCCCCGATTGGCCGCGCCTGCCCATCCACATCAGAAACAGGAGCAAATTCAAGGGCCTTGAATGCCGCCTTGCGCAATATTCACCAGGACCTCATGCTATGGATAGAGTAGCTAAAAATGCCGCGCTTTCAACCCTGCGGCCAGCGCGCTGTGAATGTGCCGCGCCGCCACAATCGCGCTCCATGTTCCGCCCTTCGCTCCGATGCCTTCTGCCTTCTTTTCTGCCCGCCTTCTGGTCCGCTGCCTGGCTGGCGGCCCTGCTGGCTGCCGCCCCGGCCCATTCCAGCAGCGCGCCAACATTCGCGCAGGTCAAGGCGGATTTCCGTTCTTCCGAAACCTGGCTGCTGGATCGCAGCGGCCAGCCGCTGCACCGCCTGCGCACCGATGACAGCGCGCGCCGGGGCGCGTGGGTGGCGCTGGCCGACGTGTCGCCCGCGTTGCGCCAGGCGCTGGTGCTCTCGGAAGACAAGCGCTTTTATGAACACAGCGGGGTGGATTGGCGGGCCGTGGGCGCGGCCGCCTGGGGCAATTTGTGGAACGAGAAAACGCGCGGCGCCAGCACGCTGACCATGCAGCTGGCCGGTCTGCTCGATGATGACTTGCGCCAGGGCGGCAGCGGCCGCAGCCTGCGCCAAAAGCTGGGGCAGGCCGTGATGGCGCGGCGGCTGGAGGGCGGCTGGCGCAAGGACGAAATCCTGGAGGCGTATCTGAACCTCGTGCCCTTCCGGGGCGAGCTGGTGGGGCTGGACGCGCTGGCGCGCACGCTGTTTGGCAAAGCCCCCCACGGCCTGAACGACGCCGAAGCCGCGCTGGCCGCCGCGCTGGTGCGCGCCCCCAACGCCAGCGCCGCCCGCGTGGCGCAGCGCGCCTGCGGCGTGCTCTCGCTCATGCGGGCCGGGCAGTCCGCCGAAGAAAAACGGCAGGGCTGCATCACGCTGGAGCTGCTGGCCGCTGGCGCCCTGCCCCGCCGCGCCTGGCCCGCCAGCGAAGGACCAGCCCCCCACCTGGCCCGCCGCCTGATTGCCGAGGCCACCCGCGCCGCGCCCGATGGCCTGCCCCCGCCCGCCGTGCCCAGCACGCTGGACGGCCCCACCCAGCGCCTGGCCCTGCAAACCCTGCGCCAGCACCTGCGCGAGCTGCAAGGCCGCAACGTGCAAGACGGCGCCGTGCTGGTGCTGGACAACGCCACGGGCGAAGCGCTGGCCTGGGTCGGCTCCAGCGGCAGCGATTTGAGCCAGGCGGCAGAGGTGGACGGCGTGACCGCCCTGCGCCAGCCCGGCAGCGCGCTCAAGCCTTTTCTCTACGCGCAGGCCATTGCCCAGCGGCGCATCACGGCGGCCACGCTGCTTGACGACTCCCCCGCGCGGCTGCAAACCGGCGGCGGGCTTTACATCCCGCACAACCATGACCGGCGCTACCACGGCTGGGTCTCGGCGCGCGTGGCGCTGGCCTCGTCGCTCAACATCCCGGCCGTGCGCGTGCTCGGCATGGTCTCGCCTGAAGCCTTTCACCGCCAGCTGCACGATCTGGGCATGCGCCTGCCCGAAACCAGCGGCTACTACGGCCTGAGCCTGGCGCTGGGCAGCGCCGAAGTCACGCTGCTGCAACTGGCCAACGCCTACCGCGCGCTGGCCAATGGCGGGCGGCTGTGCCCCGTGCGCCTGCACCGCGCCAGCGCAGGGGAACAAGCCGCGCCCTGCCCTGCCGCGCTGGACGCGGGCGCCGCCTTCATCGTGGGCGACATCCTCTCCGACCGCAACGCGCGCGCCCTCACCTTCGGCATGGACTCCGTGCTGGGCACGCGCTTTTGGAGCGCCGCCAAAACCGGCACCAGCAAAGACATGCGCGACAACTGGGCCGTGGGCTACACCCCGCGCCACACCGTCGCCGTGTGGGTCGGCAACGCCAGCGGCCAGCCCATGCACGACGTCAGCGGCGCCAGCGGCGCGGCCCCCGTCTGGGCCGCCCTCATGCGCCACCTGCACCGGCTGGCCCCATCGCCCGCGCCCGCCGCGCCCGAAGGGCTGGAGCGCGTGAGCGTGCGCTTTGACAACCCGCCGGACGGCGAGCCGCCCCGCGCCGAATGGTTTCTGCCCGGCACTGTGCAAGCCCTTTTCGCAAGAGATTCGGCGCAAAGCGCACAAGACGCACCGCAGGCCGACGCCGCCAGCGCCCCCAAGCCCCGCATCACCAGCCCCGTCAGCGGCTCCATCATCGCGCTGGACCCCGACATCCCCCCCGCCAACCAGCGCCTGCGCCTGACCGCCGCCGTGCCCGCCGGCGCCGCTGCCCGCGCCCTGCGCTGGCAAGCCGCAGGCCGCACCATCGGTCACGGCCCCAGCGCCGCCTGGCTGCCCCTGCCAGGCCGCCACACCATCCGCCTGCTCGACCGCCACGGCCAAGTGCTTGACGAAACGCACATCGAAGTGCGCGGCGCGGCCTTGCGCGCTGGTATGCAACCGCCCTCAGGGCGGCCATAAGAAGAAGCCGCGCAACGAATATGAATCTGATGCGAATCTATTTGCGCGGCAAATGGCGGATATTGGTGCGGCAAAGCGCCTGGTGCCGCTTTTTTTCGCGTCTGCGTGATATTGCGTGTCAAACCCCAGGCGGCTCCGGCAACCGCCCGCCGCGCTTGAAAAGCCTGCGCCCAGCCCAACATGCCGGGCGGATGTTCCCTTCCTTCATTTCCGAAAAGAACCATGAATCAGAACCCTGAAAACGGCCTGCCGCGCGAAATGCTGCCTGAAGAGCTGGAAGCCGCGCAGGCGGCCAATGAGGCTGATGCGCTGGCGCAGCTGGAAAACCTGCAAGCCGAGCTGGCGGCCTTGCAGGCCAAAAACGCCGAGCTGGCTGACCAGGCCCTGCGCGCGCAGGCCGAGGCGCAAAACGCCCGCCGCCGGGCCGAAGAAGAAATTGCCAAAGGCCGCAAGTTCGCCATTGAAGGCTTTGCTGCAAGCCTGCTGCCCGTGCTGGACAGCCTGGAGGCAGCGCTGGCTGTGGAAAACGCCAGCAGCGAGCAGCTGCGCGAAGGCACCGAGGCCACGCTGCGCCAGCTTTTGAGCGCGCTGGAGCGCAACAAGGTGCTGCCCGTGGCGCCGGAGCCGGGCAGCGCCTTCAATCCGGAGCAGCAGCAGGCCATCAGCATGGTGCCTTCCGATCTGCCTGCCAATACCGTGGCGGGCCTGCTGCAAAAAGGCTACGTGATCGCTGACCGCGTTTTGCGCCCCGCACTGGTGACAGTGGCCGCGCCCCAATAGAGGCCAGGCAGGGATTAACGGCCAGAGCGGAAGCGTCCGTAAAAACGCGGCCTTGCGCGAAATGGGCTGCACAGGCCGGACGGCCCCTTGAATTCGCCGCCCTCATCCGCAACTGGGCCGCATCCAGACATTTTCCGAAAGACATTCACAGGAGAAACCAACATGGGAAAAATCATTGGCATCGACTTGGGCACGACCAATTCCTGCGTTTCCGTCATGGAAGGCAGCTCACCCAAGGTGATTGAAAACGCCGAAGGCGCGCGCACCACGCCTTCCATCGTGGCCTACAAGGACGATGGCGAAATCCTCGTGGGCACGACGGCCAAGCGCCAGGCCGTGACCAATCCGAAAAACACCATTTACGCCGTCAAGCGCCTGATTGGCCGCAAGTTCGACGAAAAAGAGGTGCAAAAAGACATTCACCTGATGCCCTACCAGATCGTCAAGGCCGACAACGGCGATGCCTGGGTGGAAGTGCGCGGCCAAAAACTCGCGCCGCAGCAAATCAGCGCCGAAATCCTGCGCAAGATGAAAAAGACGGCGGAGGACTACCTGGGTGAGCCGGTGACGGAAGCCGTCATCACCGTGCCCGCCTACTTCAACGACAGCCAGCGCCAGGCCACCAAAGACGCAGGCCGCATCGCCGGGCTGGAAGTCAAGCGCATCATCAACGAGCCGACGGCGGCCGCGCTGGCCTTTGGCCTGGACAAGCAGGAAAAGGGCGACCGCCGCATTGCCGTGTATGACCTGGGCGGCGGCACCTTCGACATCTCCATCATCGAAATCGCTGATGTCGATGGCGAAAAGCAGTTTGAAGTGCTCTCCACCAACGGCGACACCTTCCTGGGCGGCGAAGACTTCGACCAGCGCATCATCGACTACATCATTGGCGAATTCAAGAAAGAGCAAGGCGTTGATCTCAAAAGCGACGTGCTGGCTCTTCAGCGCCTGAAAGAAGCCGCCGAAAAAGCCAAGATCGAACTCTCCAGCAGCCAGTCCACCGACATCAACCTGCCTTACATCACGGCAGACGCCAGCGGGCCGAAGCACCTGAACGTCAAGCTCACGCGCGCCAAGCTCGAAGCCCTGGTGGAAGACCTGATCGAGCGCTCCATCGAACCCTGCCGCATCGCCATCAAGGACGCTGGCATCTCCGTGGGCGAAATCAACGACGTCATCCTCGTGGGCGGCCAAACGCGCATGCCCAAAGTGCAAGACAAGGTGAAAGAGTTCTTCGGCAAGGAGCCGCGCAAGGACGTCAACCCCGACGAAGCCGTGGCCGTGGGCGCCGCCATTCAGGGCCAGGTGCTCTCCGGCGACCGCAAAGACGTGCTGCTGCTTGACGTCACGCCCCTTTCCCTGGGCATCGAAACCCTGGGCGGCGTGATGACCAAGATGATCACCAAGAACACGACCATCCCGACCAAGCACGCGCAGACCTTCTCCACGGCCGACGACAACCAGCCTGCCGTGACCATCAAAGTCTTCCAGGGCGAGCGCGAGATGGCCAGCGGCAACAAGCTGCTGGGCGAATTCAATCTGGAAGGCATTCCGCCCGCGCCGCGCGGCCTGCCGCAAATTGAAGTCACCTTCGACATTGACGCCAACGGCATCCTGCACGTCAGCGCCAAAGACAAAGGCACCGGCAAGGAAAACACCATCACCATCAAGGCCAACTCGGGCTTGTCGGAAGCCGAAATCCAGCAAATGGTCAAAGACGCCGAACTCAACGCCGCCGAAGACAAGAAAAAGCTGGAAATCGTGCAAGCGCGCAACCAGGGCGACGCCGCCTTGCACACCGTGCGCAAGAGCCTGGCCGAGCACGGCGACAAGCTCGAGGCGGCCGAGAAAGAAAAAATCGAAGCCGCCGCCAAAGAGTTGGAAGAAGCCCTCAAGGGCGACGACAAGGCCGCCATCGACAGCAAGACCGAAGCCCTGATGGCCGCTGGTCAGAAGCTGGGCGAGAAGATGTACGCCGACGCCCAGGCCGCTGCGGCTGCCGCAAACGCGGCGGGCGCAGCCCCCGGCGGCGCATCGTCCGCCCCGGCTGATGACAACGTGGTGGACGCCGAAGTCAAAGAGGTCAAAAAAGACTGACCCGACCATTGGCCAGATAACTGACGGCCCACGGGCGCTTTCACGCATGGAAACGCGCCCGCAGCAAAGCCTCGATCGCGCCCGCGCCCGTCGAGGCTTTTGCTTTGCAAGAACCTGCCGAATGCCTGGCTGTGAGCGGCAAAAGAGTGCATCGGGATAGCCTGCAAAACGCAAACGAGCGGCTCACTTGAGCCTGACATCGATTTGCAAGGCCCAGAGCTGCCCGAATCCGCTCTTTCGTCCCCACAAACAGACTGTGAGCAGGTTCCAAGACCGCCGCCGCTTTCCCTTTTCCCTTGCCAATGAAGTTGAGATCCTGTTCATGGCGACCAAACGCGACTACTACGAAATCCTGGGCGTGCCCCGCAACGCCAGCGAAGATGAAATCAAGAAGGCTTACCGCAAGCTCTCTTCCAAATACCACCCGGACCGCCACCAGGGCGACGACGCCAAGGCCGCCGCCGAAGCCAAGTTCAAGGAAGGCAAAGAGGCCTACGAAGTCCTGTCTGACGCGCAAAAACGCGCCGCCTACGACCAGTACGGCCACGCGGGCGTGGACCCGAACATGCGCGGCGGCCCTGAAGGCTTTGGCGGCGACTTCGCCGAAGCCTTTGGCGGCATCTTTGGCGACATCTTCGGCGCGGCCGGCATGGCTGGCGGCGCGCGGCGCAGCGGGCGGCAAATCTACCGTGGCGCCGACCTGAACTACGCCATCGAAATCACCCTGGAAGAAGCCGCTGCCGGCAAAGACGAATCCATCCGCGTGCCCAGCTGGGACGAATGCCACACCTGCGGCGGCAGCGGCGCGCGCCCCGGCACCAGCGCCAAAACCTGTCCGCACTGCCACGGCCAGGGCGTCATGCAAATGCGCCAGGGCTTTTTCAGCGTGCAGCAAACCTGCCCGCACTGCCGGGGCAGCGGCAAGCTGATCGAAGACCCCTGCTCCACCTGCCACGGCCAGGGCAAGGTCAAAACGCACAAGACGCTGGAAATCAAGATTCCCGCCGGCATCGACGACGGCATGCGCCTGCGCTCTACCGGCAACGGCGAACCCGGCGTGAACGGCGGCCCGCCCGGCGACCTCTACATTGAAGTGCGCGTGAAAAAGCACGACATCTTCGAGCGCGACGGCGACGACCTGCACTGCATCGTGCCCATCAGCTTCCCCACGGCGGCCATCGGCGGCGAAACCGAAGTGCCCACGCTCGAAGGCAAGGCCGTCATCACCATCCCCGAAGGCACGCAAAACGGCAAGCAGTTCCGCCTGCGCGGCAAAGGCGTCAAGGGCCTGAACTCCAGCATCAAGGGCGACCTGTACTGCCACGTGCGCGTGGAAACCCCCGTCAAGCTCACCGAGCAGCAGCGCAAGCTCTTCCGCGAACTGCAAGCCTCCCTCCAGCAAGGCGGCAACAAACACTCCCCCGGCGAAGAAAGCTGGACCGACCGGCTCAAGAACTTCTTCGGCGCCTGAACCAGAGCCAGAGGCGCCCGAAAGGGCCACAGAACCTGCTCAAGCCCTGTTTCCGGAAAAAAGAGAGCGGCAAAAGGACGAGAGCAGCGAACAGCAAATAGCCGCGCCAGCTAGGCTGCGCGGTTTTTTGCTCTTCTATTCATAGCGAGATGTCCTAGTGGAATCTGCGCAGAACGGTATTTAAGCCCCCTTGGATTTGCTCCTGTTTCTGATGTCTTCTGGCGGACTGCGGGCGGCTTCAGGAGCGCTTCGAGGGATCAGGCCGCCGCCTTCTGCCGCGCTTCGGCCAGGGCCAGCAGGGCGTGGATGGCGCCGACCACGAGGCTGGAGCCGCCTTTGCGGCCACGGATGATGATCCAGGGCGTTTCGCTGACTTGCGCCAGCAAGTCTTTGGATTCAGCCGCCGAAACAAAGCCGACGGGCATGCCAATGACCAGGGCCGGGCGCGCGCCGTCTTCGCGGATCATGCGCACGATTTCGATGAGGGCCGTGGGGGCGTTGCCAATGGCGAGGATGGCCCCGTCGATCAGGCCCAGGCGCTGCGCCTTGCGCATGGCCTGCACGGCGCGGGTGGTGTCTTCGCGGCGGGCGGCTTCGATCACGTCGTCGTCGTTGATGAATTCGTGCGTGCGCAGGCCGAAGTGCTCCAGCCGGGGGCGCGAGAGGCCCGTGCAAATCATGCCGACATCGGCCACGATGGGCGCGCCGCCGCGCAAGATGGCTTGCAGGCCCGCTTCGGTGGCGAGGGGGTGGAATTCGGTCAGGCCGTTGAATTCAAAGTCGGCATTGGCGTGAATCATGCGGCGCACGATGGGCCACTGATCGGCGGTGTAGCTGTGCGGGCCGGCTTCGGCGTCGATGATGGCGAAGCTGCCGTGCTCGATGCTTTGCCCGGCGCGGGTGAGCTGCTCGGTCACGGTGTTGGCTGGGGTGGCGGTGGTCATGCGTCAGGTCCTTGCGGGTGGTCAGGGGCATTGCCATCGTGAGGGTGATGGCCGTGGTGATGGCCGTGGCGGCCGTTGCTTTCATGCGGGTGTTCGTGCGGATGGCCGTGCGCCAGCGCGGGGCGCGGGGCGCTGCCGTCGTGGGGCAGGCAGGGGCGGCCTTCGCGCAAGTCGCTGGTGTAGCGCTCCAGCAGGCTGAAGATTTCAGGCTCCAGGCCAAAGTGCGGCGTGCAGGCAAAGCGTATTTGCGGGTACTGGGCGCACAGGTGCTGAACCTGGCGCTGAATGCGCTGCATGAGCACGCCCGTGAACAGGTAATAGGGCAGCACCACGATTTGCCCCATGCCCAGGCGGGCCTGGCGCTGCGCCACGCGCTCCAGCCTGGGCCAGGTCACGCCGGTAAAGGCCAGATCAACCAGCTCGTGCCCCGGCTCGCTTTCGTAGAGCCAGCGCGCCATGCGCGCCATGTCGCCATTGGCATGCATGTCGGAAGAGCCGCGCCCCAGCAGGATGATGCCGGTGGTGGCGGGGTCAGGCATGTCCAGCGTGAGCATGGCCTGCGCCAGCCGCCGCTGCAAAACCTGAAGCACGGGCTGGCAGGCCGACAGGTGCGGGGCGGTCAGGAAAAGCGTGTCCGGGCACTGGCGGCGCGCCTGGGCCACGGCTTCGGGAATGTCGCCGCGCACATGCCCGGCGGCATTGAGGATGAGCGGCAGCACGATCACGCGCGCGGCCTGCCGCCCTGCTTCGAGCAGGGCCGCGTCCAGCGCGGGGCGGCCAAATTCGATGAAGCCGCACTCAATGCGCCAATCGGGGTGGCGCAGCCGCCACTGGGCGACGAAATCGCGCACTTCCTGGTTGCCCGCCTCTTCGCGCGAGCCGTGGCCGACCACGAGGATGAGATCGCCATGCGTGTGAGAAAAAGAAGATGCAGCCGTCATGCGCTGGCCTTTCTGAAACGGTGGGTGAAAGCGGGGTCATACAGGCGCGAATGCGCCAGATCGGGCCAGTGCAGCGCGCCCAGCGCGGGGCTGGCCACGATCATGGCTTGCGAGGCGATGCCCGCCTGGCGGCAGCGCTCCTTGATATCGGCCAGCGTGCCGCGCACGATGCGCTCTTGCTGCGCCCAGCTGGCCTTGTGCACCACCAGCATGGGCGCGTCTTCCGCCCAGCCGGCCTGCCGCAAGGCGGCCTGCACCTTGTGCAGCAAGGTGATGGACAAAAAAATGCACAGCGTGCAGCGGTGCGCGGCCAGCGCCGCCAGGTCTTCGCCTTCCGGCATGGGCGTGCGGCCCGCCACGCGGGTGAGCACCACGGTCTGCGTGACTTCGGGCAGTGTCAGCGACTCGCCCGCCGCCGCCATGGCCGCCATGGCCGACGACACGCCGGGCACCACTGCCCACTCAATGCCCGCCGCGCTCAAAGGCCGGGCCATTTCAATCAGCGCGCCATACAGCGCCGGATCGCCCGTTTGCAGCCGCACCACGGTGGCGTGGCGGCGCGCCTGCTGGGTCAGCCAATCGGTCATCTCCTGCAAGGCCATGCGGCTGGAATCGCGCACCTCGCAGCCTGCCGGGGCAAAGCGCGTCACGGCCTCGTTCACCAGCGAACCGGCAAACAGCACCGCGCCCGCTTGCGCCAGCAGGCGCTGGCCTTTGAGGGTGATGAGTTCCGGATCGCCCGGCCCCGCGCCGACGAACCAGACTTTGCCGCGCGCGCCAGGCGCAGCCGGGGGGATGTGCATTCAAAAAACTCCGTCAGAAACCAATGGCGGACGGCAGAAGGCCAGCGCTCCGCCATGCCCGCAAACAGCGGCGGATGCTACCTGCTGCCCAGGCTCAGAGAAGGCAAAACAAACAAACTGCAAGCTTTCTCGCGGCTGATGTTGCCCGGATCACTTTCCTTTCTGATCCCATGAGCTTCTCATTTCCCGGAAGAGACTCCGAGCAGGTTCTGATGAGGCGGACGCGGGCAGCTATGATTTTGATAGCCGCTTTGCTTCCATCGTCTTTCCATCCGTCTTTCCTCTGCCATGCCCGCTGCCTGCACCCTGCCTCTGATCGCCCTGGCCGGCCCCACGGCCAGCGGCAAGACGGGCGTGGCCGTGGCGCTGGCGCACTGGCTGGCCGCGCGCGGGCAGGCGGCGGAAATCATCAGCGTGGATTCGGCGCTGGTGTATCGCGGCATGGATATTGGCACCGCCAAGCCCACGTTGGCCGAGCGCGGCGGCGTGCCGCACCACTTGCTGGACGTGCGCGATCCGCTGCACGCCTACAGCGCGGCCGACTTCACGCGCGATGCCACGGCGCTGATGGCCGACATCCGCGCACGCGGCGCGCTGCCGTTGCTGGCTGGCGGCACCATGCTTTATTTCAAGGCGCTGGCCGAAGGGCTGCACCACATGCCTGCCGCGCAGCAAGACATTCGCCGCCAGATTGAGGCCGAGGCCGCCGAACGCGGCTGGCCCGCGTTGCACGCCGAACTGGCGCGGGTGGATGCGGCTACGGCAGCCCGCCTGGCCCCGGCAGACAGCCAGCGCATCCAGCGCGCGCTGGAGGTGTGGCGCGCCACGGGGCAGCCCCTATCCAGCTTTCACGCTCAGGCGCGCCGCGCGCCTGGGCCTGATGATGGCGGGCCGGCAGACGCGCTGGGCTACAGCCAGGAGCGCCTGTTTTCGCTGGAGCCAGCCGATCGCGCCTGGCTGCACGCGCGCATTGCCGCGCGGTTTGAGTCCATGCTGCAAAACGGCTTTGTGGACGAAGTGCGGGCGCTGCGTCAAAGAGGCGATTTGCATGCCGGTTTGCCCGCCATGCGCTGCGTGGGCTACCGCCAGGCCTGGCAGGCGCTGGAAGAAAACTGGCCGCTGGCCGAACTGCGCGAAAAAGGCATTGCCGCCACGCGCCAGCTCGCCAAGCGGCAACTGACCTGGCTGCGCGGCATGCCCCGCCGCCAGGCGATTGCCACTGGCGAGGGCCAGACGCCGCAGCAGCTGGCGCAGGCCATCGCGGCAGCCTGGGCGCGGCAGGCGCGGGGCGGGTAGCGCGCCAGCGGCAAGGCCAGCAGGCCGCTTGCTGGCAGATCAATCGTCAGCCAATGGGGCTGGCTGCGGCTCGTCTGGCGGCAAAGGCTTGGCGGGCATTGCGCAAAAGGGCGCTTCCTATAATTTCAATTTCCACCCCGGCGAAGGCCCGCCGCCTTCGCATCTCACCCCGACATGACCAAATTCGTCTTCGTCACCGGCGGCGTGGTGTCGTCCCTGGGCAAGGGCATCGCCGCCGCCTCGCTGGCCGCCATTCTTGAATCACGCGGCCTCAAAGTCACCCTCATCAAGCTCGATCCCTACATCAACGTCGATCCGGGCACCATGAGTCCCTTCCAGCACGGCGAAGTGTTTGTCACCGACGACGGCGCCGAAACCGACCTGGACCTGGGCCACTACGAACGCTTCATCGAAACGCGCATGAAGCAGGCCAACAACTTCACCACGGGCCGCATCTACCAAAGCGTGCTCGAAAAAGAGCGCCGGGGCGACTACCTGGGCAAAACCGTGCAGGTCATCCCGCACGTGACCAACGAAATCCAGGAATTCATCAAGCGCGGCGCGGGCATCGGCACGCCGGACGCCGTGCAAGTGGCCATCTGCGAAATCGGCGGCACCGTGGGCGACATCGAGTCGCTGCCTTTTCTGGAAGCCGTGCGCCAGCTCAGCCTCAAGCTCGGCCCCAACAACAGCGCCTTCGTGCATCTGAGCTACCTGCCGTGGATCGCCGCCGCAGGCGAGCTGAAAACCAAGCCCACGCAGCACACCGTGCAAAAACTGCGCGAAATCGGCATCCAGCCCGACGCCCTGCTCTGCCGCGCCGACCGCGCCATTCCGCAGGACGAAAAAGAAAAAATCTCGCTCTTTACCAACGTGCCGCTCTGGGGCGTGATCTCCATGCCCGATGTGGACACCATCTACAAAGTGCCCCGCCTGCTGCACGAGCAGGGTCTGGACGGCCTGATCTGCGACAAGCTGCGCCTGAACACCCGCCCCGCCAACTTGCAGCGCTGGGACAGCCTGGTTCACAAAATCAACCACCCCAAAGGCAGCGTGCGCATCGCCATGGTGGGCAAATACGTCGATCTCTCCGACAGCTACAAATCGGTGAACGAGGCGCTGCGCCACGCCGGCCTGGTCAATGGCGTGCAGGTGCAAATCAGCTACATCGACTCCGAAACCCTCACCGCCCAAACCGTGGCCGAGCGCCTGGCCGGGTTTGACGGCGTGCTCGTGCCCGGCGGCTTCGGCTCGCGCGGCGTGGAAGGCAAAATTTGCGCCGCCCGCTACGCGCGCGAAAGCAAAACGCCCTACCTGGGCATTTGCCTGGGCATGCAAGTGGCCACCATCGAATACGCCCGCCACAAAGCCGGGCTGAAAAACGCCAACAGCACCGAATTTGACGCGCACACGCCCGAACCCGTCATCGCCCTCATCGACGAATGGGAAGACGCCGACGGCAGCATCCAAAAACGCGACGCGCAGTCTGACCTGGGCGGCACCATGCGCCTGGGCGCGCAAACCTCTGACGTGCAGCCCGGCACCCTCGCCCACCAGATTTACGGCGACACCGTCACCGAACGCCACCGCCACCGCTACGAGGCCAACACCAAATACCTGGACAAGCTGCGCGAAGCGGGCCTGGTCATCTCCGCCCTCACCCAGCGCGAGCACCTCACCGAAATCATCGAGCTGCCCCAAAGCGAGCATCCCTGGTTCATCGGCGTGCAGTTCCACCCCGAATTCAAAAGCACCCCCTGGGCCGGTCATCCGCTCTTCAACGCTTTCATCCGCGCCGCCATGCAGCGGCACGGCCAGACTGCCTGAGAGCCTTGTTCAAAGAAGCCCGTTCCTAGGCACGAAAAGCGCGAACCTGGGCGGCCTGCGGCCTTGCAAACGCCTTGATGGGCAGCAAAGCGCCATAAAAAGGCCCGCCTGCGGTTTGCGTCTTGCTATGCCCGCATCCCTCTGCGCAACCACGATCAAGAGCAGCGTTTGAAGCGCGCGCTCCAATCTCTTGCGGGCCGCGCCAGCTGATTTTTTAAAGCCTGCTCCAGCGGCTAAGGCCTTGTGCATTGACTTCAAACCAGATTTGGATGCTCTTGCGTGCGCCTATCAACAAGAGGTGGATGCGCTCAAGCCATTCACAGCTGATATCGCTTGGGTCCTTTTTCTTTCTTGTCTTCTGAGCTTTTTATTTCTCGGGGGAACCTTTGAATAGGCCCTGGGGGAAGGAAATTTCACACAGATTTGACTATTAATTAGCTCTCGAATTAATAGCATGATGTCCTAGTAAAACCGGCGCAACAGCCATTTTTCACCTTCTGGATTTGCTCCTCTTTTTTAATCAGCAGGGCTACTGCCGCAGTCAGCGCCTGTCTACAGACTGGCCGCGCGTTTGGCTGCATTTGTCATGTTTGGCCGCGCTGGGTGTTTGATATCCGTTTGGCATGCAACGCCAAGGCCGGTCTGAAAAAGCGGCTCAAAGCAGGTTTTGCGCGCCGGGCTGGCCGCAAGCGCTGGCGCGGCCTGCCCGGGCTGCTACCATTTTTTGCATGAAAAACAGCCCTTTGTCCGCCTTCCTGGCCCGTTCGCTCGTCTCTTGCCTGGCTCTTTCATCCGCCCTGCTGGCCATCCCGGCCAGCGCCGCGCCTGATGAAGAAGCGCCGCCTGAATTGAGCGAAGCCGAATTCCAGCGCTGCCTGCGTCAGTTGCAGGCCGCGCCTGCCTTCAAGGGCATCAGCGCGCAGACTTTCGAGCGCTACGCCCTTTCCCTCACGCCCGATGCCACGGTGCTGCCGCTGCTCAATCGCCAGCCCGAATTCACCCTGCCGCCTTGGGACTACATCGCCATGCTGGTGGATGCCGAGCGTCTGGCTGATGGCCGCGCCGCCGCCGGGCGCTGGCAGGCCGAGCTGGCGCAAATCGCCAGCCAAAGCGGCGTGCCCGCGCCCGTCATCCTGGGCGTGTGGGGCGTGGAGAGCAACTTCGGCCAAAACCTGGGCGGGCGGCCCCTGCTGCGCTCGCTGGGCACGCTTTCATGCTTTGGGCGGCGGCAGGAGTACTTTCGCAGCGAATTCGCCGCCGCCCTGCGCATCGTGCAGGAAGGGCACATCGCCGCCGACCGGCTGAATGGCTCCTGGGCGGGCGCCTTCGGCCACACGCAGTTCATGCCCAGCACCTTCTTGCGCAGCGCGGTGGACTTTGATGGCGATGGCCGGCGCGATCTCATGGACAGCGTGCCCGACGCTCTCGCTTCCACCGCGCGCTTTCTGAAAAACGCGGGCTGGCGCAGCGGCCAGCCCTGGGGCTACGAGGTGCGTCTGCCCCCCGGCTACGACGCCAGCCGCTACAGCCGCAAAACGCAGCGCTCCACAGCCGAATGGGCGCAAGACGGCCTGACCCTGCCCGACGGCAGCCCCCTGCCTTTCACGCTGGCGAAGGCTGGCCTCATTCAGCCCGCGCGCAAGCAAGGCGGCGGCCCTGCCTTTCTCGTCGGAGGCAATTTCAACGCGCTCTACAGCTACAACGCCAGCGAGAACTACGCCCTGTCCATCGCCCGCCTGGCCGATCTGTTAGCCCAGCCGCAAACGCCTGCTGATGACGCCCTGGCCAGCTTCGCCACCCCTTGGCCCACGGACGACCCGGGCCTGACGCGCGCGCAAAACCGCGAGCTGCAAACCCTGCTGCTGGCGCGCGGCCACGCCATTGGCAGCGCCGATGGCCGCATCGGCCCGCAAACGCGCGAGGCCATTCGCGCCGAGCAGGCCCGCTTGGGCCAGCCCGTCACGGGGCGGGCGGGGCAAAAGCTCCTGCGCGCGCTGCAAGCGCCGTAATCACAGCCTGGCCGTGAGGGCGGCGAATCGGGATGGGCGGCCAGGCGCAAGCCGCCCGAGTCCACGCTGTTCGCGCCCACGGGCGGATTGCAGACAAGCGCTCACGCTGGCCGGGTTTGGCAGCGGGGGTCGAGCGCGTCGCGCAAGCCGTCGCCCAGCAGGTTCAGGCCCAGCACGGTCAGCGCAATGGCCAGGCCGGGCCAGACGGCCAGCAGCGGCGCGTCGAACATGAGCGATTGCGCTTCGGCCAGCATGCGGCCCCAGCTGGGCTGCGGCGGCTGCACGCCCAGGCCCAGGTAAGACAGGGCCGCTTCAGCCAACACGGCGGTGGCAAAGCGCGAAGTGGCCTGCACCGTCAGCGGCGCGGCAATGTTGGGCAGCACGTGCCGCCAGGTGATGGCCCACGGCCCCAGCCCCAGGGCGCGGGCGGCGCGCGTGTATTCGCGCGCCCAAGCCTGGCTGGCGGCGGCGTGGGTCACGCGGGCAAAGGCCGGTATGCCGTAAATGCCCACGGCCAAAACCACCACGCCCAGCCCCGGCCCCCGGATGGCGGCCAGCATGATGGCCGTGAGAATGGCCGGAAAGGCAAAGGCAAAGTCAGCCACGCGCATGATGGCCTGCTCCACCCAGCCGCGCAGGGCCGCCGCCAGCAGCCCCAGCGCCGCGCCCGCCACCAGCCCCAGCGCCACGGCCAGCGCAGCGGCGGCCAAAGAAGCGCGCGCGCCCGCCAGCAGCAGCGCGGCCACGTCGCGCCCGTAGGCGTCGGTGCCCAGCCAGTGCGCCGCACTGGGCGGCAGCAGCTTGTGGTTCATGTCCACTGCGTCAATGGGCCAGGGCAGCCACAGCAGCGACAGCAGGGCCGCCAGCAGCGCCAGCAAAGTCAGCGCGCCGCCTGCCAGCAGCGTGGGCGGCAAGGCGTGCAAGGCCATCCAGGAAAAGCGCTTCATGGCGCACGCAGCCTTCGCGCGTGGGTCAGGCGCGGGTCAATCAGGGCGTGCAACGCATCCACCGCCAGGTTGATCAGCGCCACCATGCCCGCCAGCAGCATCACGCAATTGCGCACCACGGCCAAATCACGATTGGCAATGCCCTGAAACACCAGCCGCCCCAGGCCCGGCAGGTAAAACACGTTTTCCACCACCACGGCGCCCGCCAGCAGCTCGGCAAACTGCATGGCCGCCACCGTGACCACGGGCACCAGCGCGTTGCGCAGCGCATGCCGCATGAGCACGGCATGCCGCCCCAGCCCCTTGGCGCGGGCCGTGCGCACGTAGTCTTCGCGCAGCGTCTCCAGCAATGACGAGCGCACAAAGCGCGCCAGCACCGCCGCCTGCACCGCCGCCAGCGCCAGCGCGGGCAGCAGCAGCGCGCGCAGCCCCGCTAGCAGGCCGCTGAACCAGCCTTCGTCAAAAAACCAGCCCTCAAAGCCCCCGGCGGCAAACCATTGCAGCCGCACGGCAAACAGCAGCACCAGCAGCATGCCCAGCCAAAAGCCGGGCACGGCCATGCCCGCTTGCGAAAGCGTCATCAGCGCCCAATCGCTCCAGCGCCCGTGGCGCGCCGCCGCCCACAGCCCCGCGCCCAGCGCCAGCGCGCAAGCCAGCAGCATGGCCATCAGCGCCAGCGGAGCCGTCACTTGCAGCCGCTCGGCCACCAGCTCGGCCACGGGCGTGCCATAGGCATAAGACAGCCCCATGTCGCCGCGCAGCAGCCCGCCCATCCACTGCAAATAGCGGGCGGGCGCGGGCGCATCCAGCCCCAGCTCGGCCGCCTTGGCGGCCACGGCGGCCGGATCGGCATCCGGCCCCATCAGCACCTGGGCGGCATTGCCCGGCAACACCTCCAGCACGGCAAACACCACCACGCTGGCCGCCAGCAGCGTAGCCAGCGTGACCAGCAGGCGCTTGATGAGATAGAAAGTCATGCCGCGAAAAACACGTGGGAAGGCATTTGCACAGAGAACCTGCGCAAAGGGCGGGGATTATCGGCATCCGGATAATCCGCAGCGCTTACCCCAACCCTTCAAAGCAAACGCGCGCGTCATGGCCCTCCTCATCACGGACGAATGCATCAACTGCGACGTATGCCAGCCCGAATGCCCCAACGGCGCCATCACGCCCGGCGCGCAAATCTACGAAATCGACCCCCACAAATGCACCGAATGCGTGGGCCACTTTGACGAACCGCAATGCCGCCAGGTCTGCCCCGTGGACTGCATCCCGCTGGACCCCAACCATGTGGAAGACCAGGCCACGCTCTGGGCCAAATACAGGCGGCTGATGCTGGCCAAGGCTTGAGCGGAAAACAGACTTTCGAAACAGGGGTTTATTTCGCTCTGCTATTCATAGCATGATGTCCTAGTGGAACCTGCGCGAAGGCCGTTTTCAGCCCCTTCAAATTTGCTCCTGACTTTGATGCGGCAACGCCTCATCCCGCCACAGCCAGCCTCTGCCCGTCACGAACGCCCAGCCGAAGCCTCTTATGCCCAACCAGGACTACACGGAAAGCACGCAGGACCTGGCCGTCAAGGTGGCCGGAGGGCGCGTCGTCATCAACCGCACCTGGAGCTGGGGCCGGTGGTACCTGAACGACGCGTGGGCGGACCTGAGCCTGAGAAGCGCGCCCTACATGAGGGCCTCACCCGGGCAAACTGCGCCCATCATCGCCATCGGGCGGGCTGAGCGCATCTACAAGAGAGTCACGGCCGCGACGCTGGCGGCATCGCAAGCGCAGGAGGAAGCGGCAGCAGCGCCATTGCACCCATGTCCGGCCCGTGCGCCCATGCCTCGGCGCTCAACCGCCCAAGCCTGATCGCCCGGGTGCACAGCCTCACTGACGAAGCGGGGTGCAAAATCGAATACGAAGTCGGCTACGAACGCATCCGTCGCGAATGCCGCATTGCCGTCAGCCTGCCCGGCGGCGCGCAGCAACATACGACGCCTTGGCTCGTCTCATAAAAACCACCGACGCATTAGGCTGTGTCACCCGGCAAAGCTGGGACGCACATGGGCGCCTGCTCAGCGTCACCGATGCGCTGTGCCATCGCCACACCTATGAATACGACAAGGCGGGCCGCCTCATCAAGGAAACCCGCCCCTTGGGCGGCGCCAACACCTACGCCTACGACAAAGCCGGGGGGCTCACTCAGAGAGTAGATGCAGGCGGCAACACCCGCTACTACGCCCTTTGAGCGCAACCCGGGCGTAGAAACACAAGAGAGCTACACGACGCAAGGGCACACGCAAAAGGAAAGCAACGCGCTCGAGAGCAAAGAATACGAATACAACGCAGCCGAAAGGCTGATCCGGTATGCCAGCACAGAGCAAGGCCAAAGCGAGCCGCAAATCGAAGTCAGCTACCGGCATGACCCTTCTGGGCGAAGGATTGCCAAGACCGTCAGGCAAGGGCAAAACACCAGAACCACCTACTACATCTACAGCGAACAGGGCCTGATGGCCGAGGCCGATGAAAAGGAGCAAATGACCAAAGCCTACGGTTTCAACCCGGTAGCGGCACAACTGGGCCTATTCACGCAAGCATGAATGCTAACGAATATGATGGAAAGTATAATGTAACGGATGATGGGAAATGCTTAGAGCCTATTGGAAATGGAGATTTATTCAATAAGGAAAGGTGTTATTGAAGTCTGGTCTGCAATACTGGAGAATTTCATGGGTCCTGTAGTTTGCATTTTTATGTGCGTGATCGATATCATAATCCTTGTGATTATTTTATTCTCTTGAAAAATTGAAACATCGCACGAGACGAGTGCACCTTATCGTATTCATGCAGACTGGTTTAAGACTAAATATTGGAAGGCAAAATAATTGGTGGCAATATGTCTGTAGCCATGAGATTGACGCTGCTATATATTGTTAGCAGGATGTTTATTACATTTATACTTTTGGTGTTGTCTGGATATGCAAAAAGAAACTTAATGTATGATACTGCATTTTTTGGAGTGACGGGGACAGCAGTAATGATGCCCTGCATTGTATTACTCTGCTTCATCATGAAGATGTTTGGAATGAACTGGAAAGAAGGTCTCAGATATTGTATTATTGCTTCTCTTGCCGTTTATTTTCTAATGAATATAATCATATTATCATATTTTAAAAATGACTATTTTCTATTGGCCATGTTTTATGGGTTTAAAAATGAAGCATTAATCATCATTTTATTGTGTATTGTTTATATGTTTATAAAATGGATGATGAATATATGTATTAAATGAAGTATCTGATTTAATGAATTAATTTGTCTGGCATGTCAGCACTGATTAAAATTTAGACATGGTACAAATTGGAGCCAATTCCCGGCATGATCCGTTTGGCAGAAAAATTGCCAAGACCGTCAAACAGGGCAGCCAGACAAAGACCACCGACTACATCTACAGCGAACAGGGCCTGATGGCCAAGGCCGATGAGAAGGGACAAACGACCAAGCCTATGGAGTCAACCCCAAAACCATGCAGCTGGGCCTGTGGAGCACCGACCCGGTGTGGCAAGCCGAAACGCCAGGCGGCA
>ERZ773090.471-NODE-471-length-21227-cov-4.40124_pt1 | contig 21227 bp, 20 predicted proteins | sample MGYA00580579_ERZ773090 | MGnify/ENA primary metagenome ERZ773090 (study PRJEB29015, sample SAMEA2738014) | human oral metagenome | biome: human oral; feature: human-associated habitat; material: dental | place: China | collected 2132 ... | reverse complement strand
GGCCAATGATGATTTAAAAATCCCGAAGCGCTTCGCTCTGATAGGCCAGATGGGGGCGCTCCCTCTTTATTCTGACCGGCCGGGCCGAAGCGCTTCCTCTTTTTCTAGCAATCGGAAAATCTATCCCCTTAAAGCAAAGCGCTTCTTCCCGATTGAAGTGCTTCGTTTTATCCGGCCTCTGGGAACGAAGCGCTCCCCTCTTTAGCTTTGAATAAAGATTCGGGCCGGGGCTACTGATGATTTCAAAATGGTTGAAGCGCTTCGTTTAAAACGGCCTTGGGGAGACGAAGCGCTTCCTTTGGAGCCGATGCCAACGACGATGGCTAAACACCGAAGCGCTTCCCCGGGGTGGGCCGGCGCCATGAAAAGAAGCGCTCCCGGTTTCGGCACCGGAAGCGCTTTGGGGCGGGTGGGAACGCCGCCAGCCCCCTAGAGGTGAGGCCAGCGCTTCCCTAGGAAAAGCTAACCGGGGGGCCTAGCGGCCGGCGGCCCGTTGCCAGCGTTTGATAGCGGCCTTGCTGTCCAGCGGCGGCTTCGGATTGAGCACCGGCCGGGTCAAACTCCGCTGGCGCAGTTCGTCATAGCCCGAGCCGACCGGGGCGCCGGTGGCGCTGAGCATCACGTTTTTGGTGGCAATCAGGGCCTGGGCCTCGTCGCTGAGCAGATAGGCGAGGAAATCCTCGGCCAGCTGGCTCTGGGCCGGGCTGCGGTTGGCGTGGGCGGTCTTGGCCATGGTCTCCACCTGGAAGAAGCTGCCCTCGCTGAATTCGGCGGCGGCGTAGTTGTCGGTCTTATCGTTCATCCGGTGGTAGAGCGGCGAGGTGTTGTAGCTCAGCACCATATCACCCTCGCCCTTGAGAAAGGCGCCGTAGCTGTCGCTCCAGCCCTTGCCCACGGTCAGGGTGTGGCGGGCCAGCTCCGACCAGGCCGCATCCGCCTGGTCGTCCGCATAGAGGCCCTGCAGCCACTGGACGAAGCCCCGGCCCACGATGCTGGAGCGCGGGTCGGGATAGATAACGGCCACGTCCTCGCGCCGGAGCAGCTCGGCCAGGCTGGTGGGCGGCGCCTTCAGCGCGTCGCGGCGGTAGACAAAGGCCAGGGCGGCGAAATCGTAGGGAATGAACAGCGGATTATCGTTGGCCAGGGGCACCTGGATACGGCGGCGGTCGATTTTTGTCGGGGCGAACAGTGCTTGCAGGGCCGGGTCGTCGATTTGGCTCTGGTCGAGGCCAATCACCACATCGGCGGCCAGGGCCGAACCATCGGCCTTCAGGCGATTGGCCAGCAGCAGGACATTGTCCAGGGCCGTATAGCGCACGGTGCAACCACAGTGTTTTTCAAAGTTGGCCTTCAGTTCGGGGCCCGGGCCCCAGTCGGCGCTGAAGAGTTCGTAGGTGTAGACCTCGAGGGTGGGACGCTCGTCGGCGTGCAGGGCCGGGGCGAGCAGCAGGGAGAGTAGTAGCGCAATTTTCTTCATGGTTTTTCCTTCGGCGGTGATGGCGACGGGCCCGCTGGGTCCGTGGTGCTCAATCCCTTCGCCAATGCTAATTGGAGCAGGTTCGACGGGTTTTTCTCAGCGCCGCGCCGGCGCACCCCGTGAGCCAATGAAAGAAGCGCCTCCGAGGAAGCGCTTCCGGTGGAAAAAGGTCGGCTAGCCGGCCTGGCCGCCGCAGCAGCCGCAGCAGCTACCGCCCTCTTCCTGGTCCTGGTCGGCGTTCTGGGCCACCTGGTTGAGCAGCTCTTCGCCGCTGGTTTTTTTATCGCTCATAGTGTTTTCCTTGTGTTAAAAAAAAAATTACAGCACGTTGATGCAGTTGAGGTTTTTGAAGGCCTCTTCCAGACGCACGGACATGGATTCTTCCATTTTCCGCAGCCAGACGCGCGGGTCATAGTATTTTTTGTTCGGGGCATCGGGGCCGGTGGGGTTGCCCAGCTGGCCCTGCAGGTAGGCTTCGTTCTCCTTGTAGAACTTGAGAATGCCTTCCCAGGAGGCCCATTGGGTGTCGGTGTCGATGTTCATTTTGATGGCACCGTAGCTGATGGCCTCGCGGATTTCCTCGGGGGACGAGCCGGAACCGCCGTGGAAGACGAAGTCGATGGGCTTATCACCGAGTTTGCGTTGCTGGGCCACAAATTTCTGTGAATCGCCGAGGATGCTGGGTTTCAGCTTGACGTTGCCGGGTTTGTAGACGCCGTGCACGTTGCCGAAGGCGGCGGCCACGGTGAAGCGCGGGCTGATGGGGCTGAGCTGGTCGTAGACATAGAGCACGTCCTCCGGCTGGCTGTAGAGCTTGGATTCGTGCACGTCGGAGTTATCGACGCCATCTTCCTCGCCGCCGGTGATGCCGATTTCAATTTCCAGGGTCATGGCCATTTTGCTCATGCGTTCCAGGTATTTGCGGCAGATGGCCATGTTCTCCTCGATGGGCTCCTCGGACAGGTCAATCATGTGGGAGGAGAACAGCGGTTTGCCGGTTTCGGCGAAGTGTTTTTCGCCGGCGTCCAGCAGGCCATCAATCCAGGGCAGCAGCTTTTTCGCGCAGTGGTCGGTGTGCAGAATGACGGGAATGCCGTATTCGGCGGCCAGGGCGTGCACGTGTTTGGCCCCGGCAATGGCACCGAGCACGTCGGGACGGGTGCCGCTGGTAGGTTTGATGCCCTTGCCGGCGTAGAACTGGGCACCGCCGTTGGAGAATTGAATGATGATGGGCGATTTCACCCGGGCGGCCGTTTCCAGGGCCGCATTGACCGAGTCGCTGCCCACACAGTTCACCGCCGGCAGGGCGAATTTATTGGCCTTGGCAATGGCAAAGATTTTTTGCACATCGTCGCCGGTTACAACGCCGGGTTTTACCACATCAAAGATTTTCGTCATGGGAATACTCCATTTGGGGATAGAAAAGGGTTTTCGACTCGGGCCCGCCCAACTAGCTCAGGGGAAGGAAGCGCTTCGGTCTATCAATCATCCGGGCTGCTGCGGTTGCGGCCGGTGGCGCGAAGCCCGCCCGCGCCAACCGCGTTAAAAGAAGGAAGCGCTTCGGTCTATAAATCATCATAGCTACTGCGGTTGCGGTTAATGGCGCGAAAGTGGTCCAACAGCCAATGCAGCACAAAGCCAATCAGCACCAGCGCCCCGCCCACGTAGATTTGATGGGAATGGAGGGCCTCCTCCAGCCGGTCATTGCGGTGGCGTAGGGTCAGATTCACCTGCTCGGCATTGGCAATCAGGGCCTCCAGTTCGCGATTGCGCTGGTCGATGGCCACAATGTTGGACGAGGCCCGCTGCAGGGCCTGCAAATCCTCCCGGGCCTTCTGTTCGCTGAGTTTGAGCCGGTCAAATTCGGCCTGCAGGGAACCCAGCATCTGGCTGTTGCTGGCCTCGCTGCTCTGCAGGCTGTTGTTTTTCTGTTGTAAATCGGCCAGCAGCGCATTCTGCTGGGCCAGCTGCACGTGGACGCTGGGCGTGGTCATCAGATTGCGGCTGGCAATCCAACCGACCACGTCGCCCTTCTTTACCTTGACATATTCCTTGTCGCTGCTGCGCTCCAGCACCTGCACCTCGTCGCCGGCGTTGAGGGTGGCGATGAAGCGCTTATTCAGTCCGGCCTCCTGATTGACGGACGTGCGCAGACTGTCGCTGACCCAGGCGGTTTCGGCCTGTAGCAGGGGCGGAAAAAATAGAATGAGTAAAAGTTTTTTCATGAATAGTCCTTTAGCCCGAGAATTTGTAGCCAGAGCTGGCGTTTTCGCCCCTGCTCCCGCACAAATTGGGGGTGCGATAAATAATAAACCTGCCGTTGCTGTTCTTCATCTAAATTTTTGAACACAAAGGGCCCCAGCACTAGGGTTTTCCGGCCTTCCAGGGCCGGTTTTTTGATTTGGGTCGGCGGCGCCGGAATGGGGGTGGCCAGCAGTTTCCGGAGCGCTTCACCCTCGGCAATCAGGGCCGCCTCCCGGCTATCCTGGCCAACGCCAAGGAAGGCGCGGCAGAGCAAATCGGCGTCCTCGGGGGCCAGCAGGGCCAGGCCATTTCCATCGGCCCAGACCGGCGGCAATAGCCACTGGTAGCGCAGCCGGGCACTGTACAGCAGGCTATATTTACGTGTCAGCTCGATGAAGCCATCGGCCAGCACCAGCCGTTCTTCCGGGGCCGGGGGTGGGATAGCCGGCGCCGGGGTGAGCGTCGGCGGAGCAAGCGTCGCCGCCGAAGCACTGCGGCCGGCGCGGGGGGCCAGCAGCTGGTCGAAGGTGGCCAGGTCGGCCCCGCTGCGGGGTGGTGCGGCCAGCGGCGGGGCTAAGCTGGCCCCGAGCACCTCGGCCCGGCGCAGCCAGCGGCGGTAGCCCAGCGCCTGCAGGGTCAGTTGTTGGGCCGGCGTCCACTCAAGCATCGGGCCGACGGCGGCGGCGCTGGGCCCGCCACAGGCTCAGGGCCGGTGCGTGCAGGGCATAGAGGGCGAAGATGCTGAACAGCACCAGCGACGGTTTCAGCCAAATCAGGCCGATGACCAGCGCCGGCACCACGGCCTTGTTGAAGGGAATACTCTGTTCCAGCTTGAAGGTTTTGAAGCTGTAGTAGGGAAGATTACAGACCATGGCCAGGGCGCTGAGCAGCGTAATCACCAGCGACAGCGATAGGAAAAAGGCACTGCGGCCGCTCCAGCCGTAGTGCTGGGCCACCCAGACAAAGCCGGCCACCGTCGCCGCCGCCGACGGGCTCGGCAGGCCGGTGAAGAAGCGCTTGTCGGCGCTTTCGGTCTGGACGTTGAAGCGGGCCAGGCGCAGGGCGGTGCAGGTTACATAGATGAAGGCCACCATCGCGCCGAGCTTGGAGGGCACCGCCGGCAGCACATTGACGAAATGCAGCGACCACTGGTGCACCAGCATGGCCGGGGCGACGCCGAAGGCGACCAAATCGGCGAGGGAATCGTACTGGACACCGAATTCACTTTCGGTGTTCGTCCAGCGGGCGACGCGGCCGTCGAGGCCATCGAAGACCATGGAAAAGAAAATCAGCATGGCCCCGCCGATGAATTTGCCCTGAATGGCGGAGAGTATGGCCATGAAGCCACAGCAGAGCGAGGCGGTGGTAACCAGATTGGGCCAGATGTAAATCGCTTTGTTGCCGTTAGCCACGATGAATCTCCTCGTTGATGCGTTCCAGCGCCCGCAGCGGGTCATAGGCGGCGGTGATGGGCCGGCCAATGACCAGATAATCACTGCCGGCCCGCAGCGCTTCGCTGGGACTGACGATGCGTTCCTGGTCGTTCTTGGCCGACCAGATGGGCCGAATGCCCGGGGTTACGGTGAGAAAGTCCGGGCCACAGGCGGCCTTGATGAGCTCGGTTTCCCGGGCCGAACAGACGACGCCGTCCAGCTGGGCCTGCTGGGCCAGCCGGGCGAGAAATTCCACCTGGGCCTCCAGCGAGCGCTTGACCCCCAGGGCCTGCAGCTCCTCGGCGCCCATGCTGGTGAGCACGGTTACGGCAATGAGCTTCGGCGGCCGGCGCACCCGCTGAAGCGCTTCCCGGGCCCGCTCCATCATGGCCAGGCCGCCGGCGGCGTGCACATTGACCATCCACACCCCCATGTCGGCGGCGGCGCGGACGGCGGCGGCCACGGTGTTGGGAATGTCGTGAAATTTCAAATCAAGAAAGACTTCAAAGCCGTGCAGCGCCTGTAGATTCTCCACAAACTGCCGGCCGGTGCGCGTAAACAGATTTTTGCCCACCTTGACCCGACACAGCCGGCTGTCCAGTTTTTCCACCAGGCGCAGGGCCTTTTCCGGCTCGTCATCGTCCAGAGCCACAATAATTTTTTTACTATCCGTTTCCATTCATTGACTCAACTTAATTTCAAAGAGGGGGCGAAAGCTGCTCCAGGCGTTGCAGGCGGGACAGTGCCAGCGCCGGCCACGATGGCGAAAACCGCATTCGTCGCAGCGGAAACTGGTCTGGGGTTGAATCTTCGCCGCCACCGCCGCCCACTGGGGCTGGTCGCCCAGCACGGCGCCGAGCAAAAAGGGAGAGGCACTGGCGGCGAAGCGCTCGGCCAGCAGGGCCACCGCCGTTTCCGCCGGCAGCAGCGGCAGCAGGGCCAGGGTCAGACGCGGCGACTGCTGCTGGGCCTCCTGGGCCAGCAGCCAGCGGCGGAACTCCTCCTCCCGTTGGAGCGCTTCATAGCAGCGGCCCAGCGGTTCGAGCAGCTCCGGCAGCAGGCTGGTATTGAGTTCCACCAGCCCCTGAAAGGCGCTGAGGCTGTCCAGATGGTTTTCCTGGCGCAGCAGATAATCGGCCCGCAGCCAGTGGGCGCGCTGGCAGCCATAGTCCATGGCCAGGGCCTGACGCAGCAGCGCCAGGGTTTCGGCCGGCCGCTCCTCGGCCAGACAGCAATAGTAGTGGGCCAGACTGGCCGGCGGGGCCACGGCCAAATCGATGGCCTTCTGCCACTGGGCCATGCGTTCGTAGATGCGGGCCAGGGCCACCTTGACCTCCTCGCGGCGGTGGTCGGTGGGGAGCAGGGTTTCATAGAGTTCTTCGGCCTGCACGTACATGCCGGCCTGGTCGTAGTCCTCGGCCAGTTCGTAGATGAGCTGGCGGCGCTGGGCCAAATCCAGATGGGCCTGCTCATAGAGCTGGCGGTGTAGATGTAGAGCCCGGTCGAGCTCACCGCGTTTGCGCAGCAGCGAACCCAAAATCAGTTGAATGTCCACCGCCTGCTGGTCCAGGGCCGGCAGCTTCAGAAAGGTATCCAGGGCCCGGTCGCTCTGGTCATTGAGGAGAAAATTCAGACCTTCAAAATAAGAAGCACGCGCTTTATTTTCTCGTAAAGCACGCGCTTCTTTTTTCATCGCCACCCGCCAGCCGGACCAGGCCGCCAGCGGTAGCAATAAAATAATTATGGATTCAATCATTTAGCATTGTCAGCCTGGAACTCGGCCAGAATTTTGGCGTCGGACTGGGCGTGGTGTTCGGCCTTGAGCTGGTGGCCCAGCCGCTTGGCCCGCAGGCGCCAGAAGAAGGATTTCAAGCCGAAAACCAGCAGCGTCAGCAGCGCACCCAGCACAAAACACAGCACCATGACATAAATCAACGGCAGCTGGGCCTGGCCGAAGAGGTAATCCACCGCCACCACGTTGCTGTTATGCATGCCGACCACCGTAAAAATAATGCCGAGCAGCGCAATGCAAAAAAGATATAGCCATTTCATGAAAATCGCTCCAAATGCCAAGGGATAACAGCGGCTAATGGTAGCACGTTCTCAATTCTCAAAACCGAGCACCTGCGCCATGCTGTACAGGCCCGCCGGCCGTTCCCGTAGCCACTGGCTGGCCCGAATGGCGCCCTGGGCAAAGATGCGCCGGTTCTGGGCGTGGTGGCTGAAGGTGAGCGCTTCCAGGTCGTTGATGAAGCTGACGCTGTGGTCGCCGACGATGTCCCCGGCCCGCTGGACGCTGAAGCCGATTTCGCCGGTTTTCCGTTTATTGCTGTAGGGATAGCGCTTCCGGCTCTCGAAGTCGGTGTTCTGGGCCTCGGCGATGGTCTGGCCGAGGCGCAGGGCCGTGCCCGAGGGGGCGTCCACCTTGTTGCGGTGGTGGGCCTCGAAGATTTCCACGTCCCAGCTGTCCGGGGCGAGAATCTGGGCCACCCGCCGGCTCACCTCCATCAGCACGGTTACGCCGACGCTGGTATTGGCCGCCAGCACGATGGGAATTTCCGTGGCCGCCTTGCTAATCCAATCGGTGGTGGTGGCGTTGAAGCCGGTGGTGCCAATCATCAGCGGCTTTTTCAGCCGGCGGCAGATGGGCAGGAGAATTTGGGTGGCGTCGGGCCGGGTGAAGTCGATGATGACATCGGCCGGGGCGCAGAGCTGTTCCAGATTGGCGGTGATGCGCAGGCCGGCCACGTGCAGATTGCTGACCTCGCGCAGCTGCTTGCCGGCCCAGGGGTGGCCGGCGCGGACCGAGGCACTGACCAGCTGCACCTCCCGGTGGTGAAGCGCTTCGGTGGCGATGGCCAGACCCATTTTGCCGTTGATGCCGTGGATACCAATTTTCATGACTGCTTCCTTTAATAAAAAATATCAAAGCCATGCTACTGGGAAGCGCGGCCCCCGACCAGCCCTAGAAGAGGCGAAGTTTGAAGAAATCCAGCGCCGGCGATTTGCTCGGGGCGCTCTGCTCCCGCTCGCGCATCTCCGCATAGAGGGCCTCCTGGCGGCGAATGGCGCCAACCACCATCTTGCGCTGGGTGCCGATGAAATGGACGATTTCGTTGTTTTCGTTGATGTCCGGGACGATGTGGGTCATGGCCCAGTAATAGGAGCCGTCGCGGCGGAGATTTTTAATGGCGCCGTTCCACTCCCGGCCCTGCTCCAGCGTGTCCCACATCTCGCGGAACACGGCCCGGGGCATATGGGGGTGGCGCAGCAGGGCCATGGGCCGGCCGCGCAGCTGGGGCGGAGAATAGCCGCTGGCATCGACGAAGGCCTGATTGCCGTTGAGAATGAGCCCGTCCGGGTCGGTGCGCAGCATGATGATGACCCCGTTGTTCAGTTCGTATGCTTCGTCGGTGTAGTAGAGCCGGCGTTTGGAACCGTCGAAATAGGTCCAGTCCTGGGCTTCTGCGTTGGCAATCGCCCGCATATCACCAACATTTCTCATCATTTTTGGCTTTTCCTTCTGGTTGAAACCCGCCGCCGGCGGGCGGTAGGATTGGATTTTGGGGCGTTCGCCCCGGATTAACATTTCCATAGGCAAGGACCATACCATGACCCCCATCGACTTTCTCGCGGGCCTGCACAGCGCCCGGCGCCAGGACTTTGCGCCGCTCTGCCTCAAAAACAAGCCCTTTGGCTATCTGCGCCGCGACCATATCCCGCTGCTGCAGGAGCTGGGCTTTCCCCTGAAAAATAAAAATGCCCTGCTGCAGTGGCAGGCGCCGCCGACCGTCGCCGAACGCAGCCAGCAGCTGGCCGCCATCAACGCCGAACTGCTGGCCCGGGGCGTTATCGGCGGCTGGCGCGATGAGCTGCTGGCCGTGGTTAGCCCGGAGGAGGCCGAACCGCTGGCCCTGGTGGAACGCTGCAGCGCCGCCTTCTGGGGCATTCGGGCCCAGGGCGTCCACCTCACCGCCACCTGCGCCGGGAAAATGTGGCTGGCGCGCCGTTCCCCCAGCAAGAGCACCGAACCGAACAAACTCGACCAGCTCGCCGCCGGCGGCGTGGCGGCGGGCATGGGCATTCGCGCGACCCTGATTAAGGAGGCGGCCGAGGAGGCCGGCATTGCGGCCGAACTGATGCGGGCGGCCCGGCCCACCGGCGTGCTCAGCTACTGCCAGGCTTCGGACGCCGGGGTGCGCCGCGACACCATCTATAACTTTGATGTGGAACTGCCCCGGGATTTTCAACCGCACAACGGCGATGGCGAAGTGGCGGAATTTCTGCTGCTGGACTGGCGCGAGGCCTGGGAGCGCTGGCGGGAATTCAAGGCCAACTCGCTGGCGGTGCTGCTGCACTGGCGGCTGCGCCAGGGCCTTCTGGACGCCGACGACCCGGACTATCTCCACTACTGCCGCCTGCTCCATTCCGATTTGTGGGAGTGAGCCCGGCCCCGGCTCGCTAGGGTTTTTTTGTGGCCGCCAGCACCCCCAGCGAAAGCCGCGCCCTAACCGCAGCCTTTCCCCGCCCGACTGCCATTGGGATTATTCCCCACCCCCACCGAAGCGCTTCGACCCAGAACTTCAGACCGAAGCGCTTCGGCCGGAAAACCTAAGCCGTCAGGTCGAAGCGCTTCCCTATCTCTCGGCAGCCATTCAGGTCGAAGCGCTTCCCCCGTTCTACCAGAACGCTTTCTTTCCAAATGAAGCGCTCTTCTCCTAGCTGACTTTTAAAGCCGAAGCGCTTCGTTTAGAAATGCCGGCGGGCCGGGGCGTTTGATGGACGCCGGCCGAAGCGTTCCCCCTGGGCTCGAAATTAGGCCGACGGAATCGAAGCGCCCCCTGACCCTGAGACAAATCAACCGAAGCGCTTCGCCGGAAATAGCCTTTTTACCCCGGCCCGGCCTCGGCTTAACGAAGCGCTTCGCTGGGAAAACCCAGGCCGCCAGGTCGAAGCACTTCCTTTTCCAGCAGCTGGGAAATCTATCTCTTCAGACCGAAGCGCTTCATTCGAGAACGGGCCGGGGCATTTAATTAACGCTGGAACAAGCGTTTTCTTTCCAACCGAAGCGCTTCTTTTTGGGCCACATTGGGATTGTTCCTAGCTCTGTGAGAAGAAGCGCTTCCCTCTTTTTGATTACTGCCGAAGCGCTTCACCGGAAGGACCATTCCTTTAAATGAAGCGCTCCTCTTCTGACTGTCTTCTTAAAGCCGAAGCGCTTCGGATTGGCACTCCAGCAGTAAACACTTCTTTCACGACTGCCGAACTACCGAAGCGCTTCCTCTGAGTCGGGGTCTTCAAAATCAATGCCGGACGAAGCGCTTCCTCTAAGGCGCCTTTTCTGACCGCCGGGATTATTTACGCCGGCCAGTCGAGCGAAGCGCTCCCTCTTTTTTAACCGCTGGAAAATCTATCTCTTCAGGCCGAAGCGCTTCGCCTCAGCAGCCCAGCCAGAAGCGCTTCCCACCCAGCGGCTTTTCAGAACCGAAGCGCTTCGTTCTAGGACAGCCCCGGGAGCAAAGCGGTGGTCGGCGGTTGCTTTTTTCTTAGGGCTTCTGGAATCGAAGCGCTTCGGGCTGGGACATCGTTTGGGCTGGGGTGGCTGGGACTAGCGCCGGCTGAAGCGCTTTATTAGAAAGTGCAGTGGGCTAGAGAACGAAGCGCTTCCCTCTAGGACAGTTTTTCCACTGGCCGGGATTATTTCCGCCGGCCGGCCGGGCGAAGCGCTTCACACCAGCGGCCCAGCCGGAAGCGCTCCCCCTGGGCTCGAAATCAGGCCGGCGGAATCGAAGCGCTTCCCTATTTCCACCGGCCGAAGCGCTTCGCCGGAATGACCTTCTTCCCCGGCCCGGCCTCGGCCTAACGAAGCGCTTCTCCTGTCCGCCGCCAAATGGCCGGACTGAAAAATCTAATGGCTAGGAACGAAGCGCTTCGGTGGGAAAACCCAGGCTGCCAGGTCGAAGCGCTTCCCCCGTTCTGCCTGAACACTTTCTTTCCAAACGAAGCGCTTCGCCGGAATGGCCTTCTTATTCCGGTTTAGAACGAAGCGCTCCCCCTGATATGAACCAACTCGAAGCGCTTCGCTTGGCTGGGCCCGCTAAATGAAGCGCTTCCCTATTCCAACCCGGCCGGCCGGGGCAAATCGACCCGGGGAATCCGGGCCGGCTGCCAGTGCTGCACCGCCGCCGCCAGCATCTCTTCGCAGCTGTCGCCCAGCACCGGCTGGCCCAGCGCCCGTAGGGCCGCCGCCAGCGCCGTGCGCAGAGCGTCCGGGTTGAGGGCCGGGGCTGCCCGACTTTTGCTCAGCTTTTCGCCGTCGGGGCCGAGAATCAGGGGCAGATGGAGATAGGCCGGCGGGGCATAGCCGAGCAGCCGTTGCAGCTGGATTTGCAGGGGCGTGGCGGCGTACAAATCCCGGCCGCGCACGATGTGATTCACCCCCTGCAGCTGGTCGTCCACCACCACCGCCAGCAGATAGGCCATGTCGCCATCGCGGCGCCGTAGAATCGGGTCGCCCAGCTGGGCCAGGGCGAAGCGCCGTTCGCCCCAGAGCCGGTCGCGGAAGCCGATTTCTTCATCCGGCAGGGCCAGCCGCAGGGCCCCGGCGCTTTTGTGCAAGCGGCGACAGTGGCCCGGATAGACCGGCCCCAGCGGGCCCAGGACGGCGCCGGGCTGCCAGTGGCGCCGGCTGCAATCGCAGTGATAGCAATGGGGCGCCAGCTCGGCCAGAACGGCGCGGTAATCGTCCAGATGCTGGCTCTGGCGGCGGATTTCTCCGTCCCAGTGCAGGCCCAGGGCTTCCAGCGTCCGGCAGATGGCGCCAATGAAACTTTCCCGACTGCGGGCCCGGTCCACGTCCTCGATACGCAGCAGCCAGCGGCCCCCGGCGGCCCGGGCGTCCAGATAGCTGGCCAGGGCCGTATAGAGCGAACCGAAATGCAGGCTGCCGCTGGGGGTGGGCGCAAAGCGGCCTACGTAGTAGGCCGATTCAGACCCCGCAGGGGGCTGCAACCTTCCGACGTCAGACCCCGCAGGGGGATGAAAGCGGCCTACATCAGACCCCGCAGGGGGATAAAGCCGTCCGACCTCACCCCCCGCCGGGGACTGCCAGCGGCCGACCGCTTCCCCCCGGCCCGGCCCGCCCTGTTCTTCTCCACCCATTTCATCGCTCTCCCGGTCTCGTCTCGTTTCCGACTGCAGCGCTTCCCCGGCGCCCTAGTCCATCACCTGTGGGTCCACGTCGATGCTGACGCTGGCGCCGCCCTTTTTCGCCAGCTCCTGCAGGGCCACCCGCAGCCGGGGCAGGGCCCGCTGCAGCTGGGCCTTGGTTGGGGCCTGGAGCAGAATCTGGGCGCGGTAGTAGCCGGCCCGGCGCGCCACCCCGGCCGGCACCGGCCCGAACCAGTCCAGTTCCGGAGCCAGGCTGGGGTCGAGCTGTTCCAGCAGGCCCAAAGCCCGTTCCTCGTCGCGGTGCTGCAGCTCCAGCAGGGCCTGGGCCGTGAACGGCGGCAGGGCGGCGGCCTCGCGGTTCTGGTAGAGGCGCCAGGCGGTGGCGCGGTAGTCCTGGCGAAAGATGGCGAAGATGGGGTGGGTGGGCATGCGTGTCTGCACCCACACCAGGCCCTCGCCCTCGCGGCCGGCCCGCCCGCCCACCTGCAGCAGCAGCTGGGCCAGCCGCTCTTCGCTGCGGTAGTCGTGGCCGAAGAAGGCACTGTCCGCATCGACCACGGCCACCAGATAGAGATGGGGGAAATGGTGGCCCTTGGCCAGCCACTGGGTGCCCAAAATAATATCGACCGCCCCGCGCTGCACCTCGTCCAGGGCCGCCTGGAACTGCTTCGGCGTGCGGTAGGCGTCGCTGTCGATGCGCAGAATGCGGGCGCCGGGGAACTGCTGGCGCACCTCCTCCTCCAGCTGTTCGGTGCCGAAGCCGACGAATTGCAGCTGCCCACCGCCACAGTGCGGGCAGCGCTGGGGAAGCGCTTCGCTGTAATCACACTGGGGGCAGCGCAGCAGCCGCCGGCGCCGGTGGGCCACCAGCCGGGTGCTGCAGTGGGGGCAGTCGCTGCGATAGTCGCAGTCGGCGCAGGCCAGCGAACGGGCATAGCCGCGCCGGTTGAGAAATAGCAATACCTGCTGGCCGCGCCGCAAGGTCTGGCGCATTTCCCGCACCAGGGCCAGGCTGAGATGGCCGAGCCGGCCGTTCTGCATATCGTCCAGCACCAGCCGGGGCGGCGTGCTGGTTTTGGCGCGCTCCTTTAGTTCGACGCAGGCCCACTGGCCGCTTTTCACCCGGTGCAGGGCCTCCAGGCTGGGCGTGGCCGAACCCAGAATGATGGGAATCTGCCAGCTGCGGGCGCGGTAGATGGCCAAATCGCGGCCGTGGTAGCGCAGCTGTTCCTGCTGTTTGAAGGACAAATCGTGTTCCTCGTCCACCACCAGCAGGCGCAAATCGGCAAAGGGCAGAAAGACCGCCGAGCGCGTGCCGACGATGAAATCCAGCGCCCCCAGCCGGCAGGCCTGCCAGAGCTCGGCCTTGGTTTTGGGGCCCAGCTCCGAATGGTAGACGGCGCCGCGCCGGCCGGTGCGTTTCGCGACGATGTCCAGCAGCAGGGTGCTGAGGGCAATTTCCGGCACCAGCAGCAGGGCCTGGCCGCCTTCGGCCAGCCGTTCGGCGACGCAACAGGCATAGAGTTCGGACTTGCCGGAGCCGGTCAGACCGTCCAGCAGGGTTACGCCGCCCTGGGCCAGGGCCCAGCGCAGGGATTGAAGCGCTTCGCTCTGGGCCGGGGTCAGGGTGATGGGCTCGACGGCCGGCCGGGGCCGTTCCTTCGGCGCGGGCAGCTCGGGCTGGCGGCGAATGGCGAGGGGCAGGGCGGTTTGAATGACCTCGCCCAGGGGATATTGGTAGTAGCGGGCGGTGAATTCCAGCAGCCGGAGCAGCTCCTCGGGCAGAAGCGCTTCCTCGTCCCAGAGGGCGTCGATGGGTTTGAGATTGGGGTGGGGGTCGGCCGGGGCCTCGTCCCAGACCAGACCCAGGGCCGTGCTTTTGCCAAAAGAAACCTGCACCCGGGCGCCCCGGCGGGCGGAGCGGGGGGCCAAATAGTCGAAGAGTTGGAAGAGGGGTCGGCAAACGGCCATGCGCGTTGCTTTTAGGGTATCAGTCATAAATAATGGCGCCCCTTTGTTTGTCCTAACGGGAAGAAAGATGCTGTTGAGCCTAGAAAATGTCGGCTTTCGCCGCAATGGGCGCGATATTCTACGCAATATCAGTTTTACCCTACCAGAAAATCACATTCTGACCATCGTCGGCCCCAACGGCGCCGGCAAATCCACCCTGATGAGCCTTATCCTCGGCCTGCAGCGCCCCAGCAGCGGCCGGATTCAGCGGGCCCCCGACCTGACCATCAGCTTTATCCCCCAGCGCTTCCAGCTGCCCCCGGACCTGCCCATGACCGCCGCCCGCTTCCTCGCCGACGTGCCCGGCGCCCGGCGCGACTACTGGCTCCAGCGCCTCGGCATCGGCCACCTGCTCGCCAGCCCGCTGCAAAGCCTGTCCGGCGGCGAAACCCAGCGGCTGCTGCTGGTGCGGGCCCTGCTGCGGGCGCCCCGGCTGCTGGTGCTGGACGAGCCGGCCTCGGGCATCGACCCCTCGGCCCGGGACCACTACTACCAAATCATCAAGCAGTTCTCCCAGGACACCGGCGCCTCCATTCTGCTGGTCAGCCACGATATCCATCTGGTGCTCAAGGCCAGCCACCAGGTCATCTGCCTGAACCAACACATCTGCTGCCAGGGCACGCCGCTGGAACTGAGCCAGCAGACGGACTTCTGCGCCCTCGTCGGCGTCGAGCTCGGCTTCTACAGCCACCACCACGACCACCAACACTGCCATGACCCTATCCCTTAGCCCCACCTTCGTTAGCTTCGTCCTGATTCCCTGGCTCTGCGCCCTGAGTGCGGCGCTGGCGGCAGCCCCGCTGGGCTGCCTGCTCGGCTGGCGGCGGCTGGTCTACTTCGGCGAGGCCCTGAGCCATGCCTCCCTGCTCGGCATCGCCCTGAGCCTCTATCTGCACTGGCCGCTGACCCTGGGCATCTGGCTGGTTACGCTGCTGCTCATCGGCCTGCTCTATCTGCTCCAGCGCTCCCAGCGCGAAAATCCCAGCAATATTCTCGGCAGCCTGGCCCATATTTCTCTGGCCCTGGGCCTGATACTGCTCACCCGGCTGGAAAATATCCGCACCGACCTGCTCAGCTATCTCTACGGCGATATCCTCGCCACCAGCGGCCGCGATTTGCTCCTGATTACGGCCATCAGCCTCGGCACCCTGCTGGCCCTGCGCTGGCTCTGGGCGCCGCTGCTGCTGCTGACCCTGAACCCGGCCATGGCCTACAGCGAGCGGCCGACCATGAAATATGTGGATTTGGCCTATCTGTTCCTGCTCGGCAGCTACATCGCGCTGATGGTGCAGTATTTCGGCCTGCTGCTGGTGGTGGCCCTGCTGATTATTCCGGCCAACGCCGCCAACCGCCTGGCCCGGACGCCGGAGCAGAGCGCGGCCCTGGCCACCCTGCTGGCCCTGGTGGCCGCCAGCCTCGGCACCGCCGCCGCCTGGCGGTGGAATCTGGCCCTGGCCCCGGCTATCATCGCCGCCGCCGGCCTGTTCTACTTCGGCGCCGTGCTGCTGGATTGGCTGCGCCGGCCGAATTAGCGTTCTGCCAAGCCAGCGCAGTGCTAGCGGAACGCTGTAGGCGTTCTGCCAAGCCAACGCAGTGCTAGCAGGGTGCGTAGGCGCCCTGCAAATCTGTTGTAAAAAAGCTAAAATGCGCGGCTTTTCCGCCACAGAGGACTATTTATGGGAAAAGCAAAAAAAGTTGAACCCGCCGCCGCCGCCGAAGCGGAGTACATGTCGGCCGAGCAGCTGCAACATTTCCAAAAGCTGCTGGAAGACTGGCGCGCCGAGATTCTGGAGGAAAGCCGCCGCACCCGGGAACACATGAGCGCGGGGGGCCAGAACACCACCGCCGACCTCAACGACCGGGCCACGCTGGAGGAGGAATTTTCTCTGGAGCTACGCGCCCGCGACCGGGAACGGAAGCTGCTCAATAAAATCGAGCTGGCCTTGCAGCGTATCCAGCGGGACGAATTCGGCTGGTGCGAACGCTGCGGCAATGAAATCGGCCTGAAACGGCTGGAGGCCCGGCCCACCGCCGAGCTGTGCATAGACTGCAAGGAAATCGCCGAGCGCATCGAACGTAACTACATGCGCTAAACCTTCCCCCCGAGAGCTGGCCCAGTAAACCGGCTCTTTTTTTGGCCCAGATTTTAGAATCCGCCAACCGGGGCTTTTCCCAGCCGAAGCGCTCCCCCTAGCCACCGCCGCTTCTTTTCCCTCCCCATCTTCCGCCATTCTCCGCAGCGAAGCGCTTACCCCTGTCTTCAGCTGAAAAGATTGATTCACACCGACCCGAAGCGCTTGCCCTCTCTCCAAAACAAAGCCTTTCCCTTTCTAAAACCAGCGAAGCGCTCCCCTCCCCTTTTCCATCGGGAAAGATTGATTCACCCCGACCCGACCAAAGCGCTTCCTTTTGGGGCCGGGGCCGATTTCCAGCAAAACCGAAGCGCTTCGGGCGGTCGGCCCAGTTATCCGAAGCGCTTCCCTAGCCCTTCCCATAAAACGAAGCCAAGCCACCACCGCTTTTCCTCTCTTCTGTCGTCTCACCCCAGCGAAGCGCTTCCCCCCTTTCGCTGCTTTCCGAGGGGAAGCGCTCCCCTTTCCCAGCAAAAAAGATTGATTTACCCCCGGCCCGACCGAAGCGCTTTCCCTCCCAACTGATTTCCCGGCCCGGCCAAAGCGCTTCATTAAGCCCGACCTTTTCAGCTGGAAGCGCTTCCTTATTTCAAGACTGAAGCGCTTCGTTGGTAGGCTTCTTTTTAGGCCGAAGCGCTTGCCCTCTCCTCCAAAACAAAGCCTTTCCCTTTACTAAAGCCAGCGAAGCGCTTCCCTCCCCTTTTCCATCGGGAAAGATTGATTCACCCCGACCCGACCGAAGCGCTCCCCCTTCGGGCCGGTGCCGATTCCCAACGAGGCGAAGCGCTTCCCTAAATTTATGGCGACCAGACCGAAGCGCTTCGTTCAAAACAGCCTTCTCAGCAGGAAGCGCTTCCCTGGAATGAAGCGCTTCTTTCTGAACTGAGCGGGCCGGGACAGATTTCCAGCCGAAGCGCTTCCCCTCCCAACGAATTTCCCCGCCCCGGCCCCTCCTAAAAAATGACGCGCTTCCCTCTTTTCCAGACAGATTTCCAGCTGGAAGGCTTCCTCTAATCGAAGCGCTCCCCTGATGGTGATTTCAAAACCACGGCCCAACCGAAGCGCTCCCCTTCTCGGAGCGGTGTAGAGTTCCCGCCAGAACCGAGCCCTTCTCCAGCCTGAAGCGCTTCCCCTTTTTCAGATTGGACAAATACTCAACCCAACCGAAGCGCTCCCTTTTTTAGAACCGGCAAAGCGCTTCACTTCTCGGGACGGGCTAGATTCCCAGCCAAGCCGAGCGCCTCCCCAGAACGAAGCGCTTCGTTCAGAACAGCCTTCTCCAGATCAAAGCGCTTCCTTTTGGGGCTGGGGCCGATTTCCAGCAAAAACCGAAGCGCTTCGGGCGGTCGGCCCAGTTATCCGAAGCGCCTCCCCAGTCCTCCCATAAAATCACCCCAAGCCACCGCCGCTTATCTTCTCCTTTCTTGGCTGCCGTTCCCAAAAATGAAGCGCTTCCTTTCTTTCACCACTTTCCGAGGTGAAGCGCTCCCCTTTCCCAGCAAAAAAGATTGATTTGCCCCCGGCCCGACCGAAGCGCTTTCCCTCCCAACTAATTTTCCGGCCAGAACGAAGCGCTTCACTAAGCCCGACCTTTTCAGCTGGAAGCGCTTCCCCCGGTGGCTTCCAGAATTGAAGCGCTCCCCCCTTCGGTTCGGGCTAGATTGCCAGCTAGAGCCGAGCGCCTCCCCAGAACGAAGCGCTTTCCCTCCTAACTGATTTCCCGACCCGACCGCCTCCTAAAAAATGAAGCGCTCCCCCTTCGGGCAGGGACCGATTCCCAGCCAAGCCGTGCACTTCTCCAGACCGAAGCGCTTCCCCCGGTGGCTTGCAGAGCCGAAGCGCTCCCCCCTTAGACTCGAGCTAGATTCCCAGCCAAGCCGAGCACTTCTCCAGAACGAAGCGCTTTCTTCTGAACCGAGCGGGACGGCGAAGCGCTTCGGCTAGGGCAGCCAAGGGCCGGCGACGAATTCCCAGTCGAAGCGCTTCCCCTCCGAGCCGGGGCCGGCTTCCCAAAATAAAGCGCTTCCCTGTTTGGGGATTGCCAGGAGCGAAGCGCTTCGTTAGTGGGCTTCTTTCTAGGTCGAAGCGCTCCCCCTTCTTGCTTTGGGCTGAGCCAGAGCCCGGGAAGGCGATTCAAAATCTCGGCCCGGCAGCGGCCGAAGCGCTTCCCTGTTTGGGGATTGCCAAGAGCGAAGCGCTTCGTTGGTGGGTTCTTTCTAGGTCGAAGCGCTTCCCCTTCAGGCCAATGTAAATTCCCAACGAGCCGAAGCGCTCCCCATAAAAAAAGCGCTTCGGGGGAAGCGCTTCTCGGGTTGGGGGTCGGAGTCCGGGTCTGATTTAAGGCCCCGGCCCGGCGGGGGGAAATCTACCCGGAGGCCGGGCCGGCCGGTGGGAAGAAACTCACCCGGTCGAACCGGCCCACGGAACAGCAGAACAGCAGAACAGCAGAACAGCAGAACAGCAGAACAGCAGAACAGCAGAACAGCAGAACTAGCCCAGCCGTTGCAGGGCGGCCTGGGCTTGCTCGTTGCCGGCGCCGGCGGCCTTCTCGTACCAGACCCGGGCCCGGCCAAAGTCCTGTTCCACGCCCCGGCCCTGTTCGTAGAGCCGGCCGAGATTGAGGGCGGCCAGGACATGGCCGGCGCTGGCGGCCTTTTCGTACCAGTGGCGGGCCTGTTTCCAGTCCTGGGCCCCGCCCTCGCCGAGCTCACAGAGCCGGCCCAGATTGCACTGGGCATCGCCGTGGCCGGCATGGGCGGCGCGCTCGTACCAGTGGCGGGCCCGGGCCAAATCCACCGCCCCGCCCCGGCCGTGCTCATAGAGCACCGCCAGGCAGAATTGGGCCTCGGCCAAACCCTGCTCGGCGGCCCGCTCCCACCAGTGCCGGGCCCGGGGCCAGTCCTGCCGGCCGGCGCTGCCCGAGTAGTAGAGCATGCCCAGATTGAACTGGGCGCCACCATCGCCGGCCTCGGCCGCCGCCTCGTAGTAGTTCAGGGCGCGCTGGGCATCGGCCGCCACCCCTAGCCCCTGCTCATAGAGCCGGCCCAGAGCCGCCGCCGCGCCGCCGTCGCCACTCAGGGCGGCCTGCTCATAGTAGGAGCGGGCCCGGGCGAAATCGTGTTCCACGCCCCGGCCCTGTTCGTAGAGCAGGGCCAGATTGTACTGGGCCTTGACCTCGCCGGCCGCCGCCGCCGCCTCGTAGCAGGCCAGCGCCCGGGCAAAATCCGGCGCCTGGCCCCGGCCCTCCTCGTAGAGTTTGCCGAGATTGAAACGGGCCTCGGCGTTGCCGGCCTCGGCGGCCTGTTCCCAGCACTGGCGGGCGCGCTCGTAGTCGGTGGGCCCGCCGATGCCGGCGTAGCAGAACACGCCCAGATTAAATTGGGCGCCGCTGTGGCCGCCGGCGGCGGCTTTTTCGTACCAGTGGCGGGCGCGGCCATAGTCGGCCTCGCCGGTGATGCCGCGATAGTAGAGCCAGGCCAGATTATATTGGGCCTCGACGTGGCCGGCCGTGGCGGCCTGTTCGTACCAGTAGCGCGCCCGGGCCCAGTCCGGCTGGCTGCCCTCGCCGGCGAGCAGACCGAGGCTGAACTGGGCCTCCACCTCGCCGGCCTCGGCGGCCTGTTCATAGTAGGAACGGGCCCGGGCCCCGTCCTTTTCCACGCCCCGGCCGTGCTGGTAGAGCAGACCGAGCTGGAACAGGGCCTCGCCACTGCCGGCGGCGGCGGCCCGTTCCCACAGTTCCCGGGCGCGGTCAAATTCCCCGGCCTGCAAATGATGTTCGCCGAGTTCATAGAGGGCCACCGGGTCGCCGGCCTCGGCCCGGGCCTGCCGGGACAGCACCGGCGGGGCCGGCGGCGGTTCAAGCTCGGCAGCCGGTCGCCGCCAGCGTTGGAAGAAATTCAGGAGTTTTTTCAGCATGGGGATTCCTCTAAGGAAAAGCGGCGCAGCAGGTCCTGGCAACCTGCGTGGCCCAGGTCAGCGCCCCGTTGCCAGTAGTCCCGGGCCCGTTCCGGGTCGCTCCAGACGCCGGTGCCGTTGTGATAGAGCAGCCCCAGCTGAACCAGCGCTTCGCCGTGGCCGGCCTCGGCGGCCCGCTGCCAGCACTGGCGGGCGCGGCCATAGTCCAGTTCGACGCCGTCGCCCCGGAGAAAGGCCAGGCCGCGCTGGAACCACTCCTCGGCCACCGACTCGACGGTGGGCGGGGCCGGGCGGCGGAAAAAAGAGAAAAACTTTTTAAACATCGGGAATTCCTCGATTAAAAAGAAACCATGATAAAAGGCCCGGCGCCATCTGGACAGCGGCGGGCCGGCGGCCCGATTCGGGATTCCAGCCGGGCGCGGGCGGCGTCATCATCGGGCGTCGTTTCGGTGCCCTGGGCCAGCACCCGCTGGAACAGCGTCTCGGCGTTCTCGTGCTGGTCGGCCCGGGCCCGGAGAAAATTTTCAAACATTGGAATTCCCTAGTAAAAAAGAAACCAGGATAGAAACGCCGGCCCCGCCGTTCCTAGGGGCGGGGTTGGCTACGGGCCCGGGCCAAATCCATATCCACCCCACCCTCGCGCCAGGGCTCTTTGACCCGGGCCCTGGCGCCGGCGTGGCCGAGGGCGGCGCCGCGCCGGTAGTAGTCCTGGGCGCGGTCGTCGTCCTTCGGCACCCCCTTGCCGTTTTCATAGAGCAGGCCCAGATAGAAGAGGGCCTCACCACTGCCGGCGGCAGCGGCCTGTTCATAGCAGTGGCGGGCCCGGTTCAAATCCGGGGCCAC
>ERZ773090.468-NODE-468-length-21359-cov-5.97691_pt1 | contig 21359 bp, 24 predicted proteins | sample MGYA00580579_ERZ773090 | MGnify/ENA primary metagenome ERZ773090 (study PRJEB29015, sample SAMEA2738014) | human oral metagenome | biome: human oral; feature: human-associated habitat; material: dental | place: China | collected 2132 ... | reverse complement strand
CATAGGACGCGATATGGAAAATAAAAAAGCAGGAGAATGCTGAACTCTCCTGCTTTCGAGGGTGCGGATCCGGAGCTTAGAATGCCGGAATGATCGCACCCTTGTACTTTTCGTTGATGAAGTTCTTGACCGTATCGGAGGGGAGCGCCTTCATGAGGGCCTGAATCTCGGGACGATTCTCATCGCCCTCGCGGACGACGAGGATGTTGACGTACGGCGAGGTCTTGTCCTCCATGAAGAGGGCATCGCGCGTCGGAACGAGATCCGCCTGCATTGCCCAGTTCGTGTTGATGACGGAGATATCCACATCATCGAGCGTGCGCGGCAGCTGCGGTGCCTCGATCTCCTTGAAGATCAGGTGCTTCGGGTTGTCGACAACATCCTGTACGGTCGCGGCCGCACCGACACCGTCCTTCAGCTTCAGAAGGCCTGCACGCTCGAGGAGGAGCAGAGCGCGTCCGCCGTTTGTCGGGTCGCTCGGGATGGAGACCTGCGCACCGTCCTTGACCTCGTTGATGTTCTTGATCTTGTGCGAGTAGATGCCCATCGGCTCGACGTGGACACCGAGGACGTTCGCGAGCTTCAGCTCGGGATGCTCGGTGACGAAGTTCTTGAGATACGGCTCATGCTGAAAGAAGTTTGCGTCGATCTCCTTGTCGTTCGTCGCAAGGTTTGGCTGCACATAGTCGTTGAACTCAACGATCTCGAGCTTTATGCCGTCCTTTTCGAGCTCGGGCTTTACGATCTCGAGGATTTCGGCGTGGGGCACGGGAGAGGCACCGACTTTAATGACCTTCTCCGACTTTGCGCTGCTGTTGTCCGCGCCGCCGCCGCAGCCGATGAGAGCAAGCGTGCTCAGAGCGAGGACAAGGGTGAGTAGTTTTTTCATAAGAACCTCCTTGATGTTCGTCGTATGATGTCCCATGCGAACGCCTCGTTACACAAGTGATCGTGCGTTTATGCGCCGAAATAGCTGCGGACTTCTTAAACGCGCTTTGCTTAAGCGAAAGAAATTCGCAGGGGGGCGAAACGCCCTCTTTGCACACTTGCTTCGCCAGGATTCGCCTTTGGGCATCATACCCCTTGATAACAATGCGGTTATCTCTTATTCAGTCGTGCGGCAAGGGCGTTGCCCATGAACTGCACGAGCTGGACGAGAACGATGAGAATGACGACGGTCGCGATCATGATATCAGGGCGGAACCTCTGATAACCGTAGCGGATGGCGAGATCGCCGAGGCCGCCGCCGCCGATGGCTCCTGCCATCGCCGACTCGCCGACGAGGGCGATGATGACGGTCGTGAGCTGGCTCACGATGCCGGGCATGGACTCGGGGAGCAGGACGCGCGTGATGATCTGCATCGGCGTCGCACCCATCGCGAGCGCCGCCTCTATGAGCCCGTGCGGCACCTCGCGCAGCGATGTCTCCACCTGCCGCCCAATGAACGGGACGGAGGCGATGACGAGCGGCACCATCGCCGCCGTCGTACCGATCGCGGAGCCTACGATGAGGCGCGTGAGTGGTATGATCGCCACCATCAGGATGATGAATGGGATGGAGCGCACGGCGTTGACGACTGCACCGACCGTACGGTTCACCATCGGTGCGTCGAGAATTTCTCCCCGCCCCGTGACGTGCAGCAGCACGCCGAGTGGAATGCCGATGGCGGTTGAGATCGCCATGCTGACAATGACCATGTAGATCGTTTCGCCCAGTGCCTTAGTCAGCAGGGGCATCATTTCGGCGGACATAGCCGATCACCTCCTGTTTCAAATGCTGTGCGGAAAGATAGGTGATCGCCGCCTCAATCTCTCTGCGCTCGCCGCGTATGCCGATGATCATGCGGCCGAACGGGAGATCCTTCATCTGATCGAGCGTGCCGAAGAGCATCGTGACCTCGATATCGGGGAAGCGTCGGATCATATCCGCGAGCACGGGATCGTCCGCACGCTCGCCGAGGAACGTGAGGCGCAGCAACATATAACTGTCGGGGGACGGTTCTTTCGTGATGGGGTTGCCGCGAAATGCGGTCGGCAGCTCGTTCGAGAGCAGGACGCTGATGAACTCCTTCGTGATCGGCTCGCGCGGCGCGGTGAACACGTCCACTACATCGCCCTCCTCGGCGATGATGCCGCCGTCGATGACGGCGACACGGTCGCAGATATCCTTGATAACCTGCATCTCGTGCGTGATGACAACGACCGTCAGCCCCATGCGGCGGTTGATGTCACGGATGAGCGCGAGGATGGATTTCGTCGTCTGCGGGTCAAGCGCCGAGGTCGCCTCATCGCAGAGCAGCACCTTTGGATCGCTCGCGAGTGCACGCGCGATGCCGACGCGCTGCTTCTGACCGCCCGAGAGATGGCTCGGGTAGGCATCCGCCTTGTCTGCGAGCCCCACAAGGGCAAGCAGCTCCGTGACCTTCGGCTTGATCTCGCCCGTCGATTTCCCTGCGAGTTTCAGTGGGAACGCGACGTTCTCGTAGACCGTCGCGGAGGACAGCAGATTGAAGTGCTGAAAGATCATGCCGATGTGACGGCGTTCCTCGCGCAGCTCGCTCTCACTCATTTTCATCAGGTCGCGTCCGTCTATGAGCACCTCGCCGCTCGTCGGACGCTCAAGCATATTGATGCAGCGGATCAGTGTGGACTTGCCTGCGCCCGAGAGACCGATGATCCCGTAGATTGTTCCGCGCTTGATGGAGAGGTCAATTCCGCGCAGTGCGTGAATGCCGCCCTCGTAAGTTTTGACAATTTTTTTTAGGTATATCATATGGTAGCCTTCCTTTGGCTGAGATTCCGATTAAACGTAGCACACGCACAGCCTTTTGTCAATGTTTTCAACCACACAGCGCGTATGAGATGCGGCTATTGATAAATAGAAAAGATTCTGTTGTCACTGAGGAGAATCTCGGCTATAATATAATCAGACCACAGTAGAATATTCTCCTCTATGAGGAAAACTCTTGCCAATGAGAATCGTTTGCGATATAATGAAGAGCCAAATGATTTTTCAGGGGCATACTTGTTGTGCCTCATCGCGGAGGGGATATTATCATGCGTTGTCCAGATTTTGAGCATTTGCTCGGCTATCATGCTGCACCCCTGCTTGCGGGTTTGACGGCAGGTAGTCTGCTGTCGTTCCAAAAGAGCCGATTTCAGGATTTTGATGCACTGCTCGCGGCCTATGAGCCATGTTTCTCCTGTAAGGGGATCTCGATGTTCTGCGTAGCGGAGGGAGAGGAGTACGTTCTCCTGCTCTTCTATCGTGCGGAGCTCGTTGCACGTGCACTCGAAGCGCCACAGGCGCAGGACATCCTGTGTGAGGCAGGCTACCGAATTGCGGAGAGCATGGAGGAGCGCCTTGAATTCCTACGTCTGCGCATGCGCGTGCGCAAAACGCTCCCGCCCGAGATCGGGCTCTTTCTCGGCTATCCGCCGGAGGACGTGCGCGGCTTTATCACACGGCGGGGACAGGACTTTGTCTACAGCGGATACTGGAAGGTCTACACGAACGAGGCTGAGGCACGAGCGCTCTTTGAGCAGTACTCGGCCTGTACTCAGGAGTTCTGTACGCGGCTGGAGGCTGGAAGCCCCCTTGCTGAGTTGGTGCAGGCAGTGTAAAGAGAGACGTGTTCTCTCGGGATTCTATGAGGAGGATTTCACATGGCAAAGGTAGCAGTTGTGTACTGGTCCGGCACGGGCAACACGCAGAAGATGGCAGAGGCTGTCGTCGAGGGTGCGCAGGGAGCAGGCGCCGACGTCGAATGCTTCGAGGTGGACAGCTTCTCCGTGGATCAGATTGATGGCTATGACGGGCTTGCGCTTGGCTGCCCCTCGATGGGCGCTGAGGAGCTCGAGGAGGGTTCGTATGAGCCGTTCTTCGCAGCAGCCGTCGACAGCGGCAAGCTCTCGGGCAAGCCGGTCGTGCTCTTCGGTTCGTGGGGCTGGGGCGCAGGTGCGTGGATGGAGACATGGTCTGAGCGCACGAAGGATGCAGGTGCCAACCTCGTAGATACCTTCATTGTCGAGAACGAGCCGGATGATGATGGGCTCGAGGGCAGCAAGAAGCTCGGAGCAGCCCTCGTCGGCGCATGCTGATCGGTTACGTCGTAAGCTGATTTCAAAGAAAAGAGTCGCTTCGCGCGGGGCGGCTCTTTTTCCATATGTGAAGCAGTCCTTTAGCAGGATTTTAGGGATAGGGCAGAGAATTTATAAAGATATGTGTCTGGCGTGATTTTGCTTGGATATATCAAAAGAATAGGGAGTGGAAAGGGTTGATGATCGATGGAAACTGAGGCAGCGGCAAGTGCCGCACAGGCGGTGGGGTTCATTCACCCCGTGATGGCGGATGTGATGACATTGCTCTCCTTCGTCCTCGTCGTAGCGAGCGTTGCGATTGCCGGTGTTGCGACACATTATGCATGGCGGCAGACGGGTGGTACCGTTGATGTCATCGAGGGGCATGTCTCGTGGCTGCGTACGGAGGCAGAACGCCTTTCGACGGAGATTCAGGCATCTGTTGCAAAGGACAGCCAAACGGCGCTCCATGTTGCCGGGCTCAAAGAACAGGTGCAGGGATTTGATGCTCGGATTCAGGCGCTCGAGGAACAGGTGAAGCAGTTCGCTGCGGACATGGATGAGCTGAAGGCGCACCCTGCAGCAGTACACCCAATACCTGTGCCTGTGCCTGTGCCGGAACCTGAACCGGCTCCCGCGCCGGAGCCGGAACCGGAGCCCACGCCTGCACCGGAACCCGAGCCAGAGGAAGATGAGATTGATCTCGATGCGCTGCTTGAGAGCAAGCCAATCTGGCAGGATCTCTTGGACGACTATCATGCGCTGCGTGAGACCTTCTCACCCGAGCGAGGAGCGGAGCTCTGTCAGCCGCTTATTGACAAGTATGCGCTGCACCTCCTCATCTGCTCGGATCATTCCGCGACGGAGAACGGCAAGACCATGCCGAAGTTTGCAACCGTGGAGGATATCAACGAGGCGACGTTCTGGGCGTATGACATCCCGGGCCAGCCGAATGACTTCGCTGTTATCCCGAGCCCCATGTTCCCGTACGATCAAAAGATGCATGATGAAGCGGGAATGAAAGAGACCTTTGCCACACGATACGAGGCCGGCAAGAGCTACGACAAACTCACTGTCGATATGCCCGCGCTCTTCTCCCTGCACAAGGATAAATGGCACATCGAGCAGCCGGGGCTCTTGAAGCTGATCGAGAGCTGAGTTACATACGACACACTGGAGTTCCTGCTGCGGCAGGAACTCTTTTCGTATTTGTATGAAACAGAAGCTATACCGGAACTGGTTTCACGAGCATTTTCGTAAGTTTGGATTTTGACACCCTAGATGAGCAGATATAGCTTAAACTTTATGTTGATGAAACAATAAAAGAGGGGCGGTGCCCCTCGATCAGACCTATTTAGAACTTCACCCCGAGGGAGAATCCACTCGTCACATCCGACGTGTGGAATCCTACGGGTTTTCTTATGGGCATCGCTGCAAAGACATCATAAGAGATTGACTCATCGCATTGATCAGCTTGTTGATGTCGCTGAGTGACAGCTACTTATCCTTATAGGGGCGAGCGATACGTTCGAGGAAGCGGAATCGCTCCACTTGGTTCTCAATCGTGATCTGAGAGATGTGGAAACAAACGCTCTCATCTGCGGGAAGATCAACAGACGGGGGAGGTGGAACAATCGTCTCCATACGCTCCTCACCGAGACGATTCTGCCGCTCTGCCTCCTGCGCTCGCGACTGATCGAGCTGCTCTTGCTGTGCAGGGGCAGCGATAGCTGGGACGGCAAAGAGGGAGAGGATGGGGATGAGGAGGAAGGTTGAGGGGCGGTTGAGTGTTTTCAAGCAAGGTCACCTCATGGCGTTATAGTTTTCTACGATTGGTGTGGTAATAACACGTTGCTAGATAATCTATATGACAAGAATGCCATCATAAAATATCCAAGTGTGGAGCTATATCTTTTGTTTGTAGTGGTGATGATACTTGTATTCTCACACACTTCAATACGCACGTTCCAGGGGAGAAATCACTTCCTTTAACAGACGATCTTCGATTAATTTATTTAGACAATATCGGTCAAAGATATTGTCACTCCAGTAATTTCTAATGTATCCCCGGAATTTAGTGTAATTATTAGTTTTAATTGATCGTTTGCACAACGTTCTATTTCTTCTGAGACAATATAGGTTCCTTTCCCCCAAGGTTCTTCTATTGATATAACAAAATATGAGATGTTTTCAATAAGAAGTTTTGCTTTTTTCTCCGAGTCTCTTAACGAAGGAGATTTAGGCAAAATTAGAAATATAATTATGTTTTTCCTATCGTATGAGATTTCTATGTCTTGTAATAGTGAGTCATGCAAATCAAGTTCTGAATTTTGAAAGTTAGCTGTATGAATTTGCTTCATTTGATTTGTCCCCTTTATGTGGTATATATTATTAATATTTATCTCCAGGGGCAAAATGTGTGTTCCCTGTTTCATCAGGAATACGTGTGTTTCCATCCTCTCCAATTTTATGATATGCGGCGATAGTCGGGGCAGCAGAGAGGGAGAGGATGGGGATGAGGAGGCGTGTGGAGGGACGTTTGAGTGTTTTCAAGTGGAGTCACCATATACTTTCAAAAACTCAGCTGTCATATCTTCGCACATCTGGAATGCAAGTGTGAGAATTCCGTGGAGATCCTCGTAGTTGCGGAAAATTGGCAGATGATTTCTGTTTTCCAAATTCAGCAGTTCATATTCTAAATTTGGGAAAGTTCCCCCTTCATAATATTTATTATCCTTCATAGCGTACCACATCAATTTAACAACACCATACTTTATACATATATGGTATCTAAATTCGTATATGTTGCTCTTCTTTTTTGCTTGAAAAAAATTCTCTTTTCTCCAATATTTTACAGCCACATAACCTATGTCTTGAAGCATTTTCAAGACATATTGATTATCGTAGTCTTCAAAACTCTCTTTTGAATCAAAAGAATACTGTGTGCGGAGAGCTTGATATCTCTCTGCAAAGCGAATACTGTTTAATACTTCTACCATCTGGTTGTCCATGAGTTATTCCTCCCTAAAGCGGATCTCAAATCGTCTCCACACGCTCCTCACCGAGACGATTCTGCCGCTCCGCCTCCTGCGCCCGTGACTGGCCGAGCTGCTCCTGCTGTGCAGGTGCGGCGATAGTCGGGGCAGCAGAGAGGGAGAGGATGGGGATGAGGAGTAGTAAAGAGGGGCGGTTGAGTGTTTTCAAGCAAGGTCACCTCATGTGGAACAGGGAGAAACCGCCTTAAGATTTCCCTTTGCTATATTTTGATAGGGAATAACAGAGTAAGGGACGGTAAAAATTAATCTTCAAGGATGATGGAATTATCCATCCATTTCAATATTTTCAAATCCTTGGTTTACTGCATTCGTATACAAGGCAGATATTATCTTGTCATCAACAGAAGAAATATCTACATATACACTATCTGTTACAATGACTTCTAAATAAGGTGTATTCAGATTATCCTTTTTGTTTTCGATGGAAGATTTTAAGCTGAATATACCTGATACTATATAATACATACATGACTCGAGCAACGAGAAAAAATCTTGGTTTGAAAAATAATCGGAATCAAATAAATCAACCATTTCACCGTTTATATTTTTCCATGCCTGAAGATCAACAACTTCCCATGTACCATAAACCTCCCATGTACCATCGACGATATCCTTTATGGGGGAAAGTATACGATATAAATATTGTCCCCATTCATTTGGAATGATGAAACTTATTTTTTTTATATGATTCAAAGTTCTCACCTATTTTCTGCTCGCATTACCATTTTTATCCCATTCCCATGTGTGTTCATGAGGAACTTCGGGATGTGTTTTAGGATTTCCATGATCTGTAAAATCTACATCTTTTTTTGCACGACCATTTCCATCATACCAACGCCTTGTGATGATTCGGCCTTTTTCATCTACACGGTCTATAGATGAATTTGGCTTGCCGGTTCTCTCGAAATCTTTAGGATTGTTGGTAGATGAATGCTCATTGGCAGGAGGATAGGCTTTATCTGCTTTCTCTTTTTCGACTCCTTTCGAAAAGAACCTGTTACCATCAGAGAAATCTTGGCTACTCCATTGCTCCTTAAAGTCGAATAAGGGATTGGTATAGGGCTTGTATTTAAGATCCAGAATATTGGGAGAGAGATCAAAGGGGAAGTGCTCATGATCTGGCGGAGTCACTGTTATTGGTGGTGTGATATAGTAATGCGGACCACCTGTTGTTCTGCTCTTGTGGTAGAGCCATTCCTGCCGTTAAGAATGGATGATTTCGTTTTTGTAAGTCACAGCAGTTGAATTTCAGGATCATCATAGGAGATGATATCTATAAATTCATCAGATGTAAGTAGGGTAAATTGCTTTGCTTGGAGATCATCACCTTCACGTGATTCTTCTTGCACCCATTTGATCAGAGCAGAGTCCTGCACTTCAAATAAAGTCCACTTTGTATAAAAATCTTTTCCATAAGTTCTCTCCAAGAAATAAATTGTTTTTAACCTTTTTCCTTCATCTGTACTTTGATAAGAAATGATAGAGGCGGCTCCAAAGATTAATTTTATACCTCGATTATCATCAGAACTCTTTAGAGTAATCTCTAATCCCTCGTCCCATGATCCAGTCAGGTTCTCCATATACATCTTTTGCGGAAGATCCATCATAGATTTCCACTGACTCCATTTTCCATACATTGTATTTTCTTCCAAATCTTTTCTTCACAGACTCCGTTTAGAAAGTAATGATAAATTCGGCCGCACTATCTTTGGGCATCTTTTACGCCCGAACCTCATCGACAAATCCTCCACATGGCCATGCTATGCATCCGTTTTGTCTTCTTGTTCGGAAAAAATGCACAAATCTGAGGGGCTTCGTTTTATCAGTGATTCCTTTATTTTTTCTTGTGTTTCTTGTCGCCTACATCTTTGAGGCATGCCTGCAAAAGGATCTGATTGATGAGGATGTCTGTGTTTGCGGGGGCGATGGCTGCACCGTCCGTGAGGGTGTTCCATGCGCCTGTATAGTCCTTTGTACGGATGAGGGCGACGGCGAGTGCACTGTAGCTGTTTGCGTTTGTTGGCGCGCGGCGGATGGCATCGCGCAGGGCTGCAGCTGCCTTTGCGGGATTGTTCTCTGCGAGGAGAACCAGACCGTAATTATGGAGGGCGGCGGCATCGTCGGGGGCGATTTTCAGATAGACTTCGTAGGCACGCCGCGCCTCTTTGATATTTCCTGCGCCTGCATGGGCGAGCGCGATACCGAGGTAGGGCTCGATACGTTTTGTGTTGCGCTTCTGCGCGGCGGTGAAGTCGTCAAGTGCCTCGGCGTAGGCACTGCGATGCAGATAGACGAGCCCGCGATAGATATAGCCATCGGCATCGCCCGCCTGCATGATGTGTGCGTTCGCAGCGTGCAGAGATGCATCGGAGCCGTCGGGCTGCCGTGCGCGGTCGCGGATGACGATGATCTCTTGTCCGTAGTTCTTGCCGGGGACTGCCCAGACGCCGTTCAGGTCTGTCCAGCGCGTGAGCCGTCCGTAGATATCGGGGCGGTTTGTGCGGATGAGGTCATAGCGCGGGTCGACGATTGGTTTCGTTGGACGCTCTTTGCGGCTGTATGCGAGGAGGTGCTGGATGTGGGCGCGTGCGCCCGTACGGATGTCGGGGAAGGAGAGCCCCTTCGCACCATTTCCGGTTGCGCCAAGCCCGCAGAAATTATTTTGTTTCCAGTCGACATCGCCGCCGTATGCAAAGAAGCCTGTTTCCTTGAACGCCTGTGCGAGTGCGAGATCGGGACGCACACCCTCGTGCTCCGCCTCCTCGTAGTAGGCGTGGACGAGCTCTTCGGGCGTACCCGTGAGCTTCGGTTTTGGGTTGCGGCGCAGGAGGTAGGCGAGCATCTGCTCCTCGGTTGCCGTTGCCTCTCCTGCGATTGTGACCGAGGCAGGCGCGGGAACGGGCAGTGGAAGGATGTCGGGATCTGCAGCAGGCGAGATAAAAGGAAGTGCTGCGGCAAGTTTTGCATCCACGGTCATTCCCTGCGGAATCGTGACGGGAAATGCAGGACGCGGGATGGGCACGGTTGTTTCTGCAGCTCCTGTGAGTGAGGGGGCACAGAGGAGGATGGCTGCGGCGCACGCAGCAGCGGTATTTCGCAAAGACACGGATCTCTTCCTTTCGTTATTTTGTTCCATAAAGCATTCCAATGCCGCGCAGCATAAAACGGACGGGTGGGGGCATGGGGATGTTTCGCTCGGTATTCGGGAGGTAGGATACATCGGCAATGCCATGCTCTTTGAGATAGGCGACGAATTCATCCATGTTGCCGTACATATCCTTGTTTCCAAATGTATCGTGGAGGGCAAACGCCCCCCCTTTTTTCAGTACGCGCAGGGCTTCCTCGACGAGCATGAATTTATCCTTCTGCGTGCGTACTTCGTGGAAGACAAAGTTGCTGACAACAGAGTCGAAATGGTTGTCGGGGAAGTCGAGCTTCGCCGCATCTCCGTGCTGAAACGCGCAGCGCTCCGCGACGCCCTCGACGGCAGCATTTGTCTCGCATTGCTTCTGCCCATAGTTCCACATCGGCGGCCAGTAGTCGATGCCCTGCACCTCGGCGAGCGGGAAGCGTTTCGCCGTCGCGATGCTGAGTGCGCCCGAGCCGCAGCCGACATCGAGCACTCTGCCGAGACCGTCCCACGGCAGCTGGTCGAGCAGGTATGCGTGGATGCGCCGCATGAGGCCGCCGCCCTCGAAGTCAAAGACACGGCGGCAGTAGTACATATAGAGGACGACAACGGTCGCGACGAAGGAGAGGATCGCGAGGATGAAGAAGGGCGCGGTCACGCGGTCGTACACAAGCACATAGAGTGCTGTGAGCAGGTAGAGACCGCCTGCGATTGCCGCGAGGGTTTTCATCATCGGTGTGGAAATCCAGTTGCCATAGTTTGTTTTCATGTCTGTTCCTCCGTTGTCAGCGATGCGATGACTTCATCGACTTCGCTGTTGACTTCTGTGCGCAGTGCCGCGAGTACGGGGGAGAACGCCGCTTCCTTTACCCCGTAGGTGTACTGCAAATCATGTTCGAGCGGCAGCCATGTGAGGGGATCGCCCTCGTTGTGCGTGATGACTGCCTCCATGCGGTCAAGTGCCTTGACAAGCCGCGCTTCCTCGGTTTCCATTGCGTCCATTTCCGCGAAGAGGGCGCGCACCTCTGCCGCATAGGGGGCGGGCAGTGAATGGATCCACGCATCGCGCAGTCTGTGTTCACGTGTACGGTCATCCGCAGTCTTTTCAAACGTCGGGATATCGCCCGTAAAGACTTCGCCCATATCATGCAGGAGCGTCATGAGGAGAACGCGTGTGAGATCGACGGTGGGGAATTCATCGCGCAGAAAGTATGCCATCAGCGCCATCCGCCAGCTGTGCTCCGCGACGCTCTCCTGTCGCCCCGTCTTCATCCACGCATGACGCGTGCGCTCTTTGAGCCCCGCGATACAATGGAGGACGGCGAGATATTCCTTTGGCGACATAGCTGCTCCTTTCGTCTGGTTGAAAAATAATATCTATTATAGCACAGACGGATGGGGAGAGGAAATGTGTATGAAATGAAAGTGTTTTCATCGCCCTTGTCAACACGCTGCACATATAGTATAGTAGATTCCCATAGGGGGAATGTGTGTGAGACAAAAAATGGGCGTGCTTGGTCCTGTGGGAACGCACAGCGAGGCGGCAGCTCTCTATCTTGCGGCGTGGCAGCAGCTTGACCGTGAGATCGTCTGTTACGGCGATATCGGCGAGTGTCTGCACGCGGTAGAGACGGGCGTGGTGGAATCCGCATTCGTGCCCGTGGAGAACTCGCTCGAAGGAGCGATCGCTGTGACGCTCGATGCGCTTGCGCACTCGGATGTACTGCGTGTACGGCGCGAGGTGATCTGGCCCGTGCACAACTATCTGATGGGGCGGCGCACGCAGGGGGAGGTCCGTGTAGTCTACTCGCACGCACAGCCCATCGCGCAGTGCCGCGATTTCCTCCTGCGGCATTGCCCGCAGGCGGAGATCATAAAGACAGCGAGTACGGCGCGTGCAGCAGAGATCGTCGGCGCATCTCCCGTGGATGCGGGAGCGGCGGCAATCTGTACGCGGCGTGCGGGCCGGCTGAATGGTCTGGTCGAAATCGCGGGCAAGATCGAGGATCGCGGCTCGAACTGCACGCGCTTCTTCGAGGTTGTGCGTGACGGGGCTGCGGCATCGGCTGCAGAGCCGCCCGATACGGTCCTCATGGTCTGCCAGATCGACGGCTCACGTGCGGGAGCACTCTATGATGTGCTCGGAGAATTTGCACATCGTGCGGTGAACCTCACGCGGATCGAGTCTCGTCCCGCGCGGACGGAACTCGGCGCGTATATGTTCTTTTTCGACCTCGATGCACACAGTGCGGAGGATGCTCTGCGTGACTCCATCAATGCCGTCGCTGAAAAGAGCATCTGGCTGAAGGTACTTGGTGTTTTCCCTGTGCATACGGCGCACAACGAACAGTAAAGGAGCAGATACAATGGTCGTCATTATGAATTCGGATGCCACGCAGGCAGAGATCGAGGGCGTGATTCGCGCCATCAAGGAGAAGGGGCTCGAGGCAAAGGTCATGGAAGGTGCGCATCAGAAGATTGTCGGCGTTATCGGCGACAAGACGAAACTCGCCGCGACGCCGCTTGATGCCATGCACGGCGTGGAGACCACCATTTCCATCTCCAAGAGCTACAAGCTTGCAAGCCGCGAGTTTCACCCTGCGCCGACGGTGATCGACATTTGCGGTGTGAAGATCGGCGACGGTACGCCCGTCGTCATGGCAGGGCCCTGTGCCGTCGAGTCGCGCGAGCAGCTCATGGAGACGGCGGAACTCGTGAAGGCGGGCGGCGCACAGTTCATCCGCGGCGGTGCGTATAAGCCGCGTACCTCGCCGTATGCATTTCAGGGGCTCGAGGAAGAGGGGCTGAAATATCTCGCAGAGGCACGGGAAAAGACGGGGCTCGCTGTGGTTACCGAGGTGACCGTGGTTGAGGCGGTCGATCGCGTTGCTGCCTATGCGGATCTCCTTCAGATCGGTGCACGCAACATGCAGAACTTCGGTCTTTTGAAGGCGGTCGGGCGTGCGGGCAAACCTGTCATGCTCAAGCGCGGCCTTGCCGCGACCATCGACGAGTGGCTGAATGCGGCTGAGTATATCATGAACGAAGGAAATCCGAACGTGATCCTTTGCGAGCGCGGTATCCGTACCTATGAGACGTATACGCGCAATACGTTCGACATCAGTGCGATCGCAGCGGTCAAGCATCTCTCGCATCTGCCGATCATCGCCGACCCGAGCCACGGCACGGGCAGGTGGCGCATGATTAAACCCATGTCCCTCGCCGCCATCGCTGCGGGCGCGGACGGCCTCATCATCGAGGTGCATCCGAACCCGGCACGAGCCCTCTCCGACGGCCCGCAGTCACTCACGCCTGAGAACTACCATGACCTCATGGCAAGCGTGCAGAAGCTCAGCCGCTTCATGGCGGAGGAGAAGATCGAGCCGATGGTGATGGGATAATAAATTGACATAAACAACGGGACGATTCATATGAATCGTCCCGTTGTTTATGTCCTGTGGGAGATATCGGATCACACCTCCGCGATCACTTCGATCTCGCAGAGGGCTCCTGCGGGCAGAGCCTTTGCGGCAACACAGGAGCGGGCAGGCTTGCCTGTGAAGTGACGTGCATAGACTTCGTTGAACGCGGCAAAGTCGCCCATGTCCGCGAGGAAGCAGGTGGTCTTGACGACGCGTGTGAGGTCGGTGCCGGCGGCAGCGAGGACGGCTCTGAGATTCGCACAGACCTGCGCTGCCTGTCCCTCAACGGTGTCCGACGTGATCTTCCCTGCGGCGGGGTCGATGCCGATCTGTCCCGAGGTGTAGATGAGATTGCCGACGCGCATCGCCTGGCTGTAAGGACCGAGGGCGGCGGGGGCATGATCGCTGTGAATAACTTCCATCATAGTCTCCTTTCCTCTTGGGCACCTTTTTGCCTGCTCTTTGTCAACATTTCTCCGCGCAGCTTCTCGCTACGCATCGTCCTGTTTCCTCGATCAGACAAAATCTGCGCCAAGCTGAATCCTTAGCTTAATATCCTAAATCGTTAAAAAAGGAAGCCGTTTCGCAAATAAGCGGCTTCCTTTCGTCATTTGCCAAATGTGCTTACTGGATCGTCGTGACGCGGACGGCGACGGAGCCGCCCTCGTTGTAGGTCATGCCTGCGACCATGACGACCTTGTCGCCCTGTTTTACGTAGCCGTGCGAGAGCGCACCGCGCGTGCAGGACTCGATCATATCCTCGACACTCGTCCACTTGCGGCCCTGCATGGTGTAGACACCCCATCGCAGGTTGATGTGACGTGCAATCATCGGGCTCGGAGCATAGGCGACGATCATCGCCTTCGGGCGATATTTCGACACAACGCGCGTCGTGTAGCCGGACTGGGTCGGCGTGAGGATCGCTGCGGCACTCGTCTCGTATGCGAGTTGCACCGTTGCGTGCGAGACGGCATCGGTCACGGAGGAGCGCTCGCGAATGCTGCGCGAGCGGATGATGGTGTCGTATTCGAGCGACTGCTCCATGCGTAGGGCGATCGTGCTCATCGTCTTGACCGCCTCGACGGGGTAGTCGCCGCTTGCCGTCTCGCCGGAGAGCATGATCGCATCCGCACCGTCGAAGATCGCGTTGCCGACATCCGAAACCTCTGCACGCGTCGGGCGCGGGTTTGTCGTCATGGATTCAAGCATCTGCGTCGCGACGATGACGGGCTTGCCGACCGCGTTGCACTTGCGGATGATCTCCTTCTGGATGACGGGCACATCCTCGGCAGGCACCTCGACACCGAGATCGCCGCGTGCGACCATGATGCCGTCGGAGACCGCGAGGATTTCGTCAAAGTTGTTGACACCTGCGAGGTTTTCGATCTTCGGGATGATCTCCATGTGACCGCCGTGCTTTGCGATCAGATGGCGGATCTCCTCCACGTCCGACGGGCGCTGGATGAAGGATGCTGCGACGAAGTCCATGTCGTTCTGGATGCCGAAGATGATGTCGCGCTCATCCTGCTCGGAGATTGCAGGCAGCCCCAGCTCGACACCGGGGGCCGCCACGCGCTTGCGCGTCGACATGGGGCCTGAGTTCTGGATCGTGGTCACGATGTCCTTGCCGCGGATCTCGTCAACCACGAGGCCGACGAGACCGTCCGAGAGGAGCAGCGTATCGCCCGGCTTTACCTCGTTGTAGAGGTTCTTGTGGTTGATGCTGACATGCGTCTCATCGCCCGGCGTGTCTTCATGCGTCAGTGTGAACTGCTTGCCCTTTTCGAGCTGCACCTTGCCGTCCTTGAATTCGCCGAGGCGCATCTCGGGGCCCTTCGTATCGAGGATGAGCGAGATGACCTTGCCCGAGCGTTCCGCCGCCGCACGCACCTTGTTGATGCGCACGAGATGCTCCTCGTGTGAGCCGTGTGAGAAATTGAAGCGGGCGCAGTTCATCCCGTTTTCGATGAGTGCGTCGACAATTCCCTCGGGATCCGTCGCCGGCCCCTGCGTGCATATAATCTTCGTCTTTTTCAACATATAATATCCCCGCCTTTAATCCCTGAAACATAGCAACTGTTAATATTCTACACTCTTTTGCGTGAGAAGTAAAGAATTGGCTGCAGAATTCTCCGCGAAACTCCGCCGATGGGAAAGAATACAGGAATGCAATTTGACAAAGCGCATTCCTCTCCATTATTATGGGGTCTATTCTTTTAGGAAGGGTGTTTTTATGGATTTTCTCAATTCTGTGGTCGGCACGATCAATGATTTCCTGTGGACTTATATCATCATCGTCGTGCTTGTCGGCTGCGGGCTCTGGTTTACTTTCTCGACCGGTCTTGTTCAGCTGCGAGCACTGCCGGAGATGGTGCGTCTGCTCGCGGGAGATCTCGGGCGCCGTCCGAGCGGGCGCAAGGCGATTTCGTCGTTTCAGGCATTCTGCGTCAGCACTGCTTCGCGCGTCGGTGTCGGCAACATTGCGGGGGTTGCGATTGCAATTGTCACGGGCGGGCCCGGTGCCGTGTTTTGGATGTGGGTCATTGCATTCATTGGAACGGCAACGGGATTTGTCGAGAGCACGCTCGCCCAGATTTACAAGATCCCGCGTGGATACGGGCTCTTTCACGGAGGACCGGCGTACTACATTCAGAATGCGCTCGGACAGCCGACGGTGGCAAAGCTCTTTGCCGTGCTCATCTCAGTGACCTTTGGTCTGATTTATGTTTCGGTGCAGGCGAACACAATTGCACTCTCGATGGAGAAGGCGTTCGGCATTGAGACGTGGGTGATGGGGGTGGTGCTCGCCGTGCTCGCAGGTGCGGTCATCTTCGGCGGCATTCATCGTGTCGCAAGTTTATCTGCGCTCCTTGTGCCCATCATGGCGGGCATCTATCTTCTGATCGCCCTTATCATCATCATCATGCACGTGGATGCGGTGCCCACGATGTTTGCCTTGATTCTGCACGATGCGTTCAGCCCGCAGGCGGCGGTCGGCGGCGGTATCGGCACGGCTGTTCTCACTGGCATCCGTCGCGGACTCTTCTCGAATGAGGCGGGCGAGGGCTCGATCCCGAATGCGGCGGCGACGGCAAATGTTACCCATCCCGTTAAGCAGGGGCTGGTGCAGGCATTCGGTGTCTACGTCGATACGTGGATCGTCTGCTCGGCGACAGCGTTCATCGTGCTCCTCACGGGACAGTACACGATTGGCGGCGACACGACGGGCATCGCGCTCGCGCAGGATTCGCTTGCGAGCGTATTCGGGCCGTGGGCATCCAGTCTCCTCGCCGTGCTCATCTTTCTCTTTGCCTTCAGTTCCGTCGTCGGAAACTATTACTATGGAGAGGTCAACATCCACTTCATAACAAAGAATACGCAGCGTGCACTCTCCGTCTATCGTCTCGCTGTTGTCGCAATGGTGTTCTTTGGATGTGTGGCGGCTTTTGGCCTTGTGTGGAACCTCGCCGACCTCTTCATGGCGATGATCTGTCTCACGAACCTCTACGCGATCGCTCGCCTCGCACCGCTTGCGCGCATTGCACTTACAGACTATTTTGCACAGAAAGCGGCGGGCAAGAATCCCATCTTCGATCCTTCCATCATCCCCGATCAGAAGGGGATTACGGCATGGGGCGAGGACCAGTTCAAGCCGCAAAAACATTGATGTCAGGACGAAAAAGCGAGAGTGGATGTCTCCCTGCGTGGGGGGAGCCATTCTCTCTTTTTTCCTTGACAAGGGGGTGTAAGTCATGCTAGACTGTGAGGCGTTGCAGAAGTGAATAGCTTTTGAGAGAGCACGTGGAGAGTTGTCCGAGTGGTTGAAGGAGCACGCCTGGAAAGCGTGTGTGCGGTGATACCGTACCGAGAGTTCGAATCTCTCACTCTCCGCCATTTTTATTGATTTTTCTCAGGGCGGGCTGCAGTATCTTGGTCTCGCGCAATGGGGCCCTGTGAACCCCGTCAGGTCCGGAAGGAAGCAGCGGTAAGCGGATCGTCTCATGTGCCGTGAGGGTGCCTGGAGACTGTGGCCTGCCGTGGGAGAAATCGCGTGAATTCGTTGCAGCCCTGCGGGGCTGTTTTTTGTTGTTGGGAGGGGTCGTCATGTCCTACGTCGCACTCTATCGCCGCTGGCGGCCGGAGAGCTTTGCCGATCTCGTGGGGCAGGAGCACATCAGCCGCACGCTTTCCCGTGCGGTGATGGCGGGGCAGACGAGCCATGCCTACCTGTTTACAGGGCCGCGCGGAACGGGCAAGACGAGCACGGCGAAAATTCTCGCGCGTGCGCTCAACTGCGCCGAAGGGCCGACGCTCACGCCGTGCGGCGTGTGTGACTCCTGCCGCAGCATCCGTGACGGATCGTCGATGGACGTGTTTGAGATCGACGCGGCGTCCAATCGCGGCATTGATGAGATTCGCGACTTGCGCGAGTCGGTGAAGTTCGCACCGACGGCGGGACATTATAAAATCTACATCATCGACGAGGTGCACATGCTGACGACGGAGGCGTTCAATGCACTCCTCAAGACACTGGAGGAGCCTCCTCCGCAAGTCCTTTTTATCCTCGCAACGACGGAGCCGCACAAGGTACCGGCGACGATCCAGTCGCGCTGTCAGCGCTACGACTTCCACCGCATTACAGTGACGGAGATTCGCGACCGCCTCATCTATGTCTGTCGGGAATCGGGGATCACAGCGGATGCGGAAGCGCTCGGCATTATTGCCGTACAGGCGGACGGCGGCATGCGTGACGCTCTCTCGATCCTCGATCAGTGCATGGCTCTTGCCGAGGGGGCACTCACGGCGGATCGCGTACAAGAGGCCTTGGGACTGGTTGGGCGCGCATGGATTGAAAAGATGGCGCTGCAGATTGCAGAACACTCGGCGGCGGCACTGATCGAACAACTCGGTGAACTGCTGCAAAATGGGCGCGATTTGAAGCAGATTCTTACAGAACTCATGCAGTATTTCCGCAGTCTGATGATCGCGGGGGTGGGCGGCGCGATTGGTGCAACGGAACTCACCGAGGAGCAGGCGGCGCATCTGCGGGAGACGGCGGCACGGTTTACGCAGGACGCAATCATGGGGATTCTGCGTCGCTTGAACGAGACGATACAGGAGATACGCTTCTCGCCGCAGCCGCGCATTGCCGTGGAGGCGATGCTGATCGGCCTCTGCCGCCTGTCAGAGAACGAAGACACGACGGTGATGGCTGCTGCGCCGGCTTCAAATTCTGTCGACACAGCACGCATCGCACGGCTCGAAGAGGACGTGCGTCGCTTGACGGTGCAGCTTGCGGCGGCCGACACAGTGAAAACAGGGGCCGTTTCGACAGGCGGCGGAGCAATGGCGGCGGCTCCTGCCGCGCCGTCTGCGGTGCAGCCCGCGCAAAAAAACACAGCCCCCAAGCGCCTTGCAAGGAGCGGGGCTGCGGACGCACCCGCGACAGGAGCACCACGGCAGCTCGACGGAGCGCTGTGGAAGAAGTTTGAAGCGCGGCTTAAAGAGCGAAACCGTCTCGCCTCCTCCCTGCTCTCAGGAGCAGATTACGAGGGGGCAACGGAGACACATTTCTTCATCCGTCCAGCGACGGATATGGCGCGGGATTACATTATGAAACGGCATCGCGCCGTATTCGAGGAGGTCATGACGGAGCTTGCGGGACGACCGCTCCTCGTCGTCTGCACGGGCGGTGAGGAAGAGGCTGCTCCTCCTCCGACAAATGCGGTGAAAGCACCCGAATACCCTGCGTCCGTTGCACAGCTGCTTGAGATTGCGGGCGAGGGCGCACGCGTAGAGGAGGTTGCGGCATCCGCAAAGCATCCTGCACCGACACCGCAGCTGCCCGTGCCGCCGAAACCCGCCTCAGCGACGGTGGAGGAGGATACGTCCTACGAAGTATATGAGCCCACGGCGGACGAGGAGGCAGAGATGTTTGACTATGACGAGCTGCCGCCGGACGAGAATACTTGACGTTATGAGCAGATTTTGTTAGGCTAGACATATCATTTCTACAATAAAGGAGAGTTACTATGTTTAACGGCGGCGGCAATATGGCCGGCATGATGAAAAAAGTCCAGAAGATGCAGAACGAGATGAAGAAGATGCAGGACGAGCTCAAGCGCAAGACCGTCGAGGTCTCCGCGGGCGGCGGTGCGGTAAAGATTGTCATGGACGGCGAGAAGCAGGTGCAGAGCCTTGTCATCGCGCCCGCCGCAGTCGATCCTGAGGACATTGAGATGCTGCAGGATCTCATCTCGGCCGCATTTAATGAAGCAACAAAGAAGGTCGATGAGATGATGGCGCAGGAGATGGGCAAACTCACAAGCGGGCTTGGGCTCCCGCCGGGACTGCTCTGAGATGCAGCAGATCGCACCGCTCACGCGGCTTGTGGAGCAGTTCCGTGCCCTGCCCGGCATCGGAGCAAAGACGGCGGCGCGTCTAGCATATCACGTTCTGGATATGGACATGGAGCGGGCGCGTCGGCTTGCCTCTGCTATCATCGAGGCAAAGGAGAAGATTGGATTCTGTTCCACCTGCTTCAACCTCACGGACAGCGACCCATGCGCCATCTGCCTGGCGGACAAGCGTGACCACACGACGATCTGCGTCGTCGAGCAGCCGCCCGATGTCGCGGCGATGGAGCGTATGAATGATTTTAACGGCGTTTACCACGTCCTGCATGGTGCGCTCTCACCGATCGAGGGCGTGGGGCCGAACGATATTCGCATCCGCGAACTTGTCACGCGCGTTGGTACATCCGATGTGCAGGAGGTTATTGTTGCGACCAACCCAAACGTCGAGGGAGAGGCGACTGCCATGTATATTGCAAAACTGCTCAAACCGATGGGCGTGCGGGTCACACGCATCGCGCACGGACTGCCCGTCGGCGGTGACCTCGAGTATGCGGATGAGGTGACCCTTTCGCGCGCTATGGAAAACAGGAGGGAAATCTAGTTTGGACATTATTGCGGGCATTGCCGTTGGCATCGTTGTATTTGCGATTCTCGGGAAACTCATTGCACTGCCGTTTCGCATCCTGTGGAAACTCATCACGAACAGCATCGTCGGTGCGATCATCCTATGGGCAATCAACCTGCTTGGTGTCGGCATCGAGATCACCTTTCTCAAGGCTCTCATTGCAGGCATCTTCGGCATCCCCGGCGTGCTCCTCGTTCTGATCGTACATTATCTATGACCTCTTCGCACAAAAATGAGAAAAAGGGGGTTGACGCAGGAGGAATCTCTGTGTTATATTATGACAGTCGCGCTGATGAGAGCAACACGGGTCGGAAAAGAGCCGTAAGCCTCTAAAATGCGCAGGATGTACCCTGAAAACTACACAATGCAAAACATGTTAGAACTAAGGAAGCACTGATAAATTCAGCACCGCCATCTTGGAGCATCCTTTTCGCCCTGCCTGTGTCAACAAATCCTCCACATAGCACAACGGCTATGCGTCCGGTTTGTTTCCTTGGCAGAACAAAAATTCTGCACCAATCTGACGGACTTCATTTTATCAGCGATTCCTACGACTAACAAGCCAGATGCAACATCGTTGTGAAGGATAAAATCCTTCGGTCAACGAACACAATTCTTTTACAAGAATGACATAATGAGCCAACAGGCTCTCGGATAGGGGCAACCCTTTAGCGGAGAGTTTGATCCTGG
>ERZ773090.465-NODE-465-length-21656-cov-3.86126_pt1 | contig 21656 bp, 20 predicted proteins | sample MGYA00580579_ERZ773090 | MGnify/ENA primary metagenome ERZ773090 (study PRJEB29015, sample SAMEA2738014) | human oral metagenome | biome: human oral; feature: human-associated habitat; material: dental | place: China | collected 2132 ... | reverse complement strand
AATTTTCTTTATTTTCTGACATAGGAAAAGATGCTCATATAAAAGTTGGAAAGGAAATTTATCTCGGCGGCCAATTGTAGCAATTTTTAGCGAATATAAATTTCCCGAAAAGATGCGAAAGTCGCGCCCATTAAACCCCGAATAGTCGATAAAAATAAAGCGCCCCCGAGGGGGAGCGCTGGGAGCCTAGTCGGCGAAGTTGTCGGTGATGCAGCCCAGGGAGGCGGAGCTGACCGTGTGGGCGTATTTGTAGTGAATGCCCCGCCGGGCGCTGGGCTTCAGCGGCGGCTGCACCCACTTGGCCCGCCGGGCGGCCAGTTCCTCGGCGCTCAGATGCACGTCGATGGTGTTTTTCACCGCGTCGATGGTAATCAGGTCGCCATCTTCGATGAGGGCGATATTACCGCCCACCTGGGCCTCCGGGGCGATGTGGCCGACCACAAAGCCGTGGGAACCGCCGGAAAAGCGGCCGTCGGTAATCAGGGCCACGGACTTGCCGAGGCCGGCGCCCATGATGGCCGAGGTCGGTTTCAGCATCTCCGGCAGGCCCGGGCCGCCGCGCGGGCCCTCGTAGCGGATGACCACCACCATGCCGGCCTTGACCTCGCCCCGGCCGATGCCCTCGTTGGCCAGGAATTCACCGTCGTAGACCTTGGCGGTGCCGGTGAAGGACAGGCCCTCCTTGCCGGTGATTTTGGCCACCGAGCCCTCCTCGGCCAGGTTGCCGTAGAGCATGCGCAGGTGGCCGGTGGCCTTGATGGGCTCGGCGAAGGAATGGACGATTTCCTGGCCGGCGCTCAGGCCTGGCACCTCGGCCAGGTTCTCGGCCACGGTTTTGCCGGTTACGGTGAGGCAGTCGCCGTGCAAATAGCCGTTTTCCAGCATGTATTTCATCACCGCCGGCACGCCGCCGATGGCCTGCAGGTCCTCCATGACATATTTGCCGCTGGGTTTAAAGTCGGCCAGCATCGGCGTGGATTCGCTCCAGGCCGCCAGCTCGTCCAGGGTCAGCGGAATGTCGGCGCTGTGGGCGATGGCGAGGAAGTGCAGCACCGCATTGGTGGAACCGCCGAGCACCACCGCCAGCCGGAAGGCGTTTTCCAGAGCCTTCTTGGTGATGATGTCGCGGGGGCGAATGTTTTTCTCCAGCAGATTGCGCATGGCGGCACCAACGGCGAAGCACTCGTCGCGCTTCGCCTGGGTGGCGGCCGGAATGGAGGAGTTATAGGGCAGCGCAATGCCCATGCCCTCCAGGGCGGCGGCCATGGTGTTGGCGGTGTACATGCCGCCGCAGGCGCCTTCGCCGGGGCAGGCACAGTGAATGATTTCCTGGTATTCGCCCTCGTTCAGGGTGCCGGCCACCTTCTGGCCCCAGGCCTCGAAGGCCGATACCACGTCGATTTTCCTGCCGTGGTGCATGCCGGCGGCGATGGTACCGCCGTAGACGAGAATGGCCGGTCGGTTCAGGCGCAGCACGGCCATGGTGGCGCCGGGCATGTTCTTGTCGCAGCCGACCACGGCGACGACGCCGTCGTAGCACATGGCGTTGATAAAGGTTTCGATGGAATCGGCGATGATGTCGCGGGAAACCAGCGAATAGCGCATGCCCTGGGTACCCATGGAGATGCCGTCGGAAACGCCGATGGTGTTGAAGATGAGGCCGGTGGTGTTAGTGGCCTGCACGCCCTCTTTGATTTTCACCGCCAGTTCATTCAGGTGCATATTGCAAGGGTTGCCCTCGTAGCCGGTGCTGGCAATGCCGACGATGGGATTCTGCAAATCGCGGTCGGACAGGCCGATGGCGTGCAACATGGCCTGGGCCGCCGGCTGGGTGTCGTTCTGGGTTACGGATTTGCTGTAGATATTGATGCCTAAGTCTTTATTTATGCTCATGATTTACGGAGAAATGCCTAGTCAATTTGGATTTTGTAGAGGTCGTCCAGGTCGCCCACGCGAATTTTACGAAGATAGCGGGCGCTGATAGGGGCACGGGCCTGCAGAATCTGCAGATTTTCCCGCAGTTTACGCGCCGCATAGTCCGGCTTATAGCCCACGCTGACCACAGCCACCTGACCCTCGGCGGTTTTGACTGTCCCTAGATAGAGATGCTCGCCGAGCACGAATTCCGGGGATTCCAGCCAAAGTAGCTCTTCTTTTAAAGTTCTCATGGGGACACTCCAAGTAGGGGGAAAATTTCAGATTACCCCCGCCCTCGGTGCCCCCGGAGATTTTTTTCTTAGGGTTTGTCCTAGAAGGGGAATTTCAGGCCGGGGATATTAACGCCCCCGGTGATGGCGTCCATGGACTGTTTATTCAGCTCCTGCACGCGTTTGCTGGCGTCGTTGAAGGCTGCGGCCAGCAGGGCTTCCAGCATTTCCTTGTCCTCCTTCAGGGCCTCGGGGCTGATTTCCACCTTCAGGCACTCGCTGTTGCCGCTCAGGGTGATGCTGACGGCACCGGCGCCGGATTGGCCCACCACGGTTTTTTTCGCCAGCTCTTCCTGCATTTTCTGCATGTTTTCCTGCATTTCTTTGGCTTTTTTAATCATATTGCCAACGCCTAATTTTCCGAACATAGATAACTCCAATTAGTTCAAGGGTTTAATGTCTTCGACCCGGGCTCCGAAGAGCTGCACGGTCGCCTGGATAAGCGGATGCTGGCAAAACTGCCGCTCCCGCTCGTTCTGTTGCTGGTCGCGCTCGGCGCTGGCTAGCCCAAAGGGGGTGGCCACCGGGGCTTCCTCCAGCTGAATTGCACAGTGCAAAATTGCCGCCAACTCGGTCTGGCCGGCCGAAAAAAAATTTTTCAGGGTGGCGTCCAGACCCAGGGTCAGGCAGCGGTCGGCATAGGCCAGCGGACAGCTGTTATTGGCCAGCTGGCGCGCCTTTTCGCCCAGGGGCAGGGTGGCGATGAATTCGCCCCAGCCACGCGGATTCTGCAGCAGTTTGGGCCAATCAATGGCCGGGGCCGGCTTTTTTACCGGGTCCACCTCCGCCGGGCCCTCGGGGCCCCGGTCATAGCTGGGGTCGGTGGCCCAGGGCGGCTGGTCGTCGGCGGGCAGAGTCGGGGGCAGCGCTTCGCCACTGGGAGCCGCCGGCCGGGGGGCCGGATTCAGGGGCCGAAGCGCTTCGTTAGCGGGGGCCGGATTGGTCGCCGGAGCGGGGGGAACGCTTCGGTTGGGGGGAAGCGCTTCGGTTGCCATTGATGGGTTGGCCGAAGGGGCCGGGCGAAGCGCTTCGCTATTTGAAGTGCCCGGGGTCGCCGGGCTGGAACTGGGGGAAGCGCTTCGGGATTCGTGCGGTGCGCCCGGGGGAAGCGCTTCGTGGCCGGGAGAATGATTCGGCGCTAGCGTTTGACCGGGGGAAGCGCTTCGGGGGGGGAGCGCTTCGTTACCGGGGGCCGGATTGGCTGTCGGGGGGGGAGCGCTTCGAGAGGGAAGCGCTTCCGGGGCGGGCGTCGGATTGGCTGGGGCGGCAGGACGAAGCGCTTCGCTCTGGAAAGCCGCATCGCTGGCCACATTGCTGAGCTGGATAGGGCCCGCCTCGGCAATGGTCGGGGCCCGGGCCGGGTCGCTCTGGGGCAGCAGCGGCCGCAGGGCCAGCATGCGCAGCAGGCCCATTTCCACCGCCAGTTTCATTTCCGGCTGGTAGGGCAGGCTCTGCCAGGTGTCGCCGAGGATTTGGTACCAGAGCTGCACCAGCTCCAGCGGCAGCTGCGGGGCCAGTTCCACCAGCACCGGGGGAAGCGCTTCGCCGGGGCGCTGGGCGTGGAGCTGGATAACGGTCAGCTTCTGCAGCATCTGCAGGAGCCGATGCACCAGCAGGGCGTAGTCCGGGGCGTATTCGTCCAGGGCCTGCAGCAGCCCGCGCAGCCCCGGCCCGTCGCCCCGGGCCAGACAGAGCAGCAGTTGCAGCAGCTGTTGCTGGGGAATGGCCCCGAGCAGCCGCGCCGTGCTGGCCGCCTGTACCTGGCCCTGGCCGCTGATGATGGCCTGGTCGAGCAGACTGAGGGCGTCGCGCAAACTGCCGTTGGCACCCTCGGCCAGCAGCTGAAGCGCTTCGTTTTCAAAGGGAATGGCCTCGCTGTGCAGGATATGCTGCAGCTGGGCCACAATCTGGGCCGGGCCGATGTTCTTCAGGTGAAATTGCAGGCAGCGGGACAGAATGGTAACCGGCAGTTTCTGCGGGTCGGTGGTGGCCAGAATGAATTTGACGTGCTCCGGCGGTTCCTCCAGCGTCTTCAACAGGGCGTTGAAACTGCTGCGGCTGAACATGTGCACCTCGTCGATGAGGTAGACCTTGAAGCGGCCCTTGACCGGCGCATAGGGCACGTTGTTCAGGATTTCGCGGGTGTCATCAACGCCGGTGCGCGAGGCGGCGTCGATTTCGATGAGGTCGGGGAAATTGCCGGCGTCGATTTCCCGGCAGTGGTTGCATTCACCGCAGGGGTGGGCGCTGATGCCGTTGGTCAGACAGTTGATGGATTTGGCAAAGATGCGGGCGATGGTGGTTTTACCGACGCCCCGGGTGCCGGTGAACAGATAGGCATGGTGCAGGCGCTGCTGCTCCAGGGCATAGCCCAGGGCCGCGCTGATGTGCTCCTGGCCGACCAGCTCCTGAAAGTTTTTGGGGCGCCAGCGGCGGGCGAGGACGTGATACATAAATTTTCAGTGGGGAGAAATAAAAAAAGCCCGTACCAGCGCTCCTCGGCACACAACCAAACTACTACTGCTGCTTTCTTCCGAACCTGACAGGGTTTGCAGTTGGTCATTGCGAGGTACCAGTACAGACTTGCGGCCCATTGTAGAGGAGATAAACATTTTGTCAATGCGACTGCTCGTCTAAATCCTTGAGCTGACGCAGTTTCTGGCCGATTTGCTGTTCCAAGCCCCGGTCGCTGGGCTGGTAGAAATCCGGCTCCGCCCAGCCGTCGGGCATATAGCTCACGCCGGCGGCATAGGCGCCGGGCTCGTCGTGGGCATAGCGATAGTCCCGGCCGTAGCCGAAGCGCTTCAGCAGGGCGGTGGGGGCATTGCGCAGATGGAGCGGCACCTCCGGACTGGGCCGTTCGGCCACCAGTTTCTGCATCTTCTGGAAGGCCACATAGCCGGCGTTGGATTTGGGCGCCGCCGCCAGATAGAGCACCGTCTGCGCCAGGGCCAACTCCCCCTCGGGGCTGCCGAGCTGGGCGTAGGTCTGGCTGGCGTCCTGGGCCAGGGCGATGGCGCGCGGGTCGGCAAGGCCGATGTCCTCCCAGGCCATGCGCACCAGTCGCCGGGCCAGATAGTGGGGGTCGGCGCCGCCGGCCAGCATCGAACAGAGCCAGAACAGGGCCGCATTGGGGTGGGAGCCGCGCACGGCCTTGTGCAGGGCGGAAATCTGCTCATAGAAATCATCGTTGCCCTTGCCGAAGCGCTTCGGCCGCTGGCCGAGCTGGGCCGCCACCCAGTCGGCGTCGAGCTCACTCTGGCCGAGCCGGCGCGCCGCCAGCAGCAGCTTTTCCAGCAGATTGAGGAGCTGGCGCCCGTCGCCGTCGGCACTGGCCAGCAGCAGGGGTAGCGCTTCGTCGCCGAGGCGGAGACCGGCGAATTCTTCCCGGGCCAGGGTCTGGCGCAGCAGCCGCTGCAGCGCTTCCTCGTCCAGGGGCTGGAGGCGGTAAACCTGCAGCCGGCTGAGCAGGGCGCGATTGAGTTCAAAGGAGGGATTTTCGGTGGTGGCCCCGAGCAGCAGCAGGGCGCCGCTCTCCAGCACCGGCAGGAAAACGTCCTGCTGGGCCTTATTAAGCCGGTGAATCTCGTCGAGGAACAGCACCGTCGGCTGGCCGGCCGATTGATTCGCCTCGGCCCGGCTGAAAATCTCGCGGAATTCTTTGGTGCCGGCGGCGGTGGCCGACAGCGACTGGAAATCAGCCTGCCAGGCCCGGGCGATAATCTGGGCCAGACTGGTTTTGCCACAGCCGGCCGGGCCCCAGAACAGCAGGGAATGGGGACGTTCCAGCGCCAGCCGCAGGGGCTGGCCCGGGCCGGTAAGCGCTTCCTGGCCCACCACCTCATCCAGGGTCTGCGGGCGTAGCCGTTCGGCCAGTGGCGGCAACATATTATTTAAGGTCTAGAGCGTGGGCCGGCGCCGGTGGAAATCCGTCTGACGCTGGTACTGGTGGGCCAGATTGAGCAGCCGGGGTTCGCTGTGGTGCGGGCCGATGAGCTGGGCGCCCACCGGCAGCGGGCCGCTGAAACCGCAGGGGTGGCTGAGGGCGGGCAGGCCGGCCAGATTGACGGCGACGGTGTACAAATCGCCGAGGAACATTTCCACCGGATTGGTCAGTTTGCTGCCGAGGGCGTAGGCCGGCGTCGGCGTGGTTGGGGTCAGCAGCACGTCCACCTCGCCGAAGACCCGATTAAATTCGTTGAGAATGGCGCGGCGGGCGCGGCGGGCCTGCTCATAGTAGGCCTCGTAGTAGCCCGAGGACAGGGCGTAGGTGCCAATCATGATGCGCCGTTTTACCTCCTCGCCGAAGCCCTCGGAGCGGCTGCGCACGTAGAGTTCCTGCAGTTCGCGCACGCCCTCGGCCCGGTGGCCGTAGCGGACGCCGTCGAAGCGGGCCAGGTTGGAGGAGGCCTCGGCGCTAGCGATGAGGTAGTAGGCGGCGATGGCGCTGTCGGTGTTCAAATCCACCTCGCGGATTTCCGCCCCCAGGGCCTGATAGACGTCGGCGGCGGCGCGGATGAGGGCCTGCATCTCCTCGTTCAGGCCGTTGAAATAGCCGCGCGGCAGACCGATTTTCACCCCGCGAAGCGCTTCCCCCAGCTGGCCCTCGAAACGGGTCAGGGCCTGGGGATTGGCGGTGGAATCGCGGCGGTCATAGCCGGCCATACCGTTGAGAATCAGGGCGCAGTCCTCGGCCGTCGGGGCCAGGGCGCCGGCCTGGTCGAGGCTGGAGGCATAGGCAATCATGCCGTAGCGCGACAGGGTGCCGTAGCTGGGCTTGATGCCGGTTAGACCGCAGTAGGCCGCCGGCTGGCGAATGGAACCGCCGGTGTCCGAGCCGGTGGCATAGGCGACCAGACCGCCGGCCACGGCCGAAGCGCTTCCCCCGGAGGAGCCGCCGGGGATACGCTCCAGGTCATGGGGATTGCGCACCGGCCCGAAGGCGGAATGTTCGTTGGAGGAGCCCATGGCGAATTCGTCCATGGAAACCTTGCCAAGGCAGACGGCGCCGGCCTTATTCAGTTGTTCCACAACGAAGGCGTCGTAGGAGGGCACAAAATTGGCCAGCATCTTCGAGGCGCAGGTGGTGCGCAGGCCCCGGGTGCAGAAAATATCCTTGTGGGCCATGGGCACGCCGTCCAGGGGGCCAAGCGCTTCGCCCCGGGCGCGGCGCTCGTCGCTGGCCCGGGCCGCCCGGCGGGCCCCGTCGCCGTCCAGGGTGATGAAGGCGTTGAGCCGGGGGTTAAGCGCTTCGCTCCGGCCCAGGAAAAAATCCGTCAGTTCCAGCGCCGAGACTTCCTTACGCGCCAGTTTTTCGGCCAGTTCGGCCACGCTGAGGCGGTTCATTCAATCACCTTCGGTACCTTAATAAAGCCATCGGCAAAATCCGGCCCATTTTCGGCCAGACTGGCCAGCATGTCCCGGGGCTCGGCCACGTCCGGGCGCAGCGGCTGGCTCAGTTCCAGCGGGTGGGACAGGGGGGCCAGGGCGCTGATTTCCGGGGTGTTGATACTATTAAAAAGGGAGAAGATGGCACCCAGTTTTTCCTGCAGCTGGGGAAGCGCTTCCGGGCTGAATTCCAAGCGCGCCAATTGGGCGGTTTTTTGGATAATTTCTTGGTTCATAGGGACGAAAATTTCTATTCATAAAAAGAAGGCTAAAGGTATCATATGGGCCTTTTATTTGCACGGCTGCCCCCGGCTGGGCGGCCCAGCCCATGAGGTTTTCAACATATGGCATTAGACTTTTTCAACGGCATGTTTTCCAGCGATTTGTCCATCGACCTGGGGACGGCCAACACCCTTATTTTTGTGCGCGACCTGGGACTGGTTCTCGATGAACCGTCGGTGGTGGCTATCTCCGAAGATAAGCACGACGGGCGCAAGAAAATCGTTGCCTACGGCCAGCAGGCTAAACAAATGCTCGGCCGTACCCCGGAAAATCTCGCCACCGTTCGCCCCATGAAGGACGGCGTCATCGCCGATTTCAAAATCACCTCCATGATGCTCACCCACTTTATTAAACAGGCGCTGCAGCGCACCCACGGCCTCAGCATTTTTCGGCCCCGGCCGCGCATTCTCGTCTGCGTGCCCTCGGGGGCCACGCCGGTGGAACGCCGTGCCATCCACGATGCTGCCCGGGGCGCCGGTGCCCGGGAGGTTTTTCTCATTCCCGAACCCATGTCGGCGGCCATCGGCGCCGGCATTCCCGTCCATGAGGCCTACGGCTCCATGGTGGTGGACATCGGCGGCGGCACCTCGGAGGTGGCCGTCATTTCTTTGAACGGCATCGTCTATTCCAACTCGGCCCGCATCGGCGGCGACAAATTCGACGAGGCCATCATTGACTATGTGCGCCGTTCCTTCGGCATTTCCATCGGCCTGCCCACCGCCGAACGCATCAAAAAGGAAATCGGCTGTGCCTACCCCAGCGAGGAGGTGCGCGAACTGGAGGTGCGCGGCATTAACCAGCAGGAGGGCGCGCCGCGCAGCTTCGTGATTAACTCCAATGAGGTGCTGGAGGCGCTGCAGGAACCGCTGGGTGGCATTGTCCGCGCCGTGCTCACTGCCCTGGAGAACACCCCGCCGGAGCTGGCCGCCGACGTGGCCGAGCGCGGCATTGTCCTCACCGGCGGCGGTGCCCTGCTGCGCGATTTGGACAAGCTGCTGATGGAAGAAACCCGCCTCAAGGTCATCATCGCCGAAGACCCGCTCACCTGCGTGGCCCGGGGCGGTGGCAAGGTCTTGCAGCTGCTGGACCAGCGCGGAGTGGCCTCCTTCCTGATGGCCTAAGCCCCCGGCGCCCCGATGATGGACGAACAGACGCAAAGCGCTTTAAAGGAGCGCCTGCGTCCTTTATTTTTTATGTGTTTTCTTTCGGTGCTGCTACTACTGCTGCAGAAAAATCCACTGCTCGCCAACACGCTGGAACAAACCCTCTACAACAAAATCTTTGCCCCCATTCGCAGCCTGATTTATGCACCGCTGGACGAGCTGAAGCGCTTCTCCAGCCGCTCCCAGCAGTCCAGTAGCCTGGAGGAACAGCTGCTGGAACTGGAGAAAATCAATAAGAGCCTGCAGGCCCAGATGCTGAAAATGGCCCATCTGCGCGCCGAAAATAACCGTCTGAAAATCCTCATGGATTCCATTCCCGAGAAAACCGAGCCGGTGCTCATTGCCGAACTGCGCGACACCGCCATTGACGGCTACAGCGAAATCATCACCATCAATCGCGGCGCCCGGCAGGGGGTTTTCGATAACCAGGCGGTGATTGATTCCTTTGGCCTGGTGGGCCAGGTGATTAAGGTTTTCGCCGACGAGGCCCAGGTGATGCTGATTAGCGACGGCCGCAGCCGGGTGCCGGTCTATGTGGAACGCACCCAGCAGCGGGCCCTGGTCAGCGGCGGCGGCGACTACGGCAATCTGCTCCTCACCGATTTGCGGCTGGACAGCGATATTCAGGTGGGCGACCGGCTGATTAGCTCCGGCCTCGGCGGCGTCTTCCCGCGCGGCTATCCGGTGGCCGAGGTGGTGGCGGTGGAACGCGACCAGCGCGCCTCCTTTCTAAAAATCAAACTGCGCGCCCTGGCCCGGCTCAATTCCATGCTGGAGGTGCTGCTGCTGGCCAAGACGCCGGAGGACGTTTCCCTTGAGGTGGGGCCGAAAGCCTATGCAAAGTAAAGGTGCCCTCTTCTGGCTGTTTTTCTGCGCCTGGCTGCTGATGCAGGGGCTGAATTTCTATTTTTCCTGGTTCAGTCTGCCGGATTTGCTGTTTATCTCCGTCAGCGGCGTTTTCTTTGAATTTCCCAAACTGCGGCTCTGGCGCTATCTGCTGCCGGTGAGTCTGCTCGCCGACCTGAGCGCCGCCGCGCCGCTGGGTTTTCATGGCCTGCTCTACGGCACCGACCTGCTGATTATCTTCAGCTTCTACCGCTACTGGCTGCAGATTTCCAGTGCCGGCCGCCTGACCCTGCTGCTGCTCGGCAGTGCCTTTATCCAGTTCTGGCGCTGTCTGCTGCTCTATCTCTTTACCGGCCTGACCGCCCCCCACGGCTGGTTCTGGGCCATTCCCATTCAGTTCCTGATTTGGTCGATTATTCACAGCCTCATCCACAGCCTGATTAAGAAAGATGAAACCTAGCTATGGCGACCCTATCGTCGGCGACGAGCAGGGCGAAATTGACAATCGGCTGAAGATTTCCTTTGTGCGCCGCATCATTTTGGTAGGGGCGCTGGTGCTGGCCGGCCTGCTGCTGCTCTTCGGCCGCATGTTTTATCTGCAGATTTACCGCCACCGCTACTACAGCACGCGCAGCCTCAGCAACCGCATCCGCATCCGGGCCATCGTTCCCGAGCGCGGCACCATCTTCGACCGCAAGGGCCGGCCGCTGACGGAAAATATCCTGCGCTACCGGGTGGTCATTCAGCCCTCCCAGACGCCGGACGTGCGCAAAACCATCGAAGCGCTTCAGCGCTATCTGCCGCTGTCGGCCGAGGAAATCGACAGCTTTCTGAAGAGCTATCGCAAGGTGCGGCGCTATGAAAACGCCGTCATCAAACAGTCCATCACCGAGGAGGAGCGCTACAGCCTGGCGGTCAAGCTCTACCAGCTGGCCGGGGTGGAAATCGAAACCTACTACGAGCGCTACTATCCCTATGGCAGCCTGCTCAGCCACGTCATTGGCTACATCAACCGCATCAGCGAGAAGGACCAGCTCGACGAAAACACCTACCGGGGCCTGCAGTTCATCGGCCGCATGGGCCTGGAAAGGGAATACGAGGAGCGCCTGCGCGGCCACACCGGCTACCAGCAGCTGGAGGCCGACGTGAACGGCAATCTGGTGCGGGTGCTGGAGGAGGTGCCGGCGGTGCGCGGCCAGGACATTTACCTCAGCCTTGACATCGATTTGCAGAAGTTCATGGACGAAGCGCTCGGCGACTATCGCGGTTCCTGCGTTGCCATTGACACCGAGAGCGGCGAGGTGCTGGCCATGGTCTCCAAGCCCTCCTTCGATGCCAATCTATTCAGCCGGGGCATCACCGCCAAGCAGTACAAGCGCCTGCTGGAGGACGAAAACACGCCGCTCTATAACCGCGCCCTCAACGGCCGCTATCCGCCCGGCTCGGTGATTAAGCCGGTGATGGCCCTGGCCGGCTTCCACTACCACATCTTCAACGCCTACACGCCGGTGCACTGCTCCGGCTACTACACCATTCCCGACAGTGCCAGCAAACGACGCTTCCACTGCTGGAACCGGCGCGGCCACGGCACGGTGAGCATGGACAAGGCCATCGCCCAGTCCTGCGACATCTACTTCTACACCCTGGGCTACAGCCTCGGCATCGACCGCATGGCCGATTTCTGCCAGCATTTCGGCCTGGGCCGGCGCACCGGCGTGGATTTGCCCGACGAGGGCAGCGGCATCATGCCGAGCAAGTCCTGGAAGGAGAAGCGCTTCAAGACCAACTGGTACATCGGCGACACCATCAACGCCAGCATCGGCCAGGGTTTCATGACCACCACGCCGCTGCAGCTGGCCTATATGACGGCGCTGCTGGCCCGGGACGGCCGTAATTTCACCCCCCGGCTGCTGAACCAGGTCTATGACCCGGCGACGAAGCGCTTCCTCGACAATCTCTTCCCCAGCACGTCGGAACGGCTGGCCATCTACCGGGCCGGGGATTTTCGCGCCGTGCGCCTGGCCATGGAGCACGTGGTGCACGCCCCCTATGGCACCGGCCGGGGCCTCAGCATCGGCCTGTCCTACCGCATGGCCGGCAAATCCGGCACGGTGCAGGTGGTGTCCTTCCAGTCCGACCGGCGGCCGGAGAAGCACGAAATCAAGGACGAGCACCAGGACAACGCCATGTTCATCGCCTACGCCCCGGCCAATGCCCCGAAAATCGCCGTTTCGGTGGTGGTGGAACGCGGCGGCGGCGGCAGTAGCACCGCCGGCCCCATTGCCCGGCAGATTCTCGACTATTACCTGCTCGGCAAAAAACCCAGCAGCGACGAGGAGCTGCTGCCCGATGACGAGGCCGCCGCCGCCACCTGAGGGGAGCGCTTCCCCCCGCCGCCCCGGCAACGAAGCGCTTTAAGCCAAGGAGATTCCCATGCCAAAACCCTTTCTGGCCCGCATCGACTATCCCCTGCTGCTGGGGCTGCTGCTGTTGATGCTGGGCAGCCTCTTCATTCTCTATTCCAGCTCCGGCGGCAGCGAAATTCCCCTGCGCCAGGCCCTGCGCTTTGGCTCCGGCTTTCTGCTGTTCTTCCTGATGCTGCTGATTCCCACCCAGCAGCTGCGCCGGCTGACCCCGGCCTTCTACCTGCTGACGGTGGTGCTGCTGCTGCTGGTGGTGCTGGTGGGCTCCAAGGTCAATGGCGCCCAGCGCTGGCTGAACATCGGCATCGTCAAAATCCAGCCCTCGGAGCTGGCGAAAATCATCGTGCCCATGGCCGTGGCCTGGTATTCCACCATTCGCCACGCCCAGCTCAGCCTGGCCGATGTGGCCGTCAATCTGCTGATTATTGGCCTGTCCGCCGGCCTGATTTTTGTGGAACCGGATTTGGGCACCACGCTGCTGGTGGGCGCCTCGGGCTTCATCGCCCTGTTTCTGGCCGGCCTGCAGTGGTGGCTGATTGTGCTGGCGGCCCTGGCCCTGGCCATTGCGGCGCCGCTGTTCTGGCTCTATGGCATCAAGGAATACCAGCGCGACCGCATCATCACCTTCCTCAACCCCGAGGCCGACCCCTGGGGCAACGGTTACCACATCATTCAATCGAAAATCGCCATCGGCTCCGGCGGCTTCTACGGCAAGGGCTACCAGCTCGGCACCCAGTCCCAGCTGGAATTTCTGCCGGAGAGCAACACCGACTTCGTCTTTTCCGTGCTCGGCGAGGAATTCGGCCTGCTCGGCGTGATGCTGCTGCTGCTCTGCTACGGCTTCATCATCTATCGCGGCCTCTATCTGTCCACCCGGCTCACCCACCCCTTCGGCCGCATCATCGTCGCCACCACCTTTCTCAGCTTCTTTATCAATATTTTTGTCAATATCGGCATGGTCAGTGGCATTCTGCCGGTGGTGGGCCTGCCGCTGGCGCTGATTAGCTACGGCGGCAGTTCGATTATTTCGCTGTTCGTCGGCTTTGGCATCGCCTGCAATCTGGCCGGCGCCTACCGGGAAGTGCCCGAGTCCGAACGGATGTATCTCTAAAACCGGCTCCCCCCGGGGAGCGCTTCACAAGGAAAATCCCATGAAAAAAATTTTGCTGGCCCTGGTTGCCGCCTCGGCCGGGGCCCAGAGCCCGGCCCCGGATAGTTTTAACCGCGCCACCCCGCCCAATTCCTATCTGAACCGCAGCGCCGTGGAAGAATTCCTGAACCGGGTGAGCCGGGAACAGGGTTTGGACCGCAGCGCCCTGAACGCCCTGTTCGGGCCGCTGACCCCGGCCGAGGACGTGCTGGCGAAGATTTCCAAGCCGGCGGAAAAGAGCAAGGAATGGTTCGAGTACAAGAAAATCTTCGATGACCCGGCCCGGCTGGAGGCCGGCGTTGAATTCTTTAAAACCCACCGGGCCCAGTTCGAGGCGGCGGAGAAGCGCTTCGGCGTTGATAAATACCTCATCGCCGCTATCCTCGGCATCGAAACCCGCTATGGCAAGGTCAGCGGCAAAACCCCGGTGCTCCAGGCCCTGGCCACCCTCTGCTTCGACTATCCGCCCCGGGCCAAATTCTTCTGCGGCGAGCTGGAGGCCTATCTGCGCCTGAGCCAGCGGGAGCGCTTCGACAGCCCGGCCATCGTCGGTTCCTATGCCGGCGCCATGGGCATGGCCCAGTTCATGCCGACCAGCTATCTCAACGATGCCATCGACGGCGACGGCGACGGCAAGGTGGATTTGTTCAACAGCCCGGCCGACGCCATTTTCAGCATCGGTAACTATCTGAAAAATCGCGGCTGGAAGGCGGCGGAAAACGGCCTTTATGCCCAGCAGCTGCCCGATGACGGCGGTCTGAAAGATTTTGGAAAATCGATTAAACCCTATCAGCCCATTAAGGATATTTATCAAGATCCGAAAACTTATGCGCTAGAATTGCGCACCTGGCTGGACGCCCACCCCCAGGAAACGGTGGGAACCTTGAATTTACAGGGCGAAGCGGGCAAGGAGTACTGGTTGGTGCGCCATAATTTCTACGTCATTACCCGCTACAACAGCTCGCCCATGTATGCCATGGCGGCGGTCAATCTGGCCCGGGCCATTTCCCAATCTTTAGCAACTGGTAAAAACACCCCTTAACTTTCGTACTGGGCGGGTATCCCCCGCCCGGTGGCTTATTTTTTCTTCTCATTCTGAGAAAAGGCTTTTAAACATCGAGGAACTTTTTTTTATGAAAGACACGCTTTTATGCACCACCCTTATCGTTTGTGGTCTGGCCAGTGCGGCCGGCGACAACCCCCAGGACGCGCAGGAGGCGCCAGAAATCAACATTGTGAAAATCATCGACTTCACCGGCACCCGCGACAAGGCCGAGATGGCCCAGAACCTGCCGGAGAAGGACATTCAACAATATCTGCAGGATTCCACCCGCTACGAGGCCAGCGGTGAATTTGAAAAGGCCATGGCCAACAGCCGGACGCTGAAACGGGCCTATTCCTACGTGGTGCGCGGCCAGCGCTACCAGACCCTCGCCGACAGCAAGGGCTTCGAGCAGGAAGGCGTGGCCTCCTGGTACGGCCCCGGTTTCCACGGCCGCAAAACCGCCAACGGCGAAACCTACGACATGAACGACATGACCGCCGCCCACAAGGAACTGCCCCTGGGTACCACCATCGAGGTAACCAACAACGCCAATGGCAAAAAAGTGGTGCTGCGCGTCAATGACCGGGGCCCCTTCCACGGCAATCGGGTGCTGGATTTATCCCGGGCCGCCGCCGAAAAACTCGGCGTTCTCAACGACGGCACCGCCGACGTGCATATCCGGGCCCTGCGCTAATTTCCCCTCATGAATACTTCTTCCAACGGGCAGGAGCCCATCGAATCCCAAGAAGTTTTGAATTTTCCGGCGCTGATGACCGTGCGGGTCATCGGCGCCAACCGTCCCGAGCTGGAACAGCGCGTGCGGGCGGTGGTGGCGGAACAGCTGGCCCCGGCCGACTTCCGCGACCTCAAAACCAAACCCTCGGCCAACGGCAGCTATCTGGCCGTGCTGGTAACGGTGAATTTCCCCAGCCGGGCCAGCGCCGACCGCTTCTTCAGCACCCTGAGCAGCGACCCGCTGGTGCAGATGATGCTGTGAATCCCAGCCCCGTTCGGGGCTTTTTTAATCATCATGAGTACACCCACCATCAAAAATCTGGGCCTGGTGCCCTATGCCGACGCCTTCGCCGCCATGAAGGCCTTCACCGAGGCCCGCAGCGCCGCCACCGCCGATGAAATCTGGCTGCTGGAACATCCGCCGGTCTTCACCCAGGGCCTGGGCGGCAAGGCCGAACATATCCTCCAGCGCGGCGCCATTCCCATCGTCCCCATCGACCGGGGCGGCCAAATCACCTATCACGCCCCCGGCCAAATCGTCATGTACCTGCTCCTCGACCTGAACCGGGCCCGGGTGGGCATTCGCGCCCTGGTTACGCTGATTGAAAACAGCGTCATCGCCCTGCTGGCCGACCAGGGCATCGCCGCCGCCAGCCGGGCCGATGCCCCCGGCGTCTACGTGGCCGGCAAAAAAATCGCCTCGCTGGGCCTGAAGATTCGGCGCGGCTGCTGCTACCACGGTGTCGCCCTGAATGTGAACATGGATTTGGCCCCGTTCCGCTGGATTAATCCCTGTGGCCTGCGCGGCATGGAGATGACCCAGCTCGCCGACCTGGGCATTGCGCTCACGCCCGCCGCCGCCGGCGCCGCCCTCGCCGCCCATTTCCAACGGCTGTGGACGGCGGCTGCCTCTCCCGCTTCCTAGTCCCTTCACCGAAGCGCTTCGGCCTCATTAGCTCGGCCCAACCGAAACGCTCCAACCCGGCCAACCAATAAATAGGGAAGCGCTTCGCCGCCCATTGCCCCCAAAGAAACGCTTCTTCTGAAATTATCGTCTGCTCGTTTGGCGGCCAACCTGATTAAAACCGAAGCGCTTCCTTTCCTTTCAATTAAAACCGGGTCGGGGTTTCTTATTCCTCCGGCCGAAGCGCTTCCTTCTTTAGCTTCACTCCTCCCCGGCCGAAGCGCTTCGGTTTGTCCGGCTAATGTATAGGGAAGCGCTTCGGTCGGAACCGGCCTGAGGCCTGACTCTTTCGCGGCTTTCCAAAACGAAGCGCTTCCCTTCTGAAATAATCATTGGCCCGTTTAGGCCCACTCCGATTGACCCGAAGCGCTCCCCCTTTGCCGATTGGGTGGCAGCGGGCCGGCGAAGCGTTTCCCCCGGAAATCCTTTTAATCCACTGAAAGCCGAGGCCGAAGCGCTTCCTTCCCTCTGGTCTAAACCGGGTCAAGGTTGTTTTTTCTAATCTCCGGAAACGAAGCGCTTCACCATTTGGCCAGAAGAGAACGCCAAAAGAATTCCAGCGCAGCGCTTCCCTTTGAAACTCATCAAAAAGGGGAGCGCTTCTTCTGAAATCAATCCAGCCCGACCGAAGCGCTCCAGCGCCAACGGCGCGCAGAGCGCAGCGAGCCACCTAGTGGCGCAGCAACCGCTTCGCCGCTGAAGCGCTCCACTCCACCCCGCCGACAATGGTGAAGCGCTCCCCCTTTAGTCCTCAGACCGAAGCGCTTCGCTCTGCCCGGCCCATGAATAGGGAAGCGCTTCCCTTCTGAAATCATTAGTTGCTCGTTTGCTACCGCCCCGACTAAAACCGAAGCGCTTCGCTGGAAAGGGTCGGCTGGGAATGAAGCGCTTCGTTTTATCTGGACACCAGTCCGAAGCGCTTGCCCATTTAAAAGCTGGGCAGTCAGGTCGAAGCGCTTCGCTTTTGGCGGCTGGTTTTGATTCTGCCGGCCGGAGCCAAGGGGAAGCGCTTCGTTTCTAGAATCTGGAAAGACTGAAGCGCTTCCTGCCCCGGCGGTTAGAACCGGGCCGGGGTTTTTCTCGTCACCAGGTCGAACCGGCGGCCGCCCCCGCCTCTTTTGACCTAACGGCGAAGCGCTTGCTCTGAAATTACTCCCGGCCCCGGCGAAGCGCTTCTCCTCCGGCGACTGGCTGTTTTCTCCCTAACCCAACCGGGCCAAACGGGGGAAGCGCTTCCCTAGCTAAAAACTAGGCCGTCCGACCGAAGCGCTTCGGTTTCAGGAAGCGCTTGGCCCAGTCCGGGCCGGGGCTTTTCTTACTCGAAGCGCTGGGCCAGCGAGCCAAGGGAACGCCGAATGGGTTTTAACGAAGCGCTTCCTTTCGCCGGCCGGGCCGGGGTGCTGTTGATTTAAGACCGAAGCGCTTCCCCCCGAAACCCGCCAAGCGCTTTGCTGGGAAGGGCTCTCTCGGCCGAAGCGCTTCGCCCCGACCAACCAATGAATAGGGAAACGCTTCGCCCGGCTTGCCGCCGGCCGAGGTCATCGGGGCGAGCCGCTATAATCAGGGCCTTTCATCACCGAGGAAATTCCATGAAAAAACTCTGGCTTCTGCTGCTGGCCCCGGCCCTCGGGGCCCAGGAACGCCCCGAACAGCCCTGTGCGGCGAATGTCAATGCGGCCATCGCCCAGCATCTCGGCCTCGAACCGGCCGCCCTGGCCACCCGCACCGTCGCCGCCGCCTGCAAGGCCAATCCCGACAACCGGGCCGAAATCCTGACCGCCCAGGCCATTCTGGCCCCGGGCTACACGGCGGAAACCTACGGGGATAATTCGGACGACACACCCCAATGGCAGTGGCTGGTGGCCCGCGTCCGCGACGGCCGGGTGCAGGAGGCCTTCAGCAGTACGGAGGAAATCGACGCCGCCCTGGACATCGGCGGCCTGACCCTGGACACCGCCCCCTATCGGCTCAACGGCCAGACCCGGGCCTTCGCCGTCCGCTTCAGCAACCGTGCCCCGGGGCCCTCGGCGCCCGAGGCCGGCAAGAGCGAAGAATTTCACCTGTTCGCCAGCGTAGGCGGCCAGCTGCGCCATCTGGCCGGCTTCGCCACCGACCCCTGGGAGGGCAGCGACCTGGACGCCGACGTCAAGAAAAAATGTCCGGCCTGTGTCCGCCAGCAGGCCAGCGACTTTGTGATTGATGTGGATAAAAAAACCGCCCACCAGGGCTTCGCCGACCTCAGCGTCAGCGCCCGGCTCAGCGGCGCCGATGCCGACGTTGCGGAATCGCCCCTCGGCCGCGCGACCGTCGCCCTGCGCTACGACGGCCAGCGCTACCAGCCCACGGCGCCGAAATGGTGGCTGCAGCCCGGCTGGCTGGCCGATAAGCCCCAGTAGGCTATAATCAAAACGTCCCCGGCACCCCGCCGGGACAATAAATAGGAGTATGAATATGAAAAAAATCATCGGACTGGCCCTTCTAAGCGCCCTGCTCAGCGCCTGCGGCGGCAGCGACAGCAAAAACCCCACCGTGCGGCTCGGCGGCAGTAACTACGGCTACAGCAACAACCAGATTCAGCCCGAAACCAAGGTTTCCGAGAAGGCTCCCCTGAACCGGCTGCACGTGAGCGGCGTCGGCAAGAGCCACGGCGCCCAGCGGCTATTCCGCATCAACGAGAAGGACTATGACATCATCGTCCCGGGCATGACCAATCCCAACGTACGCAACGGCGTTATGCGCCACCAGGAGAAAAACGACGGGCTACTGATTACCCGGGAAACCCTGCCGAACCTGCAGTACAGCCGCGCCGGCATGATGACCTTCCGGGACGAGGCCAGCAACGACTATGAAAGCCGCATCTTCCAGCAGGGCGTCGGCGCCAACAATCTGCCCAGCTCCGGCACCGCCAGCTACAAGGGCACCGCCGTAACCATGACCGGCAAGGGCTCCAGCGCCGGCGACATTAATATGAATGTGGACTTCGGCAGCAAAAACCTGTCCGGCCGCCTGAACAATACCATCAACACCGTGGCCGGCGACCAAATCAACGGCCTGGACTTCAGCGGCCAGCTGAGCGGCAACACCTTCAAGGCCAACAGCGGCACCACCAACTTCAGCGGTGGCCTCTATGGCGACACCGGCGAGGAGTTTGCCGGCACCCTGCTGGATAATTCGCGGCAGATTAATGGGTATTTTGGCGGCCATCGGCAATAAATTGCCTCGGCCACCTGCTTCGCGGCGGCCACCGCCAATAAATTGGCGCTAACCACCTTCCTACGGATTGGCGGGCACCGCCAGTAGGCAGCACCCACCTGCTTCGCGACGGCCATCGGCAATAAATTGCCTCGGCCACCAACCCCACCCGCCCCCCGAGGGCGGGTTTTTTATGGTCGGGCCGGGGCCAATGCGAAGCGCTATCATCTGAGCCTTTCAATCAGGAGTTGCCTCATGGAAAACAAACTTTGGCAAATCATTGACCCGGTGCGGCCACGCATCAACCGGGCCATGGTTTTGAGTGGCTGCGCCGCCGCCCTGGCCGTCCTCGGCCTGCTGCTGCTGGCGCAGATTCTGAAGAATTTACTTAACGGCGGCGCCGTCTGGCCCTGGGCCGGCGGACTGACGGTGCTGACGCTGCTGAGCTGGTGGCTGCGCGGCCTTTCCTTCCGCGTCTCCCATCTGGCCGCCTTCCAGCTGGAGGGCATACTGCGGCGGCGGCTGGCCGACCGGTTGGCCCGGGTCTCCCTCGGCTATCTCCACGACCACGGCGCCGCCGCATTAACCAAAATCATGCAGGAGGACGTGCGCGACCTGCACGGCTTCGTCGCCGACAGTACGCCGCTCTACGCCCGCAGCTACGTGGCGCCGGCCTGTAGCCTGCTGGTGCTCCTTTTCATTGATTGGTCGCTGGCGCTGGTGGCCGGCGTCCTGCTGGCGCTGGGCCGGGGCCTCTTCAGCTGCATGATGAGACAGGTGGGGGCGGCCCACGCCGCCTACCATGCCGCCCGCGAACAGGTGAACACGGCGGTGGTTGAGTACGTGCAGGCCATGCCGGTGGTGCGCACCTTCGACGGCGGCGCCGCCTCCTTTGGCCGCTACCAGCGCGCTCTGGATAACTATTGCCGGGTGCTGACCGGCTGGTACAAGGAGGTGGGTTTGCAGGCGCGGCTGGCTATGCTGCTGCTGAATCCGGTGCCGACGCTGCTGGCCCTGTCCTGGTGTGGCCTCTACTGGTGGCAGGCCGACGCCCTAGCTTTCCCGGTCTGGCTGGCGGTGCTGCTCCTTGGCACCGGCATGGCCGACGCGCTCATGCCCTACATCGCGCTCATTCATCTCATCGACAAGGCCAACCTCAGCGCCAATCGCATTCTGGAAATCCTCGACGCGCCGGCACTAACCGTGCGCGAACCCCGGCAGACGCCCAAGGGCGCGGCGGTGGTCTTTGAACACGTGCATTTCACCTACCCGGGCCGCCGGGACGAAGCGCTTCACGACGTCAGCTTTACCGCCCCGGCCGGCGCGCTCACGGCACTGGTGGGCGGTTCCGGCGCCGGCAAATCCACGGTGGCGCGGCTGATTCCCCGCTTCTGGGACATTGATAGCGGCAGCATTAAAATCGGCGGCGCCGACATTCGCCACCTAGAGCCAGCCGAGCTTATGGCCTCGGTGGCTTTCGTCTTCCAGGAGAATTTTCTGTTCAGCGGCACCATCGCCGATAACATTCGCCTCGGCAGTCCGGCGGCCAGCGATGCAGAAGTAGAAGCGGCGGCGCGGGCGGCGCAGATTCACGATTACATTCAAAGCCTGCCCTCGGGCTACCAAACGGCGGTGGGCGAGCGCGGCACCCGCCTGTCCGGCGGCCAGCGCCAGCGGCTGACCATCGCCCGGGCCATTCTCCAGAATCGGCCCATTCTGATTCTCGACGAGGCCACCGCCTTCGCCGACGCGGAGAACGAAGCGCTGCTGATGAAGGCGCTACGGGAGCTGATGCGCGGCAAGACCGTGCTCATGATTGCCCACCGGCTGCCGACCATTCGCGACGCGACGCAAATTCTTGTCTTCGACCGGGGGGAACTAGTGGAAAGCGGCAAGCACAAAGAGCTGCTGGCCAAGAACGGCCGCTACCGCCAGCTGTGGCAGGCCGGCGAACGGGCCCGCCACTGGCGCATTGGCCGATAGATACAGGGAAGCGCTTCTCTTGTATGTATTAAACGATTAATTACATACAGGAGAAGCGCTTCTATGTATTTATATATAGAAGCGCCTAAGCCGAAGGCGCAGAACCGCTTCTATGTTTGTAAATTAACGGTCTGGCGCCGGCGGCAGCTGGGAGCAACCCACCAGCAGGCCAATTACTAGCCCCGGCATATTAAAGAAGAACAGAAAAATAATAGTGACTTCAATTGATTTTCCCGGGTCTGATCCTTCCAGCGAATTTACTACCAGAGCGCCACTCA
>ERZ773090.462-NODE-462-length-21794-cov-6.21261_pt1 | contig 21794 bp, 21 predicted proteins | sample MGYA00580579_ERZ773090 | MGnify/ENA primary metagenome ERZ773090 (study PRJEB29015, sample SAMEA2738014) | human oral metagenome | biome: human oral; feature: human-associated habitat; material: dental | place: China | collected 2132 ... | reverse complement strand
ATTAAAATCAGAAGACACTCAAAAATTCATTAAAGAAAAATGGAACGGAGCAGTATTACCTGTTAAATAAGATAAATTTTCAGGAATAGAATGTGATTAAAAAAAGACATTTCTAAAATTAAAATCGCGTTTAAGTGTGATGATTTATTTCTATCAATTAAGGCTTATCTTAGAGGCTCAGAGAAGTAATTTTTGAGACTCTGGATAAGTATAAGAATATAAAAAAAGGAGAAAATGATAATGAAAAAACTATTATTATTAGTAACAAGCTTTGTGCTTGGATTTGTATTAATCGGATGCTCTAGTGCATCGAAGGAAGAAAAAAAAGGAATTGATGTTGAAAAATTAGACCCAAGTAACCCTGTAACTGTAAAAGTTGGGGCATCTAATGTTCCGCACGCAGTGTTATTAGAACATATCGCACCACAACTTCAAAAAGAAGGTATTAAATTAGATATCGTTACTTACCAAGATTACTATATCCCTAATAAAACTTTAAATGATAAAGAAATAGATATTAACTATTTCCAACATGTACCATTCTTAAATACTTCTATTAAAGAAAATGGTTATAAAATTGAAAATGCTGGTGGTGTTCATTTAGAGCCAATCGGACTTTACTCTAAAAAAGTTAAAAATGTTAAAGACCTTAAAGATGGAGCAAAAGTATTAGTAAGTAACAGTAAAGCCGACTGGGGACGTGTTCTTAAACTTCTTTCAACAGAAGGTTTAGTTAAAATTAAAGATGGAGTAGATCCAATTAACGCGACTTTTGATGACATAGCAGAAAATCCTAAAAACCTAAAATTCAACTATGAAAGTGACCCAGCATTAATGACTCAATTCTACCAAAACGGAGAAGGTGATTTAGTAGCTATTAATGCAAACTTTGCAGTTGATGCAGGATTAAACGCAGCAACAGAACCAATCTTAGTGGAAAAAGCTACAGATGATAACCCATATGTAAACGTCTTAGCAGTTCGCCAAGGTGATAAAGATAAACTAGTTGTTAAGAAAATTTTAGCTGCATTAAAATCAGAAGACACTCAAAAATTCATTAAAGAAAAATGGAACGGAGCAGTAGTACCTGTTAAATAAGATTAACTGGTATAACAATAAATACTGATTTTGAGATTCAAAGTTTCAAAATAGAATTTACTTGTATGTAGATACAAGTAAAACTATATAAATTTATTTAAAGTAAATTCTTAGAGCGACTTAGAAAAATTAATTTCTACGAAATTATAATTTTCTGGTTGCTCTTTTTTGTTGTTTAAAAATAAGCATATAATATAGTAGAAAAAATAAAACGAGGTAGAATAGTATTTGAGCATGTGATAAAATAAATATAGGGAGTTTTTTAAAAAATAGGGAGAGATACAATGGAAACTTATATTTATAATATTGCTATTTTGCTGATAGGTCTTATTTTTGCTAGTGCAACTAAATGTCTAGTTGATAGTGAAGAAAAAAGAAGTTTTTTAACTAGACGAAGTCAATGCTCAGCCTGTAAAAAAGAATTAAATTTTCTAGATTTAATTCCAATAGTAAGCTATTTACTAAAGCGTGGGCGATGTAGCTATTGCAAAAGTAGGATACCTTTTGATATCTTTTTATATGAATTTTTCACATTAATTGTTTTAATTTTTTATTTTATTTTTAATAAGTATTTTATTTTTCTAAATTTATTTTATATTAGCATTCTAATATATCTAATATTTATAGCGATAGAAGATGTTAGATGTTTAGAAGTAGTAGATGAGTTATTTTATATTTTTTTGTTATTGAATATAGGGTTATTAATTTTTAATTTTCACTTTTTTGATATTTTTGAATGGTTATTATTAGTTGGAATCTATCATATTTTATACTTTATTACACGAGGAAGTCTAGGTTATGGAGACATAAAAGTTTTTTGCGTTTTAGTACTTAATCTAAATTTTTTTGAAGGGATATATTTATTTACTTTTACATTTTTGTATGCAGGATTTTTTGCATTAGGGATACTTGTTTTTAAGAAAGTAAAACGAGGGACAAAAATTCCATTAGTACCATTTATAGCATTGGGTTATTTTAGCGTACTTTTAATAAGGGAGGGAATACTATGGTAAAAGGATATACGATAAAAGAATTTTGTAAAGAAGATAGACCACGAGAAAAGTTGAAAAAATATGGCGCATTTTCTTTAAGTGATAAGGAAGTTTTAGCTATTTTACTTAGAACAGGAACAAAAAATAAAAATGTTATTGAGCTAGCTTCATCAATATTAGAAGATGTTGGGGGTATAACAAAATTACGAGAAACAACGTTTAATGAACTTGCAAAACACAAAGGAATAGGCGAGGAAAAGGCGATTCATATTTTGGCAAATATTGAGTTTGCACGTCGTATTTACTCAACTGATATACCGGATATAAAGTGCAATAGTCCGGAAGTTATCGCAAGATTTTTGAAATCATCATTGGAAAATCTAACACAAGAATTTTTTATTGTTTTGGATATAGATACTAAGGGGAAAATCTTAGAAAAAAGAGAAGTGTTCAAAGGAAGCCTAGCAATGTCAGTAGTACACCCTCGAGAAGTTTTTAAAAATGCAATAAAAAATAGCGCAGCAAGTATCGTTTGTGTGCATAATCATCCAAGTGGAGATCCTACACCTTCAATAGAAGATTTGCTTACTACAATTAATTTGCTGGAAGTTGGGGATGTAGTAGGAATAGAAATGCTAGATCATATTGTAGTGGCTAAAGAAGGCTATGTTAGTATAAGGAAGATTTTAAACTATTTTAACTTAGAGAATATTGATTATAAAAATAAAGAAGTTACGAGGGAACAACTTCAATTTATTTTGAAAAAATATAAGATAGTTAATAACTTTTAAATATTAAGATAATTTATAAAGTGTATAGGTGTAGAAAAGAAAGATGAAAATGAATAAGAATCACCCAAAAAATAGTTAATCTGTGTAGTGTTACAATCTAATTTGAAGAAGTCAGGTAAGTTTCAAAACGGACTAAAAAACCCTATTAATATAGCTTGATGATGGTTTTTATCTGTGTTATAATACTAATAAAAGTGACGAGGTAATTTAAAACTAGTTATAAAATATCTTTAAATAATCTAAGTATTTGAAATTAATAAAATGGAAATAGAGAGTATCAGTAAAAAGAGTTTTACACATATGTGGTTAGATTTACCAGTAGGATACTAACCTATTCAATTTATTCTCATATAAGTACTTTTGATTATTAGTATGTACAAAAAAATTATGAAATGAGAGGTGTAATATATGAGTAGAAAAAATTTTATGATACTTAATATAATAGAAAGTATATTGTGGATTGGGGCAATGGTTATAGGATCTATGTTGGATAGTAAATTATGGATGACAATCAGTATGTTAATAGTATTGATTAGTTTATTGCATGCAGCTTATGTTACAATAGTAAAAAAAAGTATAAATCTTTTAGCGGGAATGACAGAAGAACAAGCTGTAGAAATACAAAGAGATCCAGAAAAATTAAAAAAATATGAGAGAATAACTCAAGTGATTGGAGTTACTATTTTAGTAGGTGCTTTATTTTTAATTTATCTTATTTACGAGTATAACGTGAAATAAACAAGACAAATTAATTTATTTCACTAAAATAAATGAAAAAGTAGACGATAAATAAAAGATTAAACTTTTGGGATAATATAAAGATATATTTTAAAGGGGCTAAATTAAAGCCATAATTAAAAGTATAATCTAAACTCTCTATATATTCTTAAGATATAATTAAGTAGGTGATAACTAATGACTAAAAAAAAATATATTTATTTAACAATAATAGTAGGAACGTTTATATTTATATCTTATTTTTTTATAAGTGATGTGCGTAAATGGGCTGTAATAACTAATGTATTTTTAGCTAGTTTTCTTATATATACATCGTATCTTTTATTTTATAAAAAGAGTTATAATTTATTGGCTGGTATGACGGAAGAAGAATTGAAAAAATCTGAAAGTGATATAGAAATAAGACTTAAGTATGAAAAAGGTGCGAAAATTATGGGGGTAATTTCTTTTATTGGAGGGATAGTAGTTTTATTTCTAGGTTTAAGTTATTTATTTAAGTAGAAAAGATAATAATTTATAAAGAAAAAAGAGTAGAAATTCATTTGAAAAACGGAGAAGTCATATCAATCTGATATGATTTTTTCTTTTTTACTATGAGAGATTAAGGTTATCTGATATAATATATTGAGTAAACTAGGGCTAAACAGATTTGTAGAATATGATTAAATCAAGGATAGAACAAATCGTTTGGCAGTCGCAACTAATAATCTTTTCCTCACTTTGTTCGTTAAGATTAAAGTTGCTTTTGCAAACGTACAACGCATAGTGATAAAAAAAGGAGCTTTTGTATGATGAAATTAGTTGTTGCAGAAATAAAAACGTAAAGTAGAATACAATTAAACTTTATAAAAACCTTTCTATATAAAGAGTTCAAAAAGAATAAATTATAGAAAAGAACAGGTAGAAATATGGTGGATATAATATAGAATTTAAGTATTCTTAATTGTAAACATAAATCGTTTAAAAGTTTAGTAATTGTTAGAAAGTATAAGTGTAAAAGTAAAATGCTATGGAATAATCCAAATAGTTTTTTATTCTGTTGCACTTTATTTTACAACTTATCTCTATTAAAAAAGCGTGATATGATGGAAGATTAAGATAGTATTAATTTTATGGAGGGGAAAGCAATGGATAATATAGACAATATAATAGATGTAAAGGGTTTAAAAAGAAGTTTTAAGACGTCGAAAAATTATGAATTTGAAGCTATAAAAGGAATAGACTTTTCAGTGAAAGAAGGAGAAATTTTTGGTTTACTTGGACCAAATGGCGCGGGTAAAACAACAACGATAAAAATTTTGACTACGATGCTTGCTCCAAGCGAAGGAGAAGCAAAAGTGTTTGGGTTTGATACTTTTTCGGAAGCCAAAAAAGTTAGAGAATATATTAATTTTGTTTTTGGTGGTGAGAGGAGCCTTTATTGGCGGCTTAGTGCAAGAGATAATTTGGCATATTTTGCAGATCTATACAAAATTCCTTGTAAAGATCAAAAAGAGTTAATTGAAAAATTAATAGCTCAAGTGGGGTTAAGTGAGTTTATAGATAAAAAGGTAGAAACTTTCTCCAAAGGTATGAAACAAAGACTTCAAATTGCAAGAGCATTATTAAATAATCCAAAAGTAATATTTTTAGATGAACCGAGTATTGGATTAGACCCAGTAGGAGCAAAAGAATTAAGAGAATTAATAAAAAAACTGTCTAAAGAAGGAGTAACTATTTTACTAACAACTCACTATATGCCAGAAGCAGAAGAACTTTGTGATAGAATTGCGATAATAAAAAAAGGTAAGTTGCTGGCTATAGATGATGTAGTAGGTCTTCAAAATTTAGTTTCTAACGAAAGAAAAGAAGAAATAAAAGCAAAGAAAGAATGTGAACAAGAAGAAAAAAATAAAAAGAATTTAGAAATAACGTTAGAAGATATTTATATAGAACTATTGGGGGATGCATAATATGTTGAGAGCAATATTAATGAGTGCCAAAGTTCAGATGAAACAATCAATAGCACGCCCAATGTTTAGATTTTGTATTTTTATTAGCCCGATATTAAGTGGAATTTTACTCGGGATGATTTATCAAAATCGTAGTGTGGAAGATTTTATGTTATATGCTTTTATAGGAGCGGGAATTACTACTTTTTGGGGAAGTATTTGTTTTTCATCAGCTAGTGATATGGATAGAGAAAAATGGCTAGGAACTATGCCAATGATTTTCACCTCACCGATAGGTTTCGAAAATATTATTTTTGGGAAAATATTAGGTAATACATTTTGGGGAATGTTTAGTTTTGGACTTAATATGTTAACTGTAAAAATCTTATTTAATATAAATATAGTATTTTCTAATTTTCTATATTTTATTTTAATTACACTGTTAATGATAATTTCTATGATAGCTGTCGGTTTTATGATGGCAGGTTTATTTACTCTATCAAGAAAAATAAGCGTACTTATGAACGTAATTGATTATCCAATAATAATGTTAACTGGAATGGTCTTTCCAATATCGATTTTTCCAAAATTTATTCAGTATATTTCATATTTATTAAGTCCAACATGGGCTATGGAAGGTTATAAATTAGCTGTTCAGGGTGGCAGTAATGAAGAATTATTGAGAGTAGCGTTTATACTGGTGGTTATTATAATTATTTATTTTATTATTAGTATATTTTCATTTAAAAAAATTAAGAAACTATGTGTTATTAATGGGACTTTGGAGGTGTTTTAATATGGAAAATGTGTATAGATTTTTTAGAAGAGTTAGTTTTTCATATAAAATGTCTTCGGTATTAAATGATTGGCGTGCTTTTTTTACTATAGATTTGTTAATTCCACTAATGCAAATGATGTGTTATTCACTAGTAGGATACTATGTTTATGGTGCGGAAAATATTGAAAAATGGGTTATAAGTAATGCGATAGTGACTAGCGCATTTACGGCAATTTATAGAGTTGGTCTTCAGTTAGCAAGGGAGAGGGTAAGTGGAACATTGTCGCTAATGTTAGCGACTAAAACGAGTATTTCAGAAATATTAATTTCAAGTGCAATCTCAACTATGTTACTAAGTTTTGTATCAGTAGTTTTTGGAGTTAGCGTACTTAGTTTATTATTAGGACTAGCTTGGAATGGACAAAAAATATTGGAGTTTGTTTTTATTTTAATATTAGCAATATTTGTAGCGACTTGTTTTGGATTTTTCATCTCGTGTTTAATATTATTAACGACAGAAATTCACCTAGTAACGAATACTATAGACAAAGTACTTTTAATATTTACAGGAGCGAATTTTCCAGTTAGTAATTTTCCATATTTAGTAGAGCAATTTTGCTATACTTTACCACTAACACGTTCTATACTTTTAGCTCAAAAATTAATAGGTGGGGAGAGTGTAATAAGCAACATATATCTAATTAGAGGAGAGTTAGTGTTAGCTTTTGTATTTTTAATATTGGGAATAGTGTTGTTGAAAAATATGGAAAAAGCTGCCATAAAAGGTAGCAAGTTGGATTTGCTGTAAGTAAATAAAAGGCTCAGAGTAGAAATGCTTTGAGTCTTATTTTTTATGTTAATTTTAGAAAAAAAAGTAATATTAGAGTGATTTAATGAGGAAAACGAATAGTCATATCAATTTGATATCATTTTTCCTTTTTCACTATGAGAGAGTAGTGATATCTGATATAATGTATAGAAGTGAAATATATATTGATAAGATTCTAGATTTTTTGAAATCTATTAAAGGAGCTTTTGTATGATGAAATTAGTTGTTACAGAAATAACAACGTAAAGTAGAATACAATTAAACCTTATAAAAACCTTTCTATATAAAGAGTTCAAAAAGAATAAATTATAAAAAAAATAGGTAGAAATATTGTGGATACAATATAGAATTTAAGTATTCTTATTGAAGATATAAATTGTTTAAAAGTTTAGTAATCGTTATAAAGTATAAAGTTAAAAAAGATGAAGAGCAACTTAGGTAATCAAATCTGCCTGCATTAAATGAATAATTAATAAAAGAATATACACCTAGTTGTTTTTTGAGCTTATATATTATTTATGGAGTGTCTTGCTCAATAGCTAAGTTTAGAAAATTCTAAGAAAGATGTAGATAATAGACTGGTTAAAAAAGCTGGTCCATTCTTCTGTCGGTAATTAATAGAGGGTGATGCAGATTACATTGCTTTTTATGGAGCAGTTATAGGAAAAAAATAAGATAGATAAGGAGAGGGAATATGGTTAAAAATATTTTAGAAGTTATGTTTTTAAACAAATTAAAATTAAGTATTATGTTTATTTTAACCCTAATTGTATCAATAGGGACTGTTTATGTTGTATATGCTCGTGTTGATATTGTTGATACAGTAGTATACAAAACAGGTTCTCTATTCAAAAAAGTAGGAATTATTGTTTGTATTTTAATAATAGTAGAACTGCTTAGAGCATGGTTAAAAATAATAGTCGCACAATTAGTTAGACAGTGGAAAATATATTTAGGAGATAGTATCAGCGAAAATATAGAGACGATGTCTCAGACTCAGTTTAATAAAGTTGATTCTGGTGAACATATGACAAAGTACACGTATCAACTTGAATTATTATCTGCATATTTATTTTCGCCATTAACTAATTTACTTAGTTCTATTGTATTATTTATATCATCTATAGTATTCTTGTGGATGATAAATTGGAAATTTGTTATTTTTGCCATATTATCATCAATCGCTATGTTTTTAATAAGTGGTAGATTTGGTAATAAAATTAGAGAAGGATATGCTAATTTATCAATATTATCAGGAAAATTCTCAGGTGTTTTAAAAGAATATATAACCGGATATGAGGATTTAAAAAATATTGGTAGAATAAAATTATTCTCTAAGAATATTAAAGCTAGTCAGATTGAAAAAGAGAATCAACAATATAGCATTTCTAAGTTAATGGCATTCGGTGAATTAACTTTACAAAGTATTGAAAAATTATTTGAATTGTTAATTTTTATCTTTGCAGTTTATTTAGTTTTAAAAGACGAGTTAAGTATTGGAACAGTAGCGTCAGTATCCGCTATACTAGGAATATATCTTACATCTATCAGTCAATTAGTTGATTTATATATTAAAGTCATTGGAACAAAAGAAATATTAGATAGTGTTATAAAAAAATCAACTGTTCAGGAAACTATTTACCCACATGTCGAAGATAAAATTGAATTTATAGACTTTAATTATAGTTTTGGAGATAATCATGTTGTTAAAGACTTTAATCTCAACATAAAGAAAGGTGGAAAATATGCTATAGTAGGAAAAAGTGGTTCTGGAAAATCAACTATAATTAAACTACTTTTAGGGAAGTTACAATCTAATTCAAATAAAGTTTTAATAGACGGTATCCCACTTGAAATAGCCGATGATATTAATTTTTCAAATGAAATAGGATATGTGAGTCAAAAAACATCAATATTTACGGGTTCTATTCGATATAATATTTCTTTAGATGAGAATTTTTCAGATGAAGAAATATGGCATGTGTTAGATAAAGTATGTTTGGCTGATAGAATTAAAAATTTGCCTAATGGGTTAGATCAAGAATTAGAAAATATGGGAGATATGTTATCAGGTGGAGAAAAACAAAGATTAGTCCTTGCAAGAGTCTTAATTAGAAATTATCCAATATTAATTTTAGACGAAGCAACATCCGCAATAGACAAAGCAACTGCGATGCATATAGAAAATAATATTTTATCTAATCCTAAAGTTACAGTAATAATGATTTCTCATCATATACAAGAAAAAATTAAACAACAACTAACAGAATGTATAGAGTTATAAGTTTAAATAGATTTTATGAATTATGAAAAGGAGTTAGAAGGCTTGATATATACCTATTTGTATATATCGGTTTATTAACTCTTTTTTATGTGGTAATTTTATTTGTATGGAATAAAGAGTGAAGTTTTGGTATAATGTAAGGATACAAAGATAAGGGAAATAGTTAAGTTTTTAAAAGGTGCCCTTATATATTTAGATTTATGGAAGGATAATTTATATGTACAAATTAGTTGTTACAGAAATGGGCATTAAGTAGATAATACAATAAAGGATCTAAATAGCTTGAAATAAAGGAATTGAGAGTTGAAATTGAGTTTTTTAGGGAATGTCGCAGTTTGATGTGTAGTAGGCGGGAATAAAAACGTTAAAAAGTTAGTAATCGTTAAATAATTATTTTATGTAATAAATAATGAAAAGGAGTGAAACTAGTGATTAATTTATTGATAGCTAGAATAAATCAAGTGTGTAGAAATGATAAGGAAAAAGATATATTATCTTTAGTGTATATTATTTGGTTTGTATCATATTTTTGTGTGATGTAGTACCACTATTGATTATTACTTTAGAACCATTTATTAAATATGGAATTTATCAAACGTTGAGTGTTTATCATTATATGATAAACGAAGGAAATATTCCACTAAAAATATTTTTTATTACTTTTAATAGCAAAGAATTTATATGGATTTTAAAAATTTCTTTAATTGGAGCAGTACCTGTGATTTCTAGAATCATTTTTAAGAAAGCTAAGTTTCAGAGTGAATTTATAGTTATGATGTTGTCAATTTTGGTATTAGTGTTCGTTGGTAGCGATTACTTAGGTTCGTTGATTATATTTTTAGTTTTTTTATTAATACTGTGTATTGTTCCTTTAGGAGAAAGAAAATATTTTAATTTAATTAATAATACTAAGTATCTAGAAGAAATAAGAAAAAATTATCTTTATAAAAATCAAGAATTTTCAAACAAAAAGTTAGTGAAAAATTTTTTAGTAATAGCAGTCTTGATATTATTAATAGCAGTGTTATTGAGTTATTACATAAAAATGTCATTTATTTTTATGTTAATTATATGATATAATGTATCTAATATCATATAAAAAATGAAAGAAGGTGTTAATTTATGAAAAATAATAAGTATTATGTATATTTTTTGATGATAGCGACTTTAATATCTTTATATGGAGGAGCGATTAAACCACCAGTGATATTCCTATAGAAAAGGAGATTTTATGAATATCAATAAGCAATTTTCAGGTTTGAAAGTATTGAAAAGTTTGACAATTTTTTCAAGTATAATTAGAACAATTGTAAATTTATTTTTAATTTATAAAATTCAAGAGATAGTGGATTTATTAGTAGATAAAAATTATTATTTAGCTTTAAGTAATTTAAAAATAATTTTTGGATTGCTAATGGTTTACTGTCTACTAATATTTTTAACACAATATTTTTTAAGAAAATTATTTTTTATTGGAGACTTTTCGATATTAGATTTTCTTTATAAAAAAGCGTTGAAAAAAGACATTAGTTATTTTTCTAATTTAAATTCAGGTGAATTAATGTCGAAAATTACAAATGATAGTAAAAGTATTTCGGAATGGTATTCGCAAGGTATAACGTTAGTTATAACGCAAACTATAATTTTAATAATAACATTAGTGTTTTTAGTTTATTATAATTTTTATATAGCTGCTTTAATATTAATAATAACGGTGTTGTCTTTTTTAGTAGTGCAGAAACTTACGAAAATTGTAGGAGATATTACGAAAGAGGATCAAAAGCTCAGAGCAACTATTAATGACTATATACTTCAAACATTTTTAGGAATTTTTGAAGTAAAGCAGTTAAAAAAGGAAGAATATTTTTCTGAAATTATAAATAGTTTGCTATATAAAAAAAGATTACCACTTAATAAAAAATTGGCATTTTATTTTTCGTTGTATGTTGGTTTTTCTTCGATAGTAGCTTTTGTTCTCCCTATAATAGCAGTTATTATATCAGCATATTTTGTTATTAATGGAGATTTGACGGTGGGGGCTATTCTTTCTATTTATACATTATCAAGAATGTTAGATGACCCTATTCGCTCAATTTCTTTACATATAGGGGCTAAACAGATTTCTGATGCAACTATCGATAGATTATCTGATTTAGTGCAGGATAATAAAAAAGAAAATATAAAAACTAATATTTCTAATTTAGAAGAAATAGAAGTTCATATTGATAGTTTTTCGTACGGAAATTCTGAAAAACTTTTTGATGATATAAGTTTTGATATTAGACCAAAAGAAATAATTGTTATTAAAGGTGAAAGTGGTAAGGGGAAATCAACATTAACTAATTTGCTTATGAATTTAACACCAGCAGATAATTTACAAGGTGATATAATGTGGAATGGTGAATCTATTAAAAATTTTTCTTCCGAGAGTTATTTTGGAAAAATTTTGAAAGTATCGCAAGAGAGTTTTATTTTTAAAGGTACACTACGAGAAAATATTTTGCTAGCTGATAGCAATTTAGAATATAATTTGGAAGAAGTATTAAAAGTTTCTGGTTTAGAAGAATTTGTTTCTAAGTTTGGTATAAATTATGAATTATTAGAAGATGGTAAAAATATAAGTGGTGGACAAAAACAACGTATAGGGTTAGCTCGTATATTGATTAGAAAACCAGAATTACTAATATTAGATGAACCGACCAGTGCATTAGATGAAAATACTTCGGGAAAAATAAGTTTAAATATCGTAAATTATATCAATAAGTACAATATAGCAACTGTTGTAATTTCACACAAAAACGATTTTGATAAATATGCAGATGAGATAATTTACTTAAATTAATGTATAAGCGTATTAATTACTACAATAATTTTTTGATTATTTAGTGAATTTAATCTATAAAAATACAAATAAAATGATGGTTCTACACTAAATTCGGTGATATTCAGGTACTTCTTAAATGAAAAGATTATTAAATTAAGACTTAAGTCTATATTATCAACGAACTTGATAAGGAGTTAAAATGATTAGCCAGAAGTTCTTTTAGAAATTTCGGCTAATTTATTTTATTTTAATATGTTATCTTATCAGATATAATATCATAAAAAACTTAGAACTTGAGATGGCTGATGTTGAGAAACGAGCAGAAAAGATGGTACAACATAATACTAAAGTTATTCAAAATCAAGAAACCTATCAAAGAGAGTATGATGAACTAGTAGCAAAGCACGAAGAATTACAAAGTCAGCTTTTTAAGAAACAAAGCACACTTCAACGAAGAAGAAAACAAAGTGTAGATGTGAAGTTGTTTATAGAATTATTAGCTAAACAAGAACACATGGTCACAACCTTTGATGAGAAAATCTTCAACACCTTAATTGAGAAAATTGTTATACATCAAAAAGATAAAATAGAAGTCCACTTCAAAAACGGTCAGGTTACAGAAATATAATCTGGCTGTTTTTTATGAATGGAATGAATACTGCTTTTTATGATATAATAAAAAAGATTGAACAGAATATAGAAATGAAGGGGATTATCTAAATCGTTAAAAAGTGCACACCCTAAACCCCCTTTGCACACCCCTAATTCAAAAAAGGAGATAATTGTATGATAAAATTAGTTGTTACAGATATAGATGATACGCTAGTAAATAGTAGAAACGAAATTTCTAAGAAGAATAGAGAAGTAATAGAAAAATGTAGAGAGCAAGATATAAAAGTTATTTTAGCTTCAGGAAGACCAGATTTTGGTATGATGAAGATAGTTGAAGATTTAAAACTAGATAGTTATGATAATTATCTACTATCATATAACGGAGCAAGAATAGCTAATCTAAAAACTGGAGAAGTTGTTTATGAAAAATTCTTATCACCAGAAAGAATTAAATTTTTAATAGATAAAGCACTGGAAAACGATTGTGATATTCTAACATATCAAAATGGTGATGTGTTAACAAATCGTGATAATGAATATGCACGTGTAGAAGTAGGCTTGGTAGGAGCAAAACTTATAATTGCTGAAAATATGAAAGAGCACATAAAAGAAGGTGCGGCTAAGGTAATTATATTAAAACACCCTGACGAAGCACAAACTATTAAGGAAAAACTTCAAAAAGAGTTAGGTGATGAGTATGAAGTAGCTACTTCAAAACCATTTTTCATAGAAGTTAATGACAAAGGTATTTCTAAAGGGGACTCACTAGACGCACTATGTAAAAAACTAGGCTTAACTAAAGATAATGTAATGGCGCTTGGAGATGGACTTAATGATTTAAGTATGATAGAGTTTGCTGGTATGGGTGTTGCAGTAGATAATGCTAACCCAGTTTTAAAAGAAGCGGCGAACTTTATATCAAAGAGTAATGATGAAGATGGATTTGCTTATGCAATTGAAAAATTTATTTTAAATAATGAAAATTAAGATAGACGGACGATACAAAGTATCGCCCTTTCTTTTAGAAAGAGGAAAAAATGAAAGTAACATTAATATGTGTTGGAAAAGTAAAGGAAAAATTTTATCGTGATGCGATAAAAGAATATGAAAAGCGACTAGGAGCATATATAAAATTAAATACAATAGAAATAAATGATGAAAAAGTAAAGGTGGAAAATCCATCAGAGATTGCCATTGCTATGGACAAAGAGGGGAAAAATATTCTTTCGAAAATTAAAGATAATCAATATGTTATTACGTTAGAGATTCTCGGAAAAAATCTATCAAGTGAGGATTTTGCAGAAAAAATTAATAATCTTATGTTATCAGGAAACAGTGATGTTGTTCTTGTAATTGGTGGGAGCTACGGCCTATCTGATGAAGTGAAAAAACGTAGTAATTATGCACTATCTTTTAGTAAGATGACATTCCCACACCAAATGATGAGAGTAATTTTACTTGAGCAGGTGTACCGTGCATATCGCATAATAACAGGAGCTAGTTATCATAAATAATACTAAAAGAGTAGAGACGTCTTTTTGGATAAATCTTTACTCTTTTTTACTATTAAATTGAAATGATTTTTAGTATAATGAAAGTGAAATAAAAAGGGGTGATTTTGTGGATATATTTAAAATGACTAATAGTCAGAAAGATGATATTATTTCTAAAGAAATAATTATTGCACTTAGAAAAAAAGGTGGAAGCGATACTAAAAGAGCGATAGTAGAGTATTTTAGAAAAAATTCTGAAATTGTAACTGAAGAATATATTGATTTCCGTCGTATTTCTGAGAAAACTAATAATGAGTATTCTCCGTTTAAGTTTTTCTTTAACTTTAGTCTAAATTACCTAGAAAGAGCGGATTTTATAAAAAAAGATGATAAAATATATACGCTTACTAGTAAAGGAAGAGATGCAGATTTGAAATCTCTAGATTTCTCAGTTATTTATAAGATGATTAATAAAGAGATAAAACAAAAAAAGAACTCATCTAGTTCTGAAGATGTAATATCTGTAGATGAAAAAGAAATTGTAGAAAACCATTGGAGAGAAGAGTTAATTGAGAAATTAAAGAAATTTCCACCAGCAAAATTTGAGATGTTCGCTAGGAAGCTTGTGGCGAAGATGAATGTAGATATGGATGAAAAAATTGGAGTTCAAGTTTCTAATGATGGCGGTCTTGACGGATATGGTTATATAACAAGTGATGATTTTAGAACAGCAAGAGTAGCTATTCAAGCCAAACGTTGGGAGGGAAATGTACCTTCTCCTGAAATAGATAAGTTTAGAGGAGCCATGGATAAATATAACGCTGAGTTTGGGATATTTATAACAACTTCAAAATTTTCAAAAGCAGCAATAGAAACATCTCGCTTAGGAACTAGGACGATTACTTTAATTGATGGGGATATTATTGTTGATTTAGTAGCTAAATATGAATTATATGTTAAACCTGTTACTACATATGTATTAGATGACTTTTATGATAGTTAATTATAAAGGAGGCGTTTATTATGTTAAATGGATTATTTGTAATATTTTTCATTGTAGTAATTTTAATTTTTTATACTATATCCGTATGTTTTTCAATGATAATGTTTGATATGTTTGGGATTAAAACTAGTCTAGCATTTATACCTTTTTATAATACATATCTTATCTATAAAGAATATAAAGGGAGAGTATGGAAGAAAAATTGGGGAGTTCTTTATGTAGGAACACTCATATTCTCTTTGTTAATAATAAGCGTGGTTACATATATTATTCTAGTTGATGATTTAATGGGAATTAATATTTATGCACTTTTATTATCAGTAGTTGCATTGCTAGTATTAGGAATAGTTTCAATTATGACAAATGTTGTTATCCCAATAACTTTATATTATCCTATTTTTGAAACAAAGTTTCAGAAAATCATCTTAGCATTAACTATAGTAGTTACTGAAATAAAATTGTTAAAAGATATATTTGAAAGCGACAGTGCATTAGTAGGGAGTAATGAAGTAGATACAATAGGGGCTATGTTAAATATTACGACTTTTATTATATCAATTATTTTTATAGTAACGTATCTTACAGCTGCATCTAATATGCGGCACAAAGTTAAGAGTGGAGAATATATCATACAAGAAAAATTAGATTATGAAAAACTAACTTATGATGAAATAAGAGCGGAATTAAAGTTAAGAGGTAGAATGCTAGCTCATCCTGTAGAAGATAACAAAATTTATTATCCGTCAGCTAATCAAGAAACTGAAAAGAAAAAAGAAGATGGAGAATAATTGTAATATTCTATAAAATTAATTAAATAACTTATATGCGTAAATCTTTTTAGATTATAATAATGGAAATTTATAATCTAAGAAGATTTTTTGTTATAGAAGATAATATAAACTAATGTATTTCTTAAAAGTATAAATATCTCTAATAAAGAATGTTAGAAAATATAACATATATTTAGATAATAAAGTATATTCAAGTATAATAATGAAGTTAATAATTATAAACTAAAATTTCTAACTTTACTTTAGTATATTAAGGAGACTTTATTATGAATATAATGGATTTACTTACTAGTCTGAATGACTTTATGTGGTCATATTTTTTAATCGGATTAGTAATTGTTACAGGTATTTATTTTACATTTAGTACGAAATTTGTTCAATTTACTTATATAAAAGAAATGTTCAGATTAATTTCTGAAAAACCAAAAGTAGGAAAAGATGGAGAACAAAAAGGGGTATCAGCATTCCAAGCTTTTACTATTTCTGCTGCCTCACGAGTAGGGACAGGGACTATTGCTGGTGTTGCTATTGCGATAGCATTAGGAGGTCCTGGTTCGGTATTTTGGATGTGGGTAATGGCTCTTTTTGGAGGTGCCTCGTCTTTTGCAGAATCTACGCTTGCTCAAGTATATAAAGTTCGCGATAGAAAAGGTGTTTATCGTGGGGGCCCGGCATACTACATGGAAAAAGGTCTTGGTCAAAAATGGATGGGTGTACTGTTCGCAATTGTTATCTCAATAACTTATGGTATTGCATTCAACTCAGTACAAACAAATACTATAGCTCAATCATTAGAGATTTACAATATCAATTCTAAAGTTGCAGGTATTGCACTTTTGGTACTTACAGTTTTTGTTATTTTTGGAGGAGTGACAAAGGTTGTAAAAATTACTCAATGGTTAGTTCCTATTATGGCTGTTATTTATTTATTTATAGTTTTTATAATTATGATTATTAATTTTGATAAAATTCCAGGAGTATTTAGCCAGATTGTAAAATCTGCTTTTGGTCTTGAACAAGTTGGTGGTGGTGTAATTGGTATGGGGACTTCAATTTTACTTGGGGTAAAACGAGGAATGTTTACTAACGAAGCGGGTCTTGGTTCTACACCGAACGCAGCAGCGACAGCTGATAGTACTCATCCTGCTAAACAAGGGTTTATCCAAACACTTGGAGTATATTTTGATACTTGTTTAGTTTGTACAGCAACAGCATTTTTAATTTTGTTATACCCAGGTATAGAGTATGGGAAAGGTAGCTTACAAGGTATTAGACTTACACAGGCTGCACTTACTTCTCAAATTGGAAGTATAGGTACTGTTTTCTTAATCGTAGCAATCTTTTTATTTGGATATAGTTCAGTTATTGGGAACTACTACTATGGAGAAACTAATATTCAATATTTACTACCTAAAAAATGGGCGGTAAATGTATATCGTGTTATTGTATGTATATTTGTGTATATCGGAAGCGTAATGGACCTAGACTTAGTTTGGGGTCTTGCTGATATAACAATGGGTATCATGAGTTTACTTAACTTAATCGCTATTATCGGTCTTTCTGGCGTAGTTTATGTAGTGTTAAAAGACTATGTTAAACAGCATAAGCAAGGGAAAGATCCAGAATTTTACTTAGATAATTTACCGATAAAAATAATTAACGCTACAGCATGGAAAAATAAAAAAGAAGATTAATGAGAATAACCAGTCTATTAGAAATAGTAGACTGGTTTTTTAAAAATATCTAGATATTTATCATAGAGCGATATATTCCTTGCATTCTTTTGTGAATTGTGATATTATATTAAACGTATTTTAATTATAAAATATATGCGATGAGCCGATAAGTAGAAGTTCTTGCGCACCGTAGGATACAGAAAAGAAATCAGTGGTTGAGAGATTTCTCCTAGGCAGGACTTTGAAGTAGACGGTGAGCATTTAGAGTGAAAGGTAAGTAGCTTTAAACGTGGTTAGAGCGTTAATCTTATTAAGTGCTAATTATAATTAGAATAAAGGTGGTACCACGGAAACTTTCGTCCTTATATCAGGATGAAGGTTATTTTTTTTATCTAAAATTTAATATATAAGCCACAAATAAACTTAATAAATAAAGTGAGAAATTAAAAATATTTAATAATTAGGAGGAAAAGCTATGACTGAAATGTCTACAAAATATAATCCGACCGAAGTTGAACAAAATCGTTACAATTGGTGGTTAGAAAAAGAAGTTTTTAAAGCCGACAATAAAAGTAATAAAAATCCATATACAATAGTAATTCCACCACCAAACGTAACTGGGAAATTACATATTGGACACGCATGGGATACAACATTACAAGATATGTTAACGCGTTACAAACGTCTAAAAGGATTTGATGTACTTTATCTTCCAGGAATGGATCATGCGGGTATTTCGACTCAAGCGAAAGTAGAAGCAAAAATGCGTGAGGAAGGAATTTCACGTTATGACTTAGGTCGTGAAAAATTCTTAGAGCGTGCGTGGGAATGGAAAGAAGAATATGCTGGTTATATTCGTGCGCAATGGGCAAAATTAGGATTGGGTCTTGATTATTCTCGTGAAAGATTTACCCTTGATGAAGGATTAAACAAAGCTGTAACAAAAATCTTTGTAGACCATTATAATAATGGAACTATTTATCGCGGAGAAAAAATTATTAACTGGGATCCAGTTCAAAGAACAGCTCTTTCTAATATTGAAGTAATTCACAAAGACGTAGAAGGTGCATTTTATCATCTTAAATATTTCTTAGCTGACGAAAGTGGAGATTATTTAGAAGTAGCAACTACACGTCCAGAAACTCTATTCGGAGATACTGCTGTTGCGGTTCATCCTGAAGATGAGAGATATCAAAAATACATTGGTAAAACAGTTCTTCTACCAGTGACAAATAAAGAAATTCCAGTTGTTGCAGATGAATATGTTGAAAAAGATTTTGGAAGTGGCGTTGTTAAGATTACTCCAGCGCACGATCCAAATGACTTTGAAGTAGGGGAACGTCATAATTTACCACGTATTATTGTTATGGATGAAGGTGCTGTAATGAACGAGCATGCAGATAAATATAATGGTATGGATCGTTTTGAATGTCGAAAAGCACTTATTGCAGACTTGCAAGAAAGTGGGGTTTGTTTCAAAATCGAAAAACATCTTCACTCAGTAGGGCATTCAGAACGTAGTGGTGCGGTTGTTGAGCCATATCTTTCTAAACAATGGTTTGTTGATATGAAACCTCTTGCTGATAAAGTTTTAGAAAATCAAAAAGATAAATATGGAAAAGTTAATTTTTATCCACCACGTTTTGAGCATACATTAAATACATGGATGGAAAATATTCAAGACTGGTGTATTTCTCGTCAATTATGGTGGGGACATCGTATTCCAGCTTGGTATCACAAAGAAACTGGTGAAGTTTATGTGGATGTAAATCCACCTAAAGATATAGAAAACTATGTCCAAGATGAAGATGTTCTTGATACTTGGTACTCTTCAGCATTATTCCCATTCTCAACATTAGGATGGCCGGATTTAGAAAGTGAAGATTTCAAACGTTACTATCCAAACAGCTGTCTAGTAACTGGATACGATATTATCTTCTTCTGGGTTGCTCGTATGGTATTCCAAGGATTAGAATTTACAGGAACTCGTCCATTTGAAGATTGTTTAATCCACGGTTTAGTTCGTGATGAACAAGGCCGTAAGATGAGTAAGTCTCTTGGTAATGGTGTAGATCCGATGGAAGTGATTGAACAATACGGAGCCGACAGCTTGCGTTACTTCTTAGCTACAAACTCAACACCAGGACAAGATTTACGTTACTCAACTGAAAAAATTGAAGCAAGTTGGAACTATATTAATAAAATCTGGAACGCTTCTCGTTTCGTAATTATGAATCTAGAAGGGTTTGAGTACAATGATATAGATTTATCAGGAGAAAAAACACTAGCTGATAAATATATCTTAACAAAACTTGCTAAAACTATTGAAGATTTCGAAAGATTATTTGAGAAATATGAGTTTGGAGAAGCGAGTCGTATTCTGTATAACTTTGTGTGGGAAGAGTTTTGTTCATGGTATATTGAAATTGCTAAGATTCCATTAAATGGAGAAGATGAAGTTGCTAAGAAAACTACTAAATCTATTTTAGTATATGTACTAGACGCTTCACTAAAAATGCTACATCCATTTATGCCGTTTGTTACAGAAGAAATTTGGCAACACATTCCTCACGTAGGAGACAGTATTGTGACTAGCCAATTAGCTGAAGTAGATTCAAACTTAGTATTTGAAAAAGAAACGGAAGATATGCAATTTATCCAAGATGTAATAACAGCAGTGCGTAATATTCGTAGTGAAGTTAATGCACCTATGTCACGTGAAATACCTATTAAGATTAAATATGCTCAAGAAAACGTAAAAGAAGTATTATTAAGTGGGAGTTCATATTTAGAAAAGTTTGCTCGTCCTAGCGAACTTATCATAGAACGTGAAGTAGAAGCGAGTGAAACTGACATCAGTCGTATTTTACCAGGTGCTGAAATCTACGTTTCATTAAGTGATTTAATCGATGTAGTTAAAGAAAAAGAACGCTTAGGAAAAGAATTAGAAAAATTACAAAAAGAATTAGATAGAGTAAATAAAAAACTTTCTAATGAAAAATTTGTTGGTTCTGCTCCTGAAGCGGTAGTGGCTAAAGAAAAAGAAAAACAAACTACTTATCAAGAACAATATGATAGTGTTAAAGAAAGAATAGCTGCGCTAGATAATTTAAAATAGAAAAACAAAAACCCTTAAACATAAAAAATTATGTTTAAGGGTTTTTGTTTTATAAATAAGTTTATTCATCTTTGTTGTTTTTCTTTTTCCAAAAAAGGAAGATTATAACTAATAGAATAACAGCAATACCTATATACGCTCCATAATTTTTAACTACTTCACCAGTGTTAGGTAATGTATCAATAGATAATAAATTCATAAATATACCTCACTATTGTTCGTTGTTTTCTGTTTCAGTGCTTTCTTTTAAAACTTCAGTTTCTATTTTTTCTTTAACTTCTTCTATTTTTCTTTCTGCATTATCAGAGAACGTTTGGATTTTTTCTTTAACTTTGTCTGCTTCTAAATCTTCTTTAATATCTTCTACTTTCTCTTTTATTGAATTAACTTTTTGTTTTGCAGTTTCAACAAAATTAGAAATATTCGGTTTGATTTCTTCAGCAACTTTTTTAGCAGAGCCTAGATTTTCCTTGAATTCGGCAGAATACTCACGGATATTACTAGCGTGTTCTTTTATTTCACATGCGTTGTCAGATAACTTTTTTCCATAGTCAACAGCATCATTGTATGTTTCTGTTAGTTTATCTTTTGTGCGATTGGCAACTTTAATTGCATCTTTATATAAATAATCAGCGGCTTCAGTAATTCCATTTTTTTCTGCATAACGAATCATACATCTAGTATAACCGTATGAATCTTTTGCTTTTTTCTTTATAAAGTTAAAATGTTCTTCTAGTTTTTCTGAGTTTTTAGTGTAATAGTTAGCTACTGCGATTCCAGAACCAATTATTAAAAGTTTTGATAATTTTGACATAATACACCTCATTACTTTTTTA
>ERZ773090.459-NODE-459-length-21965-cov-9.55742_pt1 | contig 21965 bp, 20 predicted proteins | sample MGYA00580579_ERZ773090 | MGnify/ENA primary metagenome ERZ773090 (study PRJEB29015, sample SAMEA2738014) | human oral metagenome | biome: human oral; feature: human-associated habitat; material: dental | place: China | collected 2132 ... | reverse complement strand
CCTTGGCCTTTATGAGCAAGCTAGACATGCTCAGCCAGCACTATAAGGTGACTTCGAATGACTTTGATGAGGGACGGGTGGCCTTCTATCCTATGAGTTTGGCTCAGTATAGGACCTACAAGCCTTACCCTTACCATGTTGCCAAGTATTCTAGCTTTTCTTGGACCTGTATCCCGATGCCGACAGCCAATAGCCAGGTGATGGGAACACAGGTCAAGACCTCGCTCTTTGCCATGTCTTCCAATACCAAGCAAGAGAAGCTGGCTTGGGAATTTATGCTCTTGTTGTCACAGGATAAAGAAAGCCAGCAGGCCTTGTTTGAAAAATCGCAGGGAACCTCAGTCTTACCATCTGTGGTGAAAAGTCAACAGGCTAGAGAAATCTTACAGGCCGATGATTTTGGCTTGGATTCCTTGACTTCTGAGAGGCTAGACCACATGATGAATCGCTCTATCATTGACATCAGTCTTGAAGTAGACCGTCATACAATGGACCGGATGGACTATCTGATTCAAAATGCTATGCAGAATCAAGAGATTGACAGTGCCTTGCCGAGCATTCAAAGAGAAATAGAAAGCGGAAAATAATCTGCTTTCTTTTTTTATTGCTAATTAAGTCAGAAAAAAGCACAGCTGCCTAGACCAATATGACAAATGTCATATTTTTCCTAACAAATGTCATCTGGGCAAAGTGACATTTGACAATATGAAATCGGTTACAAACCTTGTACAATAAAATCATCAATAAATCCTTCGTCAGCTAAAGCCTGACTGTGCTAAGAAGTCGAAGGATAAAGGAGGCAGGAAAGATGAAATACCTTGTACTGGTCAGCCATGGGGGACTGGCTGCAGGCGTGCAGAGTTCCTTGAAGATGTTTGCCGGAGACAAGACGGATCAGGTGATTGCGGTCGGTCTTCAGGAAGGCAAGTCAGTTGATGATTTTGCAGTTGATTTTACTCAGGCCTTGGCTGGCTTAAGCGCTGATGACAGTGTCTTAGTGCTGGCTGATATTGTAGGAGGCAGTCCTCTGACTACAGCAGCTAGCGTCTTAGCTGACATGGGTAAGCTCGACTCAGCAGTTATCTTGGGCGGTTTGAACCTGACCATGGGACTGACTGGCTTGGTTATGAAAGACATCTTAGACGGAAAAGAGCTAGCTCAGGCTATCCTTTCCGAGGCCACAGCTGCTTTGCAGGAATTTGAAGTCGTAAGTGATGCAGCTGACGAAGATGAAGACGACATTTAGTGCTTCCACTACACATTATAAAAGATAAAAGGAGATTTTAAAGATGACAGTATCATTTGTACGGATTGACGACCGCATGATCCACGGTCAAACAGTCACTCGCTGGGCTAAGGAATACCCTTGTGATGGCCTGATTGCAGTTAATAATGCTGCGGCGGGAAACAAGGTTTTGATTCAGGCCTACAAGGGAGCTTCTGACAAGAAGACTTTTGTTTGGACTAAGGAAGCCTTCAAGGAAAAATCAGGCAAGGTCACAGAATCAGACAGTCGCTATTTCCTCATTACGAAAAATCCCGTGGACATGAAGGAAATCTTAGTGGACCAAGGTTTTGTACCTGGGGATGTTAAGGAAATTATCGTAGGTCCTGCTAATGACCGTCCGGGAGCTGTTAAGCTGGGCAACAACCAGTCCATCACCCAGGAAGAGGCTGAAGCGATTGAGGCAATCGAAAAAGCAGGCTACAAAGTCAAATTTCAGCTCTTGCCAGATGTTTCCATCGGTTATTGGAGCGATTTCAAGTCTAAATTTGGTTTTTAATTACAATAATGAAAAGGAGAGTCTATTATGACAATTTCTTGGCTGCAAGCCGCTTTACTGGGTCTTTTTGCTAGTTTAGCTTCTATGCCTGGTATGGGTGGCTCTAGTATTGGTAACTACACTCTGGGACGTCCACTGGTCGGAGGTTTGATTAGTGGATTGATTCTTGGAGATTTAAAAACAGGGATTATGGTTGGGGTAGCCCTTCAGGTCCTCTATATCGCTCTGGTAACACCAGGTGGTACAGTTTCCGCTGACGTGCGGGCAATCTCTTACATTGGGATTCCTCTCGCAATCTTGTTTGTTCATTCTAAAGGAATCACATCCGAATCTGCTATCGCTGCAGCAGCTGCACCAATCGGAGCAGCAGTTGGTACTATCGGTACAGTTCTCTTCTATGGAACAGCCACTACAAACTTGCTTTGGCAGCACATTGGCTGGAAAGCTGTTGAAAAAGGCGAATTCAAAAAGCTTTACGCTGTTGACTGGGTATATCCTTGGATTTCCCACTTTGTCTTCTCTTTCCTTCCAACCATGATTATCACGAAGTTTGGTCCCAATATGGTTGAACTGATGAAAACCCACCTGCCAATGGATGGCTTCATCATGAAATCCCTCTTTACAGTCGGAGCTCTTCTCCCATGTGTCGGTATTGCCATTCTTTTGAAGCAAATCGTTACCAAGGCTGCTGACTTTATTCCATTCTTTGTGGGCTTCACCTTGGCTAAGTCACTTGGTCTTAATTTGGTTGCCAGTGCAGTTGTTTCATTGATTTTTGCAGTAATTTATTATGAATTGGAAGTAATCAAATCAGCTCGTGTGACCACGTCGGCTGGTGGGGCTGACTTTGATGACGATGAGGAGGATATCTAAGATGGCTGAAAGAAAGAAAATAACTAAAAAGACTTTAGCGAAATCATTCCACCATTGGTACTATGGTCATTTGACTTGCTTCTCCCAAGAGCACATGCAGACTTTCGGCTACTTGACCTCTATGCTGCCAATCGTGGAAGAACTCTACAAAGACAAGGCAGAGCAGAAAGAAGCTATGCAGACCTATACGGCTTTCTTCAATACAGAACCTCAGCTCGGAGCTTTGGTAGTGGGGATTACAGCAGGTTTGGAAGAAGCACGTGCCAATGGTGACGCTGTTGACGGCGAAACTATCAATGGTATGCGTGCCGGTCTCATGGGACCTATCGCAGGTATCGGTGACTCTTTGGTGGTTGGAACTTTGATTCCAGTTCTGCTGGGGATTGCCCTTGGCCTCTCGAAAGGTGGAAATCCTATCGGGGCTCTCTTTTACATCCTTGTCTGGAATGTTCTCATCTATGGCGGTATGCGCTTTGCCTACTTCAAAGGCTATGAATTAGGGGACAAGGCGGTAGAATTCCTTGTAGGACCTAAAGGACAGGCCCTTCGTAAGGCAATCAGTGTCATTGGTGGTATGGTTATCGGGGCAGTTGCTGCAACTTGGGTATCTGTAACGACTTCATTAGAGCTGAAAAATGCTGATGGCGAAGCCTTCCTGAAGCTGCAAGAAAAAATTGACGGTGTTTATCCAGGTCTCTTAACAGCTGGCTTTATCACCCTTTGCTGGTGGCTGATGGCCAAGAAAAAAGTATCACCAAACCTCGTTATGCTCCTCTTGGTTGTCATTGCTTTGATTGGTGTAGCCCTTGGCATCTTTGACCCTCAACTGAAATACTAATTCTCGATCAATTTTAGGCTGGCAGTAAGTCCGATGTGCTGCTAGTCTAGTATAAATTTGTTTGAGCAGAGCAAAAGAAAGAACGGAGAAGATCATGACAGAACAAGAATTGATTCAAGGCTATGAAACAGAAATTCACTACCAGAAGCATATGATTGAAAATCTAGGACACTGGTTCAGTCTCTTCTTTGCCATTGCCAGCATCGGTCTTGTTCTGATTTATCTCTTTCATGAGACCAATCTCCTAGCACTGATTGCAGGAATCGTCCTAGCTCTACTGGGGATTTTAGCCATGCTTTTATTTGGCTATGGTATCTATAGAGGACGCCTAAATCTGCAAAAAGTGATTGATGATTTTGAAGCAAAACTAAAACTTGCAAGATAGACATTTCTCCCCCTAAAGACAAGTCTGAGAGGATTTTAGCTCGGACTTGTTTTTTCTTTGACTTTAGGAGGCAGTGAAGAAAAAAATAAAATTTTTCTTTCATCTAGCCGGTTTTTTTCTTGACTATTTCTGACCAAGTGATAAAATAATAACTATAGATTAGCACTCGATAGTTTAGAGTGCTAAAAATTCAATCTTTGGAGGAAAACTATGTTAAAACCATTAGGAGACCGTGTGGTCTTGAAAGTAGAAGAAAAAGAGCAGAAAGTTGGCGGATTTGTCATTGCAGGCAACGGCCAAGCAGCGACTAAGACCGCTGAAGTTGTCGCAGTCGGTCAGGGCATTCGTACTTTGAACGGCGAGTTGGTAGCCCTGAGCGTTAAGGAAGGGGACAAGGTTCTCGTAGAAAGCCATGCAGGCGTGGAAGTCAAGGACGGAGATGAAGCTTATCTCTTAGTCAGTGAAGCCAATATTCTAGCAGTTGTCGAGTAAGATTAGAAGAGAGGAATAATAAAATGGCAAAAGATATTAAATTTTCAGCAGATGCAAGAAGCAGTATGGTTCGTGGAGTTGACATCTTGGCGAATACTGTCAAGGTAACTTTGGGTCCTAAAGGTCGCAATGTCGTTTTGGAAAAATCCTTTGGCTCACCCCTTATCACCAATGACGGTGTAACCATTGCCAAGGAAATTGAACTGGAAGACCATTTTGAAAACATGGGCGCTAAGCTGGTGTCAGAAGTTGCTTCAAAAACCAACGATATCGCTGGTGACGGAACAACAACAGCAACTGTTTTGACACAGGCTATCGTCCGCGAGGGGATTAAAAATGTTACAGCTGGTGCTAATCCAATTGGTATCCGCCGCGGGATTGAAGCAGCCGTTGCGACAGCTGTTGAAGCCCTGAAATCTAACTCAGTTCCAGTTTCTAACAAGGAAGCTATTGCTCAGGTTGCTGCCGTATCTTCTCGCAGCGAGAAAGTCGGTGAATATATCTCTGAAGCTATGGAAAAAGTTGGAAATGACGGTGTCATTACTATCGAAGAGTCCAAAGGAATGGAAACTGAGCTGGATGTAGTTGAGGGAATGCAGTTTGACCGCGGCTACCTGTCTCAATATATGGTAACTGACAATGAAAAAATGGTAGCCGAACTGGACAATCCTTACATCCTGATTACAGACAAGAAAATTTCTAACATTCAGGAAATCCTGCCATTATTGGAAAATATCTTGAAAACCAACCGTCCGCTTTTGATTGTTGCAGATGATGTGGACGGAGAAGCTCTGCCAACGCTGGTTCTTAACAAGATTCGCGGAACCTTTAATGTCGTGGCTGTCAAGGCACCAGGCTTTGGTGATCGTCGTAAGGCTATGTTGGAAGACATTGCTATCTTGACGGGCGGTACAGTGATTACAGATGATCTTGGCCTAGAGCTCAAAGATGCTACGATTGAAGCGCTTGGACAAGCTTCTAAAGTCACTGTTGATAAGGATAGCACTGTGATTGTGGAAGGCTCCGGCAATCCAGAAGCCATTGCTAACCGTGTGGCTGTTATCAAATCTCAAATTGAAAGTGCAACTTCAGAATTTGACAAGGAAAAACTGCAAGAACGTTTGGCTAAATTGTCTGGTGGTGTAGCTGTGATTAAGGTTGGAGCTGCAACCGAAACAGAACTCAAAGAAATGAAACTCCGCATCGAAGATGCCCTTAATGCAACTCGTGCAGCGGTAGAAGAAGGAATCGTTTCCGGTGGTGGTACGGCCTATATCAACGTACTGGACGCTGTCGCAGGTCTTGAGTTGGCAGGGGATGAAGCGACAGGCCGCAATATTGTTCTCCGTGCTCTGGAAGAGCCAGTTCGTCAAATTGCCCTGAATGCAGGTTTTGAAGGCTCAATCGTCATTGACCGTCTGAAAAACTCTGAAGCTGGTACAGGCTTTAATGCAGCAACTGGTGAATGGGTTAATATGATTGAGGCTGGAATCATTGACCCAGTTAAGGTAACCCGTTCAGCCTTGCAAAATGCCGCTTCTGTTGCTAGTCTTATCTTGACAACTGAAGCAGTAGTGGCTAATCAACCAGAACCAGCAAGCCCAGCTCCAGCTATGGATCCAGGCATGATGGGCGGTATGATGTAGACCACAGTCACAAAACGCTAAATGATAAAAATAGAAAATTGCCCCAGTCTGATGGTGACTGGGGCAATTTTTTGTTAATCTTTCTATATCGTCTAGATACGTTTGAAGGATTTGCTCTTAGCTTTTTAAATTTTCTTTATAAATATACTTTAAAATTTCAGAAAAACCCGGAAATAATTGTAGTTTTCATATATAAAAATAGGCAAAAACTTAAATATATTAGAAGAAGTTGACAATTTGTATACTAATTCCGAACTTTGTACAAAAATACGGTCTAATATTTGACTTATATAAAATCCTATGATAGGCTAATATATGTAGTACACCAGAAAAGTAAGCTGGATTTAATCTAATTTCAACATTTCTGGTAAAAAAGTAATATTGGAGGGATTGTTTATGAAAAGAATATCTCATACTATTGCGCGCTTTTTCTCAGTAGCCTTTGTGCTCCTCTTTAGCCTGTTTTCTAGCAGTCAATCTGCCAGAGCTAACACGGTAGATGATGTTATCACATCAATCAATGTCTACAATCAGAAGGGTGAAGAGCTGACTGACGGCCTTTCCCCTTGGGAAAAATTTCAAATTGACGCAAACTTTGCCTTCAATTACGGCAAGGTTCAGCCAGGAGATACTACTACCATTGGACTTCCTGTTGAGTTTGCCTTAGAGGGAGCTGATTTTGAAGTCAAAGATGATGACGGTAATCTCGTAGCGACAGCTGTGGTTGATGCAAGCTCTAAGCAGCTTACACTGACTTATACAGACTATGTCCTGACTCGCTCTCATATTGAAGGAAAAGTTCACCTTTTAGCACGCGTTGATCATACAGTAGTCAGAGATAAAGGCTCAATTCCTCTGAAACTTATCGTTGGCAAGAAGATTATCGAGTATGGGAAAATTGACTACAAAGGTCTTCCTGGCCAAGCAACTCCTTATACTTTCATAAAATACGGTTGGAATAATGCGGATAATATCAAGAGCATTACTTACAGCCTGAATATCAACCAACAAAATCAAGAACTGGATAATGTTGTTATTTCAGATACTCTGGGCTTTAATACCGGAGAAATTGATCTCAACAGCTTCCAAATCCTTAAAGGCTCATGGGTTGTTGACCCAACTGATAACTCTTACCGACTAAGCCAGCAGCGCGAGGATGTGACAGGAAACTACACGATTAATCTTGCGGCTGATAAGCGCTCCTTTACCATTAACATGGGACATATCGGTGCTAATGAAGGCTTCTATGTCCGCTACCGTGTTAATTTCCCAACAATTCCGGCTGACGGAACAGTCTTCCCGAATGATGCTATCTTGCGAGCAGATAATATTGAAGAGCAAAAATCTTCGGTTGCTGTCCGCTACCAACGTGCAAACGGCTATGCACATGGGGATATCTATGGTGTACAGGTGACTAAGAAAGATGAAGCTGGTAAACCTTTAGAAGGTGCTGAATTCACATTGTACGATGAAGATGGCGTGACTGTTGTTCAAAAAGCAACTGGCGATGCTAACGGGATTGCTTCTTTCAGCAACTTGATTAAAGAGCATTATGTGATTAAGGAAACCAAGGCACCAGCAGGCTACCAACTGTCAGATGAAGAGATTCAGGTCAACGCCGCTCAGCTCAAGAATTATGGTTCTGGTATTATTTACAAAGACTTCACTAACCGTCAGGCCTTGACTACCGCTTCAGGTACCAAGACTTGGAATGACGACAATGATAAAGATGGCAAACGTCCAGACAAGATTACGGTTCGTCTCCATGCTAATGGTGTTGAAGTTGCTTCTAAGGAAGTCGGTCCAAATGCTAAGGGTGAGTGGAAGTATGAGTTTACTGACTTGCCAGCGACCGGCGCAGATGGAAAAGATATTGTCTACTCCGTTACTGAAGACCGTGTTTATGGCTATACAAGCACTGTTGATGGTATGAACATTACCAATACACCAGTTCCAGGAGTTCCCCAACCGCCGAAACCTAGCTCGGACAATAGCTCTAAGAGCAGCAGCAGTAGTTCTTCTAGCTTAAGTAGTAGTAGCACGACTTCTAGCTCAAGCAGCAGTACAGGAAGCACTGATGTGATTATCGAATCAGATAATGGTAGTGGCGGAGGAAATGCCTATAATGTTGTAACTAAGAAGGCTCTTCCTAAGACTGGTGAGAATGCCAGCTGGATTATGATTGCTGCCGGAGTAGCTCTGGTAGGCTTGGTAGGCTTCATTGCCTTCCGTGCGAAGAAGAAATAAATTTTATCTCTGTTCCCTTAAGGGACAGAGATTTTTTATCAACAGTTGTTTTTTTAGAAAGTAGGAACAAGCAAGCTTTGTTTTACAATCGGTCATTATCTTGTATTCTTTTATTAATCAATACTATGATATTCCGTAATATAGTTGTTTTAAAATAAAAAGCAACTAAGATGTTTCCTAGAACAGATTAGTTGCTCAAAACTATGGGGAAAGCCGCTTGGATATGCAAGCGTGAGGCACATCAAAACTTGATATATATAATCTTTCTTAATTCCTAAACCAAAAAATTTATAAGACATCCTTAGGAATATGCTCGGTGTGTGATCATCTTTATCAAGTTTTCGTCAAACTTATTTTACTTCAGTCTTCTCTCGTAGTTTTTGCTATGCAATGCCCCCTCCTTTTTGTGTCTAAAGGAAGGGGATTTTTTGTGTGGAAATAATCTGGAGGATTCAATGTATGCGTTCTCAATTATCTTCTTTTTTGTTATACTTGTACTAGAAATCTGAGGAGAAGATTCACTCAATTTGAGGAACAATCATTTGGAATAAGGAGATATAAAAAATGTCAGAGGAGCTATTGAAAGAGACTGTTATTGAACTAAGTATTGCGGATAATTGGGAAGAGGCAAAAATGGAGTGGACAAAAGCCGAACTTGTAAAAATTGATGCTGATAGAAAACAAAGTTGTTTATGCGGTCATAAAAGCCTCAAGAAAGTATTTGCTATTACTAGGAATGATGGCTCTGGGATAGAGCTTTCTCCAATCGGTTCTTCCTGTATTGAGAAGTTTGAAAATGAAGAACTAACTAAAAGTATAAAGAGAGCAGAAAAAATTTATAAATTAAAAAAAAGTCTAAAATTTGAAGATCTTCGTGAAGTGATGGATGAAGAGATGTTGGAAGATTTTTATAGTAAGGGTTATTTTAAAGAGGATAAAGAAAATGAGTTTAATCCATGGAACGATTATATTCTTTTTAAAATGGCTTTAAGCAGAAAAAATGAGGAACGTCAGTTGGCGTATAATAAGATTGAGCGTATCATTTATGTCATAAATGATTATCTTCATCCAGAACTCAATGAAATATTTGATATTGAAAGTTACAAAGAAAAATTGAAACAGTGGAGAGAGGAGGCGAAACAAGAGGAGCAGGAGGCTGAAAAGAGGGATAGAATTGCTAAACAAAAAGAAGAAGAGAGGCTTGCTCGGTTGCGGGAAAAAGAGGAAATTGAACGGCAAAATAAGTTAGAAGAGGAAAGGAAATTAGAGGAGGAGCGGCTCCAAAGAGAAGAGGAGCTAAAACGGAAGAACCTTTATGAAAGCTATGAAGAATTAAAAAACTGGCTACAACAACAAGAGAACAGTATAAGAAGCGAATATGAAGAAAAGCTGAGTAATTTAACAGATCTTGCTGAAAAAGTAAAGGTATTAAACGATCTAAAACAAACGGAATTGAAGCAGTTCAAAGAAGAAGCAAAGAAAGATGAAGAGCTGGTATCAGAGGTATTAGAAATGAGAAAAAAGGTAAGGGCTCTATATTCAGTCACTCCCAGAGCTAGGAGATGCTTGGAATATCTAGATGCTAATGTACATACAAATAAAGGGCACTTGATCTATATGACAAGATTTTTAAAAGAGATAGAGGAAGGGAAACTGTGATGTACATTTTAAAATCGAGAAAGATTCAAATAAACAATAAAAGTACAAGCAAAAAAGCCTGAGCTATCAGGCTTTTTCCTCTATATTTCTATGCCCCCTGCAGGGATCGAACCTGCGACCCACGGATTAAGAGTCCGCTGCTCTGCCAGCTGAGCTAAGGAGGCAATAGAAAAAGCTGTATTGGTGCCGGACCTTCACGATTTGTATTGAACCCGCGCAATTAAGCAGGTGGGCAACTCGCTCTAACTGAAGCTGCTTCCGCGTGACACGGCTTGCATGCTGTTAGAAGTCTTTTGTTTCCCTAATAATACAAAAAATAGTCGGTCAACACTTAAGTGTGAAGTCGTACACCACAGCGTTTCTATAATTATGATACCATAAATTTTGAAAAATTCAAGAGAAAAATGTGATTTTTTGCAAACGATGTCATCATTTTTTTAAGTCATCAATCTTATCCTTGGTCATTCCAAGGGCTCGTTCGTATTTGCCATTCTCATTAGGAGTGAAATAATTGGCATCTTTTATCTTGTCGGGCAGATAGTCCTGCTTGACCCAATTGCCAGGATAGGAGTGAGGATAGAGATAGTCCTGTGCGTTGCCCAGTTCCTTACTGCCGGCATAGTGGCCATCTCGTAAGTGGCGTGGGATAGGCAGGTTCCCCTTCTGTCGTAGGTCGGCTAAGGCCTTGTCCATAGCTAGATAGGCTGAGTTGGACTTGGGCGACAGAGCCAGATCAATGACAATATTGGCAATGAGGATACGGGCTTCAGGAAAGCCAATCCGCTGAGCTGCTTCCAGAGCTGTGACGGTATGGACTTGAGCGTCTGGATTTGCCAGACCAATATCTTCGTAAGCGATAACAGTCAAGCGTCGAGCTAGGCTAGGCAGGTCTCCTGCCTCAACAAGGCGAGCTGCGTAGTGGAGACTGGCATTGACATCAGAGCCACGGATGGACTTTTGCAGGGCAGAGAGGACATCGTAATGGCCGTCTCCATCCTTATCCATGGTGATATAGCTCTTTTGCAGGCTGTTCTCCATCACATCGAGTGTAATATGGCGGATGCCCTTGTCATCTTCAGGGGTAGAGAGTACGGCTAAATCCAGTGAATTATAAGCGGAGCGTAGGTCTCCGTTGGTAGAGATGGCAATGAAATCCAGAGCTTCATCATCTAGCTCCACTGGGAAATCAAATCCTCGTTCCTTATCCGTCAAGGCTAGCTGGATGGCTTTTCGGATGTCGTCGTTGCTGAGGGGCTCAAGCTCAAATATCTGAACCCGGCTTCGGATGGCAGGGGTGACAGAAAAGAAAGGATTTTCTGTCGTTGCTCCAATCATGATGACCAGACCGCTTTCTAATAGCGGCAGTAGGAAGTCTTGTTTTGTTTTATCCAAGCGGTGAATCTCGTCCAGCAGGAGCACCAGTCCGCCGGAAAATTTAGCCTCCTCAGCGATCTCCTGCAGGCGCTTCTTGCTATCTACGGTGGCGTTAAAGGTCCGAAGGGCATATTTAGTCGTGCCGGCAATAGCCGAGGCGATGGAGGTTTTGCCGATGCCGGGTGGTCCGTAGAGAATCATCGAGGACAGGCGGTTAGCTTCAACCATGCGACGGATGATTTTTCCAGGTCCGACCAGATGTTGCTGGCCGATAATCTGATCAATGTCAGTAGGCCGCATGCGCAGGGCGAGGTTTTCTGGCATAAGATTTCCTTTCTGCAAGTGTTTTTCTTGGCTTTTTGTGTTACTATTGTAGATAGTAATATTTTATCACAATGAAAAGAGGAAATCATGGCTAAGTACGGTTTTTTGGAGATATTGGACGAGGAAATGGGGAAGAGCTTTCCTTTTGACTATGAGATAAACTGGGATAAGAAAAATCACGCAGTGGAAGTAGCCTTTCTCCTTGAGGTTCAAAATCCAGGCGGGGTTGAGACCGTTGATGCTGAGGGCAATGCCTCGGCTGAGGATATTTACTTTGAGGAAGCCGTGCTTTTCTACAATCCGGCCAAGTCTCGCTTTGAGGAGGACGACTATCTGGCGGTTCTTCCCTATGAGCCTAAAAAGGGGCTGTCACGGGAGTTTCTGGCTTATTTCGTGGATTTCCTAACCCAAACAGCTGAGTCTGGTCTCGATGTACTCATGGACTTTTTAGCAGATCCAGAGGCAGCAGAGTTTGAGATGGCTTGGAATGCTGAGGTTTTTGAAAATGGCAGAGCTGACTTGACTGAGACGGACTTTTATCCTTATCCGAGGTATTAGGAGGCGCTTATGGCAAATGCAGAAGGACTAGATTTACTGCACAAACAGATGGAATTTTCTGGCTGCAAGATTGCCTTGCTCTGTGATGACAAGTTGCTGACCATCTTGCGAGACGATATTTCAACCATTCCTTGGCCCAATATGTGGGAGCTGCCGGGCGGTGGCCGCGAGGGCGAGGAGACTCCCTTTGAATGCGTCCAACGAGAAGTTTTCGAAGAGCTTGGTTTGAAGCTTGAAGAAGCGGATATTATCTGGGTTAAGGAATATCAAGGGATGCTTAATCCTGATAAAACTTCTATTTTTATGGTGGGAACCATTACTCAGGAAGATTTTGCCAGTATTGCCTTTGGCGATGAAGGACAGGCTTATCAGATGATGGATATTCGCCAGTTCTTATCAGATGACAAGGTTATTCCACAGTTGCAGGATAGGTTGATAGATTATTTGGAGGTGCGAGCATGATTCATATTGAGCGAGCAGGAGCTGAGGATTTAGAGACCATTATTGCCATTCAGCGAGCAAGTTTTAAGGTCGTTTATGAGAAATATCAGGATCAATACGACCCCTATCTGGAGGAGCGAGAGCGGATTCGCTGGAAGCTGGTTGAGCGGCCCAATAGTTTTTATTATTTTGTCAAAGACGACGAGAAGATTCTTGGCTTTATTCGCTTGAATACAAATGACGAACAGACTGCAGGCTGGATTGGGACAGTGGCGATTTTGCCGCAGTACCAGAATAAAGGATATGGCTCTGAGGGGCTTGGCCTGATAGAGGAGAAATTCTCCACCGTTATGCAATGGGATTTGTGCACGGTTTTCCAAGATAAAGGCATGGTGGCCTTTTATGAGAAAAACGGCTACCATCAAACGCATACAGAGCCTGAAAAAGAGGGCATGGATATGGTTTACATGACGAAGACAATGAAATAAACAAAGAAAGGATTGTTCAGTTAAATTTCTAAACTGAACCCGCCCTAAATACTGTGCTAAAAAGATAAGGTTCTCTTAGACGCAAGCGTCGTCAGAGAATTTCCTATTTTGGCTTTGTGTTATACGGGCTTGGTATTTTAAACATGGACACTTGGCAGGAATTAACGATTGAAGTGAAGCGTGAGGCGGAGGAAGCGGCCTCAAATATTCTGATTGAGCTGGGCAGTCAGGGTGTGGCTATTGATGACAGCGCAGATTATCTGGGACAGGTCGACCAGTACGGTGAGCTTTTTCCAGAAGTTGAGCAGAACGAGCGAGTCCGGATTATCGGCTATTATCCGAATTCGGTGGATATAGAGGCTGTTGCAGCCCAGGCCAATGAGCGCCTGACTGAGCTGGATGGCTTCGGATTGGAGACGGGAGAGATTGAGCTGACTCGGCAGGAACTGGCTGAGGAAGACTGGGCGGACAACTGGAAGAAGTACTTTGAGCCAGCTCGTATTACCCATGACTTGACTATTGTGCCGTCCTGGACGGAGTATGAAGCGACAGCTGGTGAGAAGATTATCAAACTGGATCCTGGTATGGCTTTTGGGACAGGTACTCATCCGACGACCAAGATGAGCCTCTTTGCGCTGGAGCAGGTTCTGCGTGGCGGAGAAACGGTGCTGGATGTAGGCACAGGAAGCGGAGTTCTCTCCATTGCTAGCTCTCTCTTAGGCGCTAAGGACATCTACGCCTATGATTTAGATGAGGTAGCGGTGCGCGTGGCTCAGGAAAATATTGAGCTTAATCCAGGTATGGAGAACATTCATGTGGCGCCGGGAGATCTTCTCCGAGGCGTAGAAATCGAGGCGGATGTCATTGTTGCCAATATCTTGGCCGATATTCTCATCCATCTGACAGAGGATGCCCACCGTCTGGTCAAGGATGAGGGCTATCTGATTATGAGTGGGATTATTTCTGAGAAGTGGGAAATGGTGCGCGAGTCTGCGGAAGCGGCAGGATTTTTCCTAGAAACGCATATGATTCAGGGCGAATGGAATGCCTGTGTCTTTAAGAAAACACAGGACATTTCAGGCGTGATAGGTGGTTAGATGCAGCAGTATTTTATAAAAGGAAGTCCACAGTCTCCTTTGGTGGTCACGGATAAGGACACGGCCAAACATATGTTTTCGGTCATGCGGCTAAAAGGGGGCGACCAAGTCACACTGGTCTTTGATGATGGCGTAAAGCGGTTGGCCCAGGTGTTGGACCCCAGCCAGCAGAGTTTGGAAATCTTGGAGGAGCTGGCAGACAATACCGAGCTGCCGGTTCAAGTGACCATTGCTTCGGGTTTTCCAAAGGGGGATAAATTAGAATTTATCACTCAGAAGTCAACAGAGCTGGGGGCGAGTGCTATCTGGGCCTTTCCAGCTGACTGGTCGGTGGCCAAGTGGGATGGCAAAAAACTGGCTAAAAAGAGTGAAAAGCTAGAGAAAATTGCTCAGGGAGCAGCAGAGCAGAGCAAGCGCAATCTGATTCCAGAGGTTCGGCTCTTTGATAAAAAGGCAGATTTTTTAGCGGCCTTGGCAGACTTTGACCGTATCATCGTGGCCTATGAAGAATCGGCTAAAGAAGGAGAATCTGCAGTTCTAATCCGTGCTCTGTCAGGCTTGGAATCCGGCGCAAAAGTCCTCTTTATCTTCGGACCGGAGGGCGGTCTATCGCCAGATGAAATAGCAGCCTTTGGCCAAGCAGGGGCGGTCTCCGCCGGTCTAGGTCCACGTATCCTGCGGGCTGAAACTGCTCCCCTTTATGCCTTGACCGCAGTCAGTGTTTTGTTGGAATTGAGCAAGGACAGTCTTTAAAAAGCAAAATCAGCAGCTATTTTGGCTGCTGATTTTTTAATCATTATTATTTTTCTCGTTTTTTGAAGGCGAAGATTCCTGCAAGTCCGGTCATGACAAGTCCCAAGAGTCCGAGTGAGGATGTCTTTTCTCCGGTTGCTGGGAGGCTTTCTGCTCCTGCTTGTCTGTGGGACGCTTGCTTGTTTGTGCTAGGGTCAAGAGCAGTCAAGATAGGGAAGTTTACTCTGCTATGCTGCAGGTTGGCTGCTTCGACTGCGATAGTCGGACGGCTTGGTTGCTCAATAGACACTGGTTCAGTTTTCGGTGCGACGTAGACGAATTTGTATTCGCCGAATCCTTCCTGGGCAGAAGCTGCTAGATAGACAATGTCTCCGTCTGTACCAATCAAGTTCTTGGCCTTATCAGCTGTCAGGAAGCGCAGGTCCAGTCCCTTGATGGTATCAGCGAAATGCCAGTTCTGATCTGCACTTGGATTGATATTTTTGACAGCCAAGATATAGTTGATGATAGCTTGGCGGTTTTCCAGATTGAGCAGACGGTTGAGGCTTGCTTCTCGAACACCAGGGAAGTTACCGTTAGACCGGTAGTTGTTGGTCACGACGATAAATTCCTGATTGGGGTCAATCTCCTTACCTTGATATTTCAGATTACGGACCCGGCTGGCGTTTGGATTGGCCAGTTTGCCTTCGCGGTCGTATTTATTAGGCTGGGTAATGTCAAACTCATAGGTAACACCGTCGATAACATCAAAGTTATAAGTCCGGTAGTTAGTATTGACCAGATTTTGCGGTTGGCTATTGTTTGGGTCAATGGTATTGAATTGGCCAGCTGACATTTCCAACCATTCTTTGAGCTGGGCACCGTTGACCTTGAGGATAGCAGTTACATTATCGTAGAGATAGAGATCTGCTACGTTCTTGATGGCAATAGGACCAGCTGGAATGTCTGTGTAGGCCGTTGCATCCCCACGAGTTCCTGCCTTGAAAGGCGCTGCTGCAGACAGAATAGGAAGGTTGGCTTCAGGTGTGCCAGCCAGCTCTTGCTTAGCATACCAAAGCTGGGCATTGTTGACGATTTGCACGGATGGATCGTCTTTGACCAGAGCGAAGTAACTAGTAATCGGTGCAGTCGTGGTGCCGACTTGCTGGCGGACATAGTTGATAGTTCCTTGGTGGGATTCTTTGGCAATGTCAACGACGCGCTGATCTGCTACATTAGACTTGGTATCTACCTTGCGGATGGAGCCTTTGCTGTCAGTGACTTTCCATTTGCCGTCGGTATAGTTTAGCTTGAGGTCGATAACGCCCAGATGATCGCCGTATTTTCCAGCCATGGTCACTGGAGTGCCGTTGATTTTACCGTTGACACCGTCTACGCCAGGATATTTTTCGTAGAAACCAGTTCCGTTTCCGCTTGGAAATTCGGCGTGGGAGTGGCCCGTTACAACAGCATCCACACCTGGCAGGCTAGCGATTTGATAGCCTTCATTTTCCTCGCCTTTTTCATATTTGTCATCTCCGATACCAGAGTGAGAAAGCACCAAGGTGATGTCTGCACCGGCCTTGCGTATCTCAGGAATGATGTCTCGAATAGCCTCAACGGAGTCACGAACAACCACTTTTCCTTCTAGGTTTGCCTTATCCCAGTTTAGAATCTGTGGCGGTACAATCCCGGTTACACCAATCTTGACAGTCGTCAAGTGTCCCTGAGTATCCGTAAAGGTCTTTTCGATGATTTTGTAAGGCTGATAGATGAATTTACCAGTCGCTGGATCTAGCACATTGGCATTGACAATAGGCAGGCCAGCTGTCTCAATCACGCGGTTGAGATAGTCCAGACCGTAGTTGAACTCATGGTTTCCTAGCGTACCAGCTTCAAAGCCCAGAGCTTGCAGGGCAGCGTACATAGGGTGCTGCTCGCCCTTCTCCACAGGATCCACAATGGCCTTATAGGTTCCCAGCGGCGTTCCTTGGATGGTGTCGCCATTGTCGACCAAGAGGACGTTTGGATTTTCTTTCTTTGCCTTTTCAATCAGAACGGCTGTTTTAGCCAGTCCCAAGGTCTCTACTGGCTTGTCCTGATAGTAGTCGTAGTTGACCAAGTTGGTATGGAGGTCGGTCGTTGCCAAGATACGAATATCGACAGTCTGTCCCTCCACGGGTTTAGTATCCTCAGTAGCTGCGACATTGCGAGCCATAGCCATCAGAGCATCAGTATTTCCACTGGCATTTTCTGGGGAAATAGCAGAGCTAGGATCCGTGCTCTCTTTTGTCGCAGTTGCTTCAGTAGGACTTGCAGCAGTCGTTGGTTTTGCTTCCGCTGCGCTGCTTTCTACTGGAGCAGGATTAGCAGTGACAGCTGGAGTATTCTCATCAGCCTGAACAGCATTTACAGCTGCCGCAAGAGCCGCTGCACTCAAAAGTACAACCGTTTTTTGAAGGGATGATTTAGGCATAATATCTCCTTTGTTAAAATGAATTTCAGACTTATATTATACTATATCGAAACGCTTTCATCAAGAGAAGATCATAAATAAAAACTTATAGAATTGACTGGAAGCTTCATAAGTTGAAAATATGAGAATATAAACTAAAACAGAATGCTCCAGGATTTACCACTATTGTATCCGCTTTCGTATTTTGGTATAATAGTGATGAGCTCACTTGGGTAAGTCGGAAAGGAAAATAAAACGGAAACAATCAGACTGCCTAAGCTGGGAAGCGTATTTGCATTCTTTGTTTGATAAGGAGAGGAGGTTCGCCATGACTATGTCTGCCTTATTTGAGTTGTTTGTCGCCCTTTTAGGTGTGGCATCTACTTGCTACCTTGTCTACGCTTATTGTCAATTTATCAAGGAAGAAGTTCATCACTTTCTTCACCACAACCCGCCCGTTTAAGGCGGGTTTTTGCTTTTGGTAAAATAGTTTATATTATATAATGAAATTGATAAAGCTTGAGGAGTGTTTATATGTCTAAGAGACGAAAAATGTTTATGGGGTTTATTGGTCTAAGTGTATTGATATTGTTAGGGGGAGGTCTCTACCTAGCTCATAAAAATCAAGAATTCCAAAATGAGATGACAAGAATTGTCCACAGTGAGGAAGTGCGGAAGCTGATTGAAGAAGATTTAAAAAGAAAGGATCCAAATGCTTTAACGGAGAATGGGAAAATCCGTTCCTATAAAATTGATGATAGCTCCATTAAACATAATCCGATGGGGGGTATTATGTTTGATGTTGTCATTAATGATAGTATAAGTATGGTTGGGAAGACTGGTCTTCAAATGGATGGAGAGAATGGGAAAATTCGTACGGATGGTATGACTGAATCAGCGGGTTTGCGGGCGTTGTTGGAAAGTGATGACAAGTGATTCACTATTCTAGTTATAGCGACAATCTCTTGCTTTAATTGGATTGCAAAAACTATACCACATACTAAATTATAATAGTCGTAGGAGTGTCTCATGAAGCAAAAGCATAAAATCATACTAACATCAAGGTATTATATGTCCGGCGACAACATTCTAATCCTCTTGTAAATATTCTTAATCAATTTGTTTCCTTTTCACAAAAATATGCTTGGTTGATTATTATATTGCTATTCTTTTTAAGAATGTTTTTCCCTAGTGAATATATGATTCGTCAAAATAGTATACTTAACTCTGTGATTGATTTGTTTATACCACTTTTAGGTCTCCCATTCTTATTGTTTTCAATAGCTTTAGGGACTGACAATTTCCAAGGTTACTATCTTCAAAAATACTTAGAAGACTACCGACAACTATCAGGATACTCTGTTGAAGAATGGTATGGTAAAAATTCTCAGAGATATAAGGAATTGCTAAATCAGGAAGAGTAGCTTCTTCATTTTTTATAGAAAAGCTTTCGCTGGACAGTTTAATATTTTACAACTCCCGCCCGTTTAAGGCGGGTTTTTATATGAACTGTCTTCTAGGTTTTCATATCGGGCTAAAAGTGATAAAATAGTAGGCAGGAATTGGAGAGACGAGATGCCAAAAGAAGTTAATTTGACGGGCGATCAGGTATTGGCCCTTACGAGAAAATATCTGGCTGCGGAGGATGTGGCCTTTATACAGAAAGCTTTGATCTATGCAATTGACTGTCACAGTGGGCAGTTTCGCAGGTCAGGTGAGCCTTATATTGTGCATCCTATTCAGGTGGCAGGGATTTTGGCCACGCTCAAGCTGGACGCGGTAACGGTCGCCTGCGGCTTCCTGCATGATGTGGTTGAGGATACCCGTGCGACACTGGATGATTTGGAAAGAGAGTTTGGGACGGATGTGCGCGTGATTGTCGATGGCGTTACCAAGCTGGGTAAGGTCAAGTACAAATCCCACGAGGAGCAGCTGGCAGAAAATCACCGTAAGATGCTGATGGCCATGTCGGAGGATATCCGGGTTATTTTGGTCAAGCTGGCAGACCGTCTCCACAATATGCGGACGCTGAAGCATCTGCGCAAGGATAAGCAGGAGCGGATTTCCCGGGAAACAATGGAAATCTATGCCCCCTTGGCTCACCGCTTGGGGATTTCCAGTGTCAAGTGGGAACTAGAAGATTTGTCCTTCCGTTATCTCAATGAAGTGGAATTTTACAAAATTTCCCACATGATGAAAGAGAAGCGTCGGGAGCGTGAAGCTCTGGTAGAAGAGGTGGTTCAGAAGATTGAGACCTATGCTGGCGAGCGCAATCTGCACGGTAAGATTTATGGCCGGCCCAAGCATATCTACTCAATCTATCGCAAGATGCAGGACAAGAAGAAGCGTTTTGATGAGATTTATGATCTGATTGCTATTCGCTGTATCTTGGATACTCAAAGTGATGTTTATGCCATGCTGGGCTACATTCATGAGCTTTGGCGGCCGATGCCGGGGCGGTTCAAGGATTACATTGCCAATCGCAAGGCCAATGGCTATCAGTCTATCCATACGACCGTTTATGGCCCCAAAGGTCCGATTGAGTTTCAGATTCGGACCAAGGAAATGCATGAGGTCGCTGAGTATGGGGTTGCGGCTCATTGGGCTTACAAGAAAGGTGTCAAGGGACAGGTAGACAGCAGAGAATCAGCTATCGGGATGAATTGGATTAAGGAGCTGATGGAGCTGCAGGATCAATCCAATGATGCCAAGGACTTCGTTGACTCGGTCAAGGAGAGCTATCTAGCTGAGGAAATTTATGTCTTCACACCGGATGGAGCGGTGCGCTCTCTGCCTAAGGACTCGGGCCCCATTGACTTTGCCTATGAGATCCACACTAAGGTCGGTGAGAAAGCCACAGGAGCCAAGGTCAATGGCCGCATGGTACCCCTGACAACCAAGCTCAGGACAGGTGATCAGGTGGAAATCATCACCAATGCTAACTCCTTCGGACCAAGCCGTGACTGGCTCAATATTGTCAAGACCAGCAAGGCCAGAAATAAAATCCGTCAGTTCTTTAAAAATCAAGACAAGGAGCTGTCTATCTCCAAAGGGCGTGAGCTCTTGCAGGCTCAATTTCAGGAGCATGGCTATGTCGCAAATAAGTACATGGACAAGAAGCACATGGAAGAAGTCCTGCAAAAGACTAGCTATAAGACCGAAGAAGCGCTTTTTGCGGCGATTGGCTTCGGTGAGATTGGCGCCATTAGTATTTTCAATCGCCTGACAGAAAAAGAGCGCCGTGAGGAAGAGCGGGCCAAGGCCAGAGCAGAAGCGGAGGAATTGGTCAAGGGCGGCGAGGTCAAGGTCGAAAATAAAAAAGACACCCTCAAGGTTAAGCACGAAGGCGGTGTGGTTATTCAGGGGGCGTCTGGCCTCCTCATCCGGATTGCCAAGTGCTGTAATCCCGTGCCGGGTGATGATATTGTTGGCTATATTACCAAAGGACGAGGTGTAGCCATTCACCGGCAGGACTGCATGAATCTCAAGGCCCAGGAAAATTACGAGCAGCGGCTGATTGATGTGGAATGGGAAGATAACAACACAACCAAAGAGTACACGGCTCACATTGATATTTACGGTCTCAACCGCTCTGGCCTCCTCAACGATGTGCTGCAAGTCCTGTCCAATACCACCAAGAATATCTCAACAGTCAACGCCCAGCCGACCAAGGATATGAAATTTGCTAATATCCACGTTTCTTTTGGCATTGCGAATCTGTCCATGCTGACGACGGTGGTGGATAAGATCAAGAGCGTGCCAGAGGTCTACTCGGTCAAGCGGACCAATGGTTGATCTATTTCGGAAATCATTATCTAGCTATAAGTTACCGTTAAATCAAAGGAAAAGATATGAAAATAGTGATTCAGCGCGTAAAACGTGCTCAGGTCAGCATTGACCAGCAGCTGCACAGCAGTATTGGACAAGGTCTCCTGCTCCTAGTAGGCGTAGGCCCTGACGATAGTCAGGAGGATATGGATTATGCAGTCAGAAAGATTGTCAATATGCGGATTTTTTCCGATGTTGAGCGCAAGATGAACCTGTCTATCAAGGACATTGCTGGAGAGATTTTGTCAATTTCCCAGTTCACTCTGCATGCAGATACCAAAAAGGGTAATCGGCCAGCCTTTGTCAAGGCTGCTCCGCCAGAGATGGCTAGCAATTTTTATGATGCCTTTAATCTTGCCTTGCAGCAGGAGGTGCCGACTCGGATGGGGATTTTTGGGGCAGACATGCAGGTGGAACTAGTTAATGATGGTCCAGTGACCATTATCTTGGATACAAAGAATCGCTGATAAGAAGCATGAAAAGAGTCTGGGACAAAAGTCTAACCTTAAATATAAAAAGCGAACAAAACGGAGTTATCTGACACTCAGAATTCTGTCTTATTCGCTTTTTGTCTAATCTATCGATTTTAAAAATTTATAATAAAGAATTCCTAAAATTAAAATCTTTTTGTCCCAGCCTTTTCAGTCTTATTTGTCAAGAAAAAGTCAGAAGTATTCATCGATGAGGTAAAAAAGGTGAAATTCCAACTTACAAAATTGTAAGAAAAATGAGAGAAATGTAAGC
>ERZ773090.456-NODE-456-length-22145-cov-4.78959_pt1 | contig 22145 bp, 18 predicted proteins | sample MGYA00580579_ERZ773090 | MGnify/ENA primary metagenome ERZ773090 (study PRJEB29015, sample SAMEA2738014) | human oral metagenome | biome: human oral; feature: human-associated habitat; material: dental | place: China | collected 2132 ... | reverse complement strand
TACCTACTGCATCGCGTACTTTATCCAACAATTCGCGTGCTTCTTTACGCGCTTTTTGTGCGCCGGCCTGCAAAATGTCTTCAATTTGAGAGGGTTTGGCTGTCAATTCATTGTAACGCTCGCGTGGCTCTGCGAGTTCGGCATTGATTTTTGCACCCAAGAGTTTCTTGGCCTCACCCCAAGCAAGGCCTTCGGCCAGCATTTGCGTGAACTCGGCAGTTTCAGACGGCGTGGAGAAGGCTTTGTAGATTTCAAACAGGGGACTTTCATCAGGCTGTTTCGGCTCGCCGGGCTCTTTCATATTGGTGATAATTTTGTTAACCGATTTTTGGGTTTTCTTGTCGTTTTCCCAAAGCGGAATGGTGTTGCCGTAGGATTTGGACATTTTGCGTCCGTCCAAGCCGACCAAGAGTTCGACGTTTTCGTCGATTTTTACTTCAGGCAGAGTGAAGAGTTCTTTGAAGCGGTGGTTAAAGCGGCCGGCAATATCGCGTGCCATTTCAACGTGTTGGATTTGGTCGCGACCGACTGGAACTTCATGGGCATTAAACATGAGAATGTCGGCAGTCATGAGGATAGGGTAGCTGTACAGGCCCATTTCCACGCCGTGATCCGGATCTTCCTGACCGTTTTCGGTATTTGCCTGTACTGCGGCTTTATAAGCGTGGGCGCGGTTCATCAGGCCTTTTGCGGTGATACAGGTCAGAATCCAGTTCAGCTCCATGACTTCAGGAATGTCGCTTTGACGGTAGAAAGTGGTTTGTTCCGGATTAAGTCCGCAGGCGAGCCATGTAGCGGCAACAGCTTGAGTAGATTGATGAATCATTTCCGGATCATGACATTTGATGATGCCGTGATAGTCGGCCAAAAAGAGGAATGATTCGGTATTGGAATCTTGCGCTGCGCGGATAGCCGGGCGGATGGCACCGACATAGTTGCCTAAGTGTGGAATACCTGTTGTGGTAACGCCTGTTAAAACTCGTTTTTTGCTCATGAAAGTATCCTTCGGCACAAAGGCCGTCTGAAAATAAATATGGTGCCGATTATACCTGATTATTCTTGATTTTTCAGACGGCCTTTTGGGCAAAGGGTAACTGGATAATAAAAGTTATGCACATAAAATTATAAAAATAAAACTTTATAAAACAATAATATAGTAAAAATTTTTGATTAATGGAGTAAATAGCTATTGAGTTATCCACATTTGCGCTTATATAGGCTCTAACAGAATATATTTGAAGAGGAACGTAAAATGAGATTTGATAAATTGACTGCTAAATTCCAGCAAGCTCTGCAAGAAGGTCAAAGTTTGGCTTTGGCTGCGGACAGCAGCTACCTTGAGGCCGGCTTTATCTTAAAAGCGTTGCTTGACGATCAAAACAGTGGTGCTGCTGCGTTACTGGCTCATGCAGGCGTGAATGTGCCTCAAGTAAAACAACGTTTGCAGCAACATTTGAGCAGCTTGCCAAAAGTATCCGGTCAAGGCGGCGATATTATGCCTAGCCGTGAGCTGCAAGCTGTATTGAACTTGATGGACAAGGCTGCAACCAAACGCGGCGATGCCTATATCGCCAGCGAACTTTTCCTGCTGGCTTTGGTTCAGCAGAATGATGCTACCGGCAACATTTTGAAAGAAGCCGGTGCGACCGAACAAAATATCAATGCCGCAATCGATGCGGTACGAGGAGGACAAAACGTGAACGATGCGAATGCCGAAGACCAACGAGATGCTTTGAAAAAATACACACTTGATCTGACTCAACGCGCCCGTGATGGTAAGCTCGACCCTGTTATCGGTCGTGATGATGAAATTCGTCGTGCGATTCAAGTATTGCAACGCCGTACCAAAAACAACCCTGTGCTGATTGGTGAGCCAGGTGTGGGTAAAACCGCTATTGTTGAAGGCTTGGCGCAACGTATTGTTAACGGCGAAGTACCTGAATCCCTGCGTAACAAACGCCTTTTGGTTCTGGACTTGGCAGCTTTGATTGCCGGTGCGAAATACCGTGGCGAATTTGAAGAACGCTTGAAAGGCGTGTTGAACGACTTGGCTAAAGACGATGGCAACACTCTGATTTTCATCGACGAAATCCATACTTTGGTTGGTGCAGGTAAAACCGATGGCGCAATGGATGCGGGTAATATGTTGAAACCGGCTTTGGCGCGCGGCGAACTGCACTGCATCGGCGCAACCACCTTGGACGAATACCGTCAGTACATCGAAAAAGATGCGGCACTCGAACGCCGTTTCCAAAAAGTATTGGTTGGCGAGCCAAGTGTGGAAGATACCATTGCTATTCTGCGCGGTTTGCAAGAGCGTTATGAAATCCACCACGGCATCGATATTACTGACCCTGCTATCGTTGCCGCAGCGGAATTGAGCGACCGTTATATTACCGACCGTTTCCTGCCTGATAAAGCGATTGATTTGATTGACGAAGCGGCCAGCCGCATTAAAATGGAGCTGGACAGCAAACCTGAGCAAATGGATAAACTTGACCGTCGCATTATCCAGCTTAAAATGGAAAAAATGCACGTTGCCAAAGAAACCGATGATGCCAGCAAAAAACGTCTGGAATTGATAGACGAAGAAATCGACGGACTGCAAAAAGAATACGCCGATTTGGACGAAATCTGGAAAGCCGAAAAAGCGGCATCATCCAGCACAGCCGACATCAAGAAACAGATGGACGACATCAAAGTCAAAATCGAACAGGCCAAACGCCAAGGCGATTTTGCCCGCGCGTCTGAACTCGAATACGGCGAACTGCCGAAATTGGGTGCGCAGTTGCAAGCGGCGGAAAGCAACACCGACGGCAAAAAACAAAACAAACTCTTCCGCACCGAAGTCGGCGCGGACGAAGTGGCTGAAATCGTTTCCCGCATGACTGGCATCCCCGTGTCCAAAATGATGGAAGGCGAACGCGACAAGCTGCTGAAAATGGAAGAAGTATTGCACCGCCGCGTGGTTGGTCAAGACGAAGCCGTGCGCGCCGTGTCTGACGCTATCCGCCGTAGCCGTTCCGGTTTGGCCGATCCGAATAAACCTTATGGTAGCTTCTTGTTCTTAGGCCCGACCGGTGTGGGTAAGACCGAATTGTGTAAAGCATTGGCAGGCTTCCTGTTTGACAGCGAAGATCATCTGATTCGTATCGATATGTCCGAATACATGGAAAAACATGCTGTTGCCCGCTTAATCGGTGCGCCTCCCGGCTATGTCGGCTACGAAGAAGGCGGCTACCTGACTGAGCAAGTCCGCCGCAAACCATACAGCGTGATTCTTTTGGATGAAGTGGAAAAAGCCCATCCGGACGTATTCAACATCTTGCTGCAAGTATTGGATGACGGCCGTTTGACCGATGGACAAGGTCGAACTGTTGACTTCAAAAATACCGTTATCGTGATGACTTCCAATATTGGTAGCCAACATATCCAACAAATGGGTACTCAGGACTATGAAGCGGTGAAAGAAGTCGTGATGGAGGATGTGAAAGAACATTTCCGTCCTGAAATGATTAACCGTATTGACGAAGTAGTCGTGTTCCACGGTTTGGATCAGGCCAATATCCGCAGCATTGCGAAAATCCAGCTTAAAGGTCTGGAAAAACGTTTGGAAGCACAACATCTGCATCTGAAAGTCGATGATGCTGCCTTGGATCTGATTGCTAAAGCCGGTTTCGACCCTGTGTATGGTGCCCGTCCGCTCAAACGCGCCATTCAGTCAGAAATCGAAAACCCGCTGGCAAAAGCATTGCTTGAAGGCAAATATGCACCTGATAGCACAATCCATGTTAAAGAAGAGGGTGGTAAGCTCTTGTTTGCATAAGGTTAAAACAATGTAGTATGTTGTTGCAAAAGGCCGTCTGAAAGAATTCAGACGGCCTTTTCTAGTTATTGATTCACATCATATATTTGTTATGTAATTTGATTATTCATTGAATTTTAGAGAATATTAATCGAAAATCTTGTGTCATCGGTTGATAAAGAATGCGATATAATCCGACCTGTTTGCCGAGGTTCTTGCTAAATATCTCATTTTGTGTAATAATACTACAATGCAAAAACTGACTAATCAAAATCTTCACATTATTTTGTCGGAGCGCTTAAATGATACCGACTTTGTTCTTATTCTCAATGCATTAATCAAATTTTTGCGCCGAGGAGGCAAAAAACAGGCTTCCGAACGTTTCGATTTGATTTTATCTGCTTTAAAACAAGACGATGCTTTATGCCGTCAATTCAGCCTGCGCTTCTATGCCTGGTTGTCTAAAGTTCACATCTATCCTGCACTGATTAAGCTGGGTATTTTCTCGCGCCATAGTTTTACTCGGGAGATGGGCATACGGATTTACGAACGTTTCAGCCCGTCTTATAAAGATTTTTCCAATCTGCGCGAAGTATTTTTATATCTTTTTCATTCGAAAAACGATGATAAATGGTTGCAGACCCTGAGTTTGCGCCAATGGTTGAGCATGTATGAATTGTTGCTAGGTAAAGCGGATCCTGCTTTGCTTCAGATGGCCAGCCGACAGTTGGCAGATGCCCGTTTGCGAGCGGTAGAAATGCTGTCTATTTGGATTGCTTCCGAAGCGATTGAGCCGGATTTAATACGGATTGCTCCCCGTTTGTTGGAGGCGGATTCGGCATTTGTTGCTTTGCAACGTGAAATTGCAAAATTGGTTGAACACTATCGCCACAGTGAAGAAACTTACGATACGGCGCACTTGGAGGTCATGTTTGATCAGTGCAACAAGCAAATTGAGTATCTGCGTCGTCGTGGTACAGGGGCGGGGTCTGGTTCGTCAGTGAAAGTGGCCCACTTGCTGGAGCGTCTGCAGCAAACCCTAGGCCGTCTGAAACTGCTGACCAATATTCAAATTGAAACCGGCAGCCGCACCCGCTTAACCATCAATCTGATGAATGCGATGATTTACGCGGCGGTAGAGCAATACAGTACCAGCCACTTGCGTAAAAGCAGTATCCGAATGCTGGCGCGCAGTATTACGGAAAACAAAAGTCATCATGGTGAGCATTACATTACGCGCAACCGTAGCGAATATTTCAAAATGTTTTATTCTGCAGCAGGTGGCGGCGTAATTATTGCTTTGATGGCATTGAATAAAATCCATATTGCGTCTTTGGGGTTCGGCGAGTTTACTACTTCATTCCTTGCCGGACTTAACTATGGCTTAGGCTTTATGCTGATTCATATGCTGCACTGCACCGTTGCGACTAAGCAGCCTGCCATGACAGCGGCGAGCTTTGCCGAGCAGGTGGACTCAAATGAAGGCAGTAAAGCGGTGGACAATAAATTGGCAAAACTGCTGATTGACGTGTGTCGTTCGCAAAGTGTTGCTGTGTTTGGCAATGTATCGATTGCCGTATTGTTGGCGGCTGGGATCGCTTGGGGTTATGCCTACACGCATGGGCAGCCCTTGTTGAACGAGGCGGTTACAGCCTACCAGCTTAAATCTATTGAGATTTTTACTCAGCCTACCTTGTGGTATGCTGCTATTGCCGGTGTATGGCTATTTTGTTCGGGGATTATTGCCGGCTTCTTTGACAACCGTTCCGATTATCTGAACCTGCGTCAGCGCCTGCCGTTTAATCCGTTTTTACGAAAAATCATGCGCCCGCAGCCGCGCCGCCGTTTGGCCGCTTATATTCATAAGCATTACGGCTCGCTTATGGGTAATTTTATTTTCGGTATGCTTTTGGGGACGACCGGCTATTTTGGCCATCTTTTCGGTTTGCCGCTGGATATTCGGCATGTGGCGTTTTCTTCGGCAAATTTGGGTTATGCCGCGATTAGCGGTCATGCAGATATATTCACTTTTATGCTTGGCTTGGCAAGTGTAATGGCAATCGGCATGGTGAATCTGGTGGTCAGTTTTTCTTTGGCTTTGGCTGTTGCGCTTCGTTCTCGCGGTACGCGTTTGGGCAGTATGCGTAATCTTCTGAAGAGCTTCTGGAGTCAAGTGAAAGCCAATCCTTTGATTTTGCTGTATCCGGTTCAAGTGAATAACAAAGAAAATACGAAGTAAGATTGAAGAAAGGCCGTCTGAATATATATTTTTCAGACGGCCTTTTGATTTAAAACCGATAAAGGTTAGGCTTGCAGAGAGGCGCGGTTTTCCAAAACTTGGTCAATCAAACCATATTCTTTAGCTTCATCGGCAGACATATAATTGTCGCGGTCGGTATCGCGCTCCAAGTCGGCCAAATCGCGGTCACAATGTTTGGCGAGTAAGCGATTCAGTTTCTCTTTGATTTTCAGCAGCTCTTTAGCGTGAATTTCAATATCGGAAGCCTGACCGGCCAAACCGCCGCTGATGAGCGGTTGGTGAATCATGATACGGCTGTTTGGCAGGGCAAAGCGTTTGCCTTTTTCGCCTGCGGACAATAGGAATGCGCCCATGCTTGCTGCTTGACCCAAGCATAAGGTAGAAACATGAGGCTTGATGAAGTTCATGGTGTCGTAAATTGACATACCGGCAGTAACCGAACCGCCCGGAGAGTTGATATAGAAGAAGATATCTTTATCAGGGTTTTCACTTTCCAAGAACAGCAATTGCGCAACAACCAAGTTGGCTGAATCGTCTGTCACCGGGCCGACTAAGAAAACGATGCGCTCTTTCAAAAGGCGTGAGTAGATGTCGAATGCGCGCTCGCCGCGACCGCTTTGTTCGATAACGGTAGGGACAAGGTAATTATTGAAATCGAAGGACATTTTTGTCTCCTGTTAATGATGGAAAAGCACCAAAGCCATTTAAAGCGCTTCGGTGCTTTTGATTGTCTGTTTCAGACGGCCTTAGAGCAATTAAGCTTGTGCGCCCATTACTTCGTCAAAAGACAGCGCTTTTTCGGTTACTTTAGCTTTGCTCAGAACGAAATCAACAACGTTGCTTTCTACTGCCAAAGAAGTTGGGCCTTGCAGGCGGGAAGGCTCTGCGTAGTACCAGTCGATAACTTCTTGAGGGTCTTCGTAGCTTTCAGCGAAGTTGGCAACAACGGCTTTGATTTGATCTTCAGTTGGCTCAAGTTTGTTTTCTTCAACCAATTTAGCCAAAATCAGGCCTAAAGAAACGCGGCGTTCTGCTTGTTCTTTGAACATGTCCAAAGGCAGATCCAAGTTGGCAGCATCAGCCATACCTTGGTTAACGAAGTTTTGTTTCATTTCGTTTGCCAAGCGGGCGGCTTCTTCGTTGACCAAAGCAACAGGAACTTGCAAATCGGCTGCTTTGAGCAGGGCGTTCATTACAGATTCTTTGGTTTGTTCACCGATGCGGCGCTCAACTTCACGGCCAACGTTTTTCTTCACTTCTTCACGCATTTTGGCAACGTCGCCGTCTTCAATACCCAAAGCTTTAGCGAAGTCTGCGTCAACTTCAGGCAAAGTAGCTTCAGAAACGTTGTTCAGAGTGATGGTGAATACGGCAGATTTACCGGCAACATCTTTACCGTGGTAGTCTTCAGGGAAGTTTACGGTAACATCTTTACTTTCGCCGGCTTTCATGCCGACAACACCGGCTTCGAATTCAGGCAACATTTGACCTGCGCCCAATACGAAAGCGTAGTTTTTAGACGCACCGCCAGCGAAAGGTTCGCCGTCGATTTTGCCTTCAAAGTCGATGATGACGCGGTCGCCGTTTTGGGCTTCGCGGTCAACATGGTTGAAGCGGGTGCGTTGTTTACGCAGGATTTCTACAGTTTGGTCAACTTCGGCATCGCCAACAGTCGCAATAACTTTTTCTACTTCTTGGGCAGACAGGTCGCCAATAGTTACTTCAGGGAAAACTTCAAAAATAGCGGCAACTTTGAAAGACTCTTGATCGTCTTGTTCTTCAACGGCTTCAAAGCGTGGGTAACCGGCAACTTTCAATTCTTGAGCAACGGCAACTTCGTAGAACTCGCGTTGTACCAATTCGTTGATAACATCGTTTTGTGCGCTTGCACCGTACATTTGGGCAATCATTTTGAACGGTGCTTTACCCGGACGGAAGCCGTCAATTTTTGCACGGCGTTGGGTTTGTTTCAGTTTTTTCTCAGTTTCTGCGTTGATTTTGGACCAAGGCAGAGACAATACTACTTTGCGTTCCAGATTTTCTAAAGTTTCAACAGTTACGCTCATCGTAAGCCCTTAAATTTGTTGTGTTTAAACGGTTATCCTTATACCCAGTATCCCGAAGAATTTCGGAAGCGTGCATAAGGTCAAAATTTAGCTGCTTAGTATAACACAATGTTTCACGAATAACATAAAAAGGCCGTCTGAAAAGTAGGAAATTCTTTTCAGACGGCCTTTGTGTTTTGATATTGTTGTTTTTTACAGCTGGTCTTTTTGTGCCAGAATCCGTCGGCTGCCGTTGATGTCTGCCGGAGAGAGAACACCGGCATTTTCAAGGGCATCTACCAAATTGGCGGCACGGTTGTAGCCGATGCGCAATTGGCGTTGGAGTGCGGAAATGGAAGTCTTGCGGCTTTCCAATACAAAGGCAACGGCTTGATCGAATAACTCATCGCTGTTTGCGTTTGGATTGACAATATTGGTGGTTTCGATGGCTGCTTCACCACTGAGTAGGCCTTCAACATAGTTGGTCGGAGCCTGTTCTTTGACGAAATTGACGACCTGATGCACTTCATCATCGGAAACAAACGCACCTTGCAGACGTGTCGGTTCTGCGCTGCCCGGTTGCAGGAATAACGAGTCGCCGTATTTGAGCAATTCATCTGCACCCATTTGGTCAAGAATAGTGCGGCTGTCGATTTTGCTTTGTACGGTAAAGGCCATACGTGTTGGAATGTTGGCTTTAATCAGGCCGGTAACCACATCGACACTCGGACGCTGAGTGGCGACAATCATGTGAATGCCTGCCGCACGCGCTTTTTGGGCAAGGCGTGCGATTTGCTGCTCAACGGATTTGCGTTCGGTCATCATCAAGTCAGCCAACTCATCGATAACAACCACAATCAACGGCATTTTTTCCAGAGGTTCAGGATCGTCAGGATTTAAGCTGAACGGATTGAGTAATGGTTTGCCAGCTGCTTTGGCTTGTTCGATTTTTTGGTTGAAGCCGTCCAAATTACGCACGCCGGCATGGGAAAGTAGGCGATAGCGTTTTTCCATTTCGGCAACACACCAGTTCAACGCTTGTCCAGCCTCACGCATATCGGTCACAACCGGACAGAGCAGGTGCGGAATGCCGTCGTAAATACTCAATTCCAGCATTTTCGGGTCAATCATAATGAAGCGGACTTCGTCGGGCGTAGCTTTGAAGAGCATGGACATAATCATGCCGTTCACACCGACGGATTTACCCGAGCCGGTCATGCCTGCAACCAAAAGATGCGGCATTTTTGCCAAGTCGCCGACAACGGGCGTACCCGCAATATCTTTACCCAAGGCAACGGTCAGTTTTGACTTGGCATCGGTAAATACGGGTGAAGAGAGGATTTCGCTCAACATGACGTCTTGGCGTTTCTCATTGGGCAATTCAATGCCCATAGTGTTTTTACCGGCAATGGTTTCTACGATACGTACAGCTTGCAGAGACATCGAGCGCGCCAAATCTTTGGACAGGGCGACAATTTGGCTGCCTTTGACACCTTGTGCCGGTTCGATTTCGTAGCGGGTAATCACGGGGCCGGAAGTGGCGGAAACAACCTGTACGCCGATGCCGAATTCAGCCAGCTTGGCTTCGATCAATTCTGCGGTCTGTTGCAATTCATCCGGATTGACGGCGACCGGTTCTTCAGACGGCATACGCAACAGGTTCATATTGGGCTTGTGATATTCGCCGTTGTTTTTAGGTTCAGTATCGTCAAACAGGGAAGTTTGGATTTTAGGAGGCGGCGCAACGGATACGGCAACGGTTTTACGGTTGCTGCTGCTGCCTGCCAACGGAGCAACCGGAGTGGCGGTAATGGTTTTGGCCTCTTTAACCATGCGGCGCGTATTTTGAGTTTCCAAAGCTTCGGTGCGGACATCTTCTTTTTTATTTTGGAATTGAGACAGTTTTTTCATCAGGCTGCCAAACAGACCGCCCATATGGCTGCCGGATTTGGCCATGACTTCCAACCATGACACCTGAGCCAGCAGGGAAATGGATAAAAGCAACATTACGAGCATAATTAACAGACTGCCCGATTTGCCCAACAGCCAAGCCAAGCCTGAACCGGCCAACAAGCCGACTAAGCCGCCTGCACCGACGGGAAGGGATTCGCTCAATGCATTGTCAAACAGGAAATGTTCGATAATCGGGCTGCACACCAGCAGGAGAAACAATGCCAAAGCGGCTACGCCGTGATTGTAGGGCTTGTGGTTTTCCTGCTTTTTCATGGGGCGGAAATTTTTGTAGAGGAAGACGCAGGAGGCGGCTATCCACCACCAAAACGATAAGCCGAACAGATAATAGCCGACATCGGAAAGATAGGAACCAAAGAGGCCGCCGAGGTTGGCGACATCATTGCTTTTGGGAACGCTGCGCGACCATGCAGGGTCGTCCATGCTGAAGCTGGCCAGAGAAATGGCCAGATAAATGGTGATAACCAAGCCAAACAGCCATAAAGCATCATTAATCAAGTTGACGACATGCTCTGGACGCGCTTTTTTTTCTTCGTTTCTTTGCAGCTCTTTGGCGGCTTTCAGGCGTTGAGAGACTTTATTGTCGGCTAGAGTTTGTGCTTTGGTGGATTTGCGTGTGGTCGGTTTGGCTGCCGGTTTGGTAGAGACGCGTTTTTTTGTTTGGGTTTTAGAAGATTTTGCAGTCATGAGATAAAGGCCGTCTGAAAAGACCGGAGGTAATGTGCGTAAAGGGCAAATTATACCGTATTTACTAGGCACAAGAAATTGAAACGAGCGTAATCATTATAGGATTCAGGCCGTCTGTTTGGCGTAACGAAAATTTTGGATTTCGTTTCTACCGGTTCAGACGGCCTGATGTTTTAATTGATTTGGACTTACATTCTGCCCAGTTCGCGCTGGAGGGCTTGAATATTTTTCTCCCTATCCAAAACAGCACCTTGCAGCGTACTGATGGCCTGTTGATTGACGCTGCCGCCTTTGGCTGTTCGCGCTTGGCTCAGTTGCTTTTTGGCATCGGCCAAAGCCGCGCGTTCATTGGATAACTCGGTTTCCAAAATAGAGCGGCGACTGTTGACACCGGAGGATTTGGGAACCGGAGGAGGCGCTGTTTCAGAAGCGGTACGGACAGGGGCTGGTTTGGGCGTTGCCTTATGGTTGGATTTTGCCGCTGTGTTTTTGCTTTTTGCCGGAGCAGTTTGTGATGTCGGCGCATCGAGTGTAGGCGCATCACTAACCGGAGCGTCGTATCGGCTGCTGCTGTATTTGCCGACAATTGGTAAATCGTTGACGGCTTGGCAGTTGCCGCTTGGACGCGAGGTATAGACAATCGAGCCATTGACTTCACAGGTGTAGATTTTTGCGGCGTGGGCTTGGCTGTTGAAAACGGCAAGCGGAAGCAGGGATAGGGTAAGCAGATATTTTTTCATGATTCAGGTAGGGCTGATTCGTTGCAGTTGAGTATTTTATTCTTGTTCAGACGGCATGGGCTGCTGTTTTTTAGTTTTTGCACTGTTTTTTTTGCTCGGTTTGTCGGCTTTTTTCACTTGTTTATCAGATTTTTCCGCGCGTGCCTTTTTCTTAGGCTTTGCACTTGTGCGTTCATCAGAGGCATTGAGGCTGCGGATGTTGAGATGGTAACCGCTGCCTTGATGGCCGCTGATTTTAGGCAATTCGGCCTGTGCGCAGGAGGATTTTGGTTCGGAAGTATAGCTGCCGTTGCCGCAGGAATAGACTGCGGCGGCTGCGTGAAGAGAAATGCCCAAGACGAAAGAGGATACGAGGAAGTATCCGGCTTGTTTGATGGTTGAAGTCATGTTTTTCCGTATTGTGTTTTGTTTTAGACGGCCTGATGGCTCTATTTTTATTGGGAAAACTCGGCTTCGACATCAACTTGGATTTGCTCAAGCTCTTCCTGCCATTGCAGCCAGTTTTCTTCCAGTTGCGTTAATTTTACTTTAGTTTCTGTTAATTGTGCGAGTATCTCTTGCAATTTGGGTTTATTTTCTTCTGAATAAGCAGATTCTTGTGCCAAAAATGCTTCACAGGCCGTCTGAATATCAGTCAATCGTGCGATTTCTTTTTCGGCTTTGTCGATTTTCTGCTGAATCGGTTTGCTACGTTTGGCTTTTTCCTGACGGATTTGTGCCTCTATGCGCTTAGTGTCTTTGCGGCTTTGGCTTTGTGCAGAAGCGGCGGGGGCTATTGCGGCGTTTTCTTGTGCCAACCGCCATTGACGGTAGTCGTTCAAATCGCCGTCGAAGTTGTTCAGACGGCCTTTGTCGATAAGGAGGAAGCTGTCAGTAGTCGCTTCAAGCAGGCTGCGGTCGTGCGAAACGACAATCAATGCACCTTGGAAACTTTGCAGGGCAAGTGTCAGGGCGTGGCGCATATCCAAGTCTAGGTGGTTGGTCGGTTCGTCAAGCAGCAGCAGATTAGGTTTTTGCCAGATAATCATGGCAAGGGCAAGCCGCGCTTTTTCGCCGCCGGAAAAGGGCTCGGTCTTTTGAACCGCCATATCGCCGACAAAGTTGAAACCGCCTAAAAAGTTGCGGATTTCCTGTTCGCGGACTTCGGGCGAAAGCTGCTGGATATGCCAAACCGGACTTTGGTCTGCACGCAAGGTATCCAGTTGGTGCTGGGCAAAATAGCCGATATTGAGCTTTTCGGAGCGGACGATGCTGCCGGAAAGTAAATCGATTTTTCCTGCTAATGCTTTGATAAATGTGGATTTGCCGCTGCCGTTAACACCCAACAGGCCGTAACGTGCGCCGCTTTCCAGAGACAAGGTGATATCGTGCAAAACGGTTTTGTTGCCATAGCCCAAGTCGGCATGGTCGAGTTTCAGTAATGGATTGGGCAGATGAGTCGGATTGGCAAACTCAAAGGAAAACTCGCTATCCAAATGAGCAGGGGCGATGCGCTCGAGTTTGGCTAATGCCTTCATGCGGCTTTGGGCTTGTACGGCCTTTGTGGCTTTAGCTTTGAAACGGTCGATAAAGGATTGCAGATGTTTGATTTGCGCCTGCTGTTTGACGTAGGCGGCTTGTTGTTGCGCCAGACGTTGGGCGCGTTCGGCTTGATAGAAATCGTAATTACCGCCGTATTGGGTCAGTTTTTGTTGCGACAGCTCGATGGTGTGCGTGGTGGTGGCATTCAAAAAGTCGCGGTCATGGGAGATGATGATTTGCGTACAGGGCAGGGAGGCAAGATGGTTTTCCAGCCACAGTACGGTTTCTAAATCCAAGTGGTTGGTCGGTTCGTCCAAAAGCAGCAAATCGGCACGGCAAATCAGCGCTTGGGCCAGGTTGAGGCGCATACGCCAGCCACCGGAGAAGGATTTGACGGGGCGGATATGTTCTTCTTGTGCAAAACCCAAGCCGTTAAGCAGTTTGGCGGCGCGTGCCGGAGCAGTGTAGGCATCGATTTCTTCAAGTTTGGCGTGATATTCGGCCTGCTTCATGCCGTCGTTTTGCGCTTCTGCTTGGACCAAGGCCGTCTGAAAAGCCTGCAATTCGGCATCGCCTTGCAAAACGTAGTCTAAAGCGGAAATATCTAAATCGGGCGTTTCTTGAGAGACGGAAGCCAGGCGCCATGTTTTGGGAATCAGGATTTCGCCGCCATCTTGAGTGATTTCACCTTTTATCAGCGCAAACAGGCTGGATTTTCCCGTACCGTTTTTACCGATTAAACCAACGCGTTGGCCGGGGTTGATTACGGCATCGGCTTTATCGAGCAGGACTTTCAAACCGCGTTGGAGGGTGAGTTTTTTGATTTCTATCATGATGGCGGGTAGGGGATAAGTAAAACGAAAGGCGTTATTTTACCTGAAAAGACATATAAAAGGCCGTCTGAACAAGTATGAAAACGAAATCAACGATTTCTATTTTACTTATTCAGACGGCCTTGATGAAATGACGGTCGGAAATGCTTTCAAATTGTCTGTCGTTTCAAATTAAATTTGAAGATCGGCATTGTCCGCACGGATTTGGCGCAGGAATTTTTGTGTCCGCTCATGTTTGGGATGATTAAACAAATCTTGCGGGCTGCCTTGTTCGACAATAACGCCGCCATCCATCACAACGACGGTGGTTGCCACTTCCAAGGCAAATTTGATTTCATGCGTAACGACAACCATGGTCCAGCCTTCTTGTGCCAACTCCTTCATGGTATCCAAAACATCTTGCACCAATTCAGGGTCGAGCGCGGAAGTCGGTTCGTCAAACAGCATCAGTTCAGGCTGAATCGCCAATGCTCGGGCAATACCGACGCGCTGCTGTTGACCGCCGGAAAGCTGGTAGGGGTAGAGGTCGATCTTGTCGCCCAAACCGACTTTTTCAAGCAATTTGACAGCCTCTTCACGCGCTTTGGCGACAGGCTTGCCTTGTACGGCAACCGGCCCTTCCATGACGTTTTCCAACGCAGTTTTGTGCGGAAAGAGGTTGTATTGTTGGAACACCATGCCGGACTTGCGGCGCAGTGCCAAGATATCGTGTTTGCTTGGTTTTTTTGAAAAATCAATGCTTAACGGCTGCGCATTGTCAAACTCGATCTGACCTTGTTCAGGCATTTCTAAAGCATTTAAACAGCGTAAAAACGTAGTTTTGCCTGAGCCGGAAGGGCCTAAGATAACCACCACCTGTCCTTTGCCGACATCCAAATCGATGCCGCGCAAAATGGTATTTTCGCCAAAGGTCTTATGGATATTGCGGATTTTAATCATGACAACTCCTTATTTGGCGACATAGCGGTCGAAACGTTTTTCCAAACGCGCCTGAATCAAAAACAGCACTTTGCAGAAACACCAATAGACCAATGCGGCTTCGATATAAACCGGCAAGAAGTCATAAGTACGGTTTGCTGTCTCTTGAGCGACACGGAAAAGCTCCGTTACCGTTACCACGGCGGCAAGCGAGGTGTTTTTGAACAAGCCGATAAATTCGTTGCTTAAAGGTGGTACGGCAACGCGGAATGCCTGTGGCGCAACAATGCGGCGGAAAGTCTGCATATAGGTCATACCGATGGAGAAACCTGCTTCCCATTGTCCTTTAGGTACGGACAAAATTGCCGCGCGTATGGTTTCGGAAGCGTATGCGCCGACATTGAGCGAAAAGCCGATGATGGCGGCAGGAATCGGATCGATATAGATGCCGACGGAAGGCAAACCGTAGAATACGATGACCAACTGCACCAATAGCGGCGTACCGCGAATGACGGAAATATAAAATTCAACCAGCTTCAGCAAGCATTTTTGGAAAATGCTGTCGGAGGGCATGATTCGCACCAAAGCAACGGCTACGGCAATAATCATGCCGATAACGAAAGAAGCGATCGCCAAAGGCAAAGATACTGCAAAGCCGGCTTTGACCATAGGCCAAAACGCGCTGATGAGCATATCAGCGCGTGTTTCCGTCATAAACGGCAGAGAGGCAAGGAAATTATTTAACACTGATGTCTTTTCCGAAGAATTGTTCGCCCAGTTTTTTCAGCGTGCCGTCGGCTTTCAGTTCAGTCATGGCTGTGCTGAATTTGGCCAATGCTTCATCATTGCCTTTATTGACAATCAAGCCGGAGCCGACTTTTTCGTCAGCAGGGGCAGACCAAACGATTTGTACGCCGGCATTTGGGTTTTTCTTCAGGTAGTCCAATACCGCCAATTCGTCGTTCAGGGTTGCGTCGGCACGTTTTTGTTCAATCAGGGTCAGAGATTGTGCCAAGCCATCTACCGGTACGAGTTCTGCGCCTGCAGCTTTGGCTTTTTCGCCATAGTTGCTGGTCAGGGATTGTGCGGTTTTCACGCCTTTGATGTCGTCGATAGATTTGATGTTGCTGTCTTTGCGGGCAACCAATACGGCACCGCTCCAGCTGTAAGGCTCGGATTTGTCAAAAGTCGCTTGACGCTCAGGGCTGGTCAGGCCGACTTGGTTGGCAACCACGTCAAAACGGCCGGCTTTCAAACCTGCCATCATGGAGTCCCATTGTGTTTCTTTAAATTCAACTTTGATGCCCAGTTTGTCGGCAACTGCGCGGGTTACTTCGACATCGTAGCCGGTCAATTTGCCGTCTTTATCGTGGTAGGTAAATGGTGCGTAAGTACCTTCCGTACCGACAGTGATGGTACCTTTGTTGTTGATACGCTCAATCAGTGAACCGGAGGCCGCGCCGGATTGTGCCGGAGCAGAAGAAGCTGAGTTGCTGCCTTCGCCGCCGCAAGCAGCCAAAACTACTGCAGCGATGGTGCCGAGTACGATTTTTTTCAACATGGATTTTTACTCCTGACTTTAAGTGTGTCATTTGGTATTTAAAGCGTGCATTCTAAGCGAAACTGCCCAAAATACAAAATACATCTTATGCCTTAAAAGGCCGTCTGAACGCTGATTTGTTCAGACGGCCTTGAATGATGTATAAAAATTCAGCTTATGCAATTTCAAGCCACATGACTTGATAGGGTTGCAGTACCAAGTCCTGATTCAGAGAAACGGTTTGACCGCTGATTAAATCGTGCGCTTTAAACGGCATGGCCTGCAGGGTGTGCGCACTAATGGTTTGCGCATGTTCGCTGAAGTTACCGAATGCCAAAAGCGCGTTGTTGCGCATATAGCCGATGATGTGTTTGTTGTTGGTGTTGAAGGTAACCAACCTGCCGCCATTAAAGCGCGGATTGCTCTGGCGGATGGAGATCATATGGCGCAAACCTTGGAAGATTTGACCGGCAGTGGTCGAGCTGTCATGGCGTTGGTTGTACAACTCCTCATTGTAACGAGGACGGCGTGCCCAGCGGCTGTCGTCGCTCTTGTTGCTGTCGTTCGACCAGTCGTCGTTGAGCGTACCCACTTCGTCGCCTAGGTAAATCAGCGGCAGGCCGCCGGTACTCAAAGCAATGCTGTACAAAAGTTTGATGCGGTCAACGGCATGTGGATCGTTTTGAGCCAAGCCGACCAATGCTGCTGTACCGCTGACACGGCAGTCGCCTGTGCTTGGGTTGTATTGGAATGGTACGCCGCGCGCGAAGCTGCCGTCGAAATGGTTGACGAAGAAGCGGTTGAGGAATTGTCGGTGGTCGTAGCCGTGGATGCCAAATTGCGATGCGTCTTCGTCGGCAAACGTCCAGCCGATATCGTCATGACTGCGGACGTAGTTGACCCATGCAGTGTGGTCGGGCAGGTTGTGGCGGTAGGTTAGTGCTTGATGGAGCAGGTTGACTTCGCGTGTGGCGAGGGTGTTCCACAACAGTGCCATTTGCAGAGGGTTGTAGCCGATTTGACATTCGTCTTGGCTGATGTATTGGACCACTTGGTCAGGATGGACGATGGCTTCGGATTTGAAGAACACGGCTGGCGCTGCGATACGCATTACGGAGTTAAACGCGCGAATCAGAGCGTGTGCCTGAGGCAGGTTTTCGCAGCTTGTGCCCATTTGCTTCCAAATAAAGGCAACGGCGTCCATGCGCAGAATATCAACGCCCAAGTTGGCAAGGAACATCATTTCGCCTGCTATGGCACGGAATACCCATGGGTTGCTGTAATTCAAGTCCCATTGGAAGGAGTTGAACGTCGTTCATACCCAGCGTCCGTCTTCCAGTTGGGAGAAGCCGCCCGGATGTTGGTCGGGGAAGATTTCACGCAGGCTGCGGTCGTATTGGTCGGGCATCCAGCGGTCGGGGAAGATATAGTAGAAATTGTCGAAAAGCGGATTGCCGGAAGCGCAACCTTTCGCCCATTCGTGTTCGTTAGACGTGTGGTTGAAGATGAAATCGACGACGGCGGAAATGCCCGCTTCGTGCAGCGCGGCAATGACATCGCGCAAATCGTCTATCGTACCCAAAGCCGGATTGACGTCGCGGTAGCTGCTAACCGCATAGCCGCCGTCGCTTTTGCCTTCGGGACATTTAAACAGGGGCATCATGTGCAGATAGGTCAGGCCCAACTCTTGGAAATAAGGGATTTTGGCTTTCAAGCCTTGCAGATCGCCGGCAAACAAATCGACGTAGCACACGCCGCCAACCTGTTTGTTGGACAAAATCCAGTCAGGATCGTTTTCGCGCGCAATCAATATCTTTTAAGGATGAGTTGCGTTGTGAATAGCTGCAATCAGTTGCTCCAGCATGGGGAGGACGGCTTCGTTGTTGTAAACATTGTCCAGCTCATGCATCAGTTTGGGGAAGTGTTCCTCAAGTCGTCTGTCAAACTGTTTCCAGTCTTCAGATGTCTCGATGCTTGCACGCTGTTCGGGGGTATAAATCGATAGGGTGCGTTCTTTAAGGTGATGCAAGGTCAAATCAACCTGTTGAGTCTGGGTCAACATAATGCCTACTCCGAAGTTAAGGTGAAATTGTTTTGAAGCTTGGTTTCACTTCTTTTGCAAATCCATGCCGATCGTGGGCGGCTAAGACTGTAATTTTGCGTCAAGAAACTGTCTTAATGATACTGAAAGTGCTTGAGTATGCATAGGGTTTTCAAGGTTAAGGAGGAGGTTTTTTCAAGTGTTTGATTTTGATTAAAAGTAGGGTTGAGCGGATGGCAAGAAGCCTTTTGAGGAGGTTATCTTTCAGACGGCCTGAGTCTTGTGAAAAAAAAACTTTTATTTTTATTATATTAGACATCTTTTTATACTAAGTATGGCCGTCTGAAACATATGTGCAGCATAACGGGTTGCTTATTTTGTTTCAAAACGTGTCATAGAGATTAAGTTCATGACTTCTGATGTAAATCAAGATTCTATAAAGAGGCAGTGATTGTGTTTTGAAGAGGGAAGGAATGTACGAGTTTCATTCATTAAAAAATGAATCCATTATTTTTCTTATTGATAGTGGTTATTATGTAGATTATCAAGTTAATAAGGGAAAGGTGTCTGTCTGGTTTGTCATGCTTTTTTAATATTATTTTTTAAAATTAGACTTGACCCATTACAAGCAATTACTTAAAGTATCCATCTTATTTTTACACAAGAAAATGGGTTATCCCGTTCCAAAAAAATGAGCGCAATCAAACCACCACAAATCACCGTATTCGACAGCAAGCCAACCGATGCTTATTTCTTCGGTACTTGCGTTCTCGACCTTTTCATGCCGGAAGCAGGCATGGATGCCATCACTTTAATTGAACAACAGGGCATCCGTATCCATTATCCGATGGAGCAAAGCTGCTGCGGCCAACCGGCCTATTCGTCAGGCCATCCTAAAGAAGCTTTTGATGTTGCCAAAGCGCAACTGGATTTATTCCCTGAAAATTGGCCGATTGTCGTGCCTTCCGGTTCTTGCGGCGGCATGATGAAACACCACTGGCCAACTCTGTTCAAAGGTACCGAGTACGAGCAAAAAGCGATTGATTGCGCCAACCGTATCATTGAATTTACCCACTTCCTGCTGGCGATTGGTTACAAACCTGAAGATAAAGGCGAGCCGGTTAAAGTGGCTGTCCATACTTCCTGCGCCGCGCGTCGTGAGATGAATGTCCATTTGTCAGGCTGGCAGCTGATTGACGGCATGGAAAATGTTGAACGTATCGTTCACGACCATGAAAGCGAGTGCTGCGGTTTTGGCGGTACATTCTCTGTGAAACAAGCCGATATTTCCGGTGCGATGGTAACCGACAAAGTTGCAGCCTTAAAAGAAACAGGTGCAACTGAAATCATCAGCGCGGATTGCGGCTGTATGATGAATATCGGAGGCAAAATTGCCAAAGACGAACCCAATATGCCGCGTCCGAAACATATTGCATCTTTCCTGTTGGAACGTACCGGAGGTAAAGCATGAGCGCGCGCGAAAATATTTTAGCGAAATTGAAAAAAGCCGATGCCTTGCCGATGGAAGAGCCGCCGGTTTTCGATTATTACCGTGAAATGGGTGTTTCTTGGGCAAACGATGTCGAGCGCTTGAAACATTGGGCGGCTGCCATGCGTGCCGTCAAAACGGAAATCTATTGGGTTACTAAAACCAACTGGCCGCAAGTATTCCGCCAAGCAGCCGAAGGCAAAGGCTTGAAAAACATTCTGCTCCCATTGGAAACAGAACATGGTCAGCTGGCCCGTGCAGCTTTGGCCGATACCAATATTGAACCGCGTGGTTTTGAGCGAAAAATCGACGATTGGAAAAACGAATTCTTTACAGATATTGAGGCGGGTTTTAGCGGCTCTAAATGCGGTATTGCCCGTACCGGTACGATTATGCTGGAGTCCAGTCCTGTCGAGCCGCGCAGCCTGAGTTTGGTTCCGCCTGTGCATTTCTGCCTGTTTGACACCAGCAAAATGTACAACGAATTCCATAATGCTGTTGAAGGCGAAAAACTGGTAGAAAAAGGCATGCCTACCAACGTTATTTTGATTTCCGGCCCATCTAAGACTGCCGATATTCAATTGACTTTGGCCTATGGTGCACACGGCCCGCGCGATTTGGTGGTTTTGGCCGTTCTGCCTGATCATATTTCCCCTGCCGATTTGGAGGAAAAAGCATGAGTTCCCAAACCATTAAATTCCATATGAAGCCGGAAACGTTCAAGCAAAACGCTTCGATTTCTTTGCAAGACAAGCCTCTGCGTAAAAGCTTGCGTACAGCGATGGATATGCTGATGACCAAGCGCAAAGCCGTTTTGACAGATGAAGAAGAGCTGCAAAGCCTGCGTGACTTGTGTGAGCATGTCCGTCAACGTTCGTTGTCCAAATTGCCTGCATTGTTGGAACAGCTGGAAGAAAACCTGACCAAGTTAGGCGTTAAAGTCCACTGGGCGGAAACCCCTGCCGAAGCCTGCCAAATCATTCACAACATCATTACCGATAAAAACGGTAAGCTGATGGTGAAAGGTAAATCTATGGTCAGCGAAGAGATTGAGCTGAACCATTATCTGCAAGATCAAGGCATTAAAGCGGTTGAGAGCGACTTGGGCGAGTTTATCGTTCAAATGGCCGGCGAGAAACCAACCCATATCGTGATGCCTGCCATTCACAAGACCAAAGAGCAGGTTAGCGAGCTTTTCTATCAAAATCTTGGCACTCCATTAACAGACGATGTAGACCAGCTGACCGGATTTGCGCGTAAAGCATTGCGTGATATTTACAGTACTGCCGATGTCGGTTTGAGCGGTGTGAACTTTGCTGTCGCGGAAACAGGCACTTTGTGTCTGGTCGAAAACGAAGGCAACGGTCGCTTGAGTACCACTGTACCGCCTGTGCACATCGCCATTACCGGTATTGAAAAAGTGGTTGCGAAGCTGTCTGATATTCCGCCTTTGTACAGCCTGTTGCCACGCTCCGCCATCGGTCAGAACATTACCACTTATTTCAATATGATTACCGGCCCTCGCCGTAGCGAAGAGTTGGACGGCCCTCAAGAAATGCACTTGGTACTGCTTGATAACGGCCGCAGCCAAGCGTATGCAGAAGATCAAATGCGCCGTACCTTGCAATGTATCCGTTGCGGTGCGTGTATGAACCACTGTCCGGTTTATACCCGTATCGGTGGTGCGGCTTACGGTACAACTTATCCCGGCCCGATTGGTGAGATTATCTCTCCGCATTTGTTGGGCTTGGATGCAACACGCGATCTGCCGACTGCGTGTACCATGTGTGGTGCCTGTGTTGAGGTTTGTCCGGTACGTATTCCGATTACCGAACAAATGCAACGTCTGCGTGTTGAAGCGCAACGTTCGCCAACCGAAATCGTTCCGCATCCTATCCGTGGTCAAGGCGCATCGCATACTTTCGGCGAACAAATGGCATGGCGTACGTTTGACGGTATTTTCAGCGGCAGTAAAGCTTACCGTGCATTCGGTTGGACAGCCACTAAATTCCGCGCATTGACGCCTAGCAAGCAGCTGGGCTGGACGGATAACCGTGTTCCGATGAAACCGGCTAAGAAAACGCTGCATCAACTTATGGCAGAGAAACTCCAGAAAGAAAAAGCATAAGGCTTGATAAATAAAACCTGAGGATTAAAAGGCCTCAGGTTTTATTTTTTATTGAATACTGCTAGTGTGGCATCGCTATTTGTAAAGGCGTTTGATTTGTTTATTTTATCTTGATTCTTTTGAATCAAAAGGCCGTCTGAAAGATTTTCAGACGGCCTTTCTTACAG
>ERZ773090.452-NODE-452-length-22398-cov-4.3188_pt1 | contig 22398 bp, 22 predicted proteins | sample MGYA00580579_ERZ773090 | MGnify/ENA primary metagenome ERZ773090 (study PRJEB29015, sample SAMEA2738014) | human oral metagenome | biome: human oral; feature: human-associated habitat; material: dental | place: China | collected 2132 ... | reverse complement strand
GCCTCCCGGGCGATGGTGTGAATCAGGTTGTAAACGTCCTGCTCGTTCATGTAGACGTTCTTCAGATAGGTCATCTTGCCGTAGAGCTTGACGCTGACATAGTTGTCGGTGTTGATGAAAATATCCGACGCCTTGTTCTGGGCGGCAAATATCACCAGCTGGTCGAACTTCTGGCGGATTTCGTCGCGGTTAAAGTCCGCATTAGGGTTATAGGCCATAAGCGCTTCTCCTTAGTAGACGCCGAAGAGGGTTTTGTCGTTGGCCTTGGAGGCGGCCATTTCCTGGCTGATGACGCCCTCTTTCACCAGTTTCTGCAGGGTCTGGTCGAGGGTCTGCATGCCGAACTGGGAGCCGGTCTGAATCATGGAATAAATCTGGGCTATTTTGTCTTCCCGAATCAGGTTCTTCACCGCCGGCGTGCCAACGAGTACCTCGTGGGCGGCCACCCGGCCCCCGCCGATTTTCTTCAGCAGCGTTTGCGCCACCACCGCCCGCAGCGACTCGGACAGCATCGAGCGCACCAGCTGTTTCTCCTCGGCCGGGAACACGTCGATAATCCGGTCGATGGTTTTCGCTGCCGAGCTGGTGTGCAGCGTGCCGAACACCAAGTGGCCGGTTTCGGCGGCGGTCAGGGCGAGACGAATGGTTTCCAGGTCCCGCATCTCCCCCACCAGAATGATGTCCGGGTCTTCCCGCAGGGCCGCCCGCAGGGCGTTGCTGAAGCTCTCCGTATCCCGGTGCACTTCCCGCTGGTTAATCAGGCATTTCTTCGATTCGTGCACGAATTCGATGGGATCTTCGATGGTGAGAATGTGCTCGTGCTTGTTCTCGTTGATGTGGTTCAACATGGCCGCCAGGGTGGTGGATTTGCCGGAACCGGTGGGGCCGGTAACCAGCACCAGACCGCGCGGCACGTCGATGATGTCCTTGAACTTGTCCGGCGCGTTCAGGTCGGCCAGACTGAGCACCTTGGAGGGAATGGTTCGGAAGACCACGCCGATGCCGCGGTTCTGGTTGAACACGTTCACCCGGAAGCGGGAAATGCCCTTGATTTCCGTGGAAAAGTCCGATTCCAGCGTTTCTTCAAAGTTTTTTACCTGGTCGTCGGTCATGATTTGGTAAATCATCTGGCGCAGACCTTCGGAGGTTAAATCGGGAACGTTAATGCGCTTAACGTCGCCGTCCACCCGAATCATCGGCGGCAGTCCGGCGCTAAGGTGTAAGTCCGACGCCTTTTGTTTAAAAGTAAAACGCAAAAGGTCGTCCAATTTCATTTCTTCTGACATATAAAATCCCTTAATTAATTAGGTGTTAAAATTTTCATTTTGATTTTAGGAAAAGCTATGTTTTCTCAAACCCTTGGATTTATTGGCGCCGGCCATATGAGCAGCGCCATCATTGCTGGATTAATTGCCGAAAAACATTTTCCCAACATAATTGCTTCTTGCAAATCTAAAGCCACGGCCGAACGAATTAGCAGTAATTATAAAATTAAATGCTTTACGGATAATAGCACCCTATTGAAAACGGCCGATTGTTTAATTATTGGCGTAAAACCCGGCCAGCTGGAAGGGCTGCTGCGCGAAATGGCCCAGCAGGATTTGAGCGACAAATTAATCATCACCCTGGTGGCCGGCATTCCGCTGGAGAGCTACCGCCGCATTCTCGGCGACGAGGTCGCCCTGGTGCGGGCCATGCCGAACATGGCCGCCCAGCAGCAGGCCGCCCTGACCGGCATCTACTGCGACGAGGACGAACTCAACGAGGAGGAGGAGGCGCTGGTGGACGGCCTCTTTGCCAGCGTCGGCGGCACCGAGTGGCTGGAGGATGAAACCCAAATCGACGGCATCATCGCCCTGGCCGGCTCCGGCATCGGCCTGGTTTTCCGGCTGATGCAGGCCATGGCCAACGCCGGCGAACGCTACGGCTTCACCCCGGAGCAGCTCTATGACATCGTCAGCCAGACCTTCTTCGGCGCCGCCGTCCTCGCCCTGGAGGAGGAGGGCCAGCCCAGCTTTGAAACCTTCCTCAAGCGCATCGCCACCCCCAACGGCACCACCGCCGCCGGCCTGAAAATCCTGAACGATGGCCGGCTGGACGTGCTGCTGGAGGAGGCCCTGCAGGCCACGGTGCTGCGCAGCCAGGCCCTGGGCGAAGAGCTGAGCAAGGATTGGTAATGGGCATTTCCCTGTTTTCACTGCTGATTTATCTGCTGCAATCGCTGCTACTGCTGCGCTTCCACGTCAACGCCTACTTTCTGCTCGCCAACCCGGTGGCCTGGCGCATCAACCAGCTGAGTGCGCCGCTGGTGCTGCCGCTGCAGAAAGTTCTGCCGCGCACGAAATACGACTGGAGCGCCCTCATCGTCGCCTATCTGCTCGGCCTGCTCTTCTTCCTCTTCGGCACCGGATCGGCGGTGGCGGGCCTGCTGGGGGGCCTGTATATGCTGCTGGACGCCTGGCTGCAGCTGATGTTTTACAGCCTGGTGGTGGCGGTGATTGCCTCCTGGCTGCAAACCGACGGCCGCCAGCCGTTTCTGCAGGTGGCTTTGACGCTGCACCATTGGCTGATTCAACCCATTCGCCGGCTGCTGCCGCCGCTGGGGATGCTGGACTTCTCACCGCTGGTGGCCCTGCTGATTATTGAGGGTCTGCGCTGGCTCCTCAACCTGCTGCTGGGCGGCTAGCTGCCCCGGGGGAAGCGCTTCTTTTCTCCCCCGCTAAAATAGGCGCCTCTCCGTTTTTCCCGAAATTTCTATGAACTATCCCGTTTACTACGACGTCATCGTCGTGGGCGGTGGCCATGCCGGCGTTGAGGCCAGCGCCGCCGCCGCCCGCCTGGGTGCCCGCACCCTGCTGCTCACCCACAACCTCGAAACCATCGGCCTGATGAGCTGTAACCCGGCCATCGGCGGCATCGGCAAGGGCCATCTGGTCAAGGAAATCGACGCCCTGGACGGCCTCATGCCCAAGGCCGCCGACGAGGCCGGCATCCAGTGGCGGACGCTGAACAGCCGCAAGGGCCCGGCCGTCCGCGCCACCCGGGCCCAGGCCGACCGCCAGCTCTACCGCCTCGCCATTCGCCGGCTGGTGGAAAATCAGCCGAATCTGGACCTTTTCCAGAGTGCCGCCGCCGCCCTGCTGCTGGAGGGCGAGCGCGTCGTGGGTGTGCGCAGCCAGCACCAGATTGACTTTCGCGGCCGCACGGTCATTCTCACCGCCGGCACCTTCCTCGACGGCAAAATCCACGTGGGCCTGAACCATTTCCCCGGCGGCCGGGCCGGCGACCCGCCCAGCACGGTGCTGGCCGCCCAGCTGCGCGAACTGCCGCTGGGGGTGGGCCGCCTGAAAACCGGCACGCCGCCGCGTCTGGATAGCCGCACGGTGGACTTCAGCCAGCTGACCGCCCAGCCCGGCGACGAGCCGACGCCCTATTTTTCCTATGACCGCCGGCCCCACCCGCGCCAGGTCTGTTGCCACATCGCCCACACCAACGCCGCCACCCACGACATCATCCGCCGCTATCTCGACCAGTCGCCCATGTACACCGGCATCATCGAGGGCGTCGGCCCGCGCTACTGCCCGTCCATCGAGGACAAAATCATGCGCTTCGCCGACAAGGACAGCCACCAGGTCTTCATCGAACCGGAGAGCCTGAGCACCACCGAGCTCTATCCCAACGGCGTTTCCACCAGCCTGCCCTTCGAGGCCCAGTGGCTCTATATCCGCTCCATGCGCGGCCTGGAAAAGGCCGTCATCACCCGGCCCGGCTATGCCATCGAGTACGACTATTTCAATCCCCAGGGCCTGAAGCACTCGCTGGAAACCAAGGCCCTGGCCAATCTCTACTTCGCCGGCCAAATCAACGGCACCACCGGCTACGAGGAGGCCGCCGCCCAGGGCCTGCTGGCCGGCATCAACGCCGCCCGCCGGGCCCGGGATTTGGAACCCTGGTATCCGACCCGGGAGCAGGCCTATCTGGGCGTGCTCATCGACGACCTCATCACCCAGGGCACCAGCGAACCCTACCGCATGTTCACCAGCCGGGCCGAGCATCGGCTCCTGCTGCGCGAGGACAACGCCGACCAGCGCCTGACGGCCATCGGCCACGAACTGGGCTGTGTCAGCGGGGAGCGCTTCGCCGCCTGGGCCCGCAAGGCCGAGGCCCTGGAGCGGGAGCAGGCCCGGCTGCAGACGGTGCTGATTCGGGGGGAGCGCTTCGGCCTCGCCCACAATGTGCGCGCCGCCGAGCTGTTGAAACGGCCGGAAATTAGCTATGCCGACCTCCAGGCCCTGGAGGAATTCGCCGCGCCGGAACTGGACGCCGAGGTCATCGCCCAGATTGACATTCACGCCAAATACGATGGCTACCTGCGCCGCCAGGAGGAGGAAATCGCCCAGCTGGCCGCCAGCCGGGCCCAGCGGCTGCCGAGCAACTTCGACTATGGCCAAATCAGCGGCATTTCCGCCGAACTGCGCGAAAAACTGAACCGCATCCAGCCGGAGAACCTCGACCAGGCCAGCCGGGTGCAGGGCATCACGCCGGCGGCGCTGTCTCTGCTGTTGATTTACTTCAAAAAGCAACGGGGAAGCGCTTCGCTGCCGCCGGAGGATTAGTCCGACTGAAGCGCTTCGGCCGGTGCCAATCCAACGCCCCGCCCCGGGTGGGCTTTTGGAAACGTTCTCTCTGAAGAAGGGGGAGCGCTTCGATTTCCCGGCTCAATCAGAGCGAAGCGCTTCACCCTTGGCCAAAACAGAGAAACGCTTCTTGCTGGGGCGCCAGCCTGAAGCGCTTCGGCTCGCCCAGCCTGATTCCATGAATCCCAGAAATAGAGGGAGCGCTTCGTTCTGCAAGCCTGCGAGGGGAAGCGCTTCAGCATTGTTAATTAAACGCCTGGCCCCGGGTGGGCTTTTGGAAGTGTTCCCTCTGAAGAAAGGGGGAGCGCTTCGCTTTTCCGACTCAGTTAGAGCGAAGCGCTTCACCCTGGGCCAAAACAGAGAAGCGCTTCTTGCTGGGTTGCTAGCCCGAAGCGCTTCGGCTCGCCCAGCCTGATTCCGTGAATCCTAGAAAAGAGGGAGCGCTTCGTTCTAAAGGCCCGCAAGGGGCAGCGCTTCGCTTCAATGAGCCAGCCAACCAGCAGCGACCGGCTTCGTCCCGGACTGAAGCGCTTCGGTCGTAGAAGGCTGGAAAAAGCAAAGTGCTTCGGCCTCAGCAATCGGATTTTTCAGTCAGTCCGTTCGGTCGTCGTCAGAAGGAGGCGCTTCGGTTGGATAGGCTGGCCGGTTGGCAGTGGCAGCTTTGTTTCAAAGCAAAGCGCTTCGGTTTTGGCCCAGCTGGGGAAAGGCCTCAAGGGGATAGCCGGGAAAGGTGTTCCAGAGGGAAGCGCTTCCCGCTGGACCGTCAGTCCGAAGCGCCTCGACGGGGGAGGTCTTTATTCAGGAGAAAGCGCTTCGGTGGAAATGCCGTGGCTGGAAATAATCCCGGCGGGCAGGAGAGGGAGCGGTTGCTGCGCCCCTTTGGGGGCTCGCTGTGCTCGGCGCGCCGTTGGCGCTGGAGCGCTTCCGACTGTGGAGATAGTTTGGAAGGAAGCGCTTCGGTTTAACTGGCTGGCTTTATTTCGGACTGAAGCGCTTCGTTCTAAGGCTCCAGCCGGGAGCGCTTCCCTCCGAGAAGTTCATTCCCAGCGAAGCGCTCCATTCATTATTGGCGACTGCTATAAATCGTTCCAGGGTGAAGCGCTTCGGTCTGGGCTATCAATTCGAAGCGCTTCGGCCCGCCCGGTGTGATTCCGTGAATACCAGAAAAGAGGGAGCGCTTCGTTCTAAAGGCCCGCAAAGGGAAGCGGTTGCTGCGCCCCCTTGGGGGGCTCGCTGCGCTCGGCGCGCCGTTGGCGCTGGAGCGCTTCGTTCTAAGGCTCCAGCCGGGAGCGCTTCCCTCCGACAAGTTCATTCCCAGCGAAGCGCTCCATTCACTGTTGGCGACTGCTATAAATCGTTCCAGGGTGAAGCGCTTCGGTCTGGGCTATCAATCCGAAGCGCTTCGGCCCGCCCGGCCTGATTCCGTGAATACCAGAAAAGAGAGAGCGCTTTGTTCTAAAGGCCTGCAAGGGGGGAGCGGTGGCTGCGCCCCCTTGGGGGCTCGCGGTGCCCGGCGCGCCGTTGGCGCTGGAGCGCGGCCCGGTGGCGGCCATAAAAAAGGCCCGCCGGGGCGGGCTAGGAGGGAAAGGCTCGGTGCCTAGAAGCGGAGCAAAAGCGCACAGCTCAGGGCGGCGATGATGCTGGCGATGGGCACGGTGATTATCCAGGCCAGGGCGATGGGTTTCATCAGCCGCCAGTTGGCATTTCTATTGACCAGGCCGATGCCGAGCACGGCGCCGACGAGAATGTGCGTGCTGGACACCGGCAGGCCCAGGGACGAGGCCAGCAGCACCACGATGGCGGCGGACAGCTCGGCGGTGAAGCCCGAGGCCGGGCTCATGGCGGCCAGGTGGGTGCCGACGGTGGCGATGACCTCCTTGCCGATGAACCAGAGGCCGGCCACCAGGGCAATGCCAAAGGCCAGCATGGCATAGAAGGGAATGGGCGCGTCCAGCACCAGCGTTTGCCGTTTCAGCACCTCCAGAATGGCGGCGAAGGGGCCGATGGCGTTGGCAATGTCGTTGGAACCGTGGCTAAAGGCAAAGCAGGAGGCGGTCAGCACCTGCATCCAGCTGAAGAAAATGTAGGTAATCCGGGCGAGCTGGTGGCTGCGGAAACGGCCGGTGAAGCGCTTGGTGATGAACCAGCTCAGCAGGCCGAGGACGGCGAAGATGGTCAGATATTGGCCGGAACTCAAATCCAGGGCCAGATTTTTTAGCCCTTTGAAAATCAGCATATAGCCCACAATCAGCACGCCGGCGGCGGCAATCAGCGGCAGGTAAACCTTGCGCACCCGCCGTACCCGGGGGTAGGCCTCCTCCTCCAGCTTCTGCTCCTCGACGCCCTGCATGCTCTGGCCGAGCTGGCCCAGGGTTTTGCTGAGCTTCTTATGCCAGGGCTGCGGCGGTGCCGGCGGCGCGGGCTCCGGTTCCGGTTCGGGCTCCGGGCTCTCCTCGCCGGCCTTCTGGGTCAGGCGGCGGGTATTGACGCGCTGGGCGTATTTTTCGTGCTCGATTTCGCCGAGCAGCAGGATTTTTTCCTTGATGAGCCGGAAGACCAGGTAGGACATCAGCCCGCCCAGCACCGGCGAAATCACCCAGGACAGCACGATGTGGCCAATCTGGCGCCAGCGCACCATATTCAGCGGCTGCGGCTGGTCCAGCACGGTGCCCATGACCAGGGCCGCGCCGACGATGGCGCCGACGATGGAATGGGTGGTGGAAACCGGCCAGCCCTTATGGGTGGCGAAGAGCAGCCACAGGGCCGCCGCAATGAGCGAACTCATCATGATGTAGACCAGCTGCAGCGGCTGAATGTCCAGCTGCTCCAAATCGACGATGCCCTTGCGAATGGTGTCGGTAACCTCGCCGCCGGCAATCAGCGCCCCGGACACCTCGAAGATGGCGGCGATGGCCAGAGCCTGGGGGACGGAGAGGGTGCCGGCGCCGACGGAGGTGCCGAAGGAGTTGGCCACGTCGTTGCCGCCGATGTTGAAGGCCATGAACAAACCAAAGAGCGCCGACAGCATGAACAGATAGGGGGCGTGGTAGTGGGTGAAGCCCAGTCCCCAGATGAGGAAAAGAATGACCGTGGCCGTGAGAAAGCCGCCGGCAAAAAGATTGAAGGCGCTAAAACGATGGGAAAGATTCATAAAAGATTTCCACGAGTTGAGAATAGGGAGAGCACGGCGGCGCTCAGTCGCCGTTTTCCTGGGCGATGCCGTAGCGCTGCCAGGCTTCCATGATGGCTTTGACCAGCGTGGCCAGCGGAATGGCAAAGAAAATGCCCCAGAAGCCCCAGAGGCCGCCGAAGACCAGCACGGCGGTGATGATGGCCACCGGGTGGATATTGACCGCCTCGGAGAAAATCAGCGGCACGAAGACGTTGCCGTCGATGATTTGAATGATGCTGTAGGCGGTGATAATCCAGTAGAAGCTGGAGCTGGCGCCGAACTGCATATAGGCCACCACCAGCACCGGAATGGTTACCAGGGTGGCGCCGATGTAGGGAATCAGCACCGACAGGCCGACGAGAAAACTCAGCAGCAGCCAATAGTTCAAATCAAAGTAATAGAAGGGAATCAGGCACAGCACCCAGACAATGAGAATTTCGCTGAATTTGCCGCGAATGTAGTTGCCAATCTGCACATCCACCTCTTTCCAGATTTCGTGAATGATTTGGCTCTTTTCCGGCATAAATTTGCCGAGCCAGCGCAGGATTTCCTTCTTGTCCTTGAGGAGGAAGAAGACCAGCAGCGGCACCAGCACGAAATAAACCAGAATGGTGATGAGGAACACCAGCGAGGAAAACAGTTTGGTGGAAAACAGGGTTTTGCTGAAATTGGTGATTTCGGCGGTCAGGCTGGAAATGAAGCCATTGACATCGGCGACGGTGAAAAAACTGGAGAAGCGCTTCGGCAACAGTAGCAGCTTTTCCTGGAGCTGACCAATCAGCGTCGGAATGGCGATGAACAGGTTCTTCGTCTGCTCGATGATGGTGGGCACCACCTCGGTGAGGATGTAGAAGATGCCGGCGCAGAAGGCGCTGAAAACAACGCTGACGGCCAGAATGCGGCGCACGCCGGAGCGTTCCAGCTGGTAAACGACGCCCTCCAGCAGGTAGGCGATGGCGATGGAGATAATCAGGGGCACCAGCCAGGAGCCCATGAAGTAGAAAATCGCCCCGATGCTGCCGAAAAAAATGACGAGAGCAACCAGCGAGGGGTTGCTCAGGAAACGATTGATGGGTTGAAGAATGGGGTTATTCATGGGCTCGCGGGGGGCAGCAACGTGGCCCGGGGCGCATCGCTGGGGAGCAGACCCCGGCGGTAGGCATGCAACGCCGCCTCACCCTGGCCGGCGCTTTCCAGAATCTGGGCCCAGAGCAGATAGGCTTCGGGCGTGGGCGCCATTTGAATGACCCGTTCCATGGTTTCCAGCGCCAGGGCCAGATTCTGGGCCCGGTAGGCCACCTTGGCCTTGGCCAGCAGGAAGATGGGGTCGTCGCGGTGTTTGTCCTCCCAGGCCAGCATATTTTCCAGCTGCTGGTCGGCATTGACACCGTCCAGCTGGCTGTAGGCCTGAATCAGCGTCAAATCGCCGGTGGCCCGAATCTGGGTCAGCAGGGCCTGTTCGGCCACGTCCACCCGGCCCAGCTGCAGCGCGCTTTCGGCGTAGGTCAGCAGCAGGCTGGAATCGGTGCGCAGGGTGCCGTTGAGCTGGTTCCAGAAACTTTCCAGTTCCTCGAAGCGCTCCCCGGCGCCGAGGCTACGCAGCACCTCGCGGGCGTAGTGCTGGCGCTGGGTGCCGAAGGCGCTTTCGCTCAGTGAGCTTTGCAGCTGGGGCAACAGTTTCCAGGCGGCCAGCCACTTGCCCTGGCCCCGATAGGCCGCATCCAGCAGCTGATTGCTCTTGGCGTTGGCGGGTTCGCTGGCCAGCAGTTTGAGCAGGAATTTTTCCGCCCGGCCGTAGTCGCCGTTATTGAGGGCGAGCTCGGCCTCGTGCAGCAGGGTGGAGCCGCCGTTGTAGTGGGAATCGCGGCGGGCGGCGAGCAGATAGTTGTCGCGGCGCTCGGGGGCGTTCTGCCGGTCGGCGCAGAGGGAGGCCAATTCATAGTAGATGACGGCGTTCTGCTCCAGACTGGCGCTCAGTTCGGCGCCCTTGGCCAGGGCCTTTTCGGCGAGGCCATAGCGGCCGGCCACCATTTCCTCTAGACCGGAGCGCAGTAGCTGCTGGGCGCGGCGCTGGCGGCTGCGCTGGGAATTGCGGCTGAACAGCTCCGGCGTCCGCCAGAGAAAGACGATGAATTTCAGCACCTTCAGCACGATGTAAGACAGCAGCAGCATCAGAATCAGCGCCGCATAGAAATTGATGCTGATGGTTACGTCGCTGAGGCCAATTTCGATGGTGTTGGGTGAATTCTTAATCAGCAGGCCCAGGCCGCCGCAGGCGACCAGAAAGAGCAGCGTAAGCAGGTAACGAATCATGCGCCTTCTCCCTATTTGGCCTGCTCAATGGCCTGCACCAGCTCGCCGATTTTCGGCAGTTTTTCCGGGCCTTTCTGCAGGGCGTTGAGGGTTTTTAGGGCGGTAGCCACGTTCTCATCGTCGGTCTGGAAGTATTTGCCAATTTCGGCGCTCAGGGTTTTAACGATTTCCTGGTAGTTGGCATAGTCGCCGATTTGCAGGGCATTGCGGGCAAAGGCCAAATCCAGGCGCACATTCTGGCGAATGATGTTCTGCAGATTGGGCTGCTTGTTAATCCAGGCCAGGGCGCGGTCGTCGTTTTTGTGGACGGTTACGGTGCTGGCGATGAGGTTGTTGCCAATGGCCACGGTCTTATTCCAGAAACCTTCGGCCTCGGCCACGCTTTTTTCCGGCACCAGGCTTTCGCTCTTGACCGTCTGGAAGGGCCACTGGTCAACGCCGGCCAGCAGCTCATTAATTTGCTGGGCCGGGCTCGGCTGGGCCGCCAGTTCCTTGTGGACGGCAAGGAACTGGTAAACCAGCTCCTTGAACTGTTCGTAGGGCGCCTTGTTGAGGTTGTAGCGCTCGAAGGCGGCGATGGCCTCGTTGAGATAGTTCACCGCCGACTGATAGTTGCCGTTCTGGGCGGCGATGTCGGCCATGGTCAGGGCGTTAATCAGCGGTGCCGGATTGGAATGGGCTTTGACGCTGGCATCGAGCTTGGCCTTCTCCTCGGCGAAGAGGGCGCTGATGTCCTCCTTGGCGCTGGCGATGGTCTTATCCAGAGCCTTGGCGGCCTCGGCGCTCTGCTGCTGTTCTTCCCTAATGGCAGCACTGATGGCCTTGTTCTCGTCGCGAATGCTCTCCCACTGGCTGATTTCCTTGCTCAAATCCACCTTCGGCAGCTGGCCGCCGGCGTAGTTGGCCAGGGCCTCATCGATGGCGGCTTTAACTTCGCTTTCACCGGGTTTGCTGGCGCTGAGTTCTTCCACCGTCTGAAGCGCTTTATCGAGGGCTTTTTTATTGCTGTTGATGGCGGATTTATTGGCGTTGATGAGCTCCTGGGCCCGGTCCTCGCTGGCCGCCAGGGCCTTGCTCAGCCGTTTGATTTCGCTGTCATGGGCGCGACCCTGGGCATCTAGCGTTACTTTCTCCTGATAGAGATAGCCGCCGCCGCCAAGGGCCGCCACGGCCAGCAGCAATGCCAGCCAGCTGAGACCCCGGCCCCCGCCCTTGTTTTCCTCTTCCATTGGGACGGCTTCCAATTCTGTGTTTTCGGTCATCTTAAAGCTCCTTATCGCGTTGTCGCCACCAGTGATAAATACTTGCCAATTGGCTACTTTCGTCGGCCTCTTCGGCGGCGAAAGTGGTTTTAAACCCTTGAGTTTGCGCCCATTGTGCCACTCGGCCACTCAGGCCAGCAATAGCCGCGCGCCATTTTAGCAGTTCCAACCAGGGCTGCGGGGCGCTGCTCAGCAGGTGGCGGCCGGTGGCAACGCTGGCCAGCAGGACCACCTGGGGCAGCGGCAGCGGTGGCAGTCGCGGCGTGGGGTTATAGCGCTCGTAGCTGTACAGCAGCTGCACCCGATTGGCCCGCCGAAGCGCTTCGGCCAGCAGCGGCCGGCCGCCGGGGGCGGCGACGATGACAATCTGCCGGCCCCGGGGCTGCCAGTGGCGCAGCAGCGCCTCCGAATCGAAGGGCGGCGGCGCCTGGACGTCCACCCGACCCAGGGCGGCGGCGGTGGCGGGGCCGATGGCCACCAGCATTTTTCCCGGCGGCGGCGGCCCGAGGCTGCGCACGGCATTGGCGCTGGTAAACAGCAGCGTATCGGCGGCGGCCAGGGTGGCCCGGTCAGCCGCGCTCAACGGCCGCGGCCGGGTGGCCAGCAGCGGCACGTGGTCAAGCTCGGCGCCGGCGGCCCGGGCGCGGGGGGCAAAGCGGGCGTAGTGCTCGGCGTCCCGGGTGTAGAGCAGCCGGCAGCCGGCCAGGGGAAGCGCTTCGGGGGCGGACATTTAGAGGTCGGCGAGAATGGCGCCGGCGCCGGCGGCAAGGAATTCCTCGGCGAAGCGCTCGGCCAGGGGCAGCGCTTCGGCGGCGGGCACCTGGCCAACCCGATGCAGGGCGTCGCGGCCGTCGGGCCGGGCCAGCAGGGTTTCCAGCCGGATTTCTCCCCCCAGCGCTTCGGCATAGGCCGCCAGCGGCACCGAACAGGAGGCGCCCAGCCGGGCGGCAATGGCCCGCTCGGCCCGGACACAGCGGGCGGTGGACTCGTCCTCCAGACTCTGCAACAGCGCCCGCACCGGCGCATCGGCCCGGCACTCGATGCCGATGGCCCCCTGGCCGGCGGCGGGAATCAGCTGGCGCAGCTCCTGGCCGATGCGCGTTTCCAGACCGAGGCGGCGTAGGCCGGCACAGGCCAGAATGATGGCGTCGAACTCGCCGGCGTCCAGCTTGTTGAGCCGGGTTTGGACGTTGCCGCGCAAATCCAGCAGCCGTAAATCCGGGCGCAGCCGCAGCAGCTGCATCTGCCGGCGCAGGCTGCAGGTGCCAACCCGGGCGCCGGCGGGAAGCGCTTCCAGAGTGGCGAAATGGTTACTCACCAAAGCATCATGGGGATTGTCCCGGGGGAGAATGGCGGCGATGACAAATTCCGGGGCCAGGTCGGCGCCCACGTCCTTCATGGAATGGACGGCCAAATCGGCCCGGCCCTCCAGCAGGGCCTGTTCCAACTCCTTAATAAAGAGATTCTTGCCACCGAGTCGAGCCAGCGAGGTTTGCAGCAGCTGGTCGCCCCGGGTACTCATCGGCAGCAGTTCCACCGGCCGTTCGGGGAAGCGCTCCCGTAGCCGGGCGGCCACGTGTTCGGCCTGCCACAGGGCCAGCGGACTCTGGCGGGTGGCGATGCGTAGTGTTTTCATAGATTTCTCTCCGCGTCTAAATGACGGCCATTTTATTAGAGGGGAAGCGCTTCTTTTCTGCCGGCCGCTATGGGAATCTATAGCTTTTTGCGAGGATTCCATGAGCACAGAAACCAACCGCGCCTGGGGCGGCCGCTTTGCCGAGGCCACCGATGATTTTGTCCAGGCCTTCACCGCCTCGGTGCCCTTTGACCAGCGGCTGGCCGAACAGGACATTGCCGGCTCCCTGGCCCACGCCGCCATGCTGGTGCGCCAGGGCATTCTTTCCGCCGAGGACGGCGCCGCCATCGCCCGGGGGCTGGAGCAGATTCGCGGCGAGATTGCGGCCGGTGAATTCGTCTGGTCGCTGGAACGGGAGGACGTGCACATGAACATCGAACAGCGTCTCACCGCCCTCATCGGCACCGCCGGCCAGCGCCTGCACACCGGCCGTTCCCGCAACGACCAGGTGGCCACCGACGTGCGCCTTTACACCCGGGCCGCCCTTGACCGCATTCTGGGCCAGCTGCGCCAGCTCCGTGGGGCCTTCCTCGACGCCGCCGAGCGCGAGGCCGACACGATTATGCCCGGCTTCACCCATCTGCAGAGCGCCCAGCCCATCAGCTTCGGCCACCATCTGCTGGCCTACTATGAAATGCTGAGCCGGGACACCGGCCGCTTCGCCGACTGCCGCCGCCGGCTGAATGAATGTCCCCTCGGCGCCGCCGCCCTGGCCGGCACCAGCTATCCCATCGACCGCCACTGGACGGCCCAGGCGCTGGGCTTTGACCGGCCCTGTGCCAACTCGCTGGACGCCGTCTCCGACCGGGATTTCGCCCTGGAGTTCTGCGCCGCCGCCGCCATTCTGATGATGCACCTGTCGCGGCTGGCCGAGGAGCTGATTCTCTGGAATTCGGCGCCGTTCCAGTTCGTCGATTTGCCCGACCGCTTCTGCACCGGCTCCTCCATCATGCCCCAGAAGAAAAATCCCGATGTGCCCGAGCTGATTCGCGGCAAAAGCGGCCGGGTCTACGGCCAGCTCTTCGCCCTGCTGACCCTGATGAAAAGCCAGCCGCTGGCCTATAACAAGGACAACCAGGAGGATAAGGAACCGCTCTTCGACGCCATCGACACCGTGGAAAACTGCCTGCACGCCCTCAATCAGCTGCTGCCCCATCTGGGCGCCCGCCGGGAGCGCATGGCCGCCGCCGCCGCCGCCGGCTACACCACCGCCACCGATTTGGCCGACCATCTGGTGCGCCAGGGCGTGCCCTTCCGCCAGGCCCATGAAATGGTGGGCAAAAGCGTGGCCCGGGCCCTGGAACGGGGCTGTGGGCTGGAAGCGCTGCCCCTGGCCGAACTGCAGGAGCTGTGCGCCGGCCACATCGCCGACCCGACCCTGGCCTTCCTGACCCCCAGCGCTTCGGTGGCCAGCCGCAACCACTACGGCGCCACCGCCCCGGAACAGGTGCGCGCCCGCATCGCCGAAGCCCGGGCGGCCCTGCAATGAAGCGCTTCGTTCTGCTGGCCCTGCTGCTGGGCGGCTGCAGCGCCGAAAATCAGGAGGCCCTGCTCGGGGCCGTGGTCGGCGCCGGTCTCGGTGCGGCCACCGGCGGGGGGGGCGATGCGGCCTGGCGCGGGGCGGCCATCGGCAGCGGGGCCATCACCGGCAACGACGCCATTCAGCTGATAAACAGCGACCGGGCGGACGCCCTCGGCACGGCCCTGGATATTCTTAATCACAACCGCCAGTAGCCAGCCCTAAGTTTCCGCTAAGAGAAAGGGGGCTAGCATGGCCGACGCGCCCACCGGCTCCCACCGCAATTTTTCCATTGCCGGCGAAAAAGTGTGCTAAAAAGGGCGCGTTTTTTTAACCATAACTGGAGACAACAAACATGAAGAAAATTTTCCTACTGACCACCGCAGTGCTGCTGAGCGCCTGCGTGCCCGAAAACCAGAACCTGATTAGCACCGGCCAGAACACGGCCATCGGCGCCGCCATCGGGGCCGGGGTGGGCAACCTGGTGGGCAAGGACAGCGAATCCACCGCCACCGGCGCCGCCATCGGCGGTCTGATTGGCAGCCAGATGCAAACGGGCAACTGGGGCATGGGCGCTGGGGTTCCCGCCTATCCCAACTACAACCAGCCCACCTACCCGGTTTATCAGCAGCCGGTCTACCAGCAGCCCAGCTATAACTACAATCAGCCCTACCGGCCGAACGTGAACACGGGCACCTACTACAACCCCAACACCCGCTACCGTTAATGGCCGGCGGCCTGTGCCTGCTGGCGGTGGAAAGTTCCTGTGATGAATGTGCCATCGCCATCTATGCCGACGGGCAGGTGCGCGCCAATGTGGTGCACAGCCAAATCCCCCTCCATCAGCTCTATGGGGGGGTGGTGCCCGAACTGGCCGCCCGCGACCATCTCCAGCGGCTGCCCCGACTCCTCGACGAGGCCCTGCGCCAGGCCCAGCTCCGGCCGGGCGACCTGGACGCCATCGCCTACACCGCCGGGCCGGGGCTGCTGGGGGCACTACTCACCGGTGCCTGCTATGCCCGCGCCCTGGCCTACGGCCTCGGGCTGCCGGCCCTCCCCATTCACCACATGGAAGGTCATCTGCTCTCGCCCCTGCTGGCCGAGGAGAAACCTTCCTTTCCTTTTTTGGCCCTGCTGGTTTCCGGCGGCCACACCCAGCTGCTGGCCGTGGAAAAACCCGGCGTCTACCGGCTGCTCGGCCAGACTCTGGACGATGCCGTCGGCGAGGCCTTCGATAAAACCGCCAAACTGCTGGGCCTGCCCTATCCCGGCGGGCCGGAGCTGGCGAAACTGGCCCGTGGCGGCGACCCGAAGCGCTTCCCCCTGACCCGGCCGATGGTCAATCGGCCCGGACTGGATTTCAGCTTCAGCGGCCTGAAAACCCAGGTGCGCCTGCTGATTGAAGCCGCCACCCCCGCCGATTACGCCGACATCGCCGCCGCCTTTCAGACGGCCGTGGTGGAAACGCTGCTGATTAAATGCCGCCGCGCCTGGCAGAGCAGCGGCCACCGGGATTTGGTGGTGGCCGGGGGCGTGTCGGCCAATGAGGCCCTGCGCGAAGCACTGAGCACCGAAGCCCAGCGGCTAAACCGCCGGGTCTTTTTCCCACCGTTGGCCCTCTGTGGCGACAATGCCCTGATGATTGCCCACGCTGCCGCCCTGCGCTACGGCCACGGCCTGCCCAGCGCCCGGGACGGCCTCAATGTGGAGGTACGCGCCCGCTGGGAACTGGCCAGCCTGCCCGGCTACTGACCCCTTCTTTTCAAGCCCAGCCCGCCCCGCCGGGCTTTTTTTATGGCCGGGCCGAAGCGCTCCCCCCTGGAAGCGCTTCCCCTCTGAATACCTCTAATAAACCGAAGCGCTTCGTTGCAACGAGGCGCCGATGATTTAAAGCTCGGCGGAAATGAAGCGCTCCCCCTTTCGGGCTAAGACCGAAGCGCTTCATTAGAAATGACAGCGGGTCGGGGAAGGAAGCGCTCCCCCTTTCGGGCCAAGACCGAAGCGCTTCGGCCTAAGGACATTCCGGCCCGGGCCACTCCGCCACCGGCCAACGAAGCGCTTCGGCCTCCCAAGGCTTTCTCCGGCGCAGCGCTTCATTATGGGCCGGGAATAGGACTTTTAACGCCCCGGCCGGAAGCGCTTCCCCTTTACTTAGCGGCCCGAAGCGCTTCCTTGCCTATTTCCCCTTCGACCGACCAACGACGCCCCGGCCTGGGGGCTGAGCTTCCCAGCCGAAGCGCTCCCCCTGAACTAAGGCCTTCCCCCTTTGGGCCCGGACTGAAGCGCTCCCTCTGAATAAAGCCCTCCCAGTTGGAAGCGCTTCGTTAGAAATGACAACGGGCCGGGGAACGAAGCGCTCCCCCCCTTGAAGGTCAAGGAATCGGGTCGCAGGGATTAAGAAGGCCGCCGCTACCGGAGTTTCTGGACTGGCAACAACCGAAGCGCTTCGGCTTCCCAAGCCTTTCTCCGGTGCAGCGCTTCATTATGGGCCGGGAATAGGACTTTTAGCGTCCCGGCGAAGCGCTTCCCCTTTGCTCAGCAGGCCGAAGCGCTTCGGTGGGAACCAGAATTCAGATGGGAAGCCCTTCCCCTCCCAATCTCCCTTCAACGTACTAACCGCACCCCGGCCGGGAGTTGAGCTTCCCAGCCGAAGCGCTTCCCCTTTCGGGCCAAGACCAAAGCGCTTCGTTGAGGCTGAGACTGGAATTTCTAAGCCACCGCCAACCGAAGCGCTTCCCCCCGGCCTCCGAATGGGAATCTCCCCCGCTGGGCTGCCGCAGCGAAGCGCTTCGGTTTATCCCGCCTTCGGAACGAAGCGCTCCCCCTTCGGCCCCGGCTCGGGCTAGAATCCTAGGGCCCCACCTGGAGTCCCGATGAAAACCACCCTGCGCCGCCTGGCCGAAAAATGCCGCCCCACCGCCGCCGAAAAAATCCGCGCCCAACGCTATTGGGCCCGGCTCAGCAAAATGGCCTTTTTCCTAACCTTGCAGCTGATGCTGCTCACGGCGGTGGCCCGTTTTTTTCACTGGCCACCGGCGCTGCTGTGGCCGTTGAGCTGGTTCCTGCTCTGCGGCCATCTGTTGCGGTTCTTCGGGCGCCTAGGCGACCTCCGGGGCCCGCCCGACGAACTGCCCCCGCCGCTGACCCGGGCGGAATGGCGCTGGCTGGCGCTCGTGGAGATTTTCTTCGGCTGGGCCGGCGCCGTCGTGCTGCTGCAGAAGCTCACCGCCCTAAACCCCGGCCCGCTGCTCGTCGGAGCACTGGGGCTGGCCCTGCTCGGCTGGGGCCTATTCGTCGGCCGGCGCCGGAAATCATTTCGCTAACCTCATGGAGACCACCATGAAATTCTTCAAAAAAATCAAAACTCTGCCCTCGGGCAGTCTCTACAGCACCGACCTGGGGCCGGTGGCGGATTTTGGCCAGTGGCTGGCCGAACTGGAAATTCTGCTGGCCGAGAAACAGCCCTTCGCCACCGTCTGCGCGCCCATGCCCCAGCAGAAGCCCGAAGCCCAGCGCCTGCGCGACCGGCGCCGCTACATGGACTGGCTCTTCCGCCACCGGGACCAGCTGCGCCAGTACTGCGCCGCCCTGCTGCTGTTTGAATGGGACGAGGCCGTTTTCACCGCCATTCGCAGTAAATCCGAGGCGCTGGCCCGGCGCTTCCAGCTGCCCTACTTGGTCGTCAATAGCGAGGCCGAGGCGCTGGAACGGGCCGAGGCCGCCCTCCGGGATTTTGTGCCGCCGGCCGGCCAATAGGTTATGGGCCTAGAACGAAGCGCTTCTTTCCCGGCCCGGGCGCCGGCGCTATGATTGCGCCCCTATGGATTACGCTTATCTCTGGGGGCTGGTTCCCCGCTTTTATCGGGCTCTACTGGTTACGCTGCAGCTGGCCGGCTGGGGCATCGGCCTGTCGCTGCTGGTGGGTCTGGTCGTGGCCCTGCTGCGCAGCTACCGGCTGCGCTGGCTGACACCGCTGGCCGGGGCCTATGTGGAACTGTCGCGCAATACGCCGCTGCTGATTCAGCTGTTTTTTCTCTACTTCGGCCTGCCCAAGCTCGGCATTCACTGGAGCGAATTCACCTGCGGCGTCATCGCCCTGACCTTCCTCGGTGGCAGCTACATGGGTGAAGCCCTGCGCGCCGGCCTCCAGGCGGTGCCGACCAGCCAGATTGAGGCGGCCCGGGCGTTGGCCCTGAGCCCCTACCAGATTTTCCGCTACATCGTCCTGCCCCAGGCCCTGGCCGTGGCCCTGCCGGCCCTGACCGCCAACGTGATTTTTCTGATTAAGGAAACGTCGGTGATTTATGCGGTGTCGGTGCCGGAGCTGATGGCGGTAACCAAGGACGTGATTATCAGCGATTACCACACCAACGAGGCGCTGCTCATGCTGCTGCTGAGCTACGCTCTGGTGCTGCTGCCGCTGGTACTGCTGGCCCACTGGCTGGAACGGCGGAGTCGTCGCTATGCTTGACTGGTTGCTGAACGCCAACAGCCTGCAACGGCTGGGCGCGGGTCTGGAGCAGACGGTGAAAATTTCCCTGCTGGCCCTGGTTTTTTCCAGCCTGCTGGGCCTGGGCTTCGGCCTGCTGCTGCGCAGTCGCTGGCGGATTTTGCGCTGGCCGGCCCGCTTCTATCTGGAGACCATCCGCATCGTGCCGCTGCTGGTCTGGCTTTTCCTCCTCTTCTACGGCCTGCCCCAGTGGACCGGCCAGCATCTGTCCGGCTTCTGGGTCTGCGTGCTGGTGTTCAGCGGCTGGGGCCTGGCGGAAATGGGCGACCTGCTGCGCGGCGCCCTAGATTCCATCGACCGGCACCAGCGGGACACCGGCCGGGCTTTGGGTTTGAGCGACGGGCAGATTTTCTGGCTCATCGAGGCGCCCCAGGCCCTGCGCCGGCTGCTGCCCGGGGCCATTAATCTGGCCACCCGGCTCATTAAAACCACCTCCCTGGGCTATCTGGTCAGCGTGGTGGAGCTGGTGAAGGCCGGCCAGACGCTGATTGAGAAAACACTGTTGCGCGGCCCGGACACGGCGGCGGTGCCCAATGCGTCCCTGTGGGTCTACGGCCTCATCTTCATCATCTATTTTTTAATCTGCTACCCGCTGTCCCGCTGGGCGGCGCGGCTGGAACAACGGTGGAACTGACATGAGTTTTTTAGAAATCAAGGGCCTGAGCAAGCGCTTCGGCGACCAGCAGATTTTCCAGGACCTGAATCTGAGCCTGGCCAAGGGCGAGGTGCTGGCCATACTCGGCGGCTCCGGCAACGGCAAGTCCACCCTGCTGCGCTGCATCAACGGCCTGGAAATCGCCGACGCCGGCAGCATCGGCCTGGAGGGGAAGCGCTTCGGCTCGGACATTCCCTGGCGCACGGTCCGGCAGCGGGTCGGCATGGTCTTTCAGAACTACGAGCTCTTTCATCATCTGAGTGTCTGGGACAATATTCTGCTGGCGCCCCTGAAGGTGCAGGGCCGTAAACGCGCCGAGGTGGCGGCCCAGGCCGAAGCGCTACTGAAGCGGGTCGGCCTGCTGGACAAGAAGAACGCCCTGCCGCGCCAGCTCTCCGGCGGCCAGAAGCAGCGCATCGCCATTGTCCGCGCCCTGGCCATGAATCCGGAGGTGCTGCTGCTGGACGAAATCACCGCCTCCCTCGACCCGCTGATGGTGCGCGAGGTGCTCGACGTGGTGCAGGAGCTGGCCCGGGACGGCCGCACCATGCTGATTGTTACCCACGAGCTGGGCTTTGCCCGGCGGGTGGCCGACCGCATTATCTTTCTCCACGGCGGCCGCATTGAGGCCGACCAGAAGCCGGAAGAATTTTTCAATCACCCGGCCAGCGCCGCTGCCGCGCGCTTTGTGGCCGAGGAACTTCGTTACTAAACCAGAGGATAAACCATGAAAAAATTACTGACTTTAAGCCTGCTGCTGCTGAGCGGCCTCGCCGTCGCCGACCTGAAGGAGGTCAAGGAGAAGGGCACCATTCGCATCGGCGTGTTCGCCGACAAGCCGCCCTTCGGCTTCCTCGACAAGGAGGGTAAGAACCAGGGCTTCGACGTGGAAATCGCCAAATACCTGGCCCAGGATTTATTCGGCGACGCCAATAAGGTGGAATTCGTCCTCACCGAGGCCGCCAACCGGGTGGAATTCCTCCGTTCCGACAAGGTGGATGTGATTCTGGCCAACTTCACCCAGACCCCCGAGCGGGCCAAGGTGGTGGACTACGCCGCCCCCTATATGAAGGTGGCCCTGGGCGTGGTGTCGCCCAGGGACGCGCCCATCAAGAGCCTGGACGAGCTGAAGGATAAAACCCTGCTGGTCAATCGCGGCACCACCGCCGATGCCTACTTCACCAAGCAGCACCCGGACATCAAGACCCTGAAATACGACCAGAACACGGAAACCTTCGACGCCCTGAAGGACGGTCGCGGCGCCGCCCTGGCCCACGACAACGCGCTGCTCTGGGCCTGGGCCAAGGAGAACGACAAGTTCGAGGTGTTCATCGGCAGCCTGAGCGAGCCGGAACAGATTGCGCCGGCGGTGAAGCAGGGCGACAAGGAGCTGCTGGCCTGGCTCAACGAGGAAATGGCCAAAATCAAGAAGGACGGCCGTTTGCAGCAGGCCTATGAGAAAACCCTGAAGCCGGTCTACGGCGACCAGGTGAAGGCCAGCGACCTGCTCGCCGACTAGGCCCGTCTCAGCAAAAATCCAGAACGTCGCCCCCGGGCGGCGTTTTTTTATGGGGGAAGCGCTTCGGCCCCGGGCGCCCAATGGGGGCGGTTTGCTTATCAGCCGGGCTTATAGCAGGATATAAACAAATGTTAATCTGGAGTGCCTATGTTGTTCAGCTCATACAAAAACCGCAGCAACTATTCCTTCCGCTTTGAGGTGGCGCCGCTGGCCATCACCGTGGCCATTCTCATGGTGCAGTTCTTTATCTTCAAGGACTACACCCCGCACATTCCGCTGATTATCGGCATTTGTATCACCGGCATCTTCATGGCGCTGAAGGGGCGCAAGTGGGCGGAGATGGAAAAGAACATGTACCGCGTGATGAAAGTGGCGCTGCCGACCACCATCATCATTCTCTGCGTCGGCATGATGATTGCCGCCTCCATCGCCGCCGGCACCGTCCAGACCGTGCTGAAATTCGGCCTCGACATCATCAGCCCGAGCATCTTCCTGCCGGCCACCTGCGTTCTGACCACCATCGTCTCACTGGCCACCGGCACCTCCTGGGGCACCCTCGGCACGGTCGGCCTGGCCATGCTCGGCATCGGTGATGCCCTCGGCATTCCAAACTACTGGACCATCGGCGCCATCTGCTCCGGCTCGTTCTTTGGCGACAAAATGTCGCCGCTGTCGGATACCACCAACCTCACCCCGGCCGTGGCCGGCACCGACGTGTGGTCGCACATCAAATCCATGCTGCCGAACACCACCGTGGCCTACGCCCTCACCATCATCATCTATGCGCTGGTCAGCCGCCACTACCAGGGGGACGCGGGCGAAATCGCCAACCAGACCCGCACAATGTTCCAGAGTGCCATCACGGGCCATTACAAAACCGGCTTCATTACCCTCGTGCCGGCGCTGTTCGTCATCGCCATGGGCTTTCGCAAATATTCCGTAACCGGCACCCTCTGCACCGGCATCTTCCTCGCCGTACTCATTGCCATCGGCTACCAGGGCGTGAGCCTCAGCAGCGTGTCCGACATTCTCATGAACGGCTACAAGGCGCAGACCGGCCAGGAATACGTGGACAAACTGCTTTCCAAGGGCGGCATCATGTCCATGACCTGGGTGATTACCATGATGATGCTCTCGCTGGCCTTCATCGTCGCCGGCTAATCCGCGCCGGTTAT